>Ga0181597_10001697_pt1 | contig 24474 bp, 23 predicted proteins | sample 041ome_5_FD_148647 | JGI IMG/M metagenome (GOLD analysis project Ga0181597, IMG submission 148647) | Coastal salt marsh microbial communities from the Groves Creek Marsh, Skidaway Island, Georgia - 041403US metaG (spades assembly) | ecosystem: Environmental > Aquatic > Marine > Intertidal zone...
TCCGATCAGTGCCCTTACCCATGCGACGCTGGAGACCATTGGCACCGACCCTGGAACACGCGAAATTGCGCGGCGGATGATGCTCGAAGGTCAGGAAATCGGCGAGGCATTGGGCGTCCGGTTTGCTGTTGATGTTGAAAAGCGGATCAACGGGGCGGTTGAAGTCGGTGCGCATAAAACGTCAATGCTGCAGGATCTCGAACGTGGGCGTCCGATGGAAATAGATGCGCTGATCACGTCGGTGCAGGAGATGGGCCGGGTTGTTGGGGTGCAGACGCCCTATATTGATGCTGTTCTGGCACTCGTTCAGCAGCGCGGCCGCGAAGCCGGCTGTTACGCCGGCTGACGCTGTTACGTCAGCGTTGTGCCTGATCGGCTCAGTGAGCGTTTCGGGCCGTCTGTTCTTTGCAGGTGCTGTTATCCGGATCAATCGGGATGGTGGCGAGCCTTCTCAAGCGTGTGCCGTCTTCGCCATGTACGATCTCGACCCAATACAGCCGTTTCAGAAATGCGCTATTGGTCTGGTTCAGGCTGAAATCGCCGCGTGGCATTAATCCGGCAAAGGATACTTTCTTCATCGCCGCGATAAAGTCCGCGCCGCCATGTACCTGCCCATTCAGGTCGGCTGCGGTCAGCAGCACGGCCATCGCGTTTTCGTACCCCATATAGGCGTATGAATCGGGGGCTTCGCCATAAGCTTTGCGATAGGCATCGACGAATATCCGATTTGCCGGTGTTTCACGCTCGGGAAGATAGCTCGTCAGAAACCGGATACCCGCCGCATGCTTTCCGCGCCGGTTCATCACGCGGGGGCCGAAAAGCCATTCCGGACCGGTTAGATCGGTATGACGTTTCGTGCCGCTGCGCGAATACTGGTGAACAATTCGTTCGGCGTTTCGGCCCTGATAGAATGTATAGATTGCCTGTGGGCCACCCTGAACAGAGCGGGCCAGAAGCGCCGACCAGTCGTGTTTCGATCCTGTGGTTGCCCAGGCCTGTTCGATGATCCGCCCGCCTGCCTGACGATAGGCTTTGACGAAACGCCGAACAATCCGGTGACCGCCTTTGGTGTCCGGCCCGATAGAAACAAGGGTCTTGTATTGGGTGGCGATAAACCGGCCGCTTGTGGTCTGGTAGGGGTCTATATTGAATGACGTCCGTGCCACATGCGGATAGCAGGCCCGGGACATGACGCCTGACCCGATTGCCCCTGCAAGTATCAGGGGTTTGTCATGCTGCCCCGAAAACCGGGCCATGGCACCGGCTGTGTTCGCGCCGACGACGCCTGCAAAGACGTCGATGCCCGGCTTTTCAAGCATTGCGGCCGCATGGTTAAGTGTCTTTTCAATTCCCTGGCTGGTATCGACAAGAATCAGGCTGACGGGATATTCGGCAACATGATGGTCGGACATCGTAAGGGCGATTTCCCACCCCCGGGCGACACGCTCGGCTGCTTCGCGCAGGCCGCCTGATTTTGGCAGCATCAGGGCCACGCGGAACGGTGCCGGGCCGTTTGGATCGATCCGGGTTTTCCGCAGCGATCCGGAAAACGCCCCGTTCAGGGTATCAGCGGTAAACGTGACGATCCGGTCGAGAAATTCGACGGGGTTTGCGCGTACCGGAATTACCGGCACGGCCGCTATCAGCGCGGCGATCAGGATGTATTGGGCGTGACGGCGCATATACGCATTCTCCTGCCTCCTTTGAATACCTTTTGGGTTAACAAATCCTTGCATGGCTGATACCGTTCGACCCGAATGACCATCGAATTTCCGACTGTTCCGGCTATTGCCGACCCCCCTGATGATGTTCCCGGTGCGACATGGCTGGAGGTCGATGGACGCCCTGTGTTCGGCGTCTGGCGGACGCCGCCGGTTGCGGGGAAGCCCGCACTTGTCTTTCTCCATGACGGTCTCGGCAGTGTCGGCACGATGCGCCGGTTTCCGGAACAGACCGGTCTGGCAATGGCTCTGCCGTCCTTTGTGTTCGACAGGCTGGGATACGGCCGATCCGACCGGGAAGAAACGTTTCCTGCTGATTTTATGGGGGAGGCTGCGGATCACCTGGAACGGGTGCTTGATGCGGCCGGTATTGAAGATTGTTGCCTGGTCGGCCATTCCGACGGCGGTACCATTGCGCTGCTTCATGGTGCGCGCTTTCGTGGCCGGGTACGCGCGATCGTAACGATAGCCGCCCATGTCCGCAGGGACGAGCTGACATATGGCCAGGTGATGCGCCACAGCGAAATGTATCGCGCGGGCGACATACCTGACTGGATGGAGCGGTTTCACGGCGATCGCGCAACGCACCTGCTTCAGTGCTGGACGGAAGTCTGGCAGCGGACGCTGTATGATTCCTGGGACATATCGGCGGAAATTTCGGCCATCCAGGCGCCTTTGCTGTCTATCCAGGGAACCGAGGACGCCTATGGCCTGCCGAGCCAGCTTGAAAGCATCGCTTCGGCGGTGTCCCATGCCCGCACCGAGATGATCGAGGGGCTCGGGCATTTTCCCCAGCTTGAGGACCCGGAGCGTGTTGTCGGGATGGTGCAGGGATTTCTGGAACCGTATTGCCGCTGATCCGCGGCACACCTATAACCCCCGCCATGTCTTACACACCCGATTACCCGTTCCCGAAGCTCGAATACGGTGAAACGCTGGAAGTTGCCCCCGGTATTCACTGGGTGCGCATGCCCCTGCCGTTCGCGCTGAATCATATTAACCTGTGGCTGCTCGAAGACGGTGATAGCTGGACCGTGATCGACACGGGCTACAATGTGGAGCGATCCCGCGAGATCTGGGACGATTCATTGGGCAAGATCGCCGGTGGCGGACCGGTCGACCGTCTGATCTGCACGCATTTTCATCCGGATCATCTCGGCCTGGCCGGCTGGTTTGTCGAAAAATTCGGGACGTCGCTCTGGATGACCTATGCCGAATGGCTTCAGGCCCATGTCGCCGTGTCCGAAACCGTCACGCATGACTTCGACCGCTGGGTTGATTTTTACCGGGATAATGGCGCGTCGGAGAAAATGACGCTTGGTTTCAAGGAAGTTCGCGAGGCATTCCGCGATCCGTGGTACCGCTTGCCGGAAACCGTCCGGCGAATTCAGGACAACGAGGTAATAACCATTGGCGGGCGTGCCTGGCATATCATCACGGGCGGTGGTCACAGCCATGAGCATGCATCGCTCTGGTGTCCTGAACTGAACGTCCTGATTTCGGGTGACCAGATCCTGCCGCGTATCAGCTCGAATATCAGTCTCTGGTATACTGAACCCGATGGGGATCCGTTACGCCACTATTTCGAGAGCTTCGACAAGTTCCGGCACATCCCGGAGGATGTCTTGGTGCTGCCATCGCACGATTACCCGTTCCGGGGGATGCATGGCCGTCTGGACGACCTGCGGGCGCACCATCAGGAGCGACTGGATGTGGCGCTGGAATTCTGTGCTGAACCTCAGACGGCAGCGGATGTTATCCCCTCGCTTTTTACCCGCGAGATCGGGGTATTCGAATTCAGCTTTGCCATGGGTGAAACACTGGCGCATCTGAATTACCTGGTCACCGAAGGGTCGCTTGAACGTCATATGGGTGATGACGGTCTGATCCGCTATCGGCGCGTCGCTTGAAAGGTAATTCCGGCATGAAGATTTCCATAGGCCAGACCGGCAAGGTGACTCGGGACGTGACCGATGCATTGTCGGCCCATACGCTGGGTAACCCCGGCGTAAACGTGCTGGCGACACCGTGTCTCGCCGGATTGTGCGACAAGGCTGCCGCGGAAGCCTGCGGGACTGACGTTCCGACGCGCCGTGTCAGGGTCGATATCCGACACCTTGCCGCGACGCCCGTCGGCGATCAGGTGGAGATCGGCGCGGAGGTCGTCTCGGTTCAGGATACCCGTGTCATCTGCCGTGTAACGGGGCGCGATTCCGGCAGTGAAATCGTTTCGGGCACAGTCGAGCGGGTATGCGTCTGATGCCTGAATATTCCCTGGGCATGACGGCGCGACAGGTGACGTTGCTGGAAGATACCGATATCGGCGATGAAGGACTGACTGTCACCAGGCTGCACCTCGCTTGTGAGATGGCATGCCATAATATTCTGGTGAGTGCCTATGGCGCAGACGATGCCAGCGTCGGCATTCGAAACGACATCTGGTTCTGGGGTGATGCGGCGTCGGGCGACCTGCTCCACGCCGAGGCGATGATCGCGGGAATTGATGGAAAACGTATTATTTTCAACGTCTTCGCCCGTGCCGGGACAACCGAGGTCGCGCGCGGTGTACATGAACGGCTGATCGTGTCGCAGGCGCGTTTCATGAAGTCTCTGCCCGGTCCGCCTGACTAGACCCGGGGGCGGACGGTTTTCGCCCGGTGGTGCGGATTTGCGTCCATACCGGACTCCTGATTACAATGAAATGTAATGGACGGCCAATCGGGCGTCATTCAGGGAGAGTAAAAATGTTGAAAACCTCAATTCTTTCGGCGGCGGCCTTTGGCGTCGCCATGGCACTTGCTCCGACGGGCGTATCTGCCGCAACGGTTATGAAAATCGGCTTCGCGACAATCAATGACGGGCAGCATAAATCTGCCGACTGGATTGCCAAGGAAGTCATGAAACGCACCAACGGGTCGATCGACGTAAAGGTCTATCCGGCGGCGCAGCTCGGTAAAATTCCGCGCCAGATTGAAGGTGTTCTTTTCGGCACGCAGGAAGCCTTTATTTCACCGCCTGGTTTCTTCAAAGGGCTGAACCCGGCCTTTGCCGCGCCTGATGCGCCGGGTCTGTTCAACAGCTTCGCGCATCAGACCAAGACGATGAACCATCCGAGTGTCCGGGAAAAATTCCTGAACCTTGCGACGGCCAAGGGTGTGACGGGCGTCTATATCGCTGCTGCGGGCGCGTCCGCGATGGCGATGCGCGATCCGGTTCGCAAGCTGAGCGACGTGAAGGGCAAGAAAATCCGCGTTCTCGCATCGCCCATCGAGGTCGCAATCATGCGCTCGCTCGGTGCAGCCGGTACGCCGATGGCCTATTCCGAAGTGCTCCCGGCGATTCAGCGCCGCGTGCTGGACGGGGCGAGCTCTGCGATTACCGTAATGGGGCCGTCCAAGTTCTATACGGCGGCCAAATACATCACGCCGACCGCGTTCACCTATATCCCGACCGCGATGTGGACCAATGCAAAATGGCTCGCGAAGTTGTCTGAAAAAGAGCGCTCTATCCTTCTTCAGGTGGGCAAGGAAGTTGCCACGATTGCGAATAAGTGGTCGGAAGACGACACGGCAATCTGGGAAAAGAAATGGGGCGAAGAAGGTGGTGAAGTGATCCGCCTTGACGAAGCTGAGCGTAAAGCAGCGCTCGACAAGCTCCGTCCGATGGGAGATGAAATTTTCCTCAAGGACCCCAAGGTCGCACCGATGTACAAGCTGATCAAAGCGGCTGCGAAAGAAACGATGTAAGCTTTCGCTTTCCCGCAATTGAAAAGGGCCGGCATTTGCCGGCCCTTTTTTGTCGTTCGTTCGTCTGCGCTCAGCGGCCCTTGAAAACCGGTTTGCGCTTTTCGCGAAGGGCGTTGATGCCTTCCTGATGGTCTTCGGTGATGTTGGATTTGGATTCCAGTGACAGGGAATAATCCAGGTTGGCCGAAACGATCTGCTTCAGCGGGGCGTTGACGGCCTGCTTGGTCCACTGGATTGCGCGGATGGCGCCATTGGCAAGCTGGTCGGCGAAATCGTCGACGACCTTGTCCAGCTCGTCCGCCGGGACGCAGCGGTTGATCAGGCCCATGTCGGCGGCGCGTTCTGCCGTCAGCATTTCGCCGGTATAGAGGAATTCGCGCGCACGGGCGAAACCGATCAGGTAGGGCCAGATGCCAGATCCGCCGTCGCCTGCGGTCAGGCCGACCTTTACGTGCGGATCGCCGATACGGGCGGTGTCTGCGGCCATGATGATATCGCAATAGAGCGCCAGCGTGGCGCCGAGTCCGGCAGCCGCACCGTTGAGCTTGGCGATGACCGGCTGACGGCAATCGAGGATGGACATCATCGAGCGCTTGCCTTCTTCCGACAGGGTTTCCCATCCCCAGGGGTCGTCGATCAGCTCCTGAAGCCAGTCGGCATCGCCGCCGGCGCAAAACGCCCGTCCGGCACCCGTCAGGATAACGATATCGACGGAACGGTCCCTGTTGATCTCTTCGAATACATGCGACAGCTCGACATGCATCGCCCCGTCGATTGCGTTCAGTCTTTCGGGCCTGTTCAGCGTGACCGTCAATACGCGGTCACGTTTTTCAAACAGCAGTGTTTCGTATTTTTCGTAGTCCATTTTTGCGTGTTCCATGTGTTTCCTCAATCAAGCCAGGTTGTGAATTCATCTACGTTCAGCCGTTCGGGCTGAAACAGGTTCGCCGGTGCGTCTTCTTCAGGCCAGCCGATGCTCATACCGCCGATCAACGTGTAATCATCGCTGACGCCGAACATTTCATGGGCGATATGCGGGTATTCGCCGAGCGCGCCCTGGGCGATTGTCGACAACCCCCAACCCTGCGCCGCAAGCGATATTGACTGAATGAACGTGCCGTAATCGAGCCATGATCCATGTTCGAGCGTCGAGCGGATCCAGAAAAGCATGCCGGTTCCGGCGCCGAAGAATTTGTAATTGCTGAGAAATGCCTGGCGGCGGCCTTCGCGATCTTCCCGGGTGATGCCCATGGCGCCATAGAGTCCGAAACCGCAGGCCCGGCGGCGCGCCAGAAACGGTTCTTCCCATTCGGGCGCATAGTAATTGTATTCCATTTCGCCGGTGTCGCCCCGTTCCTCGGCGGCGATCAGAGCGTCTGTGTATTTCTGGCGGCTGTCGCTGTTCAGCACATGGACTTTCCAGGGTTGAATATTCGACCCTGACGGCGCCCAGCGGGCAGCTTCCAGTATCCGGCGTATCACCGGGTCAGGGACCGGATCCGGCCTGAAGACGCGAATCGATCGTCGCGAGATGATCGCGTCTTCGACATGCATGTCCGGTCGGGCCATGCCCGGATCGGTCATATCCGGTAATCTTTGCCTGAGCGCCGTTGCCGCCGGAACGAGGGGCGGGGCGGGGGTGTCCGTCATGTCAGAAATCCCGGTGGTGTCAGTCGTCTACCGACGGGGCTGGGGGAAGTTTGCCACGCCATTTGATCCAGTTGAAGCTGGTGCTGCAGGCACGGCAGCGGAACATCACCTCTGATGTTGCGCCGCCGAACAGCGATATGACCTCCAGGTCATCGCTTTTGCAGTCCGGGCAGGTGACTTCCTTGAAATCCGGGTCGTCCGAATGCAGTTCACGATGGCGGGTGGCGTATCCACCCGCCTCGCGGCCGATCCGGTCAACCGGTTTGTCAGTGGGCAAGTTCCGGGTCCTTGAAACGGACAACCTCGAACAGTCCATCGGGCATCGGCCCGAAGCGTCGCGCGTCGCTCCGCCAGTCCTTTGCAAATTTGACGGATTTTTCCTGTTTCAGCTTGGCGCCAAGAAGTTTTTCGGCAGTTCCAGCTTCCTTGATAAAAGCGTCGCGCAGCTTTTTCAAAGGCACGTCGCGAATGCCTGCTTCATGCACAGGATCTTTCCCGGTCGCCGGGCCGAACCACTGCAGTGCCAGCGGGAAACGCTTTGCGAAGGATTTCTGGAACAGCTCGGACTGCTTCTTGCCTTCGCCGATGATCTGGAACCAGCCTTGGGCATATTTGAGATGGAAATATGTTTCCTCGCCAATTTTCTTGGCGATACCGGCAATTGCGCGGTCTTCGTGTTTCAGGAAACCGGACGCCATCATCCAGGTAGCAAGCTCGGTGAGCCAGGTTGAGACGATAAAATCTTCCCAGCCCGTGGGGGCTTCGTCGAGGATATTCATCGAGCAGATTTCTGCTGCGTCGCGGCCGCGTTCGAGATGTGCGTAGTCATGTCCATGCGCCGCGAGTAACTGATAAATCGCGCGTGTGTGACCGTAATTCGACGTGCACATGCCGAGAATTGCTGCGAAATCAGGCAGCGAACGGCCGTTCATCACACATTCCGCATACCAGTTGCCGAGCACGAGCCGTGTATCCGCGATGGCCAGCAGGTCGTTTTCAAAATTCTCATCCAGCCTGGTGCCGGTATTTCCGGGGGTATAAGCCATAATCGTCTTCCTTGTTTTCTGCGTCAGCCCATCTTGATTTTGGCTGATTTACCTTCTTCGGTGACCGTGATGATCGACTCCAGCGGAATGACGCACATCTCGCGCCATTTGTGCTGGTCGTAGATGTACCAGGCACGAACCTGTGCAAGCTGATCATTCGGAGCCTCTACCGATCCCACATGGGACAGGTCCGAGTCCGAATCTTTGCGGGCGAACACTTCGTAGTATTTCGGCTGCTTGCCGCCGCGTTCCCGCTTCTGGTCGATCTTTTTCTTGCCTTTGACCTTCGTTGCCATCCTCAATTCCTTTCCATCAAACCTGAATGCCGTTGGCGCGCATCATTTCCTGAACATCAGGATCGATCATGTCGCGCGACCATGGCAGGTGCCATCCTTCTTCGACAACAACACTTTTAACGCCGGGCACTGACAGCACTGCTTCACGAACGTTTTCGCGAAGCATGCCGACACCCGGGCATCCCATACAGGGGATGCACACCTGAACCTTCACGTCGCCGTCGGCGTCGATTTCTATGTCGCGCAACATTCCCATCCGCCGGAGGCTGACAGGCACGTGCGGATCGTGCACGGCCTCCAGTGCTTCGACGATGTCTTTTTTGGACGGCAGGGAAATTGTTTCGGTCATTTCAATCTTCGATAGGGTTCAGGAATGCGGCCAGCGAGCTACCAGAGCTCTTTGCCCCAGACTTCCGACATAACGCGTGCGATCGACGGCACCTTGTGCTTGGAGCCCTTCTTCCAGACTTTCAGCTGTTCTTCCCAGGTGATCTGCCGGTCGTAGTCCCATTGGCGCTTCTCTTCGTCGAGATAGATCGGCGCTTCGTAGTCGAGAACGAATTTTCCCTGCTCTTCGTCGAAATGCGCCGGCACCTTGATGCCGACATCTTCGGAATACGGCACGATCCGCGACAGCCATTTCTGGCGCATTTCATCATTGGAAGCGCCACGGATGCGATAGGCAAGCTGATCGGTACGCGTTTTCAGATTGTCGGGCATGCCGAACCAGGCGGCGCAGAGCGGGAAATAGAAATCGACCATTTCCTGAACGCGTTTACGGCTGCTCTCCGACTGATTCCAGAAAAAACGTGTCCAGCGTTCGCCGTGGGCGACATGGAATGTTTCTTCGTAGTTCACCTTGCGCAGCGACCGGGCGAAAGGTGCGTAGGAGCAGTTTTCTTCCAGGTCGACCGTCGTGATATAGCCGGCGCGGTCGCCGTAGCACATGGAGACGACGGATTCGATGTAGTCTTCGTGCGGAAATTCAAGCATCTGGAATGTCCGCCATTCTTCCGGGTCGCGATCGAACAGGAAGCTGTGCGTGTCATATCCGAAATCCTCGAGGATACGGTACATCATCTGGGCGTGGCCGAGTTCGTCCTGGCATGCCGCGGCGATAGCGATCTTGTCTTCAAGCGTCGGTGACGTTTTGATCGCCGGTGAATAGGTCGGCAGCGTGACCACTTCGAGGTCGGCCGCGATGTGGACCGTGTTTACCAGCACGTTGCGGTAGCGTTCCGTCATTTCTTCGACGTCTTCGAGCTGGTACCCGGTGGCCACCTTTTCCTGAAGGGCGCGCTCGCGCGGATCTTCCTGGATATCCTTGATCGCAGTTGCCATGTTTCGATGCCTTTCGTTCAGTTATCCGTCGTTACGGTTTAGTTAGGTCGGTCGGTGCAGAAACACACCGTTTCATACTTCAAAATACCAAGCAAATTTTAAGTGCGCGCGGCAACGCCGTCGAACACGAAGTCCCGGAATGCCCGGGCAAAATCATGTCCCTTCAAATCGCCGCCCCGCATGTACCATTCTACATAACAGCCTTTATTGGTTGCCATGATGACGCTTGCCAGCTCGTCCGGTCCGATGCCGTTACGGAAAGCACCGCTTTCCTGGCCGACCTTGACGGTTTCGCGCAGGGCGTTTTCCATCCGTGCCATCAGATCGGTCAGCCGCGTTTCAATCTCGTCGCCGGATCCGTTGAACTCGGCGCTCATCAGGATCGCGAGCAGCATGTATTCTGTTTTCTCGGCACCGATGACGGATTGCGATCGTACGAAAGCGTTCAGGCGGTCGACGGGATCTTTCCCCGCTGCTTCCATTGCTGCAATCGTGGGTTCGACCGTCAGTTCTTCGGTGCGGTCGAGCAAGGCTTTGAGGACATTGGCTTTGCTTTTGAAATAAAAATAGACCGCGCCCTTTGTGAGGTCCGCTGACTGAGCGATCTCCTCGACTGTCGTGGCGTGATATCCCTGCGTGATAAACAGGGTGAGCGCCTTAGTCAGCAAGGCCTCTATGCTTGCTGCGCGCTGTTCCCGTTTTGTCGTAGGACGATCCCGGCCGATATTTTCGGTAGCCTGATCCAACGAGCTTTGCAGATGCGTGTCCATAGGACCCCGATTATTACATACTGATCGGACAGTATCTTGTTATGGGGGGGATTTCAATGACGGATAAGGATTAGCGGCATGCATTTCTGCATATCGGTGTCTGTTGGGCCGGCCGGCACGCAAGCGCCACTCCTTTAAATAACGGGCGGCATGCCTTACATTGAGAACATGGAAGACGAAACCAGCAAGACAGGGACGCAGGGCCCGACCAGGATCAAGCCTGAATATGTACTGATTGGCGTGCTTTTGCTGATCGGTGCGGTTGCCGTTCCCGCTATGGCCGATGTCTATCTTGTGCAGTCATTTGTTCTGTCAATCTGTACAGGCCTTGGATTTCAATAGGTTAACGGGACCTTAAGACTCGTTTTAAACTTGAAAAAGAGGAAATCACCCTCCATTGTACGATACATGTTGCGCCAGGTAGTCGCAGTGAAAGGGTAGATTATGCGTCGTTCAATCGGAACTGCTGTATCGGGAATTGTCCTGGCAACGGCGCTTGTTGCCGTACCAGGTTTTTCGAATGCCGACACGATCAGATATGATGACGGTGGATTTGGCAGCGTCCAGCAGTCGCTTTCCGGGCTTGGCTACGACACCTCTGGTCCGTCCATCGAATCGACGGCGGAAACCTTCATCGTTCCTGGCACGTCGGGTGGCGCCACGAGGCTCGACTTCACCTATATCCGCGATACCGGGAGCTATAATTTTTCATTCGGGGTCTTTGACCGCGGAGAGGTCACTGCCGACCCGGTATCGGATCGACAGAACTGGGCATTGCAGGCGCTCGGCGCAGCCACAATGGTTTTTGATGACCGGGAAACGAATGTCGGGGCGACAGCTTCGGTCGATGTCGCTGCGGGAACCGATCTTGGCCTGTTCCTGATTCCCAATGACACATTGGATGCCGTTCTTGATAACCCTGCCGCGTTTTATGGCGGTAATCGCCCGGATCCGCTGTTTTCGGTCTCGGATGCAAATCCCGGCGGTTTTGATCAGCTGATGGTTTTCGAGGCGGGCGGGCTCACCACATTCGCGTTTGAAGACCTCAGCCGGGCCGGTTCTTCGGATGAGGACTTTACCGATCTGGTGATCACGATGACATCGACGCCGTTTTACGGGGATTCGGTGGCCCAATCCGCTGTTGCCGCAACGGAAATCGCTGAGCCCCCTGCACTGGCCATCCTGATAACAGCCGGACTGGCGTTCGCCTGGCTTCGGGGGCGGCGACGCGCCTGACCGACATACCGGCAGATCACGGCGTTGCAAAGACGCCGGCTCTCCCTGTATGGCTTGATGGTCTTGCGGCGCGTCATGGCAATCAGACAGCGCTGAAATCCGGTGAAACCAGCCTGTCTTTCGAAGGCCTGTCAGAACGCGCTCGCTCGATTGCTGCGGGAATGCTGCAGCACGGGATCGGCCCCGGGGATAGGGTGGCGGTCTGGATGGTAAATGACCCGGACTGGTTGGCCGTATTTTTGGCCTGCACACGGGTCGGGGTCATCGTCGTCGCCGTCAATACGCGGTTCCGGGTGACCGAATTGGCCGACATGCTTGAGCGGACGCAGCCCAGGGCAATTTTTTATCGCGCAGGATTGGGCTCCGTGAACTTTTCAGAGCTGATCAGGGCCTCCATTGCGCGGGTGAATGGGCCTTCCGTGATGGAGATTGTGGCAGGCCCTGCAGGCCCTGATGTCCTTGCCGGGGCTCTGCCGCTGGAAGACCTGCTGGTGCGCTCGGGTCTTCCGGAGTTTCCGGATCCGGCACCTGATGACGGGGCCATCATGTTTGCGACATCCGGCACGACGTCTGCACCCAAATTCGTTCTTCATTCTCACCGGTCGATTGTCGACCACGCCGTCGATGTCTCGTCGGATTTCTTTATGACGGATCCGGACTCAACAGTTTTGCAGGCGCTGCCCTATTGCGGCGTCTTCGGGTTTTGTCAGGCAATGGCGGCCATCGCTGCCGGGCGGCCAAGCATTATCATGGATATATTCGACCCGGTTGGGGCGGGCCGGCTGATCGCCGATGAGCGCGTCACGCATTTCAACGCCACCGATGAGATGCTGAGCGCCATTGTGGAGGTGTCCTCTCCCGAGATGCGCGCTTCGTTGCGCCTGATTGGTGCGGCATCCTTCAACCGGGGGCCAGAGACCCTGGCGACACTGGCCGCGGATCATGGCTTGCCGATCGTCGGGCTATATGGAATGAGCGAAGTACAGGCGCTCTATGCCCGCCGGGATCTGCACGACCCGCCGGCGTCGAGATTTCACGGAGGAGGCCGCCCTGTGTCGCGGGTCGCGGAGATACGGGTGAGAGACCCTGAAAGCGGCGAATTGCTGGCGGCCGGGAAAAGCGGAGAGCTGGAACTCCGGGGGCCCAGTCTTCTTAAAACCTATTTCGGTGATGTTGCCGCCACCGGGACGGCGATGACGGAAGATGGTTTTGTTAGAACCGGTGATCTCGGGTTTCTGGAAGAAGACGGTTCATTCACCTTCGAGTCCAGAATGGGAGACGCTTTGCGCCTCGGTGGATTTCTCGTCAACCCGGACGAAATCTCCGGTTTTATCGAGACCATTGAGGGCATTGTGGCGTGTGTTGTTGTTGGTGTCAGGGCCGAAGGGCGGCAACGAGCGGCAGCGTTTGTGAAAACCCGTGAACCGGCCGTTATTGATCCGCAATCTGTCATCGACCGCTGCAAGGGCGGGCTGGCGCCTTTTAAAATTCCCGTAATCGTGCACGCGCTTCAGGAATTCCCGGTCGCGGATGGTCCGAACGGCGTGAAAATACAGCGCGGTGAACTCCGCAGGCTCGCGATTGCGCTAACCGAACAGTAATTGCTTTTTCATACCTCCGAATGCATTAATTGTGTGTTGCAGGCGAGATGGTGCCATTGGAATTCGGGTGGCTAGCCTGTTCACTCTGCCTTTCGAGGCGAGAAAAAGTAATGATCGCGCGTTTTGCGCGCGGTTGAGAGGAAGGGCGTTTTGGCGGTTTCGACCGACCAACAGACGGGAGTAAACTCCCATGCCGTTTCGGCATCAGACGATGCTGTGACGCAGTTCGTCGCGCTGTGCCCTTCAGCCGTTCTTGTTCTGGATTCGGCCCAGGCAATTATTCAGGTCAATGAAATTGGTGCCGCGTTGTTCGGCGCTACCTCCACGCATGCGCTCGTCGGCCGAGATTTCGGCGATTTTATGTCGTCATCATCGCGGGCTGAACTGCGCCGCATATATGATGAATTGTCTTCGGCGCGGACTGCAACGCTTTCGGTAAAACTGAATGCCGAGAAATTCGGCGGTGAAACAATCTCGATATCCGTTGCTGCCCGGCGTGTCGAATGGCGGTCCAGTACGGCAATACTCTGTGTGATTGCGGATATCAGTGCTTTGGCGCATCCCGAGACGGAGCGGGATAGCGGGGTGGCTCAGCGGCGTCTGCAGGAAGCGATTGAGTCGATTTCGGAGGGATTTGCACTCTTTGATGCCGATCGCCGACTTGTCATGTTCAATGAGAATTATCGCAGTCAAATCTAGCCGCGCCTGGCAGGATTTATCAGGGTTGGTATGTCGTTTGAGGATATCGTGCGCGAGACGCTGAACCTCAATGTCTGGGATGCCTCCAATATTGATACGGATACGCTTTTGCAGCAGGCAATTGCGCGTCATGAAGACGTCCCGTCTTTGCACGAGATACAGAACCCTGATGGCAGGTGTATCCAGCAAAGCAAGCGGCGTACTGCGGATGGTGGCATTGTCGCGGTTTATCTGGATATTACCGACCTAAAGCGTCGTGAAGCCGAGATTTCCGAGACCCAGGACCGGCACCGCCGATTGCTTGAAACCCTGCCTGACGGCGTCGTGATTCACAGTGGCGGAAAATTCGCCTATCTGAACCCCGCGGCAATTCACCTTCTCGGCGGGAGAACGCATACCGATCTGATCGGCCGTAATGCTGAAGACTTTGTGCCCCCGGAAGATCGTCAGGTAACCGAGGCCCTCCTCGAGCAGGTTCTTGAGGGGCAGGTTTCTCTTCCGCCGGAAGAACAGCGGCGTATGCGCCTGGACGGCAGAATTATCAGTGTCGAGGTCCGTCACACGTTTATCCAATGGAATGCAAAGCCTGCGATACTAACGGTGCTGAGAGACCTGACCGAGCGAAAGCGAGCCGAGTACGCGTTGCAGGAAACCGAACGCCGGTATCTGACCATTGCTGCAAATCTGCCCGGCGCGGTATATCAGCGTGTAATGTATCCCGATGGGAGCATCGTTTATCCCTATATCAGCCGGGGTGTTCTTGAGACGCACGGTGTTGAAGCCGAAAACGTCAAGCGGGATGGCAGTTTGCTGACCGGACGGGTCCATCCGGAGGATCGTGAGAGATTTTCACAAGCGCTGAAAATATCAGCGGAAGATCATACTCCGTTCGACATGGAAGTCCGGAACATCAAACCTGATGGCCAGTTGGTGTGGGTGCGGAGCCTGGCAAGGTCTCGTAAACGTGAAGACGGTGCCATCGTATGGGATGGCATCTTTGTCGATATTACGGCACGCAAGCAGGCGGAAGAGCGCGCCGCACAGGCTTACCGGTGGCTGACCGAGGCGATAGACAGCCTGTCCGACGGATTTGCACTGTGGGACAAAGACGACCGTCTTGTACTCTGGAATGATAAATTTCTTTCCGATCATCCGGACCGTGACGTGATACGCCAATCCGGCACGGAATTCTCGACGATGGTCGAATGCACCGCGAACGATATGCGCCGCCACCTTGAAGAAGACGTGGTCGCTGCCTGGGTGGTCGATCGCGTGCAGCGTCACCAGGAAGCAAAGGGGGCACTGGAAGTTAAATCCAGCAACGGTCATGATTTATTATTGACGGAACGCCGGACGAATGAAGGATATACCGTCGGTATTTACACCGATATTTCCGAGTGGAAACGCTCGGAGATCGATCTCCAGGCCAGTGAAGACCGGTACCGGCGCCTCGTAGAGGTTTCGCCAGATGCAATATTTGTCGATTGCGAGGGTGTGATTGTTTTCGCAAACGATACGGCTGCGAGGATGATTGGCGTTTCTGATCCTGACGAATTATTGGGAACTGATACTCTGGAACTGGCGGCGGGTGATGATCGCGTTATCCTCGCAAGCCGAAGAGCCCGATTGGGCGAGGTGCAAAAGACGCCGTTTGAGAGATATCGCTATGTTCGGCGCGATGGCTCAGTCGGGAATTGTGAAAGCGCGATTTCGGGAACCACCTGGGAAGGTGAAGCCGCAACTTTGATCGTGATCCGCGATATTGAGCAGCGTATCCAGGCCGAACGTCAGCAGGCGCTGTTTGGTGCTGTGCTCCATGATGCAGCGGATTCAATTGAAATCGCTGCGGATGATTTTACCCTCTCCTATGTTAATCCGGCTTTTGAAAAGATGAGCGGGTATACCTCCGACGAGGTTGTGGGCAAGCGGTCTGGGGATCTGTTTTACTCTGAGGGCAGCGAAACAGGAATTTTCGATATCGTCGAAGAGTCGCTTCGGGCCGGAAAACCCTGGTCCGGTATGCTCCGGTCCCGTCGCAAAGACGGCGGCGTATATAATCTGGAAGCATCGATATCGCCTGTCTTTAATGATAATGGGATCATCGAAAATTTCGTCGCGATCAAGCGCGACATAACGCAGGACCTGGAGACACAACGAGCGTTGGCCGAGGTCAAGGAGAGCTATAGAAAGCTGCTCGCTCTGACGCCGGACGCCGTTTACATCCACGTCGACGCCCGGATCGTTCTGGCGAATAAGGCGGCTGTGGAGGTCTTCGGGGCCGGGTCCGAGGAAGAGATCATCGGGGCGTCTATCTATGATCTGATGAATTCCGAGGTTGTGCCGATCGCTGAAGATTACCAGCGGCGGACGGGTGATACAGTGAGAATGGAACAGAAGCGCCGTCGGCTTAACGGAGAGGAATTCTGGGCCCGGGTTTCCATCACGCCGCTGAATTGGAGCGGAGAACGCGGTGCTCTTGTGATTTTGACCGACATTACCGAACAGCACCGGGCTCAGGAGGCTCTTGTAAACGCGATGGAATCAGCTGAGATCGCGAATAAGTCGAAAAGCGAATTCCTGGCGAATATGAGCCATGAGTTGCGGACGCCACTGAACGCGATTATCGGATTTTCCGAGATCATGCAGAATGAAATGTTCGGCGAAATCGGCAATGAGCATTACACGGAATACGCCCGTGATATTCATGAAAGCGGCATGCATCTGCTGTATGTCATCAACGATATACTGGACTTGTCCAAGATCGAGGCTGGAAAGCTGTCGGTCAGCCTGTCGGAGGTTGATCTGGCGGATGTTACCGAGGCCAGCGTCAGGCTTGTCCGCCAAAGTGCGGCGGAGGCCGGAGTTCGCGTCGATACCAGACTTGTCGGTGCGTTGCCCATAATCCAGGTCGATCAGCGGATGCTGAAGCAGATGCTGATGAACCTGCTTTCGAACGCCATTAAGTTCACCCCCGAGGGGGCAAAAATCCGGCTTTCGGTGCGACGGGTTGAAAACGATTTTGTGGAAATAGCTGTCGTCGACACGGGAGTGGGTATTTCCGCAGCGGATCTGCCGAGAGTACTGGAGCCATTCGTCCAGGCGGATCATGCGTCAGAGTCCCGGGAAACGGGTACCGGGTTGGGACTTCCATTGACGAAGTCCCTGGTGGAATTACATGGCGGAACGTTCCGGTTATGGAGCCGCGTCGGATTGGGTACGCGCGCCGTGTTGCTGCTTCCTGTGTTGCCGCCTGAAAATATATCCGGTGGTGGCGGTTCAGCGGATTGACCGGCCAGCTCGCGGCAGGGTGATTAGCGCGCCCCGGGAGCCGGGGGTTCTGTGACCGCATAGCTTTGGCGCGTTTCCATTCTGCTGTACCAGTCTTCCAGGTTTTTGCGACGGGGCAAGAGCTCCATGCCCTCCGGCAATTGGCGGAGATAAAAGAGGATTGGCAGGAGAAAGAAGTCAGCGAGTGATATCGCGTTTCCTGCGATGAAATTCCGGTCGTCGAGCGCATCGTCCAGCACGGCAAAGGCGTGATCTACCATTGGTTTGGCGACAAGGCATTTTGCCTCATCGGTGTCCTGGTTCTGAAGCGGCCTGGTGATACGTTCGATGACGATCACTCGTATTGCCGGTGGGTCCAGATAGTTATTGATGACACTGATCCATTGTTCCATCAGTGCGCGACCGGCGGCATCCCCGGGCGATAGTGCGGGGCCCTCAAACGCGTCGTCGATGTAGCGGCAAATTGCCGTTGTCTCAAAGAGGGTCAGTGGTGTGTGTTCAAAGGCCGGTATGCGTTTGAATGGGTGAAGCTCTTTCAGACCCGAGGAGCTGAATCCGGTCGGAACCAGGTCGTAATCAACCTCTTTTTCCGCAAGGGCGAGGCGGACAGTTCTCACATACGTACTTTGCGGAAATCCATATAAAACGGGTTTGCTCATCACGGGGCTTTCCAGGGTGATCCTGCGCAAACGTTACAGCCGCCTGTCGACGGGCGAAAGTTGAAATCGGTTGCCCAGTCAAAAGGGGTAACGACAAGTTGACGCCGCGTGATTGGCTGCACACCGTCTCCGGTCCCATGTTTAAGTCGGTCGGCAGACGACCGTCCTGGACGTTAAAACAGTCCTGCGGTTCAACCCGGTTAACCGGCAGCGTCTTTGTCCTGTGAGGCACGGGGTCCCGGCATTATCCTTGGCCGTCGCCCTGAAAGGCCTTTGGCGAATTATACGGTATTGGCGAATGGTCATTAACCGCGGGAGCATTTGAGAATGGCAAAACAGGTATCGAGAACTATCTGGTTCGTGGCATCGCTGCTGTTCGTGATCGGGGCGATGGTCGCGTTGATGTCCCCCGGGGTTGTGGGGGCGTCGGGGGGTATCTTCACGGGTACTACCGCCGCGGAGCCTGTGGGTGACAGGCAACTGCATCCGGCCATTGCCGACCCCGCGAATATAACGCCGAGCCGTGCCGAGGAAATCTACCAGGCGATCCGTCACCGAATGCGCGACAGATACGCCCAGTCTGGTGATCCATTGTTTTCCGCCTATCAGGACTGGAAACGTTTTACACGACAACCTTACCGTGCCGGCAGTCATGGCGAGCGCTTTGTGCATCACTATGTGAATGAGCCGGCCGAAATTTACGGCGATTACGAAAAGGCCGGGCCTTTGCCGACCGGTTCCATTGTGATCAAGGATTCGTTCACCGTGACGAAAAGAGGCCAGGTCATGTTCGGCCCGCTATTCCTGATGGAAAAAATGTCTGATGGTTTCGGGTCCGCTGCCGGGACCTGGCGATTTATGATGCTGCGGCCGGACGGTTCTGTCGTTGGTCTGACAGGAGGCACGAATGAAGCCGCTGTCAGGTTCTGCGCGGAATGTCATGCCAGGGCAGGTGCCGAACAGGACTTTCTGTACTTTATGCCCGACGAGGCCCGGCACAGATAGACCCCGATACAAATAGAAAGGGCCGGGTGAGACATATCCATCTCGCCCGGCCCGAAGAAAAATATGTTTGCCGGAAATATTCAGCCGGGGCGTTCGAAATTCCGGTCCAGGTGACCTTTGCCTTCCAGGTCCCCTTTTTCGAATAACCAACTGTAGCCGCCCTGGGGGTTGGTAAGTATTTCCCAGCAGTTGTTATCCATATCCCAGAAAAAGAAACTGTAGGTACCATGCTGCAGGAGCGGTTTGCCGATCTTGTGCAGCCCCCATTGGTCTTTCTGTTCCATGACCGTCTTATAGGCCGCGTCGACTTCTTCCTGCGTTTCCACGTCGAGGCCGTTATGGTTCAACATCGGCATTTCTTCGTCTGCGCGGTTTTTCTGTTCGACCACGGCAATCGTATTGTCCCCGCCCAGACGAATAAGGATAGAAATCGGGCTGGTGCGAACAACTTCGAGACCAAGGAACTCGGTATAGAACTCGCGGGTCTTGTCGAGGTTCTTTGATTCCAGCGTCCCATGCGACAGGAAGTTGAGCTTAAGCGCCGGGTCTTTGGATGTTTCTACGGCGGGTGTGTTCATGACGTTCTCCCAAAATTTGTTGTTATGCGTCGCGCCCCAAAATCGTTTTTTCCATGGGGGCGGTTCTCGCGATCTTATTTTCATCGATAGAAGCACCTGGAAAGAAAACAGTCAATTTAATGCAACAGCGGGTGACTGCGTTTTGCCGGTGCGCTGAGTGTCAGTGAAAGGGAGGAAGCGATCCGATCACGAGCGGTTGTGGCCGCCGACTTAGCGCCCTTCGCGTCGCCAGGCCAACATCAGCGCGCCGAGCCCGAGCAGAAGGACCAGCAGTGCGGGAAACATGGATGTTTCGCGTATACTGGCGACCCGGAAATCCCGGTTGGCAACCACGCCCATCCAATTCGCACCAGATGGTTTGCGATCGGCCCGAACCCGGCGCAGTGTCGGTGCGCCGTTTTCCAGCCAATGGGTGCCTCCCCCGGATGCGGTAGCGACCGCCGCCAGCAGAGCCGGGGTTGCGCGCATGTCTGAAAATTCCTTGGGGTTTACGTTTCCAACGGCGGCCACGGCGGTCCGTGTGCCGTCATTAAGCCGGTAGATACCCACTTCGTCCGCGGGGATAATTCCGCGCGCCCGTCCGCCGGTCGTCTTTTTCAGCGCAATGTTTTTCGTCGCACCTGACGGCAGTGTGACCTCGACCTCGGGGAGATCGTCGGACACGCTGCGCCGGATTATTGCAAGGTTTCGGCCTTCTACGACTGCGCGGAGATCTTCCTCTTCAAGGTCCGGCTCTTTCATCAGCCAGTGAGCCAGTCGGCGGAGAATTTCCGAATGCGGGCCGCCACCTTCAAAGCCGCGTGCCCAGAGCCAGATGTGATCGCTCAGAAGCTGTGCCACCCTCCCTTCGCCGATCCGGTCCAGAATGAGCAACGGGTTGTCGCCGACGCCGTTCATCAACGTCTGGCCGCGGGTTTTTGTCGCCTCGACCTGGCGGAACCAGCGGCCCCAGCGAGGCGCGTCGTTCGCCGCTCCACCCAGCTCCGAGGTCACCGGATGCCGGTTGCCGCTTTCCGTTATCGTGGGTTTCAGTCCGCGTTCGATAACGTTCCCCGTGGGTGCCCCCGGCAGGATGTCGCCGAGTGCGGAACGTGACAGGCTGAGAGAGGAAGCGAAAGCGGGGCCCGCGGCGGTGAGAACAGCCCCGCCTTCCTCGACATAGCGGACGATGTTTTCCAGGTAAATTCCGGGAAGTACGCCGCGGCGGCGATACCGGTCAAAGATGATCAGGTCGAATTCCTTGATTTTGACCTCGAAAAGTTCGCGAATGGGAAACGCGATCAGGGATAATTCGCGCACCGGTGTTGCATCCTGTTTTTCCGGTGGTCGCAGGATCGTAAAGTGTACGAGATCAACTGATGGGTCTGCTTTCAGGAAATTTCGCCACACGCGCTCACCGGGGTGGGGTTCTCCCGATACCAGCAGAACCCGAAGTCTTTCGCGAACGCCGTTGACCTGGACGACGGTGCGGTTGTTCATCGCCGTTATTTCCCCGGCCAGCGGCGAGGCTTCAAGCTGGAGGATGTTGGCGCCCGCGTGATCGATCTCCAGGCTTATTTTCTGGGGCCTCCCGACCGGTATGGTGACAACGCGGTCCTGCTTGCCGTGCTGGACAATTGTGACCTGCGCGGTGTCGCCATCGCCCCGACCGTTATGATCTCTCACCAGGACTTCGATTTCGACGGTTTTACCGACAAGGCCAAAGCGCGGCTCATTCTCGACGACCAGCCGCCTGTCTCGTTCTTTCGGGGAACCGGTCAGAAGCGTATGTATCGGTCCCGGAACCAGGGACTTGATACCTTCGCCCGGGGCATCGTGTACCTGACCGTCGGTGATCAGGAATGTACCGCCGATCCGGTTTTTCGGGACGCTCGCGAGTGCCCGCTGAACGTCTTCGAACAAACGGGTCCCATCCACGGGAGCCGTCCGGTTTTCGTCCGGTTTTCCGGCGCGAATGACGCGAATATCAACGTCGCGCATGCGCTGAAGATTTTCGGTCAGCGATGTGACTGCTTCTTCCGTCTGGCCTGCGCGCTCACCTATTTTCTGAGACGCGGATTCGTCGACCACGATGGCAACGACATCCTTGTTGAGAATGCGTTCCTGTTCGACGAGTACCGGGTTCGCCATCGTTGCCAGCAGGACCGCTGCGGTCAGGAAGCGCAGGCTTGTTCCCCGCGCCCTTCGCCAGAGTCCGAACCCGGCCAGGGCAATTGTAAGGGCGGCCAGTACGGCGAGAACCGGCCATGAGAACATTGGGGCGAAGGCGATACTCAACATGTTACTGACCGAGCCGGTCGATGATGGCGGGGACGTGAACCTGATCGGTTTTGTAATTGCCGGTAAGCGCGTACATCACCCAGTTGACGCCGAACCGATAGGCCATTTCCCGTTGGCGTTCGCCCCCTGGTACGACCGCGGCCATCGGGCGGCCCAGGCTGTCGACTGCCCAGGCGCCGGCCCAGTCATTGGAGCCGATAATCACGGAGGAAACCCCGTCATTGTGGCGTCCGCCACGGCGTTCGACCCAGACGGCCCCGCCAGCCCATCGGCCGGGGAAATCGTTGAGCAGGTAAAACGCCTTTGTCAGGACATGGTCCTGGGGCGCGTGTGTAAGTGCAGGTACGTCGAGACCGCGCATAAGCCGGCGCAGATGAAGTCCCGCGGCACCGACGCCACCGGTAGCGTCAGATGCGAAACCGCCGCGCTCCCGCGTGTCGAACAGAATAGTGCCACCGGTTTTCAGGTACTGGTTCAGTTTGCCGCGGACCTGATCTGTCAGGAGCGGCTGACGTGGAGATACCGCCCAATAAAGCAGCGGAAAGAACGTCAGTTCATCTGTTTCAACCCTTACGGCTATCGGGTCTGCCGCTTCAATGGCGGTGCGCCGCCTCAGAATATCGCTCAGCCCCTTAAGGCCGGCTTCGGTCGTATCATCCAGCGCGCGATCCCCCGTAAGGACGAATGCAAGCCGGGTTTTCAGTGTTGCTGCAAGCGCGACAGCATCAGGGCCGGTCGGCGGTCTTGTTGAATTTCCCGGCGTTGAATTTTCCGGCGTCGATTGGCCCGGTGTCGGTGTGAACGTGGGGGCTTGCGCGAGGTCAGGACCTGTACTCTGGGCCTGCGCCTTGTATGGAGCCGGGACAGTCAGAAGACCGGCCAAAACCATCGCTGCGCCCGACCGGCCGAGGCGTCGAAAATTGACGAATCCGCGCAGGAAAAAACTGACAAGAAGATCGACAAGCGCAAGGATCAATGCCGCTAGCAGCAGCCAGGGCTTGAAATCGACGGCTGGTGCGGAAACGAAGCCGGCCCGTTCAACCCCGGGAGGGACATCGTTCATCGGCTGCAGGGAAGTGATCGAGCCGGAGAGGTTCAGCGCACGACGGCCCGCGTCGAGGCCATAGTAACCAGGCGGATTTGCCGGACCCGGCCGCGTCTTGTCGAAATCCCTGGCGGCAATACTGACCGCTTCGCTCGACGGAGAACCAAGGCGGCCGAAACCGTCGAGGGTCTGAAGTGGCGGCAACAGGCTGGTCTGGTCGTCGCTGACAACCCCGGCGCTTAAACCGACGATGCGACGCAGCAGATCAACGAACAGGCCCGATAGCGGGATATTCGACCAGTCCGTGTTCGCCGTCGTGTGAAATAAAATCAGCCAACCGCGCCCGCGTTTCTCCGCGGTAATGAGCGGTGTGCCGTCCGACAGGCGCGCCCAGGTTTTCTGGTTGAGGTCGAGCGCGGGCTCCGCGAGGACCTGGCGGTTGATACGGACATCTGCCGGCGCCTGGATGCCGGCAAACGGGCTTGTTTCTTCGAACGGCAGGAGCCGTGCGGGTTCAGCCCAGGACATTGCGCCGCCGATGACACGGCCGCCGCCGCGCAACTGGACCGGAATCATATCGTCGCCGCCGGCGGCAAGGCGGGGCCCGGCAAAGCGCAGCGTCACGCCACCATTCTTCATCCAGGCATCCAGCGATTCCCGGTCGGTATCTATCAGCTTTCCGATGTCTGCCAGTACGACGACCGCGATCTCGCGTTTGAACAGATCGGACACACTTCCCCGGCGGACTTCTGCGAACGGGCGGAGTGCACGTTCCAGGAAATATATGGATGACAGCAGGGGCTGCTCCGCCTCGGCAATGTCACCCGACACGATACCGACGGGCCGGCGTCGCCAGCGTTCATCCACCAGGAAGACTTCGCCGGCACTGCCGCTATCCTCGATTTCTATCCGCGCGACATCGTTGCGAAGTTCGCCGGGCAAGGTGAGCCGGACGGACGCTGAACCCTCGCCCGATGCGAACCGCGCTTGTTCGCGGGCTATCAGGCGGCCGTCGTCGGATACCGCGCGAACCCAGGTTGCTTGTTCAAGACGTCCCGGCACCCGCAGCAGCGGGACTTCCATGACATCGTTTTCAGATTTTGGTGCACGGACCAGAAGTGATCGCGCGGGAACGGTTTGTTCCAGCAGTTGGACGCCGCCGCGGGTTTGCAGGTGTTCGGCGAGCGGCGCTGTATCGGGACCTCCGATACCGTTTGCCAGCCAGACGATGTGGGCCGAGCCTTCGATCTCGATCGCGCGTATGGCGGCGAGGGATTGTGCACGGTCTACCGGCCAGGGTTTCGGCTGAAGACCTGCCGTGATTTGCCGTGCGGCGTCGGCACGCAGAAGATTGCTTACCTGGATCGGCTCGCCCGGCATCCTGGGGGCGGTCGAGAGAATGCGTACCGGTCTGTTTTCCCGTTCCGCCTGGTCCAGTAGCTGATTGATTTTCTCGACACGCAGAGGCCAGTTTGCCGCCGACGCCCAGCCGTCATCGATGATCAGCACCAGT
>Ga0181597_10001700_pt1 | contig 24433 bp, 17 predicted proteins | sample 041ome_5_FD_148647 | JGI IMG/M metagenome (GOLD analysis project Ga0181597, IMG submission 148647) | Coastal salt marsh microbial communities from the Groves Creek Marsh, Skidaway Island, Georgia - 041403US metaG (spades assembly) | ecosystem: Environmental > Aquatic > Marine > Intertidal zone...
TGTAGCTCCAATGGCAAGACACCACTTACTTTGGAAGGTTTGGAATGATATCACTGTTCCGAATACAATTCGTAAGATTGGTGCCCAATTATACTGGTCTACGGATGGTCTTCCTGCTCGCACCACAGTACGGCAATGGATTACTATTCATGATCTCAATTTTGAACATCATCCTGAATGGATTACAGCCGCGGCCGCAAAGTATTATCAAAAACAGGTTAGAAAAGGAGCTCAAGTTGCTGAAAAAATATTCACGGTAAGTAATTGGAGTAAAGAAGACTTAGTATCAACTTATCGTATTTCGGAAGAAAAAATCGTCGTCACGCTTAATGCTCCACAACGGGTATTTTCCAAAGGAAAATCTAGCTTTACAGGCAACTATTTTTGTGCGGTGGGCGCACTAGCACCACGCAAAAATCTTATCACACTGATTAAAGCATTTGACAGGTGGTGCCTTCAAAATCCCGAACAAAATCATATGCTGAAAATCGCAGGAACAGCACTCTTCAAGGATTCAGATTTTGAACACGAAATGCAAGAATTAAATCATTCAGATAGAATTGAATGGCTTGGAAGGTTGACTGAAAATGACTTAGAAATGCTCTACAGAGGCGCAACAGCCTATTGTATGCCAAGCGCAATGGAAGGTTTTGGTATTCCGCTGGTGGAGGCCATGCAGTGTGGAACGCCAATTCTTGCATCCAAAAATAGCGCTATAACCGAAGTGGTTGGGAAATCGGGTTTATTACTTCCAACTTATGAAATAGATGCTTGGACAAAAGGGTTACAAAAAGTGGTTGATGAATATGATCATTGGAGTAAACTGGCTCTAAAGCGTTCAAAAGATTTTGATTGGAGCAAGAGTGCGAAGCCTTTTATTAATGCTCTAAAGGAATGAAACTACAGCATAAAATTGATGCGTTGTTTGAAGCGGGAACGGATGAAGCCGGGAGAGGTTGTTTATGCGGTCCTGTGACTGCTGCTGCTGTGATATTACCACTCGATTTTTCACATCCAACCTTGAACGACTCAAAACAATTAAGTGCAAAACAGCGTAACGAACTTAGACCCGTAATTGAAAAGGAGGCTGTAGCCTGGGCTGTAGCTCATGTATCTCCAAAAGAAATTGATGAAATCAATATTTTGAATGCAAGTATTCTGGCCATGCATCGAAGCATCCAAAAACTCAAACAAAAACCCGATTTCATAGCCGTTGATGGCAATCGGTTTAAACCCCTTCAAGACATACCTTACCACTGTCAGGTAAAAGGGGATGCAACCTATCTAAATATTGCCGCTGCATCAATACTAGCCAAAACTTACAGAGACGAGTATATGCAGAAACTTTCAAAAGATTATCCGGGCTATGGTTGGGAAAAAAACGCCGGTTATCCAACCAAGGAGCACCGCAATGCCATTCGTAAATTTGGTGTGACACCCCACCACCGTTTGAGTTTTCAATTATTACCTAGTCAATTGAATTTATTTGACTCTTAAGCTCTACGTTGATTTGTGAAAAACTGAATACCCTAATGCAAGAAGTGCCTTGAAGAGGGCGTTAGCTTTGAAACAAAGCACTGGTTCATGACATACCGTAGTTTATCTTGGATATTCACACTATTTACAGCGATTTTAGTCAGCTGTTCCACTGCCCCTGAATCTAATCCGTCAACGCTGTTTATACCAATGAACAGTGCTGTAATCCTTAGAATCAATCATGCAAGTGAATGGTCGCAATTTGCCGATTCAACCAAAATTCCCGCAGCACAGGCTATACCGATTCAAAAACTTCTAGGCATCAAAAATGGGGTCTGGACTGGTGCTTTATGTAATTCAGGTGCGGAAAAAATGGATTGGATATGGACAACCACTCTTCAAGATAGCAGCTCGATCAAAAGGCTAGAAGAAGATGCAACACTTGCATTAGATTCTAATTATTTCGCATTATATCATGAAAATGCTTTTGCCATAAGTTCGAGTAAAATACTCATTCAAAATGCATTGAATCAATCCAAAAGCGGATTCAATATTGTCAATAACAACGCCTTTAAGAAGCTATGGGTCAACGCCAATTCTTCGGATGCCCTTAATCTATTTTTTCAGCATGAAGAGCTCAGCGCTGTAGGAAACTGGTTTATGGATGAAGACTGGAGTTGGATGGAAAATTTAGCCGTTTGGTCAGAGGTCGATATAGATTTTGGTCAAGGCCGAGTCTTATTGACATCTGTGAGTATAAATCCAGATTCCGCACAGGTATTCTTAAGCACATTCAATGAATCTTCCTCAAATACGAAAGTGAGTGATATTATTGCTGCATCGGCATCACATGCTGTAAAAATGAACGTTGGAAACACCGCTGAATGGATTCGTAGCTTTAATGTCTACAGAGGTAAGGAACAGCGTTTAAAACAAGCGCTGTCCGTTTTAGGACCTTTGGATATAGATCCCATGACTGCATCAACTTGGTTTAAAGGTAGTTTCGTACACATCGGGTACGGTAAAGAAAAAGTAATTGCAGCTAAACTTAATGAAGAGCAAGAGCTGGACGAAGTATTGAAAAAGGCAAGTGGACAAAGCAAACTATTTCAAGGTCATTTGGTTGGAACGCTGGAAAAACAAAACAAGTTTCTATTCAGTGCGCTATTTGGATGGTGGTATAAAAACCTGGACACCCCATCATGGATGATTTATAAAGATTGGCTCCTTGTTTCAACATCTCAAGAAACTCTAGAAGTCTATTCCAATGAATTAGCAGCCAAGGCCACTTGGAACAGCGTAAAATCTTTAGATGCTTTAGCCAAAGGAATAGATAAAAAAGGACATTTTGCATTAGCGTTGAAAGCCACATCAGAATCCGCTCATCGCTATCTAAATTTGCCCGTTCAAGAGCACTCAAACGAATATGTAATTCAAGGGAATTTCGCAGTTAAAAATGCGCTCACCTTTGGAAATGCGCGTATGTATGAAGTGGAAAAAAGTGAGATCGAAACCAGCACCTACCTTTGGTCTACTGCGCTTGAATCTACTATTAAATCGGGGCCGTGGATCGTAAAAAATCATAGAACGGGTAAGAACGACATCATTGTTCAGGACGATCAAAATATACTTTATTGGGTCAGCTCTGACGGGACTATCCAATGGAAAAAGTCTTTAAATGAGTCCATATCGGGCATGGTACATCAGGTGGATTTGTTCAAGAATCAGAAGTACCAATTAGTCTTTACCACGCGTACCCAGATTCATTGTATAGATTTATTGGGAAGAGATGTAGAGAATTATCCAATAAAGCTTCCAGAAAATACAAACCTTGGGCTAAGTGTCTTGGATTATGACAAGAATAGGAACTATAGATTTCTGGTACCTGCCGGTTCAAAGCTTTATAATTTTTCCAGTGAAGGCAATATTATTCAGGGCTGGAAAATCAATGCGGCCGCAGAAGAAAAGTTGACTCAACGTCCCTTTTTATTTCAAAAAAATGGAAAAGACTACATTATCACTTCTACTTCACAGAAAGTACTCATTTTGAATAGAAGAGGTGAAGTTCGCATTAGCACCGCGGTCGGCACAACCTCATTGAACCCGTGGAGCCTTAAAAACGGTGATATTCCTTTTACGGAAAGAATTGGAGGTGAAGGAGAAATTCAACATCAGAATTGGGACGGAACATCCTCTTCTACTACTCATGATTTAGGAGAATTAAAAGGTGTGGTTTTTGAAAATTATGGTAAGGTAGTTTGGAACGATAATACGGTGGAAGTCAGAAATGAAGAAGGGACACAACAGTTTACCGTAGATGAAATTCAAGATGTGCACTGCTATCCTGGAGGCACAGGCTTAATACGAACACAAGAGAATATACAGGCCGTAAACTTGAAGAATGGAGATCTTTACGGTACGTTTACCGGAACCCATGCCGTTGCCGGGAGACTAAGTCAAACAGGCATGCCCGTGATTATCATTAGACAAGGTAAAAGCATCATCTGTTACGAGCTTTAATCATTTTGGCTCAACAATCAAAAATACGGCGGTATCCGTTCCAATATTAAGCACCTCATGCCAAGCGACACTTTCGTTATAAAAGGTATATCCTAACGGGATTTGTACTTCTCTAGTTCCCTTATCATCTTTGATTTGAAAGGTCCCTCCCTTAAGGGTATATCCTACATGTTTCTTGTGAAAGTGCTTTTCATGACCAACACCCGGAGGAAAGGTACATTTGAGCGTGCGTACACTCTCATTATCTACCAATACTTCACAAACTTTCTGTCCCTTCCAGCCGGCCTCCAATGGATCCGGCAACGTCTGTTGTGCAAAACTTAGAAATGGAATTAATAAAAAGCCTACAGTAAAAATTCGCATTATTTCTTCCGGAAGAATATTTCAATTGGCGCTCCGTGGAAATCGAACTCCTCACGCATTCTATTTTCCAAATATCGCTTGTATGGCTCCTTGATATACTGCGGCAAATTGGCGAAGAAGGCAAACTGAGGCGTTCTTGTAGGCAATTGCGTACAAAACTTAATCTTCACATATTTACCTTTCACTGCAGGCGGCGGATAATTTTGAATGATTTCTAACATAGTATCATTCAATTTAGAAGTTGAAACCCGCTGCTTTCTACGATTATACACCTTGACACCTTCCTCAAAGGCTTTCAAAACACGTTGTTTGGTTAATGCACTCGTAAAGATGATTGGAAAATCCGTAAAGGGCTCTAATTTCTTCTTAATGTAAGCTTCTGCGTCCCGCATTGTGTTGGTTTCCTTGGCAACGAGGTCCCATTTATTCACGACCACTACAAGACCTTTTTTATTCTTTTCTACCAACGAGACGATTGACAAATCTTGAGCCTCAAAACCCCTTGTAGCATCTACCACCATCATACAAACATCCGCATGTTCTATAGCTCTAATAGAGCGCATGTTGGAGTAAAATTCTAAGTTTTCATGAACCTTGCCTTTCTTCCGAAGACCCGCCGTATCCAATAGCATAAAGTCAAATCCAAACTTATTGAATCTCGTATTCACTGTATCTCTTGTAGTACCTGCAATGTCCGTAACAATATTGCGCTCTTCATCAAATAGAGAATTCACAATGGAGGATTTACCCGCATTTGGACGACCAACTATTGCCATCTTTGGTAGATCTTCAAAGTCATCCACAGGATTTTCATCCATGTGTTCTGTAAGCTCATCCAGCAGATCTCCTGTTCCTCCTCCATTAACGGCGGAAATGGTGTGGTATCTTTCAATTCCTAAACCATAGAATTCTGTAGCTTCAAGCTCAAGCATGCTGTTATCTACTTTGTTCACTGCATACACCACAGGCTTCTGCGTTTTACGCAAAAGGTCTGCAATAATCTTATCAAATTCCGTTAAACCTGCTTGAAGGTCTAAAACAAAAAGAATTACTGAAGCCTCATCAAGAGCCAATTCAACTTGTTGGCGAATCTCTGCTTCAAAGACATCCTCTGAGCCTTCAATATAACCTCCTGTGTCAATGACGGAGAACTCCTTGCCATTCCAATCACTTTTGCCATAGTGTCGATCGCGTGTCACACCGGCTACAGAATCCACAATGGCATCTCTACGCTGAATAAGCCTATTAAATAATGTACTCTTACCCACATTTGGGCGGCCAACTATAGCAACAATATTGCTCATACTTAATGTTTATAACCGAACCGCTTAAGCTGTGCATCGCTATCGCGCCAGTTTTTCTTAACTTTTACAAAGGTCTCTAGATGTACCTTCTTAGCGAAGAATTTCTCTAGTTGTTTTCTTGCACCAACTCCCACTCTTTTGAGCATGGAGCCTCTGTGACCAATGATTATTCCTTTCTGCGAATCTCGGGCAACATATATGACTGCGCGCATCCGAATGATATCCTCAGCCTCTTTAAATTCCTCCACATCTACTTCCACAGAATAAGGAATTTCCTTCTTATAGTTCATAAGAATTTGCTCACGAACTATTTCACTCACAAAGAACCGTTCGGTTTTATCAGTTAAAGCATCCTTATCAAAATATGGAGGACTTTGAGGTATCAATGCAATTAATCGTTCAAGTAAATAAGCTGTATTGGCCTCCTTTAAAGCAGAAATGGGAATAATTTCCGCATTGGGTAATGCATCATTCCAATACTCCACTTCATTTTCTAGAAGCTCTTGATTGGTTGTATCTATCTTATTGATAATGAGCAGTACCGGAAACTTGGTATTCAACAACTTTTCAAAAAAACCTTGATCTTTTAACGCTCTATCTCCGGGTTCCACCAAGTAGAGAAACACGTCCGCATCTTCAAAGGCATCTGAAACAAACTTCATCATTTGCTCCTGCATTTTATAGGCTGGTTGAATAACTCCCGGGGTATCGGAAAAAACAATCTGGTATTCAGGCTCATTGAGTATCCCAAAAATGCGGTGGCGCGTAGTCTGTGCCTTTGGTGTAATTATACTCAAACGCTCGCCAACAAGAGCATTCATTAATGTACTCTTACCAACGTTTGGATTGCCTATAATGTTAACAAAACCGCTCTTGTGATTCATGCGGCAAAGATGAGGCGAATATTCTTTATAACCTTGAAGGCTATTGCGCCCAAAATTGGTCTTCTACCGGTACTTGCTTATTTCTACCTAGGAACAATGCATTATGTCTAAACGATGCCATCAGATACCAAGAAGTAGAGGATACACAAGGTTCGGTATTCGCCGTTGCCCATAGGTTTCCTGCGCCGTATGTTGTGCCTTGATTGGCGGTATAAGGCAAACCTTTACCTACAGGTCCCGTGAGCCAGCCCTTTCTCAATTCATCAAGAACAGCTTCCGCCTCAACTCTATCACCTGCTACCCAATGCATGACACTGACTTGGCCCGTACCTTCAAACCATAGTACATCCTGATCTTCATCAAAACAATAGCCGTCAATTTGCTCGCCAGTTTCGGTACTTGTAACGTTTACCTCATACCTAGAAATTGAACTGCGCGCAGCATCATTAAAATTCGGGAAAGCACAATAGCCCCAAGTATTGCAATCTAATGCAAACTTATAAGGAGGATTGGTAGGCCATGCCACAAAATTGCCGTCCGCATCATCCCATTTTTCCGCTTCCAAGTGTTTTAAAATACTTTGATGTATGGAAGTATAGCCCTCTAATGCTACAAAAGCGTCTATGTTACCTTCTGTGATCTTATGAATGGTATCACCGTTAGACTCAAAGCCTCCCCACAGACCGTTTTCTACGCTATCATTTAATCCCATGAGCCAAAACTCTAATGATGCAATTAAAGCTGTATACTTATCCGATTGAGGATGGTTTTTCAATGCAATCAATAGCCAAGCGTTATCTCCCATCCATCTCCTTCCTGAGGGAACACCTAAAGGCGATCTGAACTGAAAAAATCCACCTGGACCATTTTCCAATTCCGTTACGCGGATGGACTCAAAATAGTCAAATATGCGCTCTGCGCATTGGATTTCATCAGCCAAGATGAAGGCAATAGCTGCTAGGGCTTGATCATAAGTACTTACTAAGTTTCCGTAAGGAATGGTGGGCAATAGCCCCTGCGTATTCTGTAAGTCCTTTAAAAATGCAACCGCTAGACTATCTTCTAAGGTCGCTTTTTTGGTTGCCCAATAGGTGCTATTAAGAGTAGACTCATCTTCAACTTGAGAAATTAAAGTATACTGAAAAGCATCATCCACGGGGTAAAGTGAATCAGTACTGAACAACGAAGCCTCTTCCGTTTTTCCATCAAGGGAAGTAAACGAATGAAACTGGCCATTTAAGTGCATTTCTACACTCGGCAAAGGTTGACCAGAAGTTCTACTAATCACAAAAACGCTTCTGTTTTTGGGCTGCTCAGCTTCTTTCCTGCAAGAGCCAAATACAATAAGCGCTATTAAAAGGCTAAAACTTAAGTTTTTCATTTTTGTCCCATAATCCCCAAGAAGCACCAACATCGCCTTCTTTTTCAATTTTCCAGCTTTCATCAAAAGATGAAAAATAGAACATTTCTATGTCGCTTTCATTGGACCAGCTTACCGCATTGATAAAATACTTAAGGTAGTTGTCAAATGACGGCTGTGCACCACCCAAACTTTGTCCGCTTGATGGCCAACCCGTTTCTGTTATTATGACTCTCTTGCCTTTACCCGCAGCCATAGCCTCTTGATACATGTGCTTCATGTACATCAAAGAATATTCTAAAGAACATCCTTCCCAATATGGATAGCAATTAGCTAAAATAACATCGCAAGTGTCTGATATTTCCGGATGAGCAGTGAATTCGTAATAGGCATCTACATAGCCAACCGGAACACCTTGAACTTCATGCTTAACCCGCTTGATATAGTCTAATAATTCTGATGCATTTAAATCTTCTCTATACAATACCTCGTTACCTACTGCGGCTACATCTACTACACCTTCTTTACATAGCGTAATCAAGGCTCCTATTTCTTCGTCATTTTTTTCTAGATCGCTGCTTAACCATGCACCAACCAATGTTTTAATTCCCAATTCATGTGCAATGCGAGCTATCAATTCATTTCCTTCAGTACATGAAAACGTTCTCACCCACTTCACGTGTGGTTTTAAAATTTCCAGTTTACGACGAATTTGTGCGTCTGTTAGTTGGTCCCCTGGGGCTTGCCCTTCATCGTAAGCGCTGAAACATATTCCATGAATTCCAGAGTCTAATAATTTACGAGCCATTTCCTTTAGCTCATTAGTGGTCATGCTGAGAGAGGCGCCTCCAGCAAGCGACATAAATTTTTCTTTTCTGTAAGACATTATTATTGTTTGGTTTTTATAGTTAGGCTTGTGTCTCTTTTCTTTTATCTAATTCCGCTCTGACTTCTTTTGCATAGTTTTCATCTACCCTATAATTCCACATGACAGCAATGGCTATAAGCGTACAAAGAATGGGTAATCCAGAGAATACCAAGCGAAGACCATTTACAGCGCCCTCAGGTTGCACCTCAGCACCGCTCTGATAGTTCACTAAAGTCAGAATTAATCCACTCAGGGCTCCTGCAAAGGCAAATCCTAGTTTTACCATCCACCAGTAAATTGCTCCAAATACGCCCTCTCTGCGCTTACCTGTATTTAGTTCATCTATGTCTAAAACATCAGAAGTCATTGACATCATTATCGTAAATAAACCTCCTATTCCAAAGGAGTGAAACGGAAGTGCAAATAAAAACATATATGGCTTACCAGGAATCATCAAAAACCATAAAAGTGTATAGCCTAAAATAGATATGGCTTGAGATAAAATAAACGCACGCTTTTTACCCATTGTTTTCGCCATCTTAGCCACAATTGGAATCACTATAAACGTGGTAACCAATGCGCCTACGGATCCAAATAGAGTGGGCCACACGCCGGGAGCTGCTCCGTTAAATAGGTGCGAGCGAATAACGAAATAGGTAAAACTGGCAACCGTATTGAAGCCGTTAAAAATGAGGAAGGTAGCAATACACAACTTTCTAAACGGTCGGGATGAAAATGCTTCAACAAAGTTCTTTGCTATCTTCTTTAAGCTTCCAAAAATGCCGCTAAAATTTAAAGGCTCATAGTCTTTTCTTCCAACTGTACTTTCTCCTTTTATAAATGCGGCAGGTGCAATGGCACATAGGGTGAATACTACCGCAACCCAAACGGATAAGGAACGTGTGGCCTCATCCGCAGTTGGAAACCATTCTGGATCATACATGATTACCCAAAACCAAGGAGCAATTACCCATGCCCATTGACCAATCCATTGCGAAATAGCCATAACATTGGTACGCTCATGGTAGTCGTCACTCATTTCATAACCCATACTTACGTAGGGTACACCAAAAATGGTAAGTCCCAAATAGAATACAAAAGACCATATCATAACATGAGTGAAATTGTGAAGAACACTGTCTTCACGATACAATTGCCAAAGCATAGCAAAAGCGAACCCCATCAGTATGGCTCCCCAAAATACATATTGCCTGCGGCGACCCCACTTGGAACGTGTATTATCCGATATAAAACCCATGATTGGATCAAGGATGGAATCAAAGGCACGCGGCGCAAAGAAAATTACACCCCACATCCATCCCGGAAAACCTAAATCCTGCACAAGAACTACCATGAATATGCTCATTGCCGCAGGGAACATTTGATTCGCGAGCATCCCAATACCAAAAGCAATTTTTTGTCCCATAGGAACTTTAGAAACGGTCCCCATTATTCTGACTCACTTTGAATGAATATCGTCTGCAATGCCTGCGCCTCAATAGCAATTGAGGCGATTTGACCATCAAGTTCCAAATCAAAACTTCTAGCTTCTTCTCCTTCGTTGAAAACAACAACGGCAACAGAACCGTCTGTGTTTTTGGCTGCCGTAACCATCAAGTTATCGTCTGTTTTGGACACCTCAACAACCTTAGCTTCTGGACGAATAAATTTGCTGAAGTGCTGAAGCACATAGAACATAGGTGTATAGTAGACTTCATCATTATCTACATCCACAATTACTGGTGCAACACACCAATTTTTAGCCCAATTTGGACCTCCTTGACGGTCAAGGACCATATTCCAATCTACCCAGCCTTGAACCCAGTGGTTCAAACAACCAATAATATCTCGAGCATAGCGATTGACCGGAGCATATTTTGGATGCAGGTACCTATTTTCTTCTTCGCGCCAATAATAGCCCCAATCTGTAGCTTCCTTCTGCCAATACCATTTATCATTTTTCCACTCAGGTACTTGATTGTCCACACAGGCTTCTGTTTGCAATAGAAGCATTTCCGGTGCTGCATGGTAGGCATAGTCTAATTCATCTGGAAAGTAATCGTAAGTGCTTTCATACCAATGAAGAGCCATACCGCCGTAATATTTTTTTGAGGCCTCATCCTTGTACATAACATCCGCCCATTCCTGAACGCCTTGTCTGTTTTGATCATAGCCTAAGATGATTAAATCACCCTTACCGTCTGCTTCTAAACGAGGACCCAAATGTTGATTAACAAAACGAGTCATTTCTTCCGGGGTAAAGTGCATACTTTCCCAATTTCCCCCGTTTCCGTGAGGCTCATTCTCCACCGTAAATCCCCAAATATCTATTCCTTCCTCTGCATAAGCAGAAGCATACTTACTAAAGAATAAGGCCCACGTATCATAGTATTCTTCTTTCAATTTACCGGCACGCCAATCGTTATTGTCCTTCATCCAAGGCGCTGCAGACCATGGCGAAGCAAATAGTTTAAACCCATCTTCACTTATTGCAAGTGCATCTTTAATCATTGGAATAAGGTCGTCGCGGTCTTCCTCAATATTAAAATGCTCTAGATTGACATCTCCTTCTACAGGGGAATATGAATAATTACTTACAGAGAAATCACAAGAGTTCATGTGCGTTCTAGTAAGTGAATAATTCGCGCCCGATTTGGCGAAGTATGCCTTAATCACGGATAAACGATTCTCCGGGCTCAGCTTATTTAAATTGTAGGCAGAGGATTCGGTAAATGCACCACCAAAGCCAACAATACTTTGACGCTCAGACTCAAGATTTACTGAAATTTTTGAGTGATTTTCAGAGGCGCTAAAATTACTAACCTCCTCTAAATTCTTACCTGATGCAGATGTTTCAAAGACTTTAAACTCCATGTTGTTTCTTTCCCCGCAGGCCATCAATACGAAGCCCGCTATTACCGTGATTAATGTTCTATAATTCATTAGAAATTATTTAAATCGAGCTTTGACGGTGTCAAATGCCTTTTTTTTAGTTCTATCAATATTTACGATGCCCCAGTATTCTTCATTTGGAGAACCATCGTAAGGCACGCCACTGCTGTTTGGCGCCCAGCCGCCTACATCTTGTATTTCTGGATTACCGGCTTTCCACCAACCGTCTGTAAAGGAGAACAGTGTCATGCCTTCAAATTCCTCTCTGAGCGGCAACAGCTCATCAATTATGTGACCTAAAGCAATCGCCTGAGCATGCTCGTTCACCCCCTTATCCAAACTATCTATGGCGATTGTCATATAACTATCGGAACCTAATTCTGCGAAGTAAAATGGCTTTTCGCTGATCTTTCTCCAATCCGTAATAAAGGAGGCAGGCGCATCCCATCTATACACGTTAAAGCCCCACATATCCAACTTTCGGCCATGATAGAGAGCTAAGGAATCGGGTAACTCACCGTGTGCGCTACTCACAGGATGTGTGCTATCAATGGCATGGATCGCATCTACAGCAGACTCTAAGGTATTGTACCAATTGGCCAAATCGCCCCCAAACCATTCTGGGTGATAATTGTACTCATTGCCCAACTCCCACAGATACATTGCTGGATGGTCCTTGTACTTTTTTACGTAATCCAAATAGGTTCCGGAAACAATATCATTAAGTGAATCTTGATTGTAGCCAAAACCGGTAATTATCTTCATTCCCCTTTCGGCGATTTTATCCAAAACTATTTCATCTTGGATAGGCATATAAACGCGAATTACTGAGATGCCTGCTTCCTGCATCAAGTCAAGGTCTTCATCAATAAATTCCCAGCTGCGCTGTGAACTGCCAACATTCACTGGATGATAGCAGATGGCTTTGAAGTATTCATCGTCTTTGGGCTCAACAACAAGCTGCGTGTCTGTACTTTGACAAGACATAAGAATCATCACTCCAAAAAGAATCATACTTTTTTTCATCATCAACGCCTTCTTTTTGGTGCACTCACCGTCTGTAATAGTAATACTGAATCTCCCTCAAATGACTTGGTTATTTCCACCCCACCACGAGTCAATCCTTCAAATGCGCCCGAATCCACCAAGTCCCAAAGCGCATATTTGGCCTGACCGTTTAAAGTAATTAAGCCAAAATGGTTTTCTGAACCTTCTGGATGGTTAGAATCTTTCCATTGTTCATCAAAGGCTTCAAAATAAAAACAACTGATACCCTCAGCATCAGTCCACTCTCGCATAGCCTGGTAGTATAAAGCTTGCTTGTATTCATCAGCAGCAAAAGAGCCGTTATTGCCGTACAGGCCAATACTAGTGCTTGACCACCCTGTTTCTCCAATATGAATAGGTTTGGTTGGCGCTATGGCATGAACATAGTTTTTGACGCTTTCATATTGACCTTGAGCATAAAAAGCAGCGCGTTGCATAGCCATTAGAACTCTGTCATGGTCTGAATAACCATCTGCTTCCTCTACTGGACTCTCCCAAAATTGTGTGTTGTAGTGGGTGTCGTGGAAAGGATAAGTATGCATACTGACGTAATCCACGGCGGCAATTAACTCTTCAAGTTCTTGTAAATGGTAGGAATCTTCCCCACCACCCCATGAAGCAAAATTATCCGAAGAAGTCACCCAAACCTCTGGAGGTAATTTGCCCATACGTTTGAGCTCTTGTAAATAATTAACGTATTTCAAGATTACCGAAGGATGAACAAAATAACTTGAAGCCCAATGGACCATTGCTTCATTGCCTACAGCAATAATTTTTACGATATCCGGAAATTCATTTGCGTACCGAACCGCCTTCTCTATTTCACTGGTATTATTTTCTTCGCTTTCTCTACTATGGTCGGGTTGTTCGTTGGTCCATGCACCGAAGCAATCCATCCAAGCTCCCAGCATCACGTACATCTCAAATGAAGCGTCTTCTTGCTTTAATTCACGAATGGCTTTGAGCACATTCAAGGCATGAGGAAGCTGCAAATTATACGTTCGAAGAATCTTAATGCCCATTGCAGACATGATTTTTAAATCTTCTTTAAGCTGCGGAATTGATGGCTGCTCCTCTCTATTTTTACCTCTATATCCTCCGAATGAAATGGCACGATATTCAGGGTTACCCAATATTTCCTTTGCGCTTTTATTACTTGTCATAGGCTTTTCGGCGGTTGTACATGAATTCAAACCCAGCGTTAAAGCCAGAGCGTAAATACCAAGAATTCGTGCACGGAATACGTTCATTTTCTTAAATTATTTTACCACAGATACTGCGATTTTCTTAATAACATTTGTTCTTTGAAACAGCGCCGAAGTCAACTCAGAACTCAAAGTATCCCCGTCAATAGTATGTGCTTCGCTTTGCGTGTGTACTACTATTTGAGGCTTATCAGAGCGCTCGTAAATGACAGGAACTTGACAGTAAGTAAAAGCCAGCCCTCCTTTAGGGACTTTTACAGAATCAACCACATTTTCAATATTGACATATTCAAAGACACCTTGATTGCTCAAGAACTCCTCGCTGCGGAGAATTCTTGGTGCAAAAGTCAGTTTACCTTCTTTCACAGATACACCTAGTTCACCAAATCTGCTAATTAAATCTTCTTTTACCTGACCGGTCATACCAGGTTGCTGAGCACCCTTACCGCCGGGTGTATGTGAATAAGGATCCGTTGGGAAAGCACCATAGAGTTTTGGGCTCTTATGCGCTCCAATACCTGCTAAAATCTCAAAATAATGATCGTACATACGTCCAATCAATATCTCGTCGTCTGTTTTCAAAGCCATATTGGTGTTTTCGTACGCGGCCAAAAGCAGCTTACTTACCATGTGCCAATAGATAGAACCAAGACCTTCGTAGCCAAAGAACGTACCTGAACGACCCGTAAAGGATTTATGGTCAAATACCTCTTCAAAAATGGAAGATAATAATGCTCGGTCTTTAGATACCAACGCGTCATATTTGCTTGGAAGTTGATCTAACGCGTCATTTAAACTGTTGACATTATTGAACATTCCATTGAAATGGTACACGCCGTTTCTGTCTTTAAGCACTACCGTTTTGTCACCTGACCTGCGTAAGGCAGCTATAAGTTCAGAAGCCTCTGCACGCGCTGTTGGAATGCAATTCTTTGACGTAAATCTTGGTAAATCCTTATTTGGATAAAGAATATAACTGTATTGATCTTCGCGGAATAAGGCGCTCGATTTTAATGCGTCTAAAACATCCGCATTTTCGTAGGCTGATAAATATTTTGAGCTCAAAACGGCTACTTGGCCTTCGAGCATTTCCGGGAGATAACTCACTTGAACTCCATTGCCCTTAACTGTCATTAAATTATAAGCGTGGTAGAGCCCGTCTTCGCGTTTATTGGAGCGAATACTCTGTTCCATGTACAATCTTGCCAACTCTGTGAATTGAGTCAATTCATCTATGGACAGCGTTTCAAATGTTCCAGAAAAACCATTCTTGTAAATTTTCCAACGATATGCACTAGCGGGCTCACCTAAAGAATCTAAAACGTCTTTTCTTTGAACATCCGAAAAACCAGTGTTAAGCAAATCTTTATTGTGCTCTAGGGCCCCGGCAATTCCGCGGAAAAAGACTGCTAACTCTGTACTTACTTTGACTTCGCCTTTCTCTTGATGAAGCACTTCTTCAAAGAAGCTCAAAAATCTTCTCAGATAATACAGCGTAACCATACTTACACCGTTTCCAACTAGGGCGTTGTTGGCATCATTCCACTCTGGTCGCTGGGTATTCATCCAAATACCGCCTTCAGGAATGAGGTTGCTTACCTTGGCAAGAACGGTGGCTAAAATTTTTTCCAAGAAATTAACCTTGTGAATCTCCGAATTTTGATTCAGCAGGAGTGCTCCATCTGCACCTAAGGAAGCTGTTCTGTATTGAATGGATTCTTCACCTTCATGATCAAAATCTATGGTGTTTTTTGGGTCTTTTAGTATTTCTTTATACTCCTTAATGGTATAAGGAACATTTGCATAAACAAAAATCTCCTGTTTGAAATATTGCTGTAATGTTCCTGGATAGTAATCCTCTATAAACTCCAAGAACTTTAACAAGTATATGATTTGATGATCCCCCCAGTAACCTATGTACGACCAAGGATTATCAGGCTCTATGGTTTCCCAATCAAAACCGTCTTTTACCACTCTGTAAGGATTGTATCCATCAAATGTGGTGGCATTGAGAAATTTATGGATCATTCCTTCCATAAATTCAGGATAAGAATGGGCTAAAGCTTCCCAGTTTTGGAAAATATCACGCCAATTTCCTTGATAGTCCAATATTTTCTCACCCGTCACCTCATCGCGGGTATTGATTGAAAATTTGTTCCAAGGACGAGAAGGGTCGCCATGCCTACGGCTAAATTTCAAGGGCAAATATTCAAATGCAAGTCTTTTGAAATCGGCATCTGAAGATGCAGACGCAAGCGTTTTTAGGGTGTGAAGATTAAAATAACTGTCTAGCTGACTCAGCGTTTGACTGTTTCTTTTGAAAGCAATTTTATTGGCCTTGGCCATATACTTTTCAAAATCACTTTTATCAATGTTATAATGGTCATCAAAAATGCCGCCGCGCATGATATTAAACATGGTATTGGCAAAATGACGAATGTTCAAAAGCCGGTCATTGGTAAGTTGAAGACCGTCAGAAGCAGCCACCAATTCCATTAAGTTAGCTGATCCGGCCTCAACATCAGTAAAAACCTCTTTCCACAGCGCTTCAGGAGATTTCAATGCTTCAAGTAAATCTGCAACCTCCACCGGGCCTTTATTTACATCTGTGACAATGCTCCATTGCTCTTTTGCATGGGCCTCAAGGGTTACCTCATCGCAAACCATGAACGCTCCACGTTCGGCTTTAATATCAACCTCTTGTATTGGAACTGTTCCGTTTCTAAAAGCCTCAAGCTGTTTTGAACACAGCAATTTGGTAGAATTTGGGCGATTTAGTGCCCACGCAACATTGACTCTCAAGGCCTCACTCGGCTCTGCCTTGTCTACAATAACAGCGCTCAACGAAAAAAGACCAAGACCCACTTCCGCTTCCAACTCGCACTTCTTATAAGCATCAACTAAATTACTTGAGGCGGCTTGTAAAGAAGATTCTACACCGTAGGGTAATAGATTTTGCAAGCCATCTGCGAATCGAACGCTGACCGAGCTTGATCCAGTATTGGTTAGGACAGATTTCCGAACAAACCCATACTTATCACTTGAATTCCAATCGTAGGAGAACGTCAATTCCAAATCATGGTTGATCTCTTCGAATCGAACCTTATTACCGAACGAGTTCTTGTATATATTGCGAGTTACGCGGTAAACACCATCATATTTTGAAGAGAAAGGCTCCCACAGGCTCACCTTATCATTTCGTTTAACTAAGCAAATGGTTTTGGATCCTGTGTATTCTGATGATTCAGTGATTTTATCATCTGTATAGTATGGAAAAAGAGCAAACTCGCTGTTCTTTCTTCCCGCTGTCAGTCCACCCGTGCTGGAAATGAACATCCAATGATTGGAATTACTTACGATGCTCATGAAGAAAGGTCGCATGGAATCGTAATTGGAAATTTTATAAAAAGACTCGGAGTTGATCTTTACCTCCTCACCTTTTACTTCTTCTTCTTGACCATTGCGAATCTGGTCTCCAAGAAATATATTTTTATAGTCTTTCATATATCATCCGTCCTTTTGCAGCAGGACATGATCTGTTTTAATTGGTTGTTGATACACTTTATCCTTAAAGCGTGTTAAAGTTCTCTACTTACAAATTCAAAGGATATTCATTTCTGTAAGCTCCTCATCTGAAAACGCCAGTGTTTTTGGGCAATTTTCAGCAAAATCTGTTGGTGTTTTTTGTTCCTTCAAGTATAAAAACTAATGTTTGAGGTGTCGTCCGGACAATTGCAGGACAAAGGAGTTTTTGCCTTATTTAGCTCTGAAGTGCCCTTTATTTCTTTCTAGACTAACGTATCTTCACCTATATCAATAGATTCCATTCTATGTACAAGAGAAATTCATTGTTCATCCTATGCTTAATTGGACTCTTTTCATTTTCTGGAAAGGCTCAATGTGGCGCAAATTATGATGAACAGCTTGAAAAAATTGTCTCCAACGCGAATCAGCTACCTCACAGCCAAACTCGGATTGTATTTGCTGGAAGTTCTACGTTTAGGTTGTGGGATAACATTGCTGAAAGCTTCCCGGAATACGAGGTTGTCAATGCTGGCATCGGAGGCTCGTGTTTCGATGATTTATACCGTTACAAAGAACAACTCATTTCTGCGACCCAACCAGATATCCTAGTTATTTATGAAGGGGATAATGATATCGTTCATGAAGAGGAAGATGGCGGCCAAAGAGAAGTATTCACCATTCTTTCCGATGCTCGACAACTTTTGAAATGGATCCAGCAAACCCACCCAGAACTTCCCGTATTTCTTCTATCACCAAAACCTTCTCCTGCGCGTTGGGAGCACCTCGCTAAATACAAGGCCGTGAACGGTCAACTCGAAGAATTGACCGATTTGTGTAACTACCACTTCATGGACTGCTGGCCATGGTTAACAGACAATAAAGGTCAGGTCGATCCAGCGCTATTTATTTTCGATAAACTGCACTTAAACAAGCAAGGAAATGATCTTCTTGGCCGCGGCATGGCGGAAGAAATTCGTGATGCATACCTAGAAGAACGATTGCTCAATGAGTTCATCGACAACTGGCACCAGGCAGCAGCTACAGCAGATTCGGCAGCCTATTTCGGAGCCTTTTATAATGATGAAAGCATTTTCCAAGGCACCGACGGCGGCGAATACTGGACTGCCGGGGAGTTTAGAGCTTGGGCAGCACCTTATTTTCGAAGAGAAAGCGCGTGGACCTTCGAAGCATTCGAACGTCGTTGGTACAGAAAGGGAAACACCTTATGGTTCAACGAGCGTCTCGATTCACCACATATGGGCAAGTGCAGAGGTGTTGGCGTTCTTCGCGCAACAAAAGAAGGCCTGAAAATCGACCACTACAGCTTGAGCTTTGAGGTACCTAATGAAGTGGTCAGTGACCTTGTGCCATTAGCAACGCCGGAACGTATTGAGGTTTTGAAGTTCCAACAGGAATTGGACGATTTTTATAGGGATTCAACCACTAGCCCTCTTAAGCCTGAGGAGCGCGCCGCCTTCCACGGACATGAATTCTTTAGCTACAATCCGGAGTTGGCGGTTGAGGCGCAGATTCAAGTGCTCGAAAATGAACCGTGGTTTGATATGGCCACCAGTTCAGGGGTGAGCCGAGAATACCGCCGTTATGCCAAGGCGACCTTCCAGCTACACGGTCAAACCTTAGAATTGTTCCTTTACCAAAGCAAGCGATTGATGGCTATGGAAGACTATCAGGACCACCTCTTCCTTCCTTTCATGGATAAAACTACAGGTGTGAGCACCTACGGCACGGGCCGATTCATGGATATCACCAAGCCCGAGGGAACCACCATGGTTCTGGATTTCAATTATGCCTATAATCCTTATTGCGCCTATACAGACGGATATTCATGCCCAATAACTCCAAAAGAAAATTTCATAGACATACACGTTAATGCAGGAATTAAGGGTCCCAATAATCATTAATTTCAGTTTCTTTGCACTAATCAAATAATAAAAAACCTAGACCTAGCCCAATGAAAACTCCTATCGCTTTACTTTTTAGTTTATTCTGTTTTACAGCGTCTTCTCAAGTATTTGATTCCTTAGTATGGGCAGACGAATTCAATATAAATGGCGGTTTAGACAGCACCAAATGGTGGCATCAAACTGTATTACCCAATAATGGTCTTAGCTGGTGGAATGGTGAAATCCAGCATTATACGGATAGGGATACCAACTCCTATTGTGAAAATGGCCACTTATATCTCACTGCGCTAAAAGAGAATTTTACAGACCAAAACGTCACTAAGGATTATACCTCTGCCCGTTTAAATTCAAAGTTTGCTTTTACTTACGGGCGGGTTGAAGCGCGTGCACAATTACCAACCGGAACGGGTACATGGCCCGCCATATGGATGTTGGGTCAAAACATTTATGAGGTTGGTGCCTGGTGGGATACACAAGGCTATGCCAGTCAATACTGGCCAGCTTGCGGGGAGATCGACATAATGGAACACTGGGGAGATAATCAGGATTATGTGAGCAGCGCTATGCATACCTTATCCAGTTATGGAGGTACTGTAAATGTTGGTGGACGCACAATACCAGGAGTAAGTAACTCCTTTCATACCTATGCAGTTGAGTGGTCGCCAACTAAAATGGTTTTCAGTGTGGATAGTATTGTTCACTACACCTATGAACCTACAGATAGAACTAGCTTCACTTGGCCTTTTGATAACCCACAATACCTACTACTAAATATAGCCATCCAGTCCAGCATTGATGCAAACTTCACTTCAAGTCCAATGATATTGGATTATATACGCGTATATCAAAGCAGCACTTTAAACCAAGACGAATTAGAATACAGCTCTATCGCCATTTATCCGAGTCCTGCTCTAGAAAGCCTAACCGTGGAACAACCATGGAGAAATGCGGGTTTCATTGTTTATGATGTAAAAGGAACCGCTGTCTTGAAAAAGAAATTGGGTGCTGGCCAAACGGATATAGATATATCAAACCTTTCCGCTGGCATTTACTTATGTAGAATCCAGAATCCAGAAACGGGCATTTTTGCTGAGGAAAAAATTATCAAGAAATAAGCGTCCTAACTTTAGGAAACGAAAAAGCCTTGATTTGATGTTAATCAAGGCTTTTTGAATCTTAGGGAAATAACAATCATTGATAAAAACCCAATTGACGCATTTTTCGTCTTTTACCCGACTCTACTTCTAATTCAAGGACAGTGCCCGTTTTACAAAAGCAGGCTCTACACAATTGAGCAACAGTTGAATCATAGGTTACATGAAAAGAAAGTACCTCAACGTTATTGCTCTCTAAATAGGATGCTACAAATTCTTTATAGATATCCGTTGTCAAGGTATCTATTGGAGGGGCATCTACCCACCAAGCATCAGAACAACCTGTTTCATCGTAGTAAAAAAGATCAGGAGTAGAGTCCATTTCGCAAGCTACAAAGGCTAAAAACAAGGGAAGAAATAAGTACTTTTTCATAGCATTTTATATATTACCGTTGGACAATGATTATGCCATTAAATAGTTTTGAACTTCTATCCATATGACCTACCTCCTATTCGTTATCCTGTCTTCATTTTTTGTCGCAGTTGGACAAGCAGAGCAAATCAAAATAATCACCATTGAACCTTTTATGCAAACAGAGAATTACGAACACTTCAAAAGAATGGTTCTAAACTCGTCAGATTCCCGCGCCCAATATATAGAGGGATTTGAGTTCGATTGGGGCTACCGTTATTCTCTTCGCGTAAAACAAACAACCATTGGACCACTATCTGATGGAACTTTGTACGACTACTCGCTCATAGAAACCATTTCTAAAACTAAAGTTGCCGATTCCACAACATTTACAATGAGCGTTGACCCCTTAAGGTATTACGAGAATCAAGCGGACATCCCTTCAAACAACACCTTGAAGATTCTGAACGACAGTACCTATCTCTACATGGATTTGGTAGAACTTGAAATCCCGCAACAAGAGCAGTCAAGATTTAAGACGAATAATGATAATGGCGTTCCTTTTGTTGGGGACTTTCATTTCGTGAACGAAAGAAGAATTAGATTGATTCAGATAAAGTAGTGATGTGCTATTGGATGGAATGGAAATTTAATCCAATTACACCTTAATCAATCTGGATAAACTTATTTCTTGTGACTGCATTGTTGTCCCAAAATAAACTCATGTAATAGCAACCGTTTTTCAAATGCGGCAATGCATTAAAATCACCTTGAGAATTCCAAATGACTTGTCCATTCATTGAACGCACCTCCACACTCAGAAGAGATGGCGGCCAGTAATCAATTAAATCTACAGGATGGTCAATAACCGGGCGTGAAATAGGCTCAGTCCCACCAATATCATTGGTAGTAAATTCTAAGAAAACGGAATCGTTCTCACAATTCCACGCTGATTCTACAATCAGACCAAGGATAAAAGTTGAATTACCGCTTTGTATGGTGTAGGACAAATTATTAATTCCTGTTTCTTGATACACAACCGTTCCAATCGAATCAATGAACCATAGGTATTCACCATTTCCAACAGTGTGTACCGCTTTAACAATACTGGTGTCAATGGTCAAAGGTGCTTTAGATGTAATAGGTCCTGTTGTGTCAAAACGGGCAATGGCGTTTGGGAAAACAACAATCGAATCCATTACCGTAGAGTCACAGCCGCTCAGGTTAGATACCTGAAGAGTAACATAGTAGGTAATGGCAGAGGTGTCGTTATTTATTAATACCTGCGACGGAATAGAATCAGTAAATGTAGTAAGCGTACCGGCAGAATCAATAGTCCACAGATAGTCTAGGCTCAACGTACTGTCGTTGGACAACGAACTGTTCAACAGTAGCGTGTTGATATTGCTACCCGTACAAGTACTCGGATCCAACGTGAAACTAGCAGTCGGTGTAGGATATACAATGAAACTTTGAGTCGTAGTATCTATACAACCGTTACTGTCCGTGACTTGCAAATCCAATGAATACAACGCCGTTCCATTAAAGGAACGCGGTAAGCTAAATACCGGAGCACTGCTTGTACTGGTATCGATAGAACCGTCCGGACCCGTCAAAGTCCAATACCACTCACTAATCGTACCCATAGTCTTAGACGTATCCAATGGAACTAACGCATAAGGACCACAACTGTCTAACGGAAGACCGAAGCCCGCTTTAGGACGTGAATACAACGTGATACTCTGGGAGGTGTCTTGGCTACAGCCATCATCAGAGGTCACCGTGAGAGAAAGGTTGTATTGTTCATCTGGCAAAGGCCATTGGAGATCATCTAAAATTAATAATGGTGAATTATTGTTGGAATCAATCAAAGTAGCTGAAAAAGCGGATCCAATCGAATTCAAATTCCAATCATAAGAGATTATATTACCCCTAGAACTATCAACAACAAAGGTAGAACTAAGACCACAATGTTCTGTATTGGCGTAGAATATGGCTTTTGGAGATGCAAATATTGTAATGTATTGAGATGACGAATCAATACACCCATCAGATCTTCGAACTATATGTGTTATTTTGAATATAGAGTCATTAGAAAAAGAACTATTCGTCAGGGCTAACCAATTAGGAGAAATACCGTGTAATGAATCGATTAATATATTATTACTATTTCGAATTATCCAAGAGTGTAAAACAAGGCTATCAGCAAAAAGGCTATCAATTACTGGCATCAAGGACGCACAACCGTGGTTATTTTCAAAAGTCCAAAAAGAATTGACCCTATTCTCAAATCGAATTGTTTTTACCAGCGTATCCGCCTTTCCACATTTAAAAGCATATACATTTACTTGAGCTGAATCGGTATTACAATAGACGTGAAATCCTGATAGGCTATTACTCATACTGCCGTCACCAAAATCAATACTCGATGAATCGGAAAATTGACTTGTAATCTGGTAAAATAAAGTATCATTATTTGTTGAAAATTGAAACCCTGCTTTTGAATCAGATTCGTAATAATTCCAGTTGGCAAGAGAGTCATAAACCACCAATTTGGCCGCTTGTCGAATTGTACTAGCTACTGAAGAATCAACAGTGTGATTAAATGTAATTGTGGTGGGATCTGCACCTGTTATCAATGAGAAAAATGTACACGCAGTAGCATATACTCCTGCTGTATTTGGATGACTGCCATCAGGCCTGTAAAGATGAATAGTACTATCTAGTTCGACTACCTTGTTTCTTACCATCGCCACGGGACTCAAAACAGTTCTTAGTGAATCGGCCATCATCCTAAATCTAATCTTTAATAATGAGTCCATTCCAAAAAAAGTACATACTGGCGGGTTGGATGCACAATTTTGGGTATCACCAACTTCCCTTGCCCAAGTCTGATACAAAATAGGACGAGCACATTGAGAAATAGCTCTTACGCTGTCCAAAAGTTGCTGGGCTATTGGAAATGTTTGTACATTGAACTGTACCAAAGGGGCCGTTGTCTCCTGACTATGTGGCTGCAAAACCACATAATCCCAAGGTTTACTTTTTATGGCCGTATATGTAGCACTGGATTGAGCGTGCTGATGCAGGGTTGCGCCCGGAACTACTTGGGGAACACAATTCAACGAATAGCCGGCTGATGTCGCAACATTTTCAATCATATTCACCAAGCTATGAGCGGAAGTATAGCTATTTCCAATAAACAAAACCTCCGTTTGAGCAAAGGCAGATTTACCTGAAAAGACAGAAAGAGAAATACCAACAGCCAGTATGGTCTTCCACAAATATTTAAATGAATGTAACCGCATTTGAGATGGTAAAGTTATTTGGATTTGCACCAAATATGAAAATCAAAGGGTAAAGAAATTGGATAAATCCACGGTGTTGTAAAATATGTTCGCATCTAAATGTAGAATCTATCTATTCTAAGAAGGCCACAACGCTTAGATTTGCCTTTAGCCTATGGAAAATAATACGATCAATACGTGGGTATTGGGGTCAACCGGCTATGTTGGAAGACTACTCACTCACAAACTTTTAACTTCTAGAAAAAAAAGG
>Ga0181597_10001707_pt1 | contig 24364 bp, 20 predicted proteins | sample 041ome_5_FD_148647 | JGI IMG/M metagenome (GOLD analysis project Ga0181597, IMG submission 148647) | Coastal salt marsh microbial communities from the Groves Creek Marsh, Skidaway Island, Georgia - 041403US metaG (spades assembly) | ecosystem: Environmental > Aquatic > Marine > Intertidal zone...
AAACAAAATAATATTAATAATAGTGAATATAATAGTTGGACAAGATCACATGGTGGTAATTGGAACACAAAATATTCAATAAATAATAGTATTAATAACAAAAATGTTGGCTCATTAAAATTAATTTGGAAATACTCGTCAATCAAAGAAAAAAACTTAAAAAAAAAATGGATTCAAAATATTCAAACTAATCCAATTTTTTTTAAGAATAACCTAATAACTGTCACTCCAGATTGGAAAATTGTTTCTCTTAATGGATCTAATGGAAAAAAGAATTGGGAGTTACAATCAATTTCTCAGCCAGCCAGAAGAGGTTTGCTTGCTGAAAGTGATGAAATTAATAATCAGGATTATTTATATCTACCTGTCGGTGCTAGAATATTTAAAATTGATATCGAAACTGGAAAAATAATAAAAAGTTTTGGTGAAAAAGGCTCGGTATTTGCTCCAACATTAGTTGCACCTATGATTTATGGAAACATATTAGTCGCTGTAACATATTCAAACAAAGCAATTTATTTATTTAATAAAAATAGTGGTAAATTAATAGATTTAATTCCTCTATATGACGAAAGAAGAAATTTTGTTGGAGGATCTCCTTGGGGTGGAGTTGCTTTAGACAAAAAAAATGGACTTGTTTATGTAACAACAGGTAATCCTCAACCCAGTTTATATGGAGTAAATAGGTTAGGAGCTAATCACAAATCTGCAAGTTTAATCGCTGTAGATTTAAAAAAAAAAGAGATATTATGGGATTTTCAGGAAACTTTTCATGATTTGTGGGATTTCGATATTCCAACTCCTCCAATATTGCATGATTTAAAAATTGATAACAAAAGTTTAGAGATTGTTATTGTTCCAACTAAAATTGGAAATACAATAATACTTGAGAGAAATACAGGTATACCATTATTTGATTTAAACTATAAAAAAATAAAATATGATTCAGATATACCTGGTGAAATAACATCAGAACATCAACTTGATTTGAACCTACCTGAAAAATTTCATGAAATAAGCTATACCAAAGATAGTATCAAAAATCTTAATAATAATAAAAAAAATGAGATTTTGAAAAAACTTCAAAAATCAAATTATGGTAATTTTTATCCACCATCTTTTAATAAAGATTTAATAATAAAAGGTATCCATGGAGGTGCAGAATGGCAAGGGGCAGCTATTGATATCAAAGAACAAGCAATATACATACCTGTAAATAATCTACCCTGGATATTAAGACCATATATGTATACTTTACAAAACATTGTTCCAAAAGAAATTAAAAATTTATCAGGTTACAAAATCTATCAAAATAAATGTTCCTCATGTCATGGTAAAAATAGAAATGGATTAAATAAAAAAGAAGGAGAAAAAAGATTAGGATATATTCCAAGTTTAGTCGGTTATAGTTTAATTAATCAGGAAAAGTTTAAAAAAAATATTAAAGATAAAATGAAAAATGTTCATTCTAATCTAGATGTTTTAGAAGATGAAAAAAAATTAATATTTCAATTATTTTCTTATTGGGATCAGAGTTTATACTCAAAAAAGAAAATAAGAGTAGAAGCAAACGGTCCTGCTTGGTCACAATTTTTAACTTCAGATGACTTACCAGCATCTAATCCTCCTTGGGGATATATAGCAAAATTGGATCTAGTTTCTGGAAAAATAATTTGGAAAAAAAATATTGGTTATAAGGAAATAGATGGGGAAAAAATACAAGTTGGCACACCTAATTTTGGAGGCTTATCAATAAATGGTTCTGGCATAATTTTTTACACAGGCACAGACGATAACTATGCATACGCAATAGACTCAAAAAATGGCAAAATATTATGGGAGTATGAAATGGAGGCCGCAGGTAGCGCACCACCAATTATTTTTAATATAGAGGGAAAACAATTTGTTTCATTCATTGCAACGGGCGGCAGGTATCATAATTATAAAAAAAAAGGATCTACAATATACACTTTTTCAATTGATTAAGTAATTTTGTAAATTTTATTTTTCATATACCAATCAATCGTATTTTTTAAAGCTTTTTTAAAACTAGTAAATTTATAATTTTCAATTAATTTTAAAATTTTTTTATTGTTACCATGAGTTTTGTTAACTTCTATCTTTTTAAGCATTTTAGGATTTACAGTTTTAATCTTCAAGCCATTTAAATTTCTTTGCATTTCATTTATAATGTTGGCCACCTTTAAAGGCCTATTAGAGCAAACATTATACAATTCGAAGTTATTTTTAAATTTTTTCTTTATCAAAATATTAAGAATTGAAACTACATCTCTAATATATGTAAAATCTCTCAAATGTTTTCCACCCTCGTTCAAATAGAAAAGTTTTTTTTTTTTGAAAGAATTTAGCACTTTAAATAACATCATATCTGGTCTTCCCCATTCACCAAAAACTGTAAAAAATCTTAAACCAATAAATTGTATTTTACTATTTAAACTAAATGTTCTAGCTGAAATTTCATTAATTTTTTTTGTTAATCCATAAATATTTTTTGGATTAAGTTCAAATTTTTCTTTTACCGGATACGTTTTTGCATCGCCATAAACAGAGCTTGACGATGCATAAAAAATTTTTTTTGCTTTTAAAATATTGGCTAAATCAACTATATTTATAAATCCAATAAGATTTGAAAAAAAATAAGCATCAGGTTTTTTTAACGAATATCTAACTCCAGCCTGAGCAGCAAAATTAAAAATAATATCTATTTTTTTTTTTTTAAAAAATTTGAACAAAAGATTTCTGTTAGAAATATCAATTTTTTTAAATATAAAATTTTTATTTTTTTTTAAATTTTTTAATCTTAATTTTTTTATTGAAACAGAGTAGTAGTCATTTAGATTATCTATTCCATATACAATAATATTTTTTTTTAATAGACTTTCTGCGAGACTATATCCAATAAATCCACAAGTACCTGTTATTAAAATTTTCATATCGTATTTAAATTAAAAATATTCATAATTATTATTTTTTAATTTTCACTTATTAAATTATTTAACATTTTTTTATTATGTGAGATATTAAGAGAATGTTCATTGGAATTATAGAAATTATCAAAAGTATTTATCATATTTTTTAAATCTTTATCTTTAATATTTTTTATCCAATAATCATAAAATTCAAAACCATCATAGCTATCAAAATTATTTTTTTTAGTATTTATAAAATTTCCAAATTTTTCAAAAAATGCATTATAGTCATGATAAATATATTTCATAAAGTAATACTCTAAAACTTCATTTTTATTAATGTTGTGACTAATTTTGTCTAAATTTTTTAATATATTTTCATAATCTTTAGAATTTTTTGGCAAAATATTAAATGAATAGTTTGAAGTTGAGCAGTTTTTTGTTGCCATAACTACCGGTATGCCCATGTATGCATATTCAAAAGCTATTGTTCCATAAATTGTTAAAACATAGTCAATTTTTTCTCCTATTATTTGATGATGGGATATATCAGAATTTAAATATATTATTTTGTTATTTTTTTTTATTATTTCTTTTGATAATTCTGCGGTTCTGTCTAGTGACTTTGCGTATTTTAAATCTGAATAATAAGGATGATCTTTTAAGTACCACTCAAAATCAGTTTCTTTAGATAAATTTGATAAAAATTCCAACCATTCTTTAAAATCAGGGAAAAAATTTTCTCCCCAAAAATTGCAGGCATCACCAACTTGATGAGTTGCAATTAATATTTTTAATTTTTTATTTTTATTTAATACTTTTGTATTTGGATTATATGGTTTTGAAAATGCAGATTTGGTGGTAACCAACTCTTTTATATTATCTCCTAAATGACCACTTAATCTATTTTCTATTGATTTTGATGAAATTTTTAAAAATTTTTCTTTTTCAAAACTATTAAAATTTGAAAATTCAGATCTAAAATTTTTATATTCACTGAATTGATATAAATTTTCTTTATCAAGTCTAAAAATTCTACCAACTAATACTGTAAACACCTCAATGCCTTGAAAGATTGCCAGTCTATGTATAATGCCATAAGCATATAAATTGTGAACACCAACAATGCTTGTAACATTATTTTCCTTTAAGTAATTTTTCCAATACAAGTATATTATAATAAAATGATATAAATAATCTTGAAAATCTTTTGATTTTAAATCAATTGTAACTTGATAATTTAACTTTAAATATCCGTCATATATTAAATCCCCAAATAGAATATTATCAATTTTGATTTTTGTAATATCAGATTTTGTTTTTAGTTCTTTAATAATATTTTTATAAATATTTTGAGACTCTATATAATTTTCTTTTTTTGAAGTCGGTTCAATAAAATCACATACACCAAACGAAGAGTAGATACCAAAAAATTTTAATTTAAAACTTTTTCCTAAAAACCATTTTATTTTTTTTAATAGACTATCTTCATAATTTACAGCTGTTAATTTATAATTATTAAAAGCTACTAACTTAGAATTATATTTTTTTGCCAAATAATTTGACATTAATGACATAAAACAATGACTAAAATGAAATGCATTAAACTCTACAAGAACTTGGCTTTTGCTATTATTATTTTTTTTTTTATAAAAACGATAATTAAATATTTTAAATTTTAATATTAAAAAAAAATTGCTATAAAAAGAAAAAAAATTTTTAATCATTTATAATATTAGATTTTAAATTCTATATCTTTATGTATAAACTTTGCCAATTTTTGTAATTTATATTTTTTAATTAAATTAATTTTTTTTTCCATGAGCTTGGTGTCTTTTCATTTATGATTTCAATGGGAATATGGTATTCAAAAGATTTTGTGCCCTTTTCTTTGATAAATTCAACTGTACGTTTTATTGCCTCTTTAAGGGAAGTTTTCGTAGTATAGCCTAAAATTTTACGAGCTTTATTGGCATTACATGTAGCAACTTTTACTTCTTGAGGTCTATCTAAAACATGAATTGGTTGCCCATTATAGCCTACTTCATTTGCAACTAAATTAGAAAGTTCTTTAATTGAAATTGTTTCTTCATCAGGTCCTATGTTTATAATTTGCTTATTAATTTTTTTATTTAATGCAAGCTTTTCTAAACAATAAATAACATCGTCAATATAAGAAAAGCATCTTTTTTGCATGCCATCTCCATATATTATAGCAGGTTTGCCTTGTAAATTTCTGTTAATAAAAATTGATAAAACATTTCTAAATGGATCATCATATTTTTGATTTGGACCAATAATATTGTGTGGAACTGCAATATTATATTCCATACCATGCACATCAGCTAAAATTTTTAATGTTTCTTCACCAGCTACTTTTGCAATACCATAAGGATCAACAGGTTTTGTGGGCATATCCTCAGTAAAAGGTGGTTTTTGCTCTCCATATCTGGCCATAGAAGAACAATACACAAATCTTTTTACTTTGTTTGCAATTGCAGCAGAAATGGTGCTAACAGTTGCTCCATATATATTTTTCGTAATTGTATGGGGAGAAAAAACAGACAAGCCCTCATGTGCAGTAGCAGCACAATGATAAACTATATCATATCCTTTGATTGCTTTTTTCATTGCATCATAATCATTACAATCAACTTCGGAGAATAATAATATTTCTTTTGGCAAATTATATCTATCTCCACCAGTCATATTATCATTTCCACCTACAGAATGGCCAAGTTTTATCATTCTTTTTGCTATGTGACAGCCTAAGAACCCAGCTATTCCAGTAATGAATATTTTCATAGATCTTAGTTTATATTTTCATTTTTATCTTAAATCCACCTAAAAAGGTTGGCAAGAAGCTTTTTATATGCCACGCCCATCTTCTAAGTATTGGATTTGAAAAATTAGTTCCATTTTTTATATAAAAAATTTTAGAACTATTATTATTAATTTTAGAAAAGAGTTTGGCTGCTTCAACAACATTATTCTTAGTTGATAAAATAAAATTACATTTGCTAAGCAATAAAGTTTCTATTAAAGTTTCTTTACCCAATAAGAACCTGTGGTTTTTTCTTGGATAAGTGTACATTCTATTTTTATTGTATGATCTTAGTGTATTGTAATAAAAAACTTTGTCTTTAAATTCCTTAATAAAAATATCTAAATATTTTTGTTCTTCAGTACATAAGAAAATTTTATCAATTTTTTTTTTTTTAATTAAATTTTTTGTATTAAAAACCATTTGTTTAATTGTTGCAGGAAAGTAATGTCTTGATGAATATCTGAGTTCTTGACCTCGAAAATGAACACCTAGAATTTTTTTATTTTTAAAATTTTTTTTATAAAATAATTCAGTTTCTTTTAAAATATTGTCATTAATTTTTATATATTTTTTTGTCAATTTTTGAAATTTATATGAAGTTGGCAATGTACTCATTTTTTTATTCCATTTTCCATTTGTAAATATTACATTTTGACTAGAATAAACCTCCTCTAATTTATAATTAGATACCTGTTTAAAATAATATCTCCAAACATTGTAGGTATTAAAAATTTTTTTTTTTTCGCTATACATATTGGCAAAATTTTTCATATCTACGACTGGTATAAATTTATTTTTTTCAGATATTAAAAGTTTATTTATTACATAAAAAACATTCGAAAAAAGTCCAGAATTAATATTTTGTCTCTGTATTACAAAAAAAATTTTGTTTTTATTTTTTTTTCCTAATTTTATTTTATGAAATTCATTAGAATTTTTTTCTAGTATATTTGATATTTTTTTTGAAAATTTATTTTGTTTTTTTAATATCTTTATATTTTTTTCAAAATTATAGGCAGGACTTAAATGTTTTATATAAAAAAAAAATTTATTCATGAATTAAATTAGATTTCAAAATTTTGTTAATCTTTTGGACAGTCTATTTAAAAGTTTATATAAAAACAGAAATATAATAAAAAAAACATTTTGGCCATTGTCATATCTTATTCTTATTTCGTCTTTTAATAACTCTAACCAATGCACTTTACTAGAAAAACCTCCTCTTCTAAAATTACCAAATATTTCCATTTTTTTTGTTCCAACCCCATTCATTTTATCTTTTACTATCATTCGGTAAAAATAGTCATAGTCAGCATGGTATTTGTATTTAAGGTTGTATAATCCCACTTTTTTTGCAGCAGTATTCTTTATAAAAAAACCCGTTGAATGGCTTGAATAAAATCCCCAGCTGTATTTTATTTTTTCAGGTCTGTAACCATGTAAAATTCCCCAGTGTTTTCTTACGCTACCAAAGATAAAATCAACTTTTGGATATAATTTAATGTATTTTACCAATATTTCTAAAGCATTCTTTTCAAAAGTATCGTCTGAATTGATTATTCCAATAAATTCACCTTTAGCTAATCTTAAACCTTTGTTAAAAGCGTCGTATAAACCTTCATCTTTTTCACTAATCCAATAATCTATCATTTTGGAGTTATTATTAATTATTTCCAAAGTTTTATCGTTAGATCCACCATCTATAATTAAAAATTCATAGTTTTTGTAAGTTTGATTTTTTATACTATCAATTGTTTCTTGCAAATATTTTTCACCGTTTAGTACTACTGTGATAAGGGTTATTAAGGGTTTATTAGGTTTGCTTTTTTTTGATAGTGAGTTAATTCTTAATCCACCTTCTGAAAATCTTTTTTTATTTTTTTGTTGTGGATAAAAATTTAATGTTTCATATTTATAATTTTCTTTACCCATTATAAATTAAATTTCATTTAAGATTAATTTATTTATAACATCTTTTATGTAAAATTTAGGTGACCATTTTAAAAAATTTTTAATTTTGGAGATGTCTGCTCTACTTTCATTTATATCATTTATTCTATAATATTTTTTTTTTGTCACAACAAAATCATTCCAATTAAGATTATATTTTTTAAATATATATTTCAGAACGTATTTGATAGACACACTTTTTCCTGTAGCTATAATATAATCATTAAAATTTTTTTTTTGCATAATCTTGTATATTAGCTCTATATATTCTGGTGCCCATCCCCAATCTTTAATTACATTTATGTTGCCTAAATATAATTTTTTTTTTTTATTAAGAGATATTTTCTTAGCGGCATCTAATATTTTTGGAATTAAGAAATTTTTTTTTCTTAAAATTGACTCATGATGAAAAAAAATAGCAGAAAAACATTTTAAGTTATATTCTTCTCTATAAAATTTTATGAAATAAAAAGTAATTAATTTTGATAATCCATAAGAATTAGATGGTTGCATACTACTTGTTTCACTTTTTTTCTTTTTTGAGCTTGCAAAAATTTCAAAGGAAGAGGTATTAAAAAATTTAATTTTTTTTTTGGATTTTTTTAATACCTCTAAAATATAGTATACAGGTATGATATTACTTGTTATTGTTTCAAATGAATTATTAATAGATTTTAAAGGTGATGGCTGTCCAGCAAAAAAATAAATTTCATCACATTTAGAACTAATAATTAATTTTTGAATTTGAGCTTTATCATAAATATCAATTTTTTTCTTTATAATTTTTTTTTTAATTTTGATCTTTCTATGATTTAGATTTTTTCTTAAATTTCTTGTAATACTTATAATTTTATAATTTTTTTTTAATAAAAGTTTGCACATATAAGAGCCATCCTGTCCACTTCCACCAAAAATAATTGCTGTTTTATTCATAATCAAATTAGTTTTTTATATACTTCTTTTGTTTCTTGTGCACATTTATTCCAATTAAATAATTCTATTCTTTTTTTTCCTTTGTTAATTAAATCTTGTCTGACCAGATCTGAAAATAGTACTTTTGTTAAAGTGTATGAAAGTGAATCGTGTTTATTAGGATCAAAGTAAACTGCAGCGTTACCTGCTACTTCTTTGAAAACTGATATATTGCTACAAATAACTGGACAATTATTTGCAAATCCTTCCAGAATTGGCAGCCCAAAACCCTCATATTTTGAAGGATAAATTAACAATCTTGCATTTTGATAAAACGAATTAAGCAAATCATCACTTCCTTCAAAGAATAAAAAATTTTTTAGATCAATCTTGTATAATTCTAGTAAGTTTAATTCATTTTTATCAAAATTTTTTTTACCTCCAAACAAAACTATCTTAAAATTCTTTAATATCTTTGGTTCTGTTGAAAGAGACTTTAAGAAAACTTCAAAATTCTTATAAAGATGCCTATTGCCTATATATAAAATATAAGGATATTTTATCGGAGCCCCTGAATTAGGTTTTAATTTTTTTTCTGTACCTAAATGAATAATTGAAATTTTATTTTTATCCACATTGTAAAATCGCATTAAATCATCTGTTGTAGATTTAGATATACAAATAATATGATTAGCTCTATCTATAGCATTCTTCTTAGGGTAATAAGGATTTTGATATCCATAACTTTTGTAAAAAATTTCATGTATCAAATCAAATACTGTAATTACTAAAGGTTTATTTTTTGTGTAAAAAGATCCATCATAATATGTGCTATAAATAACGTCTGGGTTAAAACTCTTTAAAAAATTTAGATTAATGATTTCATTAAATGAGTTTATTTTTGATACAATTTTTGTGTTAACAAAATATTTTGAAAAAAAAAAATTTTTTTCAAAACCTATACTATTTTTTAATTTATAATTTTTTAAATATTTATTTAAATGAAATCCTGCAAAGATTTTTGCATTTACATTGGTTTTATTTAGATGATTATTTAGTTGAACAAAATACTTGGAAGGACCACCAATCTCCTGTTTACAAAAAATTTTATGATCATAAAAAATTTTCATTTTACTTAATTCTTTTTAATTTTTTATTTTTAATTAAAAAAGCGTTATCACAAAATTTAATCAAGGATTTTTTATGGGTTATAATAATTATAGTTTTTGTTTTTTTTAAAATATTAAAGTTTTTAATAATTTTTTGTTCAGTAGAATTGTCAAGATTGCTATTAAATTCATCTAAAATTATAATGTCAGGATCGTTATATAATGCACGAGCAATTCCTATTCTTTGAGACTGTCCTCCTGAAATTTTAGTTCCTCTATCTCCTACAAAAGAATTAAATTTATTTGGTAGTTTTTTTATAAAATTACTTATTTCACTATATTTAACACTATATAAAAAATTTTTATCATTAAATTTTTCAAGACTATTTCCAAATAGAATATTATTTTTTACAGTATCATCTATAAGATTTATATTCTGTGCCACGTAACCGATCTTAAGAGAATTTTTTTTTAGATTTATATCGTCATTAAACAAAACCTTTCCTTTCGTTGGTTTTAATAAACCAGAAATAATATTTATTAATGTTGTTTTTCCACTTCCATTTCTACCGACAAAACAAGAAATGGAGTTTTTGTTAATGACCATATTAATGTTTGATAAAATGTTATTATTTTTATAGTTAAAACTTACATTTGATAATTTTAACCGCTCAAATTTTGATGAATAATTTATCTGTTCAAAAATATTATTTTTTAAATTTAATTTAAATTCCTTATAAATTAAATTTACTAGAGGTTTAAAAAAAATAATTCTTTGAATTGCTGCTGAAATTCTAGTTGCTGAAGGCATTAATCTAATTGCTGATGCAATGTAAATGCTAACTAGAACAACTATTTCACTTAATGAAAATAAATTTAAACTACTAAAAATTACAAAACAAATTACAAAAACTGATAAAATTTCAATTATCATTCTTGGTAATTGTAAAAAAATATCTGTTTTAAAATCTATGCTTGCTAGATAATTATCAAAATATATTAATTTTTTTAAAAAAAATTTTTCTTTATTTAATATTTTAATTTCTTTTATGTTTAAAAAATTTTCAAAAATATTTTTATTTATATCTTTTTGATATTTTTGTCTCTGTGTGCCCCAAAGCAACAATCTATTTTTACTAAATCTATTTATAAAAAAAATAGTTATTGATAAACAAATAATCACTGTCAAGGTTACTTGAAAATTAACCGAAATTAGAAAAAAAGCTAAAAAAATTATTATTAATATTTCTAAAAAAAAAGTTAAATAACTTGACAAAACGACTGTAAAATATTGAGCTTCATTAATATTTCTAATTATTTCCGAAGAATTCTTGGAAAGAAAAAATTCATAATCTTGAGATAGGTATTTTTTGTACAGATCTTTGACGAGTCTCAATCTTATGTGCATCATAATTTTTCCAAGACAAAATTGGTAAAAAATAATAAAAAAATTTTTTACAGAATAAATTAGGGCGATTATTATTAGAATACTTTTTATATCTAAAATATAAGTTAAATTGTTGAAAATATTTTGTAAAAATGGAATATTTGAAAAAATTGAAGAATTATTTCCCTCAAAAAATAATGCTATCAATGGAATTAAGGCTCCGATACTCAAAATTTCTAAAAATGAATTTATAATCATCATTATAAAAATAGAGCATATTAATATTTTTTCTTTTTTATTTAATAATTTTTTAATTTTATTTATCTGATCAAAATTCATTTTTTTTATTTAATTCTTTTTTTAGTTCTTCATAATCATTCATTTTTCTTTTCATGAATAATAAGATTAAATTCATTTTTTGTGATATTCCTTTAGGCGTTAAAACGTATAAATAATTAATTTTATCTTTATTTTTTTTAAAATTTTCAATTTTTATTAACCCTTTTTGCTTAAGGGCGTTTATACAATAGTTAAGTTTTCCCAAACTAAAACCTAACTCACTAGCAAGTTTTCTTTGGGTAATATTTTTTTTATTACTCAACTTAATTAAAATTTTTAAACTATCTTGGTTAATTTTCATGGACGTTCAATAGTTGAACATGGGTAAAGATTTAATGACCTAAAGTAAAGAAAATTTTATCCAATTAATTAATTTTTTGTAAAATAATAGTTTTTATATGAGTTAGATTAAGTATAAGAATATTGTAAATTAAAACCTATTTATTTTTATGTAAAAAATTAAAATTATGACAGATATTATAAATCCTGGATTTGAAGAAATTTTTTCACCTCACAATATTAGTGATAATAAAATTTTGTCTATTTTAAAGCACATAAAGTCAAATTTTAAATTAAAAAATGATCAGTCTGAAATACTATACGAGATTATAAGTAACTATCGAAAAATTATTAATAATAATGAGGAGAATGTAGATTTCTATTTTAATGATTATGATAAATTAGAAATTAATAAAATAGGAGAAAATTATGATCATCTAATCAGATACTTTATTTATAGGTATAAATATAAAACATATCCAAAAAAAAAAGTAATTGAAGAATATCCACCTTGCGTTCAAATTGAACCCTCATCTATTTGTAATTTTAGATGCATAATGTGCTATCAAAAAGATAGGTCCTTTTCTGATAAAGAAAATAATTTTATGGGATTTATGAAATTTGATTTATTTAAAAAAATAATTGATGAGATTTCTGGAAAAGTTGAAGCAATTACTTTTGCTTCAAGAGGAGAGCCTACACTAAATAAACAATTTATAAAATTTCTTGAATATTGTAAGGATAAATTTATTGCAATAAAGATTAATACCAATTTATCAACACTAAATGATGACCTTGCAAGAGCCTTTTTTGAAAATAACGTTCAAACTATTGTAATCTCTGCAGATGATGCTGACAAAGAGAGTTATGAAAAAATTAGAATTAAGGGAAAATTTGAAAAATTAATTTCAAATATCAAACTTCTAAATAATATGAAAAAAAATTATCCCAATTCCAAGACTATAATTAGAGTTTCTGGAGTAAAAATTAACCAAAAACAAGATATCCAAAAAATGAAAAAAATATATGGCAAATTTACAGACTCTGTAGCTTTTGTTAATTATCTACCTTGGGAAAGCTCATATGAAAATGATGAAAATAAAATAAAAGAAGCTTGCAGTGATCTCTGGAAAAGAATGTTTGTTTGGTATGATGGTAAAATGAATCCCTGTGATTATGACTACAAATCTATATTGAGCAAAGCTAATTATAATGAATTAAATATAAAAAACTATTGGAATTCAGATCATTATAACTCAATTAGAAATAAACATGTTAATAGTGAAAGAGATAAAATAATTCCATGCAATAGTTGTACCAACACATAGCCATATGAAAATTGGAGTTATTGGATACAGAAATCATGCAAACAAAATAATTACTATTCTTAATAAACAGCAAAATATAAAAAAAATTAAGATTTTCGTTCATAGAAAATATATTAAAAACAAATTTGATTTCAAAAGTAAAAAAATTGAATACGTTTACTCACTAGAAAATTTGAATGATATTTCCTCAGTTTTTATTTCGTCACCTTCAAAAACACATAGGAAATATATTAAATTTTTTTTAAATAAAAAAATTTATATTTTTTGTGAAAAACCTGGAGGAAATGGAATTAAAGATTTAAATTTTTTACAAACAATTGAAACAAAAAGAAAAAGGGAAATATATTTTAATTACAACTTATTGTTTACCAAACAAATAAAATTAATTAAAGAAATGTTAAAGAATACTTCAAAATTTGGGAAATTAAGCTTTATAGATATTAAGCTTACCAATGGAATTTCTTATAAAAAAGAATTTAGCAAAAATTGGAGGTTTTTATCCAAGAACATATTTGATCAAATCACTGGTAATTTAGGATCACATTATATTAATTTATTTCTATGGTTATTCAAATCAATTGAAAAGAAAAATATTTTAAAACTTAAAATAAATAAAAAAAATGATTCATCCCTTATAGTGCTAAAAGCAAAAAAAAATATTTTCATTAACATGTATTTTTCATATTCAAATCCACTATCTGATGAATTAAATTTATATTTTTCAAATTCAATTCTAAAAATAAAAGATAATAAAATGTCAATATTTGGACCAAGAGATCATTTTGATAAAAATAAGCTTTTTATATCTCCGCCAACTATTCAGACAAGTAAAATTAATCAAAATAATGAATATTTAAAATCTTTAGAACTCTCAATTAATTTCTTTTTAAATAAGGTGGAAAATAATAAAAATTTTCCTCTAGAGTACTTTAAAAATTCTATAAATACTCTAAAATTTTTTATATGAATTATCAAAATTTATGGAAAAAGGCTGAAAAAATAATTCCTGGTGGAAATGGATTGTTATCTAAAAGACCAAAAAGATTTCTTTCTTCTGGATGGCCAACTTATTATAAAAAAGCTAAGGGAATATATCTATGGACCCTTGATAATAGAAAGCTAATTGATTTTAGTATTATGGGAATTGGAACCGCGGTATTAGGTTATGCAAATAGTGTTATCGATAAAAAGGTAAAATCTGCAATTGATAATGGAATTAATACCACACTTAATTGCATAGAAGAATATGAGCTAGCAAAAGAAATATTGAAATATAATAAATTTGCTCACCAAGTAAAATTTGCGAAAGGCGGAGGTGAAGCAATGTCAATGGCTATAAGAATAGCCAGGTCAAATTCCAAAAAATATAAAGTTGTCTTTAGCGGATATCACGGATGGCATGATTGGTATATTTCTGCAAACCTTACAAATAAAAGAAATTTAAATAATCATTTACTAAAGGATCTTAAACCCTTAGGTGTTCCTAAAAACCTAAAAAATTCAATCATTCCCTTAAAATTTAATGACCATTTGGAATTAGAAAAAATATTTAAGAAAAATAAAGAAGCAGGTATTTTGGTGATTGAAGGTGCAAGAAATGATTATCCTTCTTTAAAATTTGTTAAAAAAATTAACGAACTAAAATCTAAAAAAAAAATTATTATAATTGTTGATGAAATTACTTCGGGATGGAGAGAAACTTTGGGAGGTGTTTATAAAAAAGTTAATTTAAAACCTGACATAGTTGTTTACGGTAAAGCACTCGGAAATGGCTATCCTATTTCTGCAGTGGTAGGTAAAAAAAATATAATGAAATTTAGCAATTATACATTTATTAGCAGTACAGCATGGACTGAAAGAATTGGCTTTGTTGCTGGACTTGAAACTATTAAGTTTATGAAAAAAAATAATGTATCCTCAAAAATTGTTAATAAAGGAAAAAAAATTATTAATGGATGGAAAAAAATAGCCATTAAGAGTGGACTTAATATTTCTGTAAATAAATTTTATTCGATGCCTACCTTTAATTTTAATTATCAAAAAGATAATGAAAAACTATATACTCTTTTCACAAAATACATGCTTCAAAAAGGTTATGTGGCTACAAATTATATGTTTGCTACATATGCTCATAAAGATAGTGAAATAAGAAAATATTTAAAAGTATGTGATTTAGTATTTCAAAAAATTAAAAGAGATTTAGCTAATAAAAACAAACTTAAGAAAATAAGCTCTAGAAAAATGATTTACTAAATTACAATTTAGAACTATATCCGCCATCAACAATAATGTTTTCACCGTTTATATAATTACTTTCATCAGAAAGTAAATACAAAATTAAATTTGATATTTCTAAATCCTTTGCCATTCTTTGCAATGGTACTCTTTGTGAATATCTTTTTATAAAATTTCTTGTTTGTGTTAATTTATTTTCAACTCCACCTGGTGATATGCAATTTACGTTAACATGCCAATTTGACATATAATTTGCAAAATATTTTGTTAATTGAATTAAACTAGCTTTAGAGGCGCCATAAACTTCTGACGACTTTCTGTCATTTTTTTTATAATTTTTAAAGTCTGGAGAATGCATACCAAAAATTGATGAAATATTTATTATTTTACTTTTTTTTTGTTTTTTAAAAAAATTTTTGAATAGAAATTGAGATAGATAAATATTTGCTTTAATATTTACATTTAAAGATTTATCAATTTCATCAAGAGTTCTAAATTCAAAATCTGTGAAGACTTGATGTGCGGCCAAATTAATTAATGCATATATCCTGCTATATTTTTTTTTAATTTTAATTACTGTTTCCTTAAGTTCCTTACTATTATTAAAATCTACACAATAATAATTTTTCTTTTTTTTCTTTTTTTTATCTAATAAGATTAAATTATAATTATTCTCATTTAACAATTTAACTAGATTTTTGCCAATCTGACCTTCTGAGCCTGTGATTAATATATTTTTACTTAAACTTTTCATCTTTAACTAAAACTGATGTCCAACCTTCGTTTCTTTTGATAAATTTTTGATATTTAATTAATTTTGAATTTTTTTTAACATAATTTACTAAATCCATCATATCTACATTATAAATTCTTTTTCCAAAATGGTCTATTAACTTACAAAATAAAGAAAAGTCTTTTTCATAGTCTATACAAAATCTATATTTTGATAAATCTTTTTTTAAATCTTTTCTTTTAAATTTAAATTTTTTTGAATTATAAATATATGGAGTCACATGTTCCCTTTCTGATGGTAATAATGCTTCTTTATTAGTTTTTTTTAAAGCGGAATATTTAAAAATCTCTATATCCATTCCATCAGGATATGTGGTGGGGAGTGGATATGAGTTAGCATAATATTCATTTTTAGATTTTAAAAAATTATTCAACATATTATCTATTATTCTATAATCAACTAAAGGGCAATCAGAGGTAACTCTAATAATTATTTTTGATTTGAATTTTTTTGCTGTCTCATAGTATCTAGAAAGAACATCATTCTTGCTACCTCTGTAAAATTTTATTTTTTCTTTTTTACAAAAATTTACTATTTTATTATCTTCTAATAATTTTGTTGTGCATATAGTAATATTTCTAATTTTTTTACATTGTTTAAGTCTTTCAATCATAATTTTAAGAGGAGTTGTGCCTTTATAGTTTTTAAGAACCTTCCCTTTTAATCTTGTAGAACCAATTCGGGCCTGTATAATAATATCTACTTTATGTTTGTTATCCATATTTAATATATAAATTATAACACACTATACATAACATATGAAAGAACTTGAAAAATTAATTGACACAATTAATAAAAAAAAAACTAAAAAAAAAATATGTTTCTTTTTAGGTAATACTAAAAAAAGTGAAAATAAAATTTTTTTTTTTACTCCGATAAGAGAAAATAGAAATTTCATATTTTTTGGAGCAATTGTTTATAGTGATCAAATTGCAAAAAAAATATTAAGTATAGTTGATGGTAAAGTTGATATCATATTAGTTGATATAGAAAAAAAAGTTATATCTAAAGATAAAAGAAAAAGTTTAGTAAATATTGAGAGAACTGCAAAAGATATAACTAGGAAATCAAAACTTTACATATACAAGGCAAATGACTTGGCTGTAAATGCTACAGAAACTCTTTTATTTAATCTGTTTCTTAGTGACAAAAGAGGACTGGGTGGAAAAAAAATTTTAATAATTGGTATTGGCTTCAAACTTTCTCTTAAGTTTGTAGAAAGTGGTTCTAAAATTTATATTTGGAGTAAAAAAAAGAAATTGTTAACCAACTTTGCAAAAACAATAAATATTATAAAACCATCTGGAACTTCTTCAAAAATTAAGCCTTTAAAAGAAATGCCCAAAAATTTTGGATTTTTTGATATTATAATTACAACAGCCAACAAAAAAAATATTATCACACATAAAAATGTAAAAAATTTAAATAAAAGAAATATACTAATTGATGTCGGAAAAGGTAACTTTGATAAATCTGCTATCAAAATACTTAATCAAAAAAATATAAATATATATAGATTAGATACTACTAGTTCATATTTTTCATATTTAGAAAATATTAGTTTAACTGAAAAACAATACAAATATAATATTTTCAGTAACAAAATTAAAAAATATACATTTATCATGAGGGGAATTGTTGGACAAAAAAATGATTTGATTGTAGATGACGTAAAAAAACCAAAAAAAATTTTTGGTGTATGTGATGGTGAGGGAGGTCTAATAAACCATAACTTTAATGATAAAAAAAAAATTATAAAAGAAATTAAATTTTTAATAAATTTAAAGCTTTCATATGATTAGTAAAAATAAAAAATTTATAATTTTAGGAGCTGGACCTGTTGGTTTAGTTACTGGATTATTTTTAACAAAACAAAATCTCAACGTTGAGATTTATGAAATGAAAGATCAAGTTGGAGGTATGTGTCGATCTTGGAAATGGAGAGATTTTTATGTTGATACTGGCCCACACATATTTCACACTTCTGATATAAATTTATGGAAATTATGGAAACAGTTATTTAAAAAAAACATTATTGAAGGTGAATATAAAGCAAAAAACATAATAGGTAAAAACTTTGAAAATTATATTGATTACCCTCTGTCAAAAGAAGCAATAAGCAAATTTCCAATTGATAAAAAAAAGATTATTCTTAAAGAATTGAAAGAAGCAAAAAATAGTAAAAGTAAATATACAAGAAATTTTAAAGAACATGTCATAAGTCAAATTGGCCCAACACTTCAGAAAATGTTTTTTGAGGGTTATCCAGAGAAAGTATGGGGGATAAAAACCTCTCAAATGACTTCTGATTGGGCTCCAAAAAGAATAGTATTTACTGATAAATCTATACCTTTTTTCAATAAAGAAAAAACTGGAGTAGGAAAATTTGGAACGGGACAACTTTATGAGATAATTAAAAACAAAATATTAAAACAAAAGGGAAAATTATTTTTAAATCATAAGGTTGTTAAAATTAACCATAAAAAAAACTTTATTAGTTCTATTGAATTTTCTAATAAAAAGAAAATTAATGTAAATAGAGATGATGTTTTAATATCAAGTCTGCCAATAAACCTAACATCTAAATTTTTAGGTCATCCAAGCAAATTACAATTCAGAGGAATAAGATCAATTTATATATCACTCAAAAGAAAACGCTGTTTACCAAAAAATGTAAATTGGGTTTACTTTGCAGATAAGTCAATTTTATTTAACCGAGTTTCTGAACCAAAAACTATGTCAAAATTTCTTTCACCAAAGAATAAAACGTATTTATGTGCTGAAATTACTTACAGTAAAAATGATAAGATTGATAAAATAAAACTTAAAGATATTAAAAAATTAATAATTAGGGATCTTATAAAAACTAAATTAATAAAAAATGAAAAAGAAGTTTTAGAGATATCTGAAAACAAGGAAGATATTGTTTACCCTGTACAGTTTGTTGATTACAAAAAAACCTTAGCATCAACAAAGTCATATATTTCAAAATTTACACAACTATTTTCTATTGGTACAGGGGGAGATTTTGATTATGCAGATAGTCAAATTCTTTTTCATAAATCGATGGACCTTGTTAAAATACTAACAGATAAGTATAACCAAATTACAAATGTTAGAAACATGACAGATAATATAAAACTAAATACTGTAGTACGTCTTGGAAAAAAGAAAGTTGGTTCTGGAAATAGACCCTATATTATTGCTGAAGCAGGCCTAAATCATAACGGAGATTTGAATATTGCAAAAAAACTTATTGATAATGCTGTAAAATGTAAATGTGATGCAATTAAATTTCAAACCTTTAAAAAAAATGGAAGAGTATCCAGTGTAGTTAAAAGTGTAAATTACACAGAAAAAGCTGATGGACTGAGAGAAGATATTAATGAAATGTTTAATAGACTTCAAATCAATAATAAATTTCACAAAGAAATTTTTTCTTACGCAAAAAAGAGAAAGATAACTATTTTTTCTACTCCTTTTGATGAAGAAAGTGTCGATTATCTTGAAAAGTTAAATGTTGAATTTTATAAAATAGCCTCTGTAGATGCTATAAATTTACCTTTAATAACTAAAGTCGGTATGACCGGTAAACCTTTAATATTATCAACTGGTATGTGTAATATTGGGAATGTTAACGATGCCGTTGAGGCATTTAAAAAAACTGGGAATAAAAACTTAATATTGTTACATTGTCTTTCGTCCTATCCAGCTTATGAAAAAGAAATGAATTTAAAAGCGATTGATACAATGAAAAAAATGTTCAATGTGCCTGTTGGATTATCTGATCATTATCCTGGTATCGAAGTATCAATATTATCATTGGGTATCGGAGCTGATATAATTGAACGTCATTTTACCTTAAACAAAAAACTTGAGGGCCCAGATCATATACTTTCCTCAGAGAAAGATGAGATGAGTATGCTAGTAAATATTGCACATAAAAGAGACCAAATATTAGGAACAGGAGAAAAAACAATTCAGCCTAGTGAGTATGAAGTGGTAAATAGTCAAAGAAAATCATTATATGCAAAAAAGAACATTAAAAAAAATGATGTTTTTACTTTAAACAACTTATGCATTAAAGGTCCCGCCGGAGGAATTTTGCCTAAATACATTAATATTATTCTAGGTAAAAAATCGAAAAATTTGATTTTAAAAGATGAACCTATAAGTTGGGAATTAATATAAATTATATTAATACCTAAGAAATATAATTAATAACAATGAATAATTTTTTTCAAATTTATAAAGATTTAATTATTAAAAATAAATTTGTAAGATTAAATAAAAAAATCTTTAATCATAACTTTGAAAGACTTCAATCAAATCTAAAATTTTATGGTTTACATAACTCACATTTTACTAATTATAATTGCAAACATCATAAATTTATGCTTGGATTTGAATCTCTAATAGATTGTCTTTTGTTATCAGAGACTAAATACAAAGTTTTTACTGACTCTAATGTATGGAGAATATCGAGTTTAGTTTCAAATAAAACAAGTTAACTACCAACTTGTGACCAAAAAAAATTCAAATTTTAAATTTTTAGCTAGATGGAAGTGGTACCTACACTTCTATTTTCCAATTATTTTTGGAGAAATTAAATATAAAGTAAAAGAATTAAATTAGAATAATTGATAATTAAACTTTTTCCCATAGCTCTATTTTAGATTTAAAATCTTTCAAAATATTTTTATAACTTGATATAATGATATCGTTATTGCAAGTAGAATTATAGAATTCCTTTGCTTTAGCTACTTTATCTTTATCAATAGAGTAATTTTTGTTATATAAATGTTTTTTTAAAGACGCAAAATCTTTAAGATTTAATTCATTTACAAAGTTTGCATATTCATTATCCAAAATATTTCCTGAATAAAATACTGGAAGTTCAAAATAGAATGCTTCTCTGAGTGGCAAGCTTGATCTTCCAACTAAAGTTGTCATCACTAGTGCAAAAGAATTTTTGTATAATGAAATAATTTGTTTAGAACTTAGATAGTCATAAAAATGAATATTATTTTGCATATTTTTTTTTCTTGCCTCATTAAAAATATACTGTTTATTTCCTTTATCATGCCCTGTAAAAACTAAAATAAATTCATCATTTTTGTTTAATAACTCTAATGACTTAACCAAATATATATGATTTTTATGAGGCCAAAATTGTGCTGGATAAAATAAAATTTTTTTATCAGGTAATTTTAATTCATTAAAAATCTTATCAAAATCAGAATTTTCTTTTATTTTTTCATAGTACAAGGGTAACTCAGGGACAAATGCTTGTATTTCAAAAAGATTATCTCTATTAACATTATAGGCTTTTACAACATCTTCTTTAGTTTTTTGTGTATCAACTAAAATTTTAAATGCTCTATCTGACGCAAACTTATAAGACTCTTCTCGTAAAGAATAATCACTTTGGCTATATTTTGTATCTCTATATTCTGGAAAATATGGAATTGTTCTATGTTGCATTTCCCAAATGCTATAAACAAAAGGTGTAAAATTACAAAATTGCACAAATGAAGAAGGTGATATAAAAAATATTAAATCAATTTTGTGCTTTTTTAAAATCTTTTCTAGAGGATTAACTATACCTAAAAATGAGAATATTTTTTTTATTAAAGTAATTTTAAATAAAAAAAATAATAACTTTAAAAAAAAATTTATTTTAAAATAAACTAAGTTGTAAACATTTTTTTTTTTTAAAAAATCATAAGAATTTTTATTTGTTACATAGCATATATAGCTATGTTCATTTTCTAACGACTTAGTTAAAAAATTTAATCTTGTTTGAGAGACACTTATACCGCCACCACTATTAATTAAACTGTCAAAAAAAATACCTATTTTCATTTGTTATTATTTAATTTTACTAATTATATTGTTTAAATTTTTTTTAGGCTTCCATTTTAATAATTTTATAGCTAATTTGTTATTTCCAATTTTATAACTATTATTGGTAAGAATTTTTACATTTTTAAATGTCTCTTTTAAATTTAATTTTTCTAACACTTGTATGATAAAATCATTGATTTTTGTTAGTTTATTTGATGACAGAATTATTCTATCAAGATTTAAATTATTTTTTTTTATCAATAAATAAATTGCAGTATTTATATCATCTGCGTGGCTAAAGTCTCCTTTAATATTTAGTCGATATAATTTTTTTAATTCATTTATGTCATATTTTTTTGCATAGTTTATAATTCTTTTTATCAAAAAATTATTAGACCTATATAATGAGTCGTGGTTAAATAAAATCATAGATGTTATTTTTAAAGAATATTGTTTTTTTAATTTAAATAAAAGTTTTTCAGAATCGATTTTATATCTTATATAATTTGATTTTGATTTATTATATTTCGAGTTGATATTAATAATATTTTTTTTATTTGATGAAAGCATCTGAGAAGATCCAGCAAAAAGAAATTGAATTTCTCTATCTATCTCAATTATAGACTCAATTAAATTTTGAGTTATTTTATAATTTTTTTTATAATATTTTAAATATTCTAGATTTGATTTGTTAATATAAGGTTCATTATTACTTGCAAAATGAACAATGGTTTTAATTTTTTTCTTTTTTATAAGTTTTTTTATTTCAATTTTTTTATCGAGATTTAATGAAATATAGTCAATATTATCTGAGCCTCTATTCTTATCTAATCTCTTTACAATTCCAATAATATTATAATTTTTTTTTCTTAAAATTTTAGATAATATTGATCCATCTTGTCCGTAAGCGCCAGTTATGATAATAGTATCTTTCATTATATAAAATATTTTTAATAGTATGCTATCTTAATTAAAATGAAAATTACACAGTGTAGATCGTGCAATTCAAAAAAGTTATTCAATGTATTTTCTTTGGGTAAGCAAAATTTAACAGGGATTTTTCCGATCTCAAAAAAACATAAAATTTCTTCTGGAAATTTGGATTTAGTTCTTTGTAAAAATTGTACTCTTTTACAATTGAAACATTCATTTGATATTAATGAAATGTATGGTGAAAATTACGGATATATGTCTTCATTAAATGCATCTATGATTGAACATTTGAAAAAAAAAGCAAAATCTTTAATTAAAATATCAAAAATTAAAACAAAAGATATTGTTATTGATATTGGAAGTAATGATGGATCATTTTTATCTTTCTTTCCCAAAAAAAATATTCTTATTGGTGTTGATCCTACCATTAAAAAATTTAAAAAATTTTATAGAAAAGATATTTTAAAAGTTTCAGATTTTTTTTCATTTTTAAAAATTAAAAAATTAATAGGTAAAAAAAAAGTTAAATTAATTACATCAATTTCAATGTTTTATGATTTGGAAGATCCAGTTAATTTTGCAAAAGATATTGAAAAAACCTTGGCTGATAATGGATTGTGGCATTTGGAACAAAGCTATATGCCTACAATGCTAAAAAATAATTCTTATGATACTATTTGTCATGAACATCTAGAGTATTATTCACTAACCTCAATAGAATATATTCTAAATAAAGCCAATTTGCGAATTATTGACATATCTTTGAATTCAATAAATGGGGGAAGTTTTGCAATTACGGTATGTAAAAAAAAATCAAATATTAAAGCAAATGTTGACATATTAAAATGGATAAAAAATGAAGAAAAAAAATTGAATTTAAGAAATATTAAAACTTATCTTAATTTTTATGATAAAATTAAAAATCAAAGCATGGCTTTAAAGAAATTATTAATAAATTTAAAAAAAAATAAAAAAAAAGTAGTAGGGTATGGTGCTTCTACTAAAGGTAATGTAATATTGCAACATGCCAAAATAAACGAAAAATTATTACCATTTATATTAGATGTGAATAAATTTAAATTTGGTAGGTACACCCCAGGAAGTAAAATAAAGATTATAGATGAAAGACAGCTAAATAAGATTAAGCCTGATTATTTATTAGTTTTGCCATGGCACTTTAAAGATTTTATCTTGAAAAAGGAAAAAAAATTTTTAAAAGATAATAAAATTATTTTCCCTTTGCCAGAAGTAGAAATATATTAAATACTTTAACAGCGTACATTTTTGGATTTTTTATCAAATTTTGACTTAACTTTTCATATTCAAACAGATAAAAAAAAACCCCAGCTCACAATCTGGGGTTTTTTAATAATAAAAAATTTATTATCTAAAACTTATTTAAAATTTTTTTCAGTGCATAAATCAAGCCAATTGAGCTATTAGTACTGGTCAGCTGCACGCATTACTGCGCTTCCACATCCAGCCTATCAACGTG
>Ga0181597_10001708_pt1 | contig 24363 bp, 23 predicted proteins | sample 041ome_5_FD_148647 | JGI IMG/M metagenome (GOLD analysis project Ga0181597, IMG submission 148647) | Coastal salt marsh microbial communities from the Groves Creek Marsh, Skidaway Island, Georgia - 041403US metaG (spades assembly) | ecosystem: Environmental > Aquatic > Marine > Intertidal zone...
AAGCATTGGGTGGTACCTTTGGTATCGACAACATGGTGGGCGACTCGCTAATCGGCGCAGCATTTACCTACGCACGTAATGACGTGGATGGCAGTAGTCTCTTTAATGGCCAAGAGGGTAAAACCAGAACCTGGGACGTAGCACTGTATGGTTCAACCCCAGTGTCCGCAGACAAATTAACCTACGTCAACTATCAAGTCGGTGGCGGTATCATGGATACCTCAACCCGTCGTCAGTTCTTTGACCTCAACTGCTGTAACGAGGTGGTGGCGTCAGGTACTTATGACACCAAGTTTGCTCGCGCGAGCATCAACTTAAACCACCGCGTGGATCTCACCAAGAAAACATCCTTCACGCCGTCTGTGGGCTTAACTTACATCTACATGGATGAGGATGCTTATACCGAAAAAGGGGCAGGTGATCTGAAACTGCACGTGAAGTCTAACCAGACCGATCAGGCCTTAGCAACCATTGCTGGACGCTTTGATTTCTACCCAACGGAGGGTGTGAGACTCTTTGCCAGCGCATTGGCGGGCTACGACATGATCAACGAACAGGTTGATTTGAAGGCTAACTTCGTCAACCTGGTGGACTCAGCATTTACCACCAAGGGCATCGATCAGAGCGCTTGGATGGGGAACGCGAAGGCAGGGGTGTCGGTTAATGTTGGCGATGTCGAGTTGAATGCGGGTTATGGTTACACCTACCGCAGTGACTTTGATAACCATACAGCATCACTCAGAGCACTTTACTCATTCTAAAACGCTTTGTTATATCAGCGCAGCGCAGTAAAGCATGAAATAAAAAAGCCCATATCTTTTGTGGGCTTTTTCTTTTAACCTATAACAAAAAAGGATGATTCATGAAGTATTTAGTTGTCTTATTGTCACTCATGTTGAGTATGAATACATTTGGAGAAGAAAAAAAAATGGCTACAGTGAATGGTAAAAAAATTAGTCAAGAGTGGATTGATCACGTACAAGAAAAAAATAAGAAAAATCCAAACATAATTAATTTATTCTTAAGGAATGTGATCACCGAGGAGATGATCGCACAAGAAGCGGAAAAAATTGGTTTACAAAAAGATAAAGACTTTAAGATCATTGCTGAGGTCGCGGCACGTAAAGAGTTGGCGGACTATTATATGCGAAAAAAAATGGCTGACCTTAAGATTGATGATGCGATGCTGAAAGCCGAATACGATAAAATTGTAAAGGGCTTGGGAAAACAAGAATACAAGCTATCACAAATTGTGTTGAAATCTGAAGAGGATGCCACAATAGCTTTAGCCGAGCTAAAGAAGAATAAGTTTGCGGATGTGGCAAATAAATATTCCACCGCGGTGAATAAGAAAAAACCAAACGGTGGCGCCCTGGGTTGGGTAAATGAAGGATTGCTTGAAAAAGATGTACTCCCTGAGTTAAAGAAACTAAAGAAAGGCTCATTTAACAGCAAGCCAATTAAATCAAAAGATAATTACTTTGTGGTACTGTTAGAGGATAGTAGACCCTTCAAGGCTCCAGAGATGGCCCAGGTTAAGCAACGTCTCGTCAAAAAGATTACCCGGGACTATCGCAACAAGATCGTTAAATCGATCCGAGATAAATCAGATATTAAGATGCAGTAATTTTTGCTCTGAGTTTTTTGGGATAAGGTGTTACTCAGTATTTTAAGCACATATCATGATATTGGTTCGCCAGCGCATTTTTCTTAATTAATTTCTAATAAAAATATGGACACTAACAGTGATTGATATACTCTTGCAGACCTTGGAATTGTATCCATTACTTTTTTTTGGTGTTGTTATATCTGAAGTTGGATTAATTTTGTTGGCGATTAGATTTATGAGTAAAAGCTTGATTAATCGCTATGATGAAATCCAAAAAATACATCATGGGCAAACCTCACGCTTAGGAGGCTTTTGTATTTTCATAGCTTTATTTATTGGATTCATGAATCAACCGTTCTTTTTCGAAAAGCAAATGATTTATAGTTTATTTTTTTGCTTTTTACCAATATTACTCATCACTATATTTGAGGATATGTATATTCACACAAAGCCACTTTATCGAATGCTCGCCATGGCGTTAGCTTCATTTCTTCTGCTATTTACCACCCTCCATTCATTGCCCGAACTTTCTCTTCCGATCATAGGGCCTTTGTTAAATGAAACGTATATATTAACCATTTTTTATGCAATTGCATTAATAGGCTTAATGAATGGGATGAATTTTATTGACGGGGCAAATGGACTGTTAACGATGACATTATTGAGTTCATTTTTTGGTTTAGGGTTGATAGCTTATTGCATTAATGATCATGAATTTCTGTTGATTATTCTGTTTTTTTCAATTCCATTATTTATTTTTTTATTATTCAATTATCCTTGGGGAAAAATTTTTATGGGTGATGTTGGCGCATACTGGTTCGGGTGGGTAGCCGGAACTATTAATATTTCTTTTTTTTCCAGGCATGAGGAGCTGTTGACTTGGTCAGTTCCTCTACTATTATTTTATCCCGCAATGGAGGTGTTTTTTTCGTTTTTAAGAAAAATTTCACAAAAAAAATCACCGTTTCATCCAGATGATCGCCACCTTCACCTGATAGTCTTTTTTTTACTTAATGGAGTCTTTAAAAATCAGCCGCGACGAGCTAATAATTTTGTGATGCCTTTCTTAACCTTTTTTTGGCTCACACCGCCATTATTGGCTGCTCTCTTTTATCAGAACCTTAACATGACGCTATTGTCATTGGGGTGTTTAATAATCATCTATTTTTTGTTGTATAGAGTCATCCCAAAGAAATCAGATTATATTTTAGATTAATGGTATTTATCGTTGCTGATATGAGCATTAATTTATAGTAATTGGATCAATAACAACCCCGTTACACTTCCTGATCCTCAACAAAAGATACCCTCTAGATAGATCTCCTGGCTAAATATAACCAGACTATTGGCTTTGAAATAAGCCTGAGCCTTATCCTGATGACCTGCCTTCAGGAATCGGATGATGTCAAATAACTCATCATCCTCCGACACATTGTTTACCACTATCTGCAGAAGATGGGTCGCTCTATGGGTGAATCGAATGACATGACGACGCATTAACACCGACGACCCCGTTTCAAATTAGTTTGGCTGTAGTATGCATTTGTCTATTTTATTTAGCCCTAGATTTTATTGCTTTTAAACTTTAATCAAGTCTGTAGATAATAAGTTTAGCCCTTCTACAAAATAGAGAGGATGAGTTAATTAGGATAACGCTGACGATAACTTCTAGATACTACTTGGACTAGATACACTACAAACCCGAATAACCCACCCAAAATGGTGGCAATAATTGTTAATTTTCCTCGGCCCTTTTGTTCATTAATTGCTGGCAAGGTATTGTTGAATTTTTGTCCATTACGTTCAAAGCTAATAAGATTCCGTTCAAGGTTGTCTAGTGCAGCAATCTCTTCGCGCGTAAAATCCATCACATCCACTTGTTGTCGATAATCATGGATTACCTGTATCATTGGTGTAAGATCAATCACATCACCTTGATATAAGATAGATTCAAACACACCATTCAATTGATTGAGAACTGATTGTGACAATTTAAGGGCTTTGATCTGCTGTTTAGAGATAAAAATAGCTTCCATTTGATCGGCCATCTCTGAATAGCTCCATCAAGTCAACTTCATCTTCAAATGCGTTTTCGTTAATGGATCGGGATACTGGCGATTGTCTCGCCATAAGAAAATTATCTTAATTAAAGATTATAATTTTAGACGCCTTTTGCTGGCATAGCAATTCTCTCTTTGAAGTATTTATTCTGATAACTATTGACCAGTATAAAGAACTGAATTGGTCTTGCAGCGCTAAGGAATAATGCTTGTAGTGCTAGTCATTTCTCTTACTACTGATTCAATGATAACAAAGGGTTTGATCAATATTTTTCATGAAAAACCCTTTGTTATCAGAGTCAATAGAAATGGACCTCCAGGGACAGGATATATTGTTGACATGCAATTAAACATGTCATAATGGCTTATCTTGGATAATCGCTAGGCTAATGTAATAGCATGCTTGTTCATTTACTACATTTTTTTAAACTTCAGGACTTCGCGCATCGCCGCAAGATAGTTCTAATTGTTTCCTTTACCATAATAGGAGCGGTCCTTGAAATGCTTGGCCTGGGTTTATTCTTACCAGTCATGAATTATTTGGCCACAGATCAAATTCCCCAATGGGCATCAATCACCCTGGGGGGGGTGAATCTCTATAACAAAGAACAGATTGCAACGTTTGTTATCGGCTTGCTGTGTGTGTTTTTTATCCTCAAGAACGTCATTCTCACTTTTTTAACTTACCAGATTCACCGGCTCATCGGAGACCTGCGGTTTTATATCTCTAAACGCATGTTTGAAAGATATATCAACAGCGAATACAGTGACTTAATGCTCTATAGTTCTTCGACAATAATAAAAAACCTGACCACCATGATCTCAAATTTAAATACCTACGTGTTGGTTCAGGGCGGTATTTTTTTGACCGAGTGTTTTGTGCTCGCCGCCCTGGTAATGCTCGCCCTCATCCTGATGCCACTTCAGTCGAGCCTGTTGTTTAGCTTTATTTTTATCCCTAGCTATATGTATTTTGCCTTCACCAAGAAAAGAATTGCTCGCTATGGTGTTGAAACTAACAGCAATGAAGCGATCAGAGTTGAGCATGTGCACGACATGGTCGGCTCGATCCGCGATATCCAACTCTTAAATAAAAGAAAGTTTTTTATAGACCGGTATGATCAGAGCAATTTTAGTGTTACCCAACATTCATTTAAAGTGTCATTCATGACTCAGTCTACTAAGTATGTGCTCGAGTCTATTCTGATCTTTTCAATGACAACGTTAATCTTCCTTCAGGTGATGCAAGGAGCCTCGATGCTTGAATTAATTCCGATTTTGGGTTTTTATGCCATCGCTGGCTTTAGAATTATTCCTTCTGTCAATCGTTTGATTATTGCCGTGCAGAGCATTAAGTTTGGCGAGGATATCTTAAAAACTATAAATGAGAATTTAACAGTCAACTCAGCGGTAAAAAATGTTCAACCACAACAGACACTTTCTTTTTTAAATGACATCCACATCAATAACCTTGGCTTTAGCTACCCCGGGCTAGTATCTCAGGTGTTGAAAAAGGTCAATATAAAAATTGCAAAGGGTGAGGCGATTGGGGTTTGCGGAGAAACTGGATCTGGTAAGTCGACCCTGCTCAACATTCTGCTGGGTTTTTTAAAGCCGTCATCTGGGGTGATCACCATTGATGATGTTGATATCCACCAAGAGCACACCAACCTAAGCCAGGTCTTAGGATTTGTCCCACAAGATATTTTCCTTCTGGATGATTCAATTGCTAATAACATAGCCTTCGGCGTCCCTGCGGATTTGATTGATTTCTCGAAGCTGGATCAGGCTATCAAAGAGGCGGGCTTGGAATCATTTATTAAAAAAGCAAAGTTTGGAATTGACACCCCGGTAGGTGAGCGTGGCATTCAGATATCGGGGGGTCAGCGACAGAGGATTGGTATAGCGCGGGCCTTTTATTTTGGCGCTGAGATACTTGTTTTTGACGAAGCGACAAGTGCCTTAGATGAAAAAACAGAGCGACTAATTATGCAGAATATTAGACGCTTAAAAGGACGGTACACACTCTTTATTGTTGCCCACAGATTGTCGACCTTGAGTCTCTGTGATCGAGTGTATGAGCTAAAAGATGGGCGCACCAAGCGTTTCAAATTGGACCAGTGAGGCATGAATAAGGTAGTAGTTTTAATGGCCACCTATAATGGTGAGCGATTTATCGGCGAACAAATCGAGTGTGTCTTGCAGCAAAAAAACGTGGATGTGACACTCATCATTTCAGACGATAGCTCTAGCGACCATACCCTGGAGATCATCCAAGAGTATTGTAATCTCCATCAAAATATCAGCCTGTGCAATAAACATAGGGTTGGTGGATGCGCTAAAAATTTTTATACCTTAATGAGCCAGATCAATCTTCTTGAGTATGACTTTGTGGCCTTGTCCGATCAAGATGATGTCTGGCCAGACCATAAACTGTCTCATGCCATTGATCAAATAACATCACATCAGGTTGATGGTTATTCCTCTGATGTGATTGTTGTGAATGAGCGACTGGAGACAATAAAGTACGTCAAGAAAAGCCATCCACAAAAAAAGTATGATTTTTTATTTGAATCCCCTGGTCCAGGGTCTACTTTTGTAATTACCCAAACATTGTATCAGTTCTTAAAATCGAAAATAGATGATCGAGTATTTGGTTTTAACTATCACGACTGGTGGATGTATGCCTGTGCCAGGCATCACGGCTTCCGTTGGTATATTGATGATGCTCCCAATATATTTTATCGTCAACATGCAAATAACCTTATAGGTGCAAATATGGACCTTATCTCTTACATCAAAAGAATTAAAAGAGTCTTTGTAGGGGATTACAACAGTGACCTTATTTACATACATAAATTATTTATGCCAGGACAGCATTTATTTAATATACAACGGGTTCTTTTTTATCTATTAAATTTTTACCACACCCGTCGCTCAATGCTTCACTGCCTAATGAACATCTTTCTTTTGCTGTTCTTATTAATTCAAAAAACATTACCAAACAAACGTGATTGAGAGTAGTTTGTGGAAATTATAAAAAAAATAAAAGTACTTAAGAGAAAGGTTTTGATTGAAATTACAGAAGATTATCGCACTTATTTCCATGAAGATTTTTGGATGTCTAGTAACGAGATAGATTTTCGCAACATTCCAGAAGAGATTTTAATGATACCCTTGCTCTTAAATATCGCCCCAATCATTTGGGCATGTGATTTGAAGGTGACTATCCCCGGGATTGATACGACTGTTCGGCATAGTTTAATTCGATTGAAACAGGCTTTTAAAAATCAGTATCCTGAGATTAAGTGGAGCGGATCAATAAACAGTCAAGGTTTTGAGTCGAAAATACCTTCCAAAACATCAAAAGATGGGGTAGTGCTTCTTTATAGCGGCGGCATTGACTCCTTAAATTTATCCCAAGATTATTTAGATAAACAGCAATATTTATTAACAATCCGAGGTTCAGATATCAAACTCAGTGATGACAGGCTGTATAAAACATTAAAGTTAAATTTTCAGAATTATGCAAAATCAATTAGAGCGATTTCTATCTTTATGGTATCGAATTTTAAAAATTTTATCAATTATGAATTTCTCTCAAAAAGTTTTCCATCAATACCAAACTGGTGGGGAGAGATTCAGCACGGAATTGGATTAGCCGGCTTCTTAGTCATCCCGGGTTATTTCTATAGTGTTAAAACAGCGCTGATGGCAACAGATTTTTCGGGTGAAGAAATGATTAACATGAGGTGGGCTTCTACTAGGCTAATTATGAGTTCTCTAAGGCTTCCTTTTTCACATTTTTCTCACGAAGGCTATCATTTATCCCGCCAAGATAAAATAAAAAAAATATCTGAAAAATACAGAAAAATTAAAAACATAACTTCTGTTAGAAGTTGCTATTCAGCTCAAAGTGAAATAAATTGTGGAAGATGCAATAAGTGCATGTTGACCATGATGGGGTTTATAGCTGCCGGGATAGATTATCGACATTTTGGGTTTTCAGAACCAAAAACAGAGTTCATCAGAAATGCAAAGAAATTATTTTCTATAAATCATTTCTTTGATTTTCCCATGTGGAATGGGGTTCAAAAACAAATTGTATCTCGAGAAGAATATGTCAGACTTGGCTTAGATGATGAATTCATTGACATGTTAATGTGGTTTAAAAAAATTGATCTTGTTAAAAAATACAGGCGATCTCAACGGCTCTTTAATTTTTCTCGCTTAATTTTATATTTCATTCGAAAAATCCCGTATTCAGATATTTTAATTAAAAAAATTAAATCCAGATGATGATGCACCAGGAACAACATAAGCAACATAAAACAATGCACTCTTTGAAATCGAAGTTGGTTCAACTTAATTCAATTATCAATAATAAAAATATTTGTTTTTTGGATCTTCCCATCCACCATAATTTTGGCGATGCCCTGATCATGCTTGGATCTCTTGATTTTTTTAAGCAAAATGATTATAAAATAAAAAGCTATTCAACCTATTTTAATTGGCATGCGCAATCCTTAACGGACAATGATGTTATCGTTTTTCAAGGCGGAGGTAATTTTGGCGATATCCATAAGACCCATCAGTTGCATCGAGAAAAAATAATACAATCATACATAAACAACAAGATTGTTATACTCCCGCAAACAATCTTTTTTAACGATCGCATCAATTATAAAAAAACCTGCGCAATATTAAAGCAACACCCTGACTTACATATCTGTGTTCGTGATGGTAAATCACGTGAGTTAGCCCTCAACATGACGCATCATGTATATCTGATTCCGGACATGGCGCACCAGCTCTACCCCATTGAATGCGATGCATCAGAAACAAATAAAAAAAACAACAGCATGCAAATTAAAAGACAAGACTTAGAGTCAGATGAATTAGATATCAAATTAACTGTCGACTTGATTTGCGATTGGAAGACGATACTTGGAATGCACAGATATCCGATATCCCTGCTGAGACAAATTCAGAAATTGCTAAACATTATATATTTGAACTCATACTCAGCAAATTTCACAACCGAACTTTTGATAAAATACAGTTACCATGTGTTGAGTGTAGTTGTTAAGAAATTGAACAATTACGAGACGATATATTCATCAAGATTGCATGGATTTATTCTTGCTAATTTATTACAAAAGCAAGCTTTTTTAATAGATAATAGTTATGGAAAAAATAAGCAATATTTTGCTGCTTGGTTCAGATAAACATATCTATTTTTTTAAACCTATTTTAAAAATAATTTGAAACATCCAAAAATTTCCGTCCTCCTAGCTGTCAATAAACTTGATGATTTTCTTGCCGAGTCAATTACCAGTGTGCTGAATCAAACTTATGATAATTTTGAGCTTTTAATCCTTTGTAATGGCCCTAAGAGAAACTTGCTTGAAGATTATATTAATAACCACTTTACCGACAAAAGAATTAAAGTGTTTAAAATTGAGATGGAAGGAGTTGCCTTTGCACGAAACTTTGGCATCCATGAATCTAAAGCTAAATATATAGCCTTACAAGATGCGGACGATATTTCAATGCCAGACCGTTTTAAAAAACAAGTCGAATTTTTAGAATTAAATGGCGATTACTCATTAGTGGGGTCTAAGGTATTACACATTGATAGCAAAGGAAGGTTTCTAAAAAATAAATTTTTATATATTCAGTCTGACAAAAATATAAAAAAACTCCTGCCGATACATAACACTCTGCTTGGCTCATCTCTTATGATGAGAAAGTGTAAGGTTGTTGAAGCAAAAGGCTATGTATTTGGTTATTTCTCAGAAGATCATGATTTATATCTTCGGCTTGCGAAAATACCCAAGTCTAAATTTCATAATTTAGATACTGTTTTATGTCATTACCGAAGACACAAAGACCAAATGACGGGAGGCATCAGTTTTAAAATTTTTACTGAGATCGCCGCTATCCATTTTATTAATTTATTCTCTAGAGGCTCATTACTTTCTTTGCTTGGAATAATTTGGGTTTTTCCGCCGGTCATATTTGTAAAAAGATTCATAAAGAAGCTGATCAATCGTTTTTTTTAGATTTACCTTTTAATAATCTGCTCTTAAAGAATGATTTAAGGTTTTAAATTCTGATGTTTGCAGTTGATAGCAATCTGACCTAACGCCCTCCTTGATACCATATATTCATCTCGATTTGATTTTATCTAATCACCATATCTCTCAGTCGGGACAAAATAAATTCCAATTAACCCCGGTTTATAGAGGGATTATAATTTATGCACAAGACCTTGATGATCTTCAACAAAGGGATGGATAAAATTTAGCTGCAGCACTTCACCCAACGATTAAAGTGGGTGAGTATCTTGTAGGGTACAAAGGGAGCTGGTCATGCCTCATGATAAAAATTAACCTTGTGTATTTTTTTGATAATGAGATGATATAAAAGCTAAAAAAGGTGCATATCTATGATTTATAACTTATTCATTAAACTTTTGACGATCACATTTCCACGGCTAAAGCTGGATATATTCTTGTTACCAAAAGAGGTAAATTCTAAATTTGTTAAATACTTGTTGGAAGTTATTTTTCTTATCCCAGCCTTGATATTCATTCCCTTGTTTCTACACCGATGTGCATCTAATTTTAGATACTCCCCAAGGAAAAATAACAAACCTGTGATGTTCTTCGACGTGACCGACCTTTACTATTTTAAAATTAAACGCTGTGGGATAGGAAGGGTGATAACTTCGGTTTACGCACACCTATTAAAGACTCTGCACGGGTTTGAGCTAACCCCAATCGTGTATCACTTTAGCGCCTCAAACAATCTATTTTCAGTGGTTGACCTCCCCAGCATGAAAATGATCAAGACAATTCCGCGGCCTAAAAAAGGGGATATTTATCTTAACTTGGGTATGACTCTCAAGTATGTGCCTGTTATGCGTTTAGAAATTTTTAATCAACTATTTCATAAGGGCGCTGTGCGCTGTGTGTTCATGATGCATGATCTAATTCCAATAGAAGAGCCGCAAGTGGTTCCATTTTTAACACCAACATTTTTTAGGTTGTGGGTCTCGGCCTGTTTACAACAAGCGGATTTGATTTTATCTATATCAAAAACCACTCATGGGAAGTTAGTCAGCTATATCAATCAGCAGGCCATACCGACGTCTTCACGATTTGACTGTGTGTTACTGGGCTCAGATTTGCAAAAAATAAAAACCCCATCAGGTGTAAAAAAAAATACTATATCGGATAACACAGGTTGTGCCAAATCACTTCAGTTTCTCCATGTCAGCAACTTCGAGCCAAGAAAAGGCCATAAACAATTAATCGAGGCCTTTGACATCCTCTGGAAAAAGCATACTGATATTAAACTCATCCTGGTGGGAGGCGGCAATACCTGGAACAATAAAAAATTATTGCATCAAATCATGACGCATGAATTTTATGGCACTAAACTGCTCTGGATCACTGACATTGGTGACCAAGATTTAAAAACTATATACCAACAATCAAGCGCCCTAATTCATCCGAGCGAGTCAGAGGGCTTTGGATTGAGCATTGTCGAAGCGCAAAACTTACACAAGCCCGTTATCTGTCGGGACATTCCGATCTTTAGAGAGATCGCCATCGGCGACGGAGTCACGTTTTTTAATACTAAGAGTCCCGCTGAGTTGGCTCATGTGATCGATCACTGGATCGAGAGTGAAGCAGAATCAAAACCCTTAAAAAACGAGGTCAGGGACTGGCAAAAGTCCACCCAAGAGCTCGTAAAGGCACTAAAGACACATTTGGATATTCCTTAAAAATACACCTTAGCAACGACCCGGCCGATATTGACTTGATGGGGATAGGTTATAGCAATAGTTAGAGACGTTAACGAGGTATTTCAATTACCAAGAATAGCCTTCATCAAAGTCTTATCAGTAAGAGTTAAAAACCGTTCAGTAAGATTGATCCGTTCCATTAATGCCTGCGAGTGAATGATGTGGGCTGGAATAAATGATAAAATAAAGGATGGGATACCGCGGAAACCTGTGCAAGTGTCACCCTGAGATTAAGGCAATATACCAAAGCACTTGATGCAAATGCACGAGGATCTTTTAAGACTATGAAAGCAACGTGAATGGGAGATCACGACCCTTTATGAGTACCAATATTAAATGGCAGAGCTTTAAACTCACCGAATCTGATCGGGCCAAGATCAAACACCAGCAACCCTTGTGCCTATGGATGACGGGTTTATCCGGGGCGGGAAAGTCGACCCTGGCTAATGCTCTCGAAGAAAAATTGAACAGCCTAGGCAAACATACTTACATCTTAGACGGCGACAACCTGCGCCACGGCCTCAATCAGGATCTGGGCTTCAGCGTCGAGGCCCGCAATGAGAACGTGCGCCGTGCGGCCGAGGTGGCCAGACTCATGGTCGACGCTGGGTTGATCGTGATCGTAGGACTGATCTCACCTTTAAAGGCCGAGCGAGAACACGCGAGAAGTTTATTCGGACCCAATCAATTCAAGGAGATCTATCTCTCGACCAGTTTAAAAGTGTGCGAAAAGCGGGATGTCAAAGGCTTGTACCAAAAGGCCCGGGCCGGGGACCTGAAAGATTTTACTGGCATTGACTCGCCCTACGAAGCCCCAGATGCGCCTGAGATCGAACTCAATACCGAAAATCTCAGTGTGGAGCAGGCGGTGGATGTCATTGTGAGGGCGATCCTATGATGAAGCCGACTTTACAAGATATGCATTACGTCATCGCCATCGCAAAAAAAGCGGGTGAGGCAATTATGCAGATCTACGCAAAAGACTTTAGTGTGGAGGTTAAAGAGGATCAGAGCCCTTTGACGGAAGCGGATCTCGCCTCGCACCACCTGATCTGTGATGAGTTGAGTAAGCTCTATCCTGACATCGCGATCCTATCCGAAGAATCTGCCGACACCTTTATCCTCCCCGATGCAAACGCCTGCTACTGGTGTGTCGATCCCTTGGATGGCACCAAGGAATTTATTAAGAAGAATGACGAGTTCACGGTGAATATTGCCCTGATCCAGAATCAGCAACCGATCTTGGGTGTGATCGGTGTGCCGGTGAAGAACTTGGTCTATGCTGCGGTCAAGGGTGAGGGGGCATTCAAGCAACAGGATGATAATGAGCTTCAAAAAATTCATGTCAAATCCCAGGATCCGGATCATCTGACCTTTGCGGTGAGCCGCTCACACCTGGATGATCAAACAAAAGCAATGGTGGACGAGTACCAGGCTCAAATCCTACAAGCCGGCTCGGCTTTGAAGTTGGCTTATGTGGCCGAAGGGCTGGTGGATGTGTATCCCCGCTTCGGACCGACCATGCTATGGGACGTGGCGGCAGGGCAGTGCATCATTGAAGAAGCAGGTGGAGAAGTGCTGTGGGCTGATAACCATTACCCCATGACTTATAATATCCATAAGTTGAAAAACGACTCCTTTATTGCGATGAATGAGACCTTACAAAAAAAGGTAGAGGTATGAAGATCACCCCAGTCATTTTGTGTGGCGGTTCGGGGACTCGACTCTGGCCCTTATCGCGACAGCAATACCCGAAGCAATTTTTAAAGTTGGTGGGGGACACCACCTTATTTCAGCAAAGCATCAGCCGCGCCATTGCCTTGGAAAATGACGACATCCAGATCGAAGAAATCCTGATCGTCACCAACGAAAACCATCGTTTTTTAGTGTTGGAACAATTAGATGATTTAAAATTAAAAACATCAGTGCGAATATTACTCGAGCCCGAACCCAAAAATACAGCACCCGCACTCACTTTAGCTGCCTTAGCGGCTCAAGAGACGAATCCAGATTCAGTCTTAGTGGTGACCCCAGCGGATCACTATGTGAAGGACTTAAACCAATTTACCGAGGCGATGCATGAGGCCATCAGAGCAGCAGAAGATAAGACCATTGTGACCCTGGGTATTAACCCCACAAGGCCCGATACCGGGTTCGGTTATATCCATTACGAGGGCGATGATATGGTGAAGAATGTTCTCACATTTAAAGAAAAACCAGACCTTAAGACAGCACAACAAATGATCGATCATAGTCAGCATGCCTGGAATGGCGGAATGTTTATACTGCAACCCAAGACCTGGCTGGAAGCAATTGAGCAGAGTAATTTAGCAATATTCGAGAATATGCAAAAGGCTTGGAAAAAAAAGGATACAGACCAATGGTTTGAGAGATCGGACATTGAATTATTCAAGCAGTCACCATCCGATTCGATTGACTATGCCGTCATGGAAAAAGCACAAGAATTAAACGTAGATCTAAAACTGGTGGTGCTTGATGCCGGCTGGTCAGATCTAGGTTCCTTTGATGCGCTCGATGAAATTGATGACAAAGATAAGGATGGCAATATTTTCAAGGGCGGTGTTGTGTCTTTGAATACAAAAAATACCATTGCCATGACTTCCAAGAAAAATATCAGCCTCCTAGGCGTTGAAAATTTGATCGTCATTGAAACTGCAGATAGCGTTTTAGTGGCCAATAAAAATGATGCACAGTCGATTAAGGAGTTAGTTAAAAAATTAGAAATGAATCATGATCACTTATTAAATGAGCACACTCGGGTCAACCGTCCTTGGGGCTGGTTTGAAACGATTGAAGAGAGCATTACATTTAAGGTCAAGCGCATCCATATCGATCCAGGTAAATCGATTAGCTTGCAACGCCATTATCAGCGTTCTGAACACTGGGTGGTGGTGAAGGGTTTAGCCACAATCACTAAAGATCAGGAAAAATTTAATCTAACAGAAAACCAATCCACTTACATTGAAAAAAATCAAATCCATCAGATAGAAAATCTCACAGACCAAAATCTAGAGATCATTGAGGTACAATCAGGTGAATATTTAGGTGAAGATGACATCGAAAGGTTAGCGGATAACTATGGCAGATAAAAAAGTAGCACTCATCACCGGAATCACCGGACAAGATGGGGCCTATTTGGCAGAATTTTTACTCAATAAAAATTACATCGTGCATGGCATCAAGCGTCGCACCTCGTTAATCAATACCGACCGGATTGATCATTTATTTGAAGACCCAAAGCACCAAAATGTCGACCTATTTCTTCACCATGGTGACATGACTGACTCGTCCTCACTCATTCATGTTATTCAAAAGACACAGCCCGATGAAATTTATAACTTAGCAGCGCAGTCACATGTGATGGTCAGCTTTGAGGAGCCTGAATATACAGCGAATTCAGATGCCTTAGGCCCATTGAGAATTTTAGAAGCCATTCGTACACTTGGTTTAGAGAATAAAACCAAATTTTATCAGGCATCGACTTCAGAACTCTTTGGTTTAGCGCAAGAATCACCTCAGACAGAAATCACCTCTTTTTATCCAAGAAGTCCCTACGGTATAGCTAAATTATATGCCTATTGGATCACGGTAAACTATCGCGAAGCCTATGGTTTGTTTGCCTGTAATGGTATTTTATTTAACCATGAAAGCCCATTGCGTGGCGAAACCTTTGTGACACGAAAGATTACCATCGCTATGGCTAAGATTAAACAAGGGTTACAAGAATCATTATTGCTCGGTAATTTGGATGTCAAGCGTGATTGGGGCCATGCTAGAGACTATGTTGAGGCGATGTGGCTCATGCTGCAGCAAAAAAAACCAGAAGACTTTGTAATTGCCTCTGGAAAGCAACACAGTGTAAGAGATTTTATTGAAGAGGTGGCCAAGAATTTGGATATGGAAATCACCTGGCACGGATCAAAAGAAACTGAAGTGGGGCTATGCAATGGAAAGCCCATCATCAAAGTCGATACGAAATATTATCGCCCTACTGAGGTGGAAACATTACTAGGGGATGCTACAAAAGCGAAACAACAATTAAACTGGCAGCCTAAAACAAGTTTCGAAGAACTAGTTGCTGAAATGGTTCAATCAGATCTGAAGGCATTAAATCCATAATGTATTTCGATCAATCCACCAAGATTTACGTGGCCGGTCATCGAGGCTTAGCAGGGTCTGCGATCTGTCGCGAATTAGCTAAACAACGTTATCAGAATATCATCACCAGAACCCATCAAGAACTTGACCTTGAAGACCAACAAAAAACTGAAGAATTTATTTGCGATACAAAACCGGATGTGGTTTTTTTAGCAGCCGCAAAAGTAGGAGGTATTCATGCGAATAATACTTACCCGGTTGATTTTTTGATGAGTAATCTCGCAATACAATCCAATGTCATTAAAGCATCCCATAAAGCTAACGTTCAGCGATTGATATTCTTAGGCAGCTCTTGCATCTATCCTAAAAATTGCCCACAACCGATTAAGGAAGAATATTTATTAACATCGGAATTAGAACCCACCAATCGTCCATACGCTTTAGCTAAGATTGCAGGCATTGAAATGTGTTGGTCCTATAACCGACAGTTTAATACCCAATATTTAGCAGCCATGCCCACCAATCTCTATGGTCCAAATGATAATTATGATTTAGAAAATTCACATGTCCTTCCTGTGTTGATGAGGAAGATTCATGAGGCGAAGATAAGCAATCTGCCACACGTTGAAATCTGGGGTTCTGGAAAACCAAAAAGAGAGTTTTTACATGCTGATGATTTGGCTTCAGCATTGATTTATTTAATAAATTTAAATCACGATCAGTTTAGAGAGCTAACGAAATCAGATAAAGCCCCTCTGATTAATATTGGAACCGGTTCCGATCAGTCGATCATAGATCTAGCAGACTTAATTAAAGATATTGCAGGCTTTGATGGCGACTTTAAATTGAATTCATCAAAGCCGGATGGAACACTCAGAAAAGTCTTAAATGTTGAAAAAATAAACAAATTAGGCTGGTCATCCAAAATTAATTTAAAAGAGGGTATCACGCAAACATATCAAGATTATTGTCATAAGCGTGTGTCTAAAAATAAGATAGTGGTAAATTGATTAACATTGCAGCCCTTATTACTTGTCATAATCGTAAAGACAAAACTTTGTTATGTTTGGCGGCCCTTTTTCAAAATATCTTACCAAAAGGTTATGCGCTCGATGTTTATTTGGTGGATGACGGGAGCATAGACGGAACGGGCGATGCAGTGAAAGCTAACTACCCTAAAGTAAATATTATTATCGGTGATGGCAATTTATATTGGAACGGGGGGATGCGCGTTGCCTTTGCTACTGCCATGCAAAAAGGGTTTGATTATTACTTATGGCTAAATGATGACACTTTTCTTTACCCCGAAGCAATTGAGTGCTTACTAACCACTGCACATTCTTCAATGGGCAATGGAAATATTCACCCATTGGTTGTTGGCAGCACTGAAAATAATGATGGCAATACCACTTATGGAGGTTACATGAGATCATTTTTTTGGTGTCCATTAAAATTTAAACTTGTCGAACCGAAGAAGGTGGCAGTTGAATGTGACACGACAAATGGTAATTGTTTGTTGATTTCAAATTTTGCTGCGCTAAGGCTAGGTAACTTAGACAAACATTTTATTCATCAGATGGGCGATCTAGATTATGGTTTACGTGCCAAGAAAGAGGGAGTAAGAATTTTGGTAATGCCTGGCTATGCTGGGCGATGTGAAACAAATCCACCTCACAATACATTTATGGATAAGGAATTAAGTGTCCGTATTCGACTGCAGTTGCTCATGGGCAAAAAAGGGATCCCCTTCCGCTCTTGGTTGATATTTTCAAGGCGACACGGAGGTTTTCTGTGGTGGTTATATCTTTTGTGGCCATTTGTTAAAGTTGTTTTTTTACCAATTTTTATTTTTAATAAATAATATCAAAATGCATAGCAGAAAAAAAATCATAGTCGTTGGCCTGGGTTATGTGGGTTTGTCCAATGCCATATTGTTATCCAAACACCATCAAGTTATAGGTCTTGATATTGATCACAATAAAATAGAAAAATTACAAAATCACATATCTCCCTTGGATGATAAGGACATCATTCAAGCATTAAACGAAACGAATTCGTTACTGCAATTTGATATGTTTAATAAAGACCATCTGAGCGATGCCGATTTTATTATCATCGCTACGCCCACTAATTACGATCCAAAACAAAATTATTTTGATACCAGCTCCGTTGAGTCTGTTCTTGAAATTTCTTTAGAAGCAAATCCAAAAGCGGTAGTTGTTATTAAATCGACTATCCCGGTGGGTTTCACCCAATCATTAAATGAAAAATCCAACACCCATCGAATTATCTTCTCCCCAGAATTTTTACGAGAAGGTTATGCGCTGCATGATAATCTTTATCCCTCTCGAATTATTGTCAGCAACAATCATCCTGAAGCAAACACATTTGCCAATATGCTCAAAGAAGCCTCACTCAAACCCGGTGTTGAGGTATTGGCAATGACTGCTTCGGAGGCTGAAGGCGTGAAGTTGTTTGCTAATTGTTATCTGGCAATGCGGGTTGCTTATTTTAATGAGCTCGATAGCTATGCACTCAGCCACAACCTTAATACTCAAAAAATTATTGAAGGGGTGAGTCTTGATCCTAGAGTCGGCAAAGGATACAACAACCCCTCGTTTGGCTACGGAGGTTATTGCCTACCCAAAGATACCAAACAGTTGTTAGCCAATTACGCAGATATCCCGCAAAGCCTTGTTGCCAGCATTATCGACTCTAATGCACATCGCAAAGACTTTATTGCTGAACAAATTATGGCCAAACAACCGCATTGTGTTGGTGTATACCGTATGATCATGAAAGAGGGGTCAGATAATATCAGAGAGTCAAGCTTACAAGGAGTGATGAAGCGCATTAAAGCGAAAGGCATTCCAGTGATTGTTTATGAACCATTAATTCAAGAGCAAAGCTTTTTTAATTCACCGGTCGTCAAAACAATTCAAGAATTAAAAGATCAATCCGATATTATTTTAACTAATCGGATGCATCCAGATTTGAGTGATGTTGTTGACAAAGTGTTTACCAGAGACTGCTTTGGAGTGGATTCTTAGCTTTTAATATGATGAAAAAAAATAAAAAATTATATGTTGAATATGGCTGTGACCCAGGAGCAAAAAGAGGTGACTGGATTGCTTACAGTGCCGAATGGAATGAAGATTCACGAACGATTGTCGGTAACTTTGTGAAGAAATTTTATCTCGATGAGATACCACAGTTCTGGAACGTGTTATTAGGGGATATGTCCATCGTCGGCCCTAGACCTCTTGCAGTCATCCATTATGAGCGTGACTTAGCACAAGGCAACGTCACTCGCAAACATCTTAAAGGTGGGTTATTGGGTCTAGGCCATATCATGAAAGGCAAGCCCTAATTTGGTAATCCCATTTATGAATACGAATACATCGACCAGTACATCAAACGCTCTGAATTGGGTTTGTTCTGGCTCGATCTTACCATCATCTGGCGCGGTATTTTATTAATTCTTAAGGGCGGTGGCCACTAGCCTTTATTGCCGTACTTATTTTCCAACTCCATCAACTCACCCATCTGTTTTGAGAGTTGATTATTTAGACTGGTTTGATAGCGCATTAATTTATCTAGGACCTCAAGATTAGGCAAGTTGGCTTGTTGCACAATTGGCAAGATTTCTCTAAATTCTTTAATCTTCGTCTCTGACTCAACCGCCTTCATCAAGTCCCTTTGCGCGACCTGGAATAGATCACATACATCTTCAATCATTAATTTACTGACTGCATCCTTTATTGAGGGCTCAATCACTTTTTCTTGAATCAAGAAGTGATGACTTTCCTAAAATAATCAATGGTTTTTCGGATACCATCATCAAAGGAGACCTGAGGCTCCCAATTAAGATTTTCTTTGGCTAAAGTCAAGTCGGGTTTACGCTCTTTGGGGTCATCATCAGGAAGCGGCCTGAAGGTAATCTGAGAGTTACTTTGAGTCTGCTGTATAATTTTCTCTGCGAGCTCTAACATGCTAAATTCACAGGTTGTGCCTAAGTTAATTGGACCGGTAATGTTATTTTTACTCTCCATCATTACGATTAGTCCACGAATGAGGTCATCGACATAACAAAAACTGCGTGTCTGTTGCCCATTGCCATAGATGGTAATGTCTTCATTCTGTAAGGCTTGCATAATAAAATTTGACACCACACGTCCGTCTTTAGGGTTCATAAGGGGTCCATAGGTATTAAAGATACGTGCCACTTTAATGGGCAGCTGGAATTGACGATAAAAATCAAAGAAGATACTTTCCGCAGCTCGCTTACCCTCATCATAACAAGAGCGAAGCCCATGCGGATTGACATTGCCCCAATAACTTTCTGATTGTGGATGCACTTCAGGATCGCCATACACTTCACTGGTCGATGCTTGTAATACCTTAGATTGATTTTGTTGCGCAAAATCCAAGACATTAAAAGCCCCATAGATCGAAGTTTGCATGGTATTTAAAGGTGTCTTTTGGTAGTGAATTGGAGAGGCTGGACAAGCTAAATTATATATTTCGTCAAAGTCATTCTTAAAATTAAAAGGAATTCGGACATCCTTTTGAATAAATTTAAAGTTACGATGATCGTCAATTGAATTGATATTTTGAAGTGAACCTGTATAAAGGTTATCAAGAGCGGTCACTCGATGACCCTTTTCAATAAGCACTTTACAAAGGTGTGAACCCAAGAAACCGGCTCCGCCAGTTACAAGAATATTAGTCATGAATTATATGATAGTATGAATTTTAAATAATATTATTATAACTATATTTAATTATTTAAAGGACTACGATATCCCTGAGGCGGACGCTGTTTTAATTAAGTTTAAAACATCATGAACACCTTTTATTTTGTGATGACAATTATCATTAAAGCCAACTTTTAATCAAGAAATATATTTATTGCCACCTTAGGAATGAGTTCGGGCTTTGATACATAAATAAACTTATGAAGATTTGGATAGCTTTTTGGATACCTAGAGGAGGATAATAAGTGGACTTCAAAACCAGCACGATGCATGAGATCAATGACTTCTGCATTTCTATAAACATCAGGATCGGCAATAAGCAAAGCTTTAGAGATGGGCATTGACTCCCCTTGAAAAATATTATTAATAAAATTATACATTTTGGATTTCTTTACTACATTAAAGAATCATTAAAATTAATAATTAATTTAAAAGTTAAAATATTGTGGCAAAAAATTATTCAATTTAACCGGCCTCTTTATAAGGTGCCAACTCTGAGTATTCAAAATTCTAAATTTAATGTCATTAAATTAAAGAAAAAAAAAGTACTCAACCAAAAAATCTCAGCAAATATTAGAGAAAACATAGCAGTCCACCTTCATCTTTATTATGAAGACTTAATTCATGAAATCTTGGATAGGCTTAAAAATCTAAAATATCCTTTTGACATTTACGTCTCCACTCAAAGCTCAATTGATTTAAAAAAACTTGAAATTAAATTAAAAAAAGAATTACCAACCGTAAAAAAAATTGTCATAAAAATCTTGCCAAACAGGGGAATGGACTTAGGCCCTTTTATTATAAGTTTTGGCAAAGAACTCTTAAATTACGATATTGTTGGCCATTTTCATACAAAAAAAAGCTCACATCTTAATTGTGGTAAGAAATGGTACTTACATATCTTGGATTCACTCTTGGGGTCTCAAAAAGATGGTTCAATCTATATAAATGCCATTATTAATATAATAAGAGAGAAAAATGCTCTTATCTATCCAGATTATTTTCTAAAATTAATCAACTCAAAAGATGGTTGGGAGGATGATAAAGAATATTTAAAAACTATGATAAAACGATACACAAAAATTAATTTAAATGATTACCCCATTGTTGAATACACTCAGGGATCCATGTTTTGGTCGAGTTCAGAAAATATCAAACCCTTTTTAACTCTACCCATTACATTTCGATCATTTCTAAATAAACCCAAAAAATCTAACGCCTTGGAACATGTTCTAGAACGTCTGATTCTTATTTATGCCAGCCAATCGAATACAAAACTAATTAAGATTATAGACTAAAATGGATTTTTCTATACTCATTGCTACAGATCAAAGACTCTCCCATAATGATATTTTGCCTCAATTAAATCTTTTAAAAAGATTAAATATTAAAGGGGAGGTTTTAATTGCAACTAATAAATCTTTTAAGAAGCTTCAACAATGCTACATAAACAAATATATAAAAATAAAGTTAATTTATCTTAAACATTTTTCTCGCGCAATTAAAAGGAATTATCTTTTAAAACTAGCATCGGGTAAAATAATAATTCTGTGGGCTGATGATTTTAAATTAAACCCTTCCGTCATCAAAAATCATCTCAAATTCCATCAAAGAAATATTTTTATTAAATCAATCTGCTTTGGAATGGGATGGATTAATGAGACTAGTCTGTACAACTTATGGCTTGAAAAATCGGGTCATCTTTTTGGTTATCCATTCAAAAAAAATCAAAAGTACTTAATGAAAAAATATGACTTTTTTTATGGGGGAAATACCTCTTTTAAAAAAGAGTTGATTAATATATCCGGATATTACGAAGCACGTTGTCATTTCGATTGCACTGATGACTGGATTATGTGGAATAAATTAAAATCTTTAAATTGCAATTTTTTTCATGTGCCTAATTGTGATACCGAACATGTGCATGATGTAACCATCAAAGAAAGATTTGTTGCTTTGGCTCAATCAGGATGGAACTTGTCAAATTTAAAATATAAAAACTTTAAACCTACTGGCAATTTAAAACTAAAGATATATAAGCTTCATCAGCTATGTAGCGTTGTCAGTACTCATGCAAATAGTGTAAATTTGAAAAAACTATTTATGGCCATTGAAGATACTGCTTTTCATATCGGGTATAACGTTAATGCAAGAGACAAAAATCCAAATAAGCTTTATGTTATGGATAATTTATTTCAAATATCATTTAAAAATTATGGGCTTGAATTACCAAATTTTAGCAAAATAGAAAGGAATATAAAAAATCTAAATAAATTTGAAATATATAAATTCCTAATATGCGAATATATTACCTTTCCTATAAAAAAACTTATGCATTTAGTGAAATACATATTAAATTAACGTATTTATGATTATTATGTATATTGATTACAGAGCTTGCAGCTTCTAGTAAAGTATTAATCGAATAGATACTAAGATCAGAGCTTAAAAATTAGCTATTATAAGTTTGCCTATCGACGATCATGAATTTTGTAAAACACTCTCAAAAGATCTGACTTTTACAAAACATGATCGGATAGAAAATGATAAAGCATTGCTCAAATGAGTAAATTGATATTTGATAATAATATCATTTCAGTAGTTATGCTTTGGTGTGTGATCCGTTGTGCCATGTTCCACTTTTGACGAGAGTTTTCATGGTAGTTTTAGTTTATACATTACGTAATATTACCATGAAACAGACATTCAAATTAGAGCTTTATAATTTCTGAGAACTGATGAATTTCTTGATAAACGGTGACTTTGGACCAGTCTTGATCTCGACCATATCCATAGCAAGCTTTAATAAATAGAAGCTGATTCAGATTCGCGGATAAGCCATCATTCACTGTATCACCAATAAAGTAACTTCCATAAAATGATTCATTTTGATTAATGATACCTTGAATCATCGCATTCTTGTTTCTCATTTCATTATGACTGTCACAGCATTCAATCAATGAAAAATAATCATTCCAGCCAAAGTGATCGATGATTTTTTTTGTGGGCGCTAATCTTTTATTAGTAGCTACCGCCATGGGTATATTTTTATTGTGTAATTGTTTTAAGACTTGAATCACATCAGGGTAGGGTTGGGTGTGCTGCATGACTTGCTCGTCATGCATTTCGATAAATAATTGTACAAATTCATCCAGTGAATCTTGGTGCTCTGGACCGAGTATTTCTGAGGCAGTATCCCTTAAGGGTGGCCCAATAAGTATATTTTTTGCAGATTCAACTCTATTCGGTGCAAGTTGTTTGGTAATGGATTGAAAGCATTGGTAGATGGCTTGTTCAGAATCGACCAGCGTTCCATCAAAATCGAAGATGATGGCTTTTATCAAACAGAAACCCACTGACTCTTTTGAATCGACTTATAGACAGCCTCCATGGTGGCTGTCTGATGAATGGCGTCATTCATACTTAGTTTTTCGCTCTCTTTGTTATTTAGAATACAGTTAACAAAATGATCGATCTCTAAATCAAAGTGATTACCTTTAGGAATTTTTTCAACGACTGGAGCGGATCCATCTAATTCATAATTGATAATTGCCTCATCATCCTCATGCTGCCAGACGGTATGGCATTTTAAGCGTCCTTTATCCCCAAAGATTTCAAATTCGGATCGTCTTACACATTCAAAACTGATATCAAAGGTTGCTCGGCGCTGATCAGCGAATTCTAAAATTCCACTGGCAGACATGTCGGCTTGATGGGTATTCATTTTGGCGGTCGCAAAAGCACGTTTCACAGACCCCCCCATAACCTGTCTTAAAGTATGGATCGCATAGGGTCCAATATCCCAGTGGGCGCCGCCTCCATCTTTTATTGAGCGATTAATGCGGTAATAGCGAGCCGGCTGGATTGGAAAGGAAAACATGCTGTGCGCGTATTGAATGCGGCCTAATTTTCCTGAGGCAATCATCTGTTGAATAAAATCAAATTGGGGGTGAAACACATACATAAAACCTTCCATCACCTGAACCTCATGTTTTTTAGCGA
>Ga0181597_10001730_pt1 | contig 24200 bp, 46 predicted proteins | sample 041ome_5_FD_148647 | JGI IMG/M metagenome (GOLD analysis project Ga0181597, IMG submission 148647) | Coastal salt marsh microbial communities from the Groves Creek Marsh, Skidaway Island, Georgia - 041403US metaG (spades assembly) | ecosystem: Environmental > Aquatic > Marine > Intertidal zone...
TAAGTGAGCTTGTTAGTTTCTCTGCGGGTATTTAGAGTGGATATTATTTCTTCTATTCTTGTATTTTCAATAGACATAGTTATCCACCCCCTATTCTAATGATTTTTTTTTACATTACAACTACATATTGTGTTTTAGATCAATATAAATACTATATCTTGTGTTTTAGTTGGGGCAAGTAGCTTTACCCCAACCACTATGATAAACACTACGATTGTAGTTTTTCTTCCATCCAGTTGTCAATAACATCTTTACTCCACACCGAAATACGATTCATCTTCTTAGGTTTAGGGAATTTACCCTGCCTAATCCAGGTATAGATCGTTGATGGTTTTGCACTAGTAACATTGTATAAGTCTTTCATTCTATAGACTTTTGATATTGATAAGTCTCTTGTCTTGTCTTGCATAGTATTGTCTCCTATTGTTTTTAGTCATTGTATCACTAATGTTTTTTAGACCAAAGGTTTTATTTTTCGCCCTACACAATATGTAGTGGTAGTCATTCATGTAATTAAGGTAAACATATATTCCCCAAGAGAATATGGAGTGGACTACAATAATAATTATAAAATAAAAAAGGGGGTCGTACCCCTCTGGTAAATTATTATACAGGATCTGAACTGAATTAGTTAAGTACCGGGAATACATTCACTCTCACCTTATTGTAAATGATTAGTTCCTTAATTACTATAAATATATTTACTTTATTTACAATATTATTCTTGTAGTAAATATATTCTTGTGGTAAAATAAATTACGGGTAGTAATAAATTTTGAATTGCTGATTTGAGAATTTATGTGACCTGGAAATTGTGGGCTGGGAAAGTGTGCAGTAATAATAGTCTTTTCCTTATTCTTTATTATCTAATTACTAACTAACCCTATTCGTACAAATACTCTACTGTATATTCCTCTATATGTGATTCTTCTCTATAGGGCTGAATATAAAGGCTTTGGGCGATTTCAATGCGCTTATTCCAGGTGTCTGATCTTTATTGTCAATGTACAAATAAAAGGCTGATTATGGCTATATATATTGTCTATGTTCTATTGCATATTTAGGCATAAAAAGTTGGGCGATTTGCTACGTTCTTGTTGCAAAGGAATATCAATCTGTTATACTTTATTACAAGAAAGGAGATAATCTCTGATCTTAATAACTAGGAGAAATTATGACAACATTAAAACTTACAGAAAAACAAGAGAAACTATTAGTTGATAGTTTATGGAATGAAATATATTCCTTTGGTTATGGTGAAGATTATTTAGATGATGATGCAGATAGTAGAGCAAGAATAAGAAACTTGCAAAAAATACTAAAAAAACTAGGTCATTTTTCAGGTGATATTGAATATTAATAAATTAACTAAACTAGGAGAAACAAATGAAATTGACTGAAAGACAAATGATAGAAATAATTGACAAGAGATTAGTTGATAAATGTTCTATGGAAGAAAAGCTAGAAATTTTGGCTTTTGCATCTAGTGAAGATTTCCTCAGAGGTAAAGCAAGAGAAAGAGTTGATTCTGTTAGAGCAAAAGAAATACATAGGAGAAATAAATGAGTGTATATGATAAGAAAGTGAAAGTTGAACTAACTGTTGGCGAGATATTCGAGATAGTTGGTCATTTGAAAGATGAAATCAAAGCAAATGGTGGCACAAATAACACAGATAAAGATGTTGTTAGTGCATTTATGAAATTAGGCAAATTTACAAAAGTGTAGGAGAAATAAATGAATATTAATGACCAAATAAAAGAAGATAAAAATAATAAAGCTAAATACGACAAACTCTTTGGCGAGATATGTAACAAGAAAAATTGGAAAGAAGATATTAATGCAATTATAGATGAAGATAAATTCTATGATTATGACGATGCAGTTGGTTATTTCACAGGTGGTGGTTTAGACATAATCGAGTCCTATCGTGATAAAGGAAGTAAACTGCCTAAAGGTAAATGCAGAGTCTATGGATATGGATATTATGTTCATTGTGGGACTTAATTAGATTCCCCTAGTAAGTAGCTCATACAATCGTGTGGGCTACTTCCATGTATAAATGATGCCACTTCCTAGAATCAATAGACCCAACGCATTTATAAAGATAATCGAATAATCATTCCATTTATAACCTACAATTAGCCAACCAAACACTCCTATAAACTGTATATACAAGTTTAATGGATATATGTTCATAGCAGTTAGGCACAATCCACTCGATAATATGATTGAACTAGTCCACTTAAGAATGTTCATCTTCTGCCTGTAATATGGCGAGTCCTATCTGATAAGCAATCTGTGGGTTTCATGTATTTAAATCCATATTGACAATAAGTTACAGTGGCATATGGATATGGAATTATGTTCATTTTCCTTAACATTGCTCTCGGATTTTCTATATAAAAATATTTAGGATTTAGTTCTTTTATGATCTGAACTGTCTTTTTGACAATTTCTAGCGCATGATAGGTTTCTTTATTCTTTGGAGTAAATGGTCCGTTTTTCGTGCCATGCCAATTGCGACCTAATGCAGCTACACTAAACTTTTGACATGGTGGACTTGCCCAGACAATATCAGGTTTATAGCCATCTAACATAGATATATCGAAGTCCATAATATCTATAGTAAAGTCAGCATCGAACTGAGTCTCATTATCTAATGTCTTTGTTTCATATCCCCGTTGATGAGCAACCTTGCTAAAACTTTTAGTTCCACAGAATAATTCTAAAGTTTTCATAGTTTTTGCAGAAATTTATGCGATATATTCATGTATTCTGCATACCAATCATTGTATTCAGAACCTTGTATTATCTCTTTCGCATGAGGATGGGCATATTCTTCGAAAAACTTTATCTTATTTTCATTTGTGGGTATTTCTCTTGTGGCATTTCTGACATCTCTACTATATTCCCAGGAATCATAATCGCATAATCTATTGTATAAAATACCTCCTAAGTACTTAATGCAGCTAGTTACAGTTGGTTTATCAGTCTCTTTTTTGATGTCTAGTTTTCTGAAAATCTCATTATAAAATAACCCGAAATTAAATTGATTAGTCCTTTCTCTCAAATCTTTGTCCTGTTCAATGATTTCAGGAATCAACATATGTTCATTTTCGAAAATAGAATCAATTAGTTTTTCAACACCATGTTTTTTTTGATATATGTAAAGTTTATTCATTTGTTCTGGTTTGAGTGAGTATTTGCTGACATAAATTGAATTTCTATTGAAATGATTATTTATTAAATCGTTAACTATTTTAACTATTTTCTTGTGATGCTGCTCATCAGCATTGTTTAGCTTTTCTTTGTATTTTATGTAAGCCTGTCTTTGTAACATTTTTTTATGCATTTCATCAACTCGTGATTCTTCTAGCTTAATGGATTGTTTTTCACCTAAAATCCTTGCGCCTTTACCACGATTACATTTATAACAAAGAGTTACTAAGTTATCTATGTCGTTTGTACCACCTTTAGATACTGGCTTAATGTGATCTACTTCAAGTAAAACATCATCAGATTGTTTTGCGCCACAGGTTTGACAGGTGAAATTGTCTCTTTCAAGTATATCGAACCTTTTTTTAGCGCTTATTGGCTTTCTTTTATTCATCACCGATTTTGGCTAATGCATTTATTTCTATGTTCTTAACCATTTCTAACATCTCCATGTATGGTTTTTTCAGTTCTAAATATTCATCCTTGGTAAATCCGAGAAACTCTGGGCGATTGTCATCGTCATATATAAATTGTCCTGACCCGGCACAGTGCTGACATTTTATGATACTGTCTTTAGATTTAACAACTCCACGACCCTGACAAAACGGGCAGACAGTCATAATGACTTCTCTTAACGCTAAATTAATAAGGTGACGCATTAAAAATCTGTCCTCTAATAGTTCTTTTGGTTTCATGTATTTGAGAAATATCAAGCAACTATCCTCATAAATGTCATCGAAAAGCATAGATCGTGCATAATCATTGTCTGTATATTTTGCAATGAGCATGTCGTATTCTCTGTTATCCAAGTTTTTTGTCCCCAAGAAGTGTGCGATATCAGACGATGTTATAGCATCATTGTTACGGCTTGGCAATTCTAGGTTCATTGCCTTTGCAGTTAGTATAGATAAGATGTCAGCTTTCATTTTTGTTCTCCTTAATATAATCAAAGACAGAAACTTCTTCGCCATCGATATTCATTACACCAAACTTTCTTTTATCTAATTCTTCTCTTATCTTTTCGTCTTGTTTTCTTAATTCTACTGAATTATCTTGAACTTTTATCTCTTTTTCTCCATTTTTTTCTCTCATATACCTCTCTACTATGTAAAGTTGCATGTGATAATGTACTCCCCAAGGAAAATTAGAGTCACTGTGGTCCTCATTTACACCGCTATCGATGTTATTAAGTATTCCTAATTCTTCATGAGTAAAGAGACCCGACTTGTAGACCTCCATCTTGGCATCTCGTTTTAACTTAGTAGGTTCTTTTTCTTTATCTTGTTCGCCATACACGATACATCTCCGGGTTTAACTTTCTATAAGATATTTCTTTATTAGTTTTTTTTGCATGTACTCGTAATGATATTATTTTTTTTATGTCATCAACAACGAATGACTGTTCTACATCCATTTTGTCGAAAGCTTCATACATTTCTCTGTGTTTTGTTGCTCCAGACACTTTAGGTATCGGTATATTGCTTTCTATTTCAATCACTTATAATCAACCTCTCTGTTTCTATTAATGTTTGCATTGTTCTGATATATGCTTCGTTCCACATTTGCCTACGTTCTTCCTTGCTGAGTGATTTCCCGTTATCGAGTTCGTAATGACATTTATAACAAAGTGCCGCTACCAATGAGTCTGGACATTTCAACCCAGTACCTTTTCCATGTTTAGACTGGTTACTGTGCGCTGCACAAACCGTACCATCACTGATACCGCAGTTCATACAGCGCATTTGTCGTAGGAGGGACAAAAGTTTTTTATTTCTATAAGCCAAGCACTATGTCCCAAAATAATGCTATGACCGATATGATGATAATACATTTCGCAGTATCTGGAATCATATCAATTAGATCGTTTATCTTTTCTATCATTTTCTTTCTCCTTTTTGTTTTTTCTAAATATTTCGTCATAGTTCCTATTGAACTTTTCAGGATCGACAGGTCTATATCTGTCTCCTTTGCCGAAATTAATTGATAGACTCATCCGTTCTACCTCTTGATTTAGTCTGCATTTCATCCATCAACTCGCTTAGATTGTTAGATATATTAAGTTCTAAAGAATTTAACACTTCCTCGAAACCCTTACATGCGCTATCAAAACCAGTAAAATACATTTCTCCTAGTTTTTCACCGACATCTGTTGATGATTCTACGGGCAATTTATATATTTTTTTAACATCTTTTATTTGTTCTTTTAATATAGATATTAATTTTAGTTGTCCATGATATTGTTCAATCATTTTTTGTTACCTCTTTTTAATCTTTTAATTTCAGATTTTGGCAAGAAATATTCTTTATATCTTTTGCCGTTCTCTGCCTCGACCCAATGGTCTTTTATATCTATCCCTCTTTCTTTGAGTTCAGATAATCTTTTAGCACCATACATGCTGTATACAGGTTTAGTTGCTAATTGATTTACAGTTACTCTCTGACCGCTTGATAAGATATCAAGTATCATTTTATGTTGACTTTCTTTCTGCATTTACTTTCTCCTACTGTGTTTTCTCATAAGAATCATATTCTATTTTGTAAGCATAGCTTTTGATTCTCAATACTCTTTCTGTGAGGTCAAGCTCATCCTTGATACCTCGGCTCTCATCCATAATTCTGTCACACTCAATCATAAGTTCTGATAGTTTTACTGCTTCAGGGTCTGTCTTTGCGGTAAGATCCTTAGTTTTTTGTGTACCAGGTGTTGATAAAAACACTTCTTTGTAGATTTCATTGTATTTCAGTTGTAATAATGACTTCTCTACTTGTGCTTTTGTGTAATTTCTTGTTGCTTCCCTATATGGGTGTCTAAAATCTTCCTCGATATCTATTTGACTGAACCTCATTTCTTCCATTGTAATGCCCTCGCAGTGCTTGTAATAATTTCAGGCAACCTTTTCTTCGTATCTTTGAATTTTCGAGCTTTGTACAACTCATCGAATTCTTCGATTATGTTAGGTAAATCCTTTTCTAGTGACCTTCTCAATCTGTCATGCCCCATCATTTTCAAAACTTTCACCGCATCTAAGTCTGTTATTGTCTTTCTGTCAAAGAAATTTTGTACAAACTTTTTAGCTAGTGATGACTCTACAGGCATGTGCATGAGCAATTGTTTCGGCACGGTTGGTTTCCACTGATCTACTTTTGTGTGTTCAATAAATGCGACCACTACATCTTTGTAATTCATATCTTTCATTGCTGCATAAAAAATACTTTTCTGAGTGTCGTTCATCTTTGGCTGACTAGAATAAGTTTCATCTATCCTGGTCATAAGCGTTTCAAACTCTTGTTGTGTCATAGCCCTCTCCTATCTACACTATTATATATATTATTATATTTATATTTATATATTTATATATATGTATATATATTTATATATATTAATACTAATATAATAATTATTATTAATATAATAACTATATTAATATCAATTATACTAGTTGAAAAAAAACTTATGTCAAGTATTCCTTTGTTAACAATCTTGTGATAGGCTCTCTTGTAATAAACTTTTATGGGAAAGTAAATGAAAAAAAATATATATCAGAAGTTGGCAGATGCTTCTAAATCTGCTGAAATTGTAACAAAAACGAAAGCAGAAGGAGTTAAATGGAATCCTTTATCTCACGATTCAGTGAGTAAAGTTGCAATGGATGCTCTTAACCAAGAGGGCTTATATCCTGTTTGTACATTTGATGAACCTGTTATAACACAAGGGAAAGGGATGGATTATGCAACCATGGTTTGTCATATGAAATTAATAAACATAGAAAATCCAGAGGAAATGATAGAGGTTTGTTCGTCATCACATTTTTCTCTCAATGACCATGCGACAGGAAAAGGTATGAGTTATGCTCGTAAATATGCTTTCTTAAATATCTTGAACTTAGAAACTTCTGAGGATTTAGACGAGGGTAAAGAGGTAAAGCCACATCAAATCAAGAAACATATTAAAGATAATCATGTAAAAGATGTCGACAATGCCAAGACCCCTGAAGAAAAGAAAAAGATATTAGAGAAAAAATTACAGTCGGGTGAGATTAATGAAAGCACAGATCCTTTCGATTTAGGCAGTGCTATTGATGGATAATAAATACAGACTGAGAGGGTCAATGGCTCAAAATTATGTGTACGGAAAGTATAAGGCTAGAAATACACAGTTAAAACTAGATAGAGATAGAATCGTTGAGCCAATTACATTTGGGCAAGATAGGGTTGATTTTGGGAAAGTTAATGAGAAAAATGCTTTGGCAAAGTTTATTCTTGTAATGAAAAAAGTACCTGACTTTATCCTTGAAAACCAAGATGTTGACAGATTTGTTTATGAAAACTATTACTCATGCAGTGGTGGGTCTGTAGATATTAGTGCAACACCTGATGGCGTTATTGATAAAGATGGACTCCTAGAAATTAAATGTCCTGACATTGGTAGGTCATGTTTTGATAAAGGTTTTCCTGAACAATATCTCTGCCAAATTGTTATGCAACAAATGGTAGTGAACAAACAAGATAACGATTATGACATCAAGTACACATACTTTTTCGGATGGTCTCCGACAGAATACAAGTTGTGGTTATATGAACGTGATCTTGAGTTTGAAGAATATGTTGATGCTGCTTTACTAGAGTATGCAAAAGCATTAGTGAGTGGTGGCAAAGTGCAATCTAAACCTAAAGACTATAAAAAGGTTTTTGCCGATGTCATAAGTAAAATTAAATTAATAAATCATGGAGAATAAAGATGGCTAAAATAATGAACGTCAAACTTTTTAATGAAAGCACACATTCTAAATTATGGAATGGTGTTAAGAAGATATTTGCAATGCACTTCGAGGAGCATGGCAAGTTGCCGAAACCAATAACACAAAACTCTAAGTTCAAGGTAGAGAAAAGAATTGTAATAGAGCCTGGTATCTATAAAGCGGTTCTTTGGTCCAATCCAGGACAGGGTGATGATGAAGAAGATTTGGGAGATTGCAACTTAGTAATCGAAACAAGAGATGATGAACCATTTGGAGGGTAGTTATGCCGAAAAAGGAAATCTATCAGAAAGATCCCGAAAAGTGGAAGAAGAAAAATAAGGAAAGCTATAATCCTGAATATCACGCAGAGTATCGAAAGAAAAATCGTGAGAGAATCAATGCTCAAAGACGGGAAAGATATAAAAATAATCCTGACTATGACAAAGATTATAGCAAAAAGAGATATCAAAAGTTGGTTGAGGGCAATTCTGAGCAAAATCAGGAGAATCCTGAAAACCAAGACTCTTAACATAAAAAAACACCCTCTAATTTAGCTTATTTGCCATTTTAGAGGGTGCAGTTATATGAAACTATCAGTTAATTAATAACTCTGTTCTCGTCCATTGTAGACCCATTATCGTGGGTGTCGCCTAAATCTTCTTGAGTTTCTTCTTTTATACCCAATAATTTGTTGTTTAGACCTGGAATCTTAGTTGCGAGGACTTGTAACTCTTGAATTAGTTCTTCATCAGACTTATTTTGTCCTTTTTCAACATTCAGATTTATACTTTGTGAACTGTAACCGCCTAACTCCATTACGAGTTTTGCTGAATTGAATTTTACAGAATCTTGTTCCGAGTTGATCATCAAATCATTTAGAACCGATATTGCGCTAACGGATGCTGATGTTATTCTGTCTTCATTTCTTTTTCTAATTTCTTCAGAATATTTGTTTTTGAGATATGCTCCCATTGTCCTAGGACTTTTATATCCCATATCTTTAGCAGTGGCAGTTGCATTTCCTGCTGTCGCTCCTTCTACAAAAGCGTCTATAAATTTTTTTTCGTCTTCTTTACTTATTTTTTTGGGCATCTGCGTTCTCCAGTAACCATATCTTTAATTTATTAATTGTCTCTTTAGGTAATGGTAAATCTTTTCTGTACTTAATCCAAGACTTATCCAATACGAGACTCCCATCTATATCTACTTGTGTATCACTTCCTGAGATGTGACTAACAATTGTTATAGTTTTGTCGTTTTCATCTACGACTAATCCGATTGATATACAGTCAGCTAATGTGCTTTCTAATTCTTTTATATTTGTCCACCCTGATGTTGGGGTGATTGCGTCTTCCCAATTAATGACTACTAATTTTGGTTTCATTTTTTGCTTCTTAGATAATTAAGATAATCAGCACCCTCTTGTACTTCCCAGAATATCTTGATGAAGTCTGGATGGTCTTCTGTGAGTTCAGTATTAAATACAGCAACAGCACAAGCTGACATCATCTTACATGGAAGATTCAGTTGTCTTGCAAAGTTATCGTATTTCTTATAAGAGCCAACCTGTACACAATGCATAATCTTATCTGAGTTAGCATCTTTGATAGGACTATATCCTGATACATGAGTATGACCTGCTATGAGTAAGTGGTCTCTTGCATTGAACAATGCGTGTTTAACAATACCGTGTGCTGTATTGTACATTGAGTGTCCTCTGAAGTTATGAGAACAATTTACCTTTATTTCGTGTTTAGGTAGTTTGATTTTAAGTCTTGCGTTATGTTCTGAATATACAGACTTTAGTGGTTTGCACATCCATTTAATAGGATCGCCCTCCATAGCCCACATATCATGATTACCTGCAACGATAAATATATAAGGTGTTGCATTGACTAACCATTCTACTAACTGCCATTGTTGTTCGCCATTAGTCGTTTGGTCTGCCCATAATCCTGCTAACTTACCACGTCTAGCCCAGTTATTAGACAAGTCACCAACAGAACAGGCATACATACCATCTGTCTTATTAACAATATCTATATGGTTTCTAAGTGATATCCAATCACAACCATCATCATCAACATGAGGGTCGCCTTGTATGTAAAGACCTATAGGTTTTGGGTCTTTTATTTTTATATTTATAAATTTATCTTTTCTTTCTCTGGCATCTTTTCTTTTAAAGACTTCCGTTCTTGCATCAATTAGTTCTTCTGTAGTCCAATCTGTTTCTGTTCTTTCTTCTAGTTCATAGTTTTTCATTACTTCTGGATGACATGTTTTCTTTCCACAAGTTTTACACTTCCATCTTCTTACTTTTCTTTCAGTACCATCATGTCCATTCTTAATTAAATGCTCAGACTTACAATGAGGACAACGTAAAGCATTGCCATCATCATCTCTTTGTATGATACCAACCCTACTAAGATTGCCACCATTATTATGTATGGTCATTTGTTTTTTTCCTGTTTAATTAAATATTCGAGATACCACTTAGCTTTCTCTAAGTCTTGTATAGGTGTGCCTTTGTAAGGGAATCGGGTAACGTATTTTACGATGTTCCCACGAACATAATCCATATCCCATGACCTGATGTATTCAATCGTCTCTATGCCCTTGGTATAATGGGCAGGTCGATTAATAAGGTCTTCTTTCTTCTTCATCTATTTTATCCATGATTTCATCCCAGGTAATAGGTTCGCAATTTAGAAAAACTACGCCCCCATATTTATAATCAAGTCTATTATTTATCCTCGATTTTATACTGATTTCTGCTTGGGGATCAATCGAATGGATTGCTTTGATGATTTGCATTTCCCTTTTTGTAAAAGGTATATTTGCACTCATAGTTACCTCCTATTAGTTTAAGCATATATCCATCTAGTGATGTAATATGACATAACCAATATAAGTATAAACTCTAAGACTGATAGTTCAGGTCTTAGATATTTCGTTCTTACCTTACTTAATAAGAACTTAATTATCTTTATCATCGCATCAAAGGATTACTATTTCTAGCTTTTAAGCCCTCTAATTCTGTTCTAAGTATTGATAATTCTTTTTCTAGTGGAGCAATATTAGGTACTGATCTTGCTTCAACCACTTCTAATCTGTTTAATATTTGCCCAACTTGAACAAACAAACCACCTAATGTAATAACTAGTCCTAGTATTCCTGCTATTGTCTTGATGTCCATAGTCTGTCCTCGTAAGTTTGATTTGGGTAAATGTTTCTAATATCAACATAGTTACTATTAGTATATGTACCTATATCAATACTTTGTAATTCAGGTTGTATAAATATATCTGTGTTTACTTTTGAGTAAGAAGATATTTTATTATCTTTAGCTATGACTTTAGCTACTATCATTTGTGTAGCTTTTAGCTGACCATCTATTGTTTTAATTTTGTCTGCTACTTTAATAGATATTTCTTCTATAGTTAGTTCGGTTTCAAAACTCCGACTCTCGTTATCGACTTGGGTTTCTTCTGCGACAACATCTCCGTTACTTTCATTAATGTCTGTATCTCTTTCTGTTTCTTCGACAGCTTCTGTTTCATTTACTTCCTCCACAGGTGCTTCAACTATTTCTTCAAATACTTCTTCGATAGCAGGTTCTTCTATAACTTCTTCTACTATCTCAGGTTCTATCATAGTAGGGGCTAATACAATAGTCTCCTCGATAAATTCTTCTTCTATAAAAATAGGTTCTTCTATTATCTCTACAATTGGTTCTTCAAATACCACTTCTTGAATAACAGGTTCTTCGTAAATAAATTCTTCTATATATATCTCTTGTATGTCATTCGATATTTCTGTAATAGCTAATTGTGTTGTTGTATCTACTACTACAGGGTCATACTCTATAAACAATGTAGGGCTTTTTAAGTCAGCACCATAGTGAAATGTAGAATTACTGTTCTCATTGAAAGTATATCTAACTGTTATGTCGTAATCTTCTTGGCTATTATTACCAATAATAATTGAATCAGTATGTGTGCAATAATAACAACCATCGTTATTTATAGTTTTAGTCTGTGTAGTTACATTACCATTATCATCTACTAAGGTTTGTGTTATCTCTACGTTTTGTTCTATCTGATTCCAAAACCAAATATCTGCACCTGCTGTAGATGTAAACCCATTATTAATTACACCTTTAGATAATCCTGCATCATTTTGTAATGAGATACTGTTTTCTATGTATTCTCCATCAACACCTGCTGCAATATTATTGCCATGATTGTGGTCATTTGTTCCAGACCAACCATTGGCAAAGTTGTTGCCATCATAAATTTGTTGATTAAGGAGATTTTCTGTGGTGTCTGCGTTTGCTAATAGAGGTAGCATTAACAGAATCAAAAACTTTTTCATTACCGAGTTCATCCCATCTTTGTTTAGCTTGTTCACCGATTAATCCATCTATAGGACATGGTGTACCTGCATCCATCATAGATTTCCATACAGCTTTGTCTTGGCACATTAATGATATCGCTGCGACTTTCATACCTAAACCATTAAGTAGTTTAGCTTTTTTTCTGCGTTCACATTCCATATCGTGATAATAAGTTCCCATAGATGTACTGAAGCCAATGACAGTCATGCCAATAGAAAGGGGTATTACACAACTGTCTTGACCATATACTGACATAGCAGGTGCTGTTGCAGAATTAACAGCAGTCTCTTGATTAGAATTATTAGTTGTAGAATTAGTTGTGGTATTAGTTTGTCCACCAGTATAGTTATTAGTTGTCTCTTGTGAGTAACCACCTGATATAGATGTATTACTGCCCTGAGAATTAGTCTGGTTATTTGTTGTTGCACCACTTGAGGTTACATCAGATACAGCATCTTCTATTGCGTAACCTAAGATTAATACAACTAATATAACGAGTGCTAAATAAATTCTATCCACGACACTTCCACTTACGAAGTGCCAACGCTTTACGAGTTGGTCTGCCGTTCTTTTCCATAGGACCTTTAACACCAGACATTCTTGCACAAAAACTTGCACGTCTTTTTGCAGCTTTTGATCCTGGCTTTACTTTACCTGTTACAGGTCTTTTTAAATTAGCACCTGTAGTGCGTTTAAAATGTTTTCTTCCTGCTTCGTTTAATCCACCAGTTTTGCTTTGATATCTTTTAGCTACCATGTTATCTCCTTGTTGCAGCAGAACCGAAATAGAATCCTGATATCGCTGCTAAAAAATGTGTGTCTGCTGTAGTAATAACTACACCTGATATTCCTTGAAATGTTGTTACTTCTTCGATACTGCCAAATATCCACCAACCTTCTTTCACTTGCTCAAGATACATAAGGTGTACTTGTACTGATGGGTCTAAGAATACTGCTAGTTTAGGTAAACAGATAATGAAGAACACAGCTAATAATGCCATCCATCTTCTTGTTGTAGATTGATATTGACTGTTATCTTTTCTTGCATCTTCTACTGATGCACGATTTATCTCTGCTCTTTGCATAAGATACTTTTGTTGATCTGCTGCGTCTTTAGATTTCTGTGACCATATAGAAAGTAGCCCAGTAAACAAACTAGAGCCAAGCATTGTTATGACTTCAAAAGGTATCATCTAAGTATTCTCTTTATTTTCTCTCTATTTTCGATTTGCTTCTTGATTTGTTCTTTTTGTTCGTCATTCATATTTTCTAGCCCAACAACTCTGCTTCTGAATTTTTTAATGTCATCTGTAGTTCCTAAAACAGGCAGTTCATAATTTAGTATATTTTCTATTTTATTTATTTTTACTGGCGCTAGTGACTCCTGTAATCCTTTTGTAGATAAAGCAAAACCCATCGCTCTACTTACATCCTCTGGAATCTCTCCTTGTACTTGCTCTAAGGTTTTTGTAATATTTAATTCTTCTAATTCTTTAGATGGTATACCTTTGAGGCTTGTAATTGTTCTATATGTAAATAAACCTTTTAGCCCCCCTGAATTATATGCGTAAAGTTTACCTAAGTTTTTTGTGAAAAGATTAGGAATTCCATCTTTTTCTTGCAATCTTTGTAATGTGGCTGCGGTGTTAGATGCATTGTTGAAATCACCAGGTGTTGTCTCTTTTACAAGTTTAGAAAATTCATTGAGACTATTAATTTCTTCTTGAGACATAAATTTTCCCATCATTCCTCTTAAATTATCATCCGCTAAATACTGTTGTACTTGCCTGTGATAGGTAATTGGGTTCATAACAAAAGAGCCTTGACTTTTTTTGAGCGAAGTATCAACTAAATTTAAATGAAAAGACTCTTTTAAAGTATCTGATAACTGCTGTCTTGCTATAACTCTTTCTGCTTCAGGTAGCGCATCTAAAGTCGAGAACAATGCTTCTACTTTTTTCAAAGCTAATGATGTGTTTTTTACGTCTTTGAGACCATTTACAGTTTTTAATATATCTACAGGCGTTTCATCCTCGTTTAATATTCGTTGTATAAATTTACCAACTTGATCTTTTTTCCCTAGACTTGTGGTTTTTTGTTGGCGGAACTGTTGATTCAATTCTCTATAAGCATCGTTTGCTTCTTTAAAATTAGATAGTTGTGTTTCTGTCATTCTATCCGTATATTTAAGAGCATTTTGAAACATATCATCCTGAAACCTATCAAACTCTCCTAAAAGCTCATTAGCTAAAACAGCATCTGATCCTTGAGCGTCAAAAACATCCGCTGTAATGTTCGATCTAAACTTTTGAAAATCTTTAAGAGCAAGGGTAAAATCTTTGCCCTTTTGACTTTCGATTTGTTTTTTAAAGTTATTTATTCTGTTATAGATGGAACTAGACTTTTCATAGTCTTTTGCAAAAAAAGGATCATTTGCATCTGTGTAATTTTGTTTGAGTATACTCTGTATATTGCCTTTTAGGGTTGTTGTGTCTTCTGGTAATATTGTAAGATTTCCGCTCACTAGTTCATATTTTTGATTGACATATTTATTCTTAGCTTCAAAAGCGTCATCTACTAAACTTTTAATTGTTAGTCCTAATCTGTTTTTTTGCGCACCAGTCATTTCAGCAAAATCGAAATCTTCGGGCAATCCTGCCATTTCTATAGCTGCTTTACTTAGTTGATTGTTTTGTGAATTAATAATTTTCAATAAATCTTCTTGAACGCCAACTCCATAAGCTCCTTTCATCCCTTCATTTAGTTTTTGTAAAGCATCTTGATTTCTGTTAATTTGTGCGTCAAATAAGTCTATTCCAAACTTACTAGAGTTCATATATGATTTAGCTATGTCTTTTTCGTAACCTAGCTCAAGCGCCTGTGCGAATACATTTAAGTCTTCTTGGCTGTATTCATTCAATCTATCGCCTGTTATTCCTAATGATTCTAGTTCTTTTATAGCTTCTTGACTGTATTGACCTTCTCTATTTAAAAACTTAGGCGCTATTGTATTGATAATTGCACGACTCGTTGATGACATGCTTTTCAATCCTTTAGCTGGTAATAGACCTACTAAAGCGGGGGCAAGTAATGCTCCTGCAACATTGAAAGAAAAATTTTGTCCTGATATACCTGATTTCGTTCCTGTAAGATTTGCGACTAAATCTTGTCCTATAGTAAAAGTTGTTGCTGCCGCCATATTAGTCATTGTGTTTCTGAAAAACTGTTGCGATGCCAAAGGTATTTTCACAATACTATTAAAAAACTGGTTAGCTTTAGTCGCAGCACCAAAACCGACACCTGTTGACATAAACTGATCTATATCAACTTTAGATATTCCAGGTTCATTATGATATCCATACTCCCCGTTTGGGAAAAACACCATAATGTTATTGTTTTTGTCTTTAGCAATACTTGCTCCATTACTTATGTAAGACTCGATGTTTTGAGTTATATTAGGAGTGACCGTCCTATTGATTTTCATATTTATATCAGCAATAGGATTTCCAGAACTAATCATTGGGTTTGAGTATATTTCATCTACATCTTCAAAATATTTTTTATCACCACCTGTAACTAAATTCTTAACGAAGATAGCAGCATTAAATGCAGGTTCTGTAATACCTTTTACATCTTCTATATATGATGATTCTTTTTCTTGTATTTTTTTCTTTTGAATATTTTCAAAAACATTATCAGGTATTCCTGCCATTACATTCCACCAAATTTATTATTGTATTCTTCTTCAGAAAGAGACAAAGACTGTATGTCCTTTCCGCTTTTACCTCTAAAAACATAGTATGTTTTGCCACCTACTGTTTCTCGTCTGTAGTTATTTTTATTATCTAAATCTAATGACATTCGAGAAGAATCCATTAAGTTTAGTATTTCATCTTTCAATGCTTTTCCTTTGTGTTGAGAATATTCGTTAACAAATGTGTCAAAATCCAACAGTCTTTCTTGCCCATTAACATCTAATCTAAGTTGTTTTAGAATATTAGGTTGTTTAGTTTGGTAAAGATTTTTTCCTTGATTTTTTAATAATTCGAGTTCTGCATTTCTTTTTGCTATTTGTAGTATTTTTAATGATCCCTCTTTGGAAGTTGCAAGTCCAGGCATCATTTGCATCAAGAACTCTCTTTCCTTGTCTGATATAGCACCCTTAAAGTTGCTCAGTCCATCAAGAACCAATTTATTAGATACGTTCCTAATTAGTTCGAGTGTCCCTATATCTTTGTCGTCTGGAATCCCTAAAAACTTTTTGAATTTTGATAATTCTAGTCTTTGTTCTGCTAATGGTCCTACATCAGCTTCATCTGCTTGTGATATTACATCTATAAGTTGATTATATGTATTTAAGTTTTCTTGCGCAGATTTCATTTTTTCATTGAAAGCTACCTCTTGTGTGACACTTTCTTCTCCTAGTTTTTTTTCTCTTGCTGTTTCACCAGCAGGTATTAAAGGGGGTTTCGGTTGTAATGCAGCACCGAGTTGTACACCTTCAGATACACCTTGTGCTATATTAGATGCTAAGTTCTGTCCTGCTTGTTGTGGTCCTAATGCTCTTAATCCGCCCATAATCATGGCAAGATTTATAACATTTTCACTAAGACCCCCTCCGCCTAATAAACCACCTTGTTGTTTTTTAAGGTTTACTACTAAGCCTAATTTTTGTTCAGGAGTTAAATCTTCATACGCCATAAGGACCTCCTAGCATCGGATTCATAGGTTGCATTGGTTGCGCACCTAATAGTCCATTACTTTGCATTGGATTAATAGGTTGCGGAGTTAGAAGACCAGTATATGGATTACTTAGTTGTGGTGCAGCACTAGCCATCATAGGAGACATCGGCTGTACTTCAGGCATCGCTTGAGGTTTGAAAAGGTTTTGCAAAAACTCAGATGTTAATTGTCCACCTACGTTTTGTAATAAATTTCCACCCATCCCTTGACCTGCTTGTCTTTCTAAAGCATCGAAGTCGATGTTATTGTTTGCAAGGCTCGGAAGGTCTGTTTGTGGCAAATTAGCCATGTAACTACCTAAAGCGTCTCCGCCTTGTGTGGGTTGCCCAAACACTTGGTTTTGTGGTAATCCCGGTTGATTCAACATTTGTCCGAAATCAAATGATCCTATATACATATTTATCTCCTTAACTTAATAAACTTAATACTGCTAAACTACCAGCTATGTATGGGTTATATGCAGCCAAAGAACCTGCTGCTTGACCACCACTAGCTGCTGCAAAACTAGATCCTAATGCACCGCTACCTAAAGCTCCGTATGTTCCTAGACCTAGCAACCCTGCACCCACCGCTTGTTGTCCAAATGATGGCGAACCTGCTGTTTGTGCTGTGGTTTGTGTTCCTGGTAATACTGTTCCTGATACTATTTGTGTATAGTCTTTTAGCCTTTCTCTTGGTTCTTGTTGCCCAAACTCGAATCTAGCACGAGCTTCATCGATAGCTTGTTGCGCTCTAGCTTGTTCAGTCGCACCTAGCCCTGATAATACAGACGCTGGTGTTTGAAAAGCACCTAATGTTCCTGGAACCATTTGAGCTGCCGCTAATTGTCTTTTAGCTGCATCTTGATAGGCTTGTGAATACATACCTGCAGAAACATCTCCCGCTTTTGTTAAATAATCTTTGATAACTTCTGCTTCAACAACACCTTGTCTAGTACCGCCCAAACCGCCTTGACCTGTTGCTCCACGTCTTACTTGTTGCAATAAACCTTGCGCACCTGTTAATAGTGGTCTTGTTGCTGCTTCTACTGATCTAGCAAGAAAAGGATCTGCTAATGCACTTTGTGTTCCGCCTAGCTGAAAACCTAAAGCAGGACTCAGTTGTCCTAATAATTCTGATTGTGTTCCCAATGCAGTTTGTCTTGCAAGTGCTTCAGCTTCTGATTGTGTTGCTGTTACCGGTGCTGTTAGACTGCCTGGAAAAAATTGTCTTGGTTGTTCTAATAACCTTGCAGCTTCTTGATATTGCCTTGTTAGGTAGGGTTGTTGCCCTGCCCATGGGTCAGCTTTTTGTACAGTTTGGGTTGTACCTCCGCCACCTTTACTCATAAGTTATCTCCTAATGTATTGTTGTGAGTTCTTTTCCAACTATGGTATATGTTTGCTCATATCCAAAGTTTTTTAATTTTTTAACGAATCCTTTTCTGCATACTGTTTCCATAGCATCACAGTCTTGTTCTATTGACCATTCTTCTAGTATTTCTAAAACTTGTGCTACCCACTCATCTATACCTTTTCCGCCTAGGGTAACAATCCTACAGACTTTCTTTTGTGGGTAATTTATAATTTGTGTTGTTACTACAGCTTTAATTTCTTTGTCATTTTCTTCATCATAGACGACCCAAAGTTGCATTTCTTTTTCTTTTAAAAAGAAGTAAATATCATGGGTGTTCATTTCTTCTTGCGCTTTATTAATCCCCATCTCTACAAACTTTTCACATTCACCCCAAACATCATCAATATACCTAGTTGGTATACCAGATACATAAATCATTGCTTTCTCCTATTGACTTACTTGTATAATACTTATTGTAGCTGATGGAGTAGCAGGTGCAAATGCTGTAGCTGCTAATGGGTCTATATCTATATCGGTATCATCTGCTGCCATCATTGCTTGTAGATAATCACCTGCAGTTATGTCAAATATTCCTGCTTTAGATAGTGTTCTTCTATGGTCATTAGTTGCAAGTGTATGTGCTATTCCTGCTCCTGTTATATCTGTACCATTTATTCTTGGAAAAAACCATATATCTTTGTTGTTAGCACTTTGCGAATGTAACAATGCAGAGAAGTTTACATAGTATTTACCACTACGACTAAATTCTATCTTAGATGTATCAACTCCATTAATTGTAATTCCTTGTGAATATACTAATGTATTCCATGTAATAGCTTGTGCTGTATCTACTGTTGCTACATTTTGTGCTGTTGTATCGGCAATCTGTGCAAAATCACCTGCACCACTACCACCTGCAAATGCTCTCCATACAGTACCATCATAGTAATATAGGTTTTCACCTTGTCCTGGATTCCAGTTAGTACCATCAGCATAAGCGATATCACCTTGCTTTACTCTGCTAGGTGCAACATTCTTTTGTTCTATAAATGCTATAGGGTTTTCTTGTAATGCCCCTTGTAACTTAGTTAGTTCTTCAAATATATATCTTGGTAAATCTTCTGAGTTAGCAGGTACAGGATTAGGTACATACTTAGGAGCTTGTGCCATTATTTAAGCCCTCTTTGTAATGCTATATAATCTGATATTAGTCCTGGTAATCTTTGTGTATATTCAGTTTCTCTTAAACCTTGTGGTGTCAATATTCCAGGCAAAGGAATATAACCTGTATATGCTCCTCTTTGTAATGCTGTATCTAATGCTTGTTCATCGCCCATCTTTTGTAACATGCCATCTCTCATAGTTATCGTTGGAGCTAACATAAACTGATCAGACATAGTAAAAGGTGTCGGCATTGGGTTTATAAAAGTTGCTGTTTCTGTAGTTCTAGGTATTCCTTGATTGTTCATCAATACAGGACTATCAGGATTCATTGCTCTTTGAAAGTCAGGCATACTACCTATTAAGCTAGGAAGATTTTGAGATATCAAAAAATCCATTATGCTCATTATCTTTCCCCTATAACTTCATACTCTAAATCATAGCCATTTAGTTCAAATGGACTGTTATCTGTGTGTTGAAATCTTACTGCAATATATTTACCTGTTGATCTGCAATCTACTTTGTTGTTTTGTGTTGGGTCAAAGTTTTGTCCTGCTGTATAAGTATATGTGCCATTAGGCGACATAGAACTACCAACTGATATAACAACTTGTCCTGAACCACCTACTTTAGGTGTTAGTTTTCTAACTTGTTTGACAGTATTGGTATTACCATCTAAGGTTAATCCTTTTCTTTCTAGTGTAGATATGTAGTTTTCACCATCAAATTGTCTGCCAAAATCACCACGATACAATTTAGTATCTGATGTTCCTGCCATCAATATACTTCTTTCTGTAGGATTATAGGTTCTTTCTCCCCATACCCCACTATAATCTGTCCATGTATCTGTCTGTGTATTCCAAGTTATGGATGTAGCACCTGGGTCTACAATTCCATTACCAATGTGATAAATGTCAGGCAAATCACGAAAAGTAAATGAGTTATTAACATAGTTATAAATTAATGCTTTATTACAATACTGCGACCCTATACTAGGATAGCATACCCACATTTCTGTTTGCTGTACGTTATGTGCAACAAAAGTGAGATTATAATATGCATCATTTATGTTATCAAATAGTTCTTTTTTAACTAGATCAGTAGCTACAGATTGTTTTCTTACACCATCGTGTACTACTAAATCCCCTTGAGTAACTACAAAATGTTTACCATCAAACTCAGCTACACAGTTTCTGCTTAATACACCTGTATCATTAAATAACTTTTGAAAACTAAATACTAGATTACCACCAATATAGTTAGCTAACCATGTGGAGTTTTCTTTATATATTACAAATGATTGTTTTAGTGCTAGACCATCAACAATAAAATCTGATTCATCGCCAATAGTTACTTCCCCTGCGTCATTAGTACTAGCTGCAGTCCATGTAGAGGGATAACTAAAGTTTTCTGCGGCATCACCCCATTTAACTTTGTTAGGAAACTCTGTACTAGATGTTGTTATTCCTAATGCCATCAAATAATTACCAAATGCTTTTATGGTTTTACATGTATCTGCTGCATCCCAGTTAGGTAAATCTACAAAGTTAGTAGCTCCTACATTAGGTAATGCTTGTGGTTTATCAACCCCATTACAAAAGACAGGAAGACCATTATATACAGTTCCTGTCCAATTACCTACTGTAGTTAAATTCGTGCCATAATCGCCACCTGAAGTCCTTGTAACGTCTGTATGAGTAGTACCGTCAGTTCTATAAATCTTAGCTGTACCTGGATAAAACCAATATGATGCTGTACCAGTAGACCAGTTAAGTACAAAGTATGGAGCTACACTAGGTGTGCCAAATACTACATCATGTCCTTTGATCTTTTTCCCTGCATTATCAGTAAATCTTATATTACTTGCATGTGAATAAAACTCAGGTGGAAGTACAGTATCGTTTGTATCCTTTATCATGCCCTTTGGAGCAGGTGCTACAAATGTTGCCACTAATTAGTCTCCTGTGTAAAAATTGTGTTTAATACAATTCTTGTATTGTGTTTCATTGGGTTTTGTCCTGCGTGTAATAAGTTAGAGTCAAACAATATAGATTTTCCTCTTTCATGACTTACCCTTTCTTTTATCTTATTGTTTTCAAAAAACATAGTGTCTCCATCAGACTTGTTAATATAAACAATTAATGACTTAAAATTTAAATCAGGTCTTTGTTCAGGATTGTTTATATCTTGATGACACATTTGATGGTTATGTTCTCTGTATCCTACTAATGGAAAAGTAACATTAATTTTCATTCTTAACATTTGTTTTATAGGTATTTTTGTTTCATCAAAAACAGTCTTAAAAAAATCATAATACTGACACTTAGGTTGGTTATCATAATAAAGGTGATGTATTATCTGACCATTGTCTATAACATTTGGGTCAGTTATTTCACCTCTACTAGTTTTTCTGTCATATATAAAACTTATATTAGACCTTGTAACAATTCTTTCTGCTTCATCAAGAAAAGAATTACTTAACTTATATTCTTTTACTAAACTGTTCTTTTCCACATGTATACTACGATATATGGTTGTAAGTTATTGTGAGCATTGCCACCACCAGTATTGTCTGTCGATACATTATCTCCTAATGTTCTAGCATTACCACCTGTAACATCTAAATCGTTTGCGTTAGGAGGTGGTAGAATACCTGCAGGTTGGTTGTGATTGTGCGATGGCATTTCAGAAATCGTTAGTGTATGCGTTTTAGCACCACCTGTTTCTTCTGCTGTGTCAAATTCTGTTTGTGTTGCATCTATACCTACTGGAACACGACCTGCACCAAATGCTACCCATGTACCAAAACCTAATAAAGTTGCAGGGTTAGTGCTATCACTTGCGTTCATGTAAATAGAACCAACAGGATATATGTTTGCTAGTGTAGCTATTGTATTGCCACCTAAAGTTCCTGATCCAACTGACAATGCACCTGTAGCAGTAATATTTCTTATACCTGTTACATCTAAACTAGCATCTACAGTTAGTGCTTTTGATGCTTCTGCTGTACCAAGTGTTGCTACATCTACATAGTTAAGTTCTGTAGTATTTGCCGTACAACCATCAAGTAAATTTAATTCTGTATGTGTTGCTGTCATTGCCCCTGTTATATTAGGGAAGCTATTTTTTATTGTTGATTTAATTAATCTTATGTGGTCATCACCTTGAGCAACAGAATCAGTTGCCCCTGGATTTGAGGTATTAAGACTATCTATATATGTTCCTGTTTCTAATCCCATTCATTATTCTCCTATCAATGCATTGACTTCTGCATCTGTTAATCCTAAGTCTTTTAATTTTTGTCTGCCATTTGCTTTGTCTACTTCTTTCTGTGCTAACTTATTTTCTACTGACTGTGTAAACTCTATATCTTTTGTCATTTGAGATTGTCTAGCAGTTACTTCTTCTTCTGTCATTTCAATATATTGTCCATCTACATATTTTTTCATTAGCTTTTTACTCCAAATAAAACATAAGAACTGCCTGATGCAATATCTCCTGAATCAAATAATACTGTCATTCCTTGATTATCTTCTGCTACTGATAATAATCCCCCACCTTGTACCATAGCAATATCTCCTGCTGATGTAACATTAGTTCCATGCAGTAAAAAAGTTGTTTGCTTATCAGATGCTCTTGGCTCACTAAACTCATGTTTATAAAAAGCATACTCTCCTGTAGCATTACCTGCTGAACTTACAGGGTATATAGAAGAAGTTGATGTATCTGAAAAATCTACACCAGAGCCACGATAAACTTGTGATTGATAATCACTAACTGTCGTTAATAAACTTCCTGTATTATCATTCATTCTTATAATAACCCTAGCATTATCTGTTTTAGGTTGTAATCTTGAATAAAGAATATATGTTTTATAGGTAGTTGTAATAACAGATGTACTAAAAGAAATAGAAGATACATCTGAAGTTAAAGTTTCACCTGCTAATCTTACAAAGTTTGCTCCCTCTGTTGGAACAGTAAATGTACTAGCAGGTAAAGTTATAGTATTAGTTCCTGCTACAGCAGGTGCTGAAATTGTTATTTCACCACTCGTATCACCAGTTAATTTTATACTTGCCATTAGTCTGCTTCCTGTATTGTGTTACCCTCGGCAATCCATTTTTGAATTGCTTGGTAGTCTGAATTATTTTCATCTAATGGTACTGATTTAACAACACTAGAATCTTGATAGGTTACTTCGTAATTATCTAAATTTCCATTTTCTGAATTAACTTTTTTAACTGTATCAATCATTATAACTCCGAATCTATATCATAATATCTATCTGTTTCTTCTCTCCTAGCTATAATACCACCACTATTTGCAGTTGTAGAACTTAGCTCACCATGAAATCTTGCATGGTCTAATCCGATATTTTGAACATTGATACTACTAAAATTAGTTTCACTTGATACACCATGTGTATAAACAAAACTAGTTACACCATTATAACCTATTGTAGGAGTTGCTCTTTTTCTAACTTTGTAAGTCATGATTCCTGATACTGTTGCATCAGAGCCACTATAACTATCTCTTTTAATTCCTACTGAAAAGTATTCTCTATTACTACCTGTTCCTTGATTTCTTTCGTAATATCTCATACATCTC
>Ga0181597_10001731_pt1 | contig 24196 bp, 25 predicted proteins | sample 041ome_5_FD_148647 | JGI IMG/M metagenome (GOLD analysis project Ga0181597, IMG submission 148647) | Coastal salt marsh microbial communities from the Groves Creek Marsh, Skidaway Island, Georgia - 041403US metaG (spades assembly) | ecosystem: Environmental > Aquatic > Marine > Intertidal zone...
TTTTATCTTGTTGAAGTACATAGGAAGTACGATCGCTCAATCCGGTTTCCAATCCTGCATAAGCAACCTCTTGAAAGCCAAAGGCAGTTTTGAAATAGTAAGCACTTTGTTTAGCGTTTCCTACATAAATTTCCACGTGGTCGGTACCCCAAAGTTCCAAGAAATCTTGAGCGTCTTCATATTGTTTGGGCAATGTATTTGTCATTCTGATAGGTTATTTAATCCAGCTTTTGTGATAGTCACCGGCATCCAAGCTTAAAGCTTGTTCGGTAATTTTTAGCGGTGCAAAAGTGTCGACCATTACAGCCAATTCTAAAGTTTCTTTTTTCCCAATGCTTGCCTCATAGGTTCCAGGGTGTGGTCCGTGAGGAATGCCTGCAGGGTGCAGGGTAATTTGTCCTCGTCCAATGTTGTTGCGCGACATAAAATCACCATCTACATAATACAGCACTTCATCTGAATCAATATTACTATGATTGTAAGGAGCGGGTATGGATTGCGGATGGTAATCATACAGTCTTGGCACAAAGGAACAAATCACAAAAGCCTTTGTCTCAAATGTTTGATGAACGGGCGGTGGTTGGTGAACCCTTCCAGTTATTGGTTCAAAGTCATGAATACTAAATGCATATGGATAATTAAATCCGTCCCAACCTACTACGTCAAAAGGATGCGTCGCGTAGATGTAAGAATGCAGCATTCCTTCTTTTTTCACCTTAATGGTAAAGTCTCCCGTTTCATCCTTGGCTTGAGTTAATTTAGGTGTTCGTAAATCACGTTCACAATAAGGGCTGTGTTCTAGTAATTGCCCGAACCAATTTCGGTATCTCTTGGGTGTATAGATTGGATGACCGCTTTCAATTATTAATAATCTATTCTTTGAGTCATTGAACTTAAACTGTTGTATCATTCCCCGGGGAATGACCAAATAGTCGCCTTCGGAAAAATCTAAATCTCCAAATTGAGTCTTTAATGTGCCGCTTCCTTCATGTATAAAAACAACCTCATCATTCTGCGCATTTTTATAAAAGTAGGTGCTCATTGTTGAGGTAGGCGCCGCCAATGAAATGGTACAATCTTTATTGGTGAGCACGGGGACTCGACTCTCTAAATAATCCTCAGTGGGCTTGACGTCAAATCCTTTGAATCGGTACGCTTTCATGTTTTTATCTACAGCAATTTTTGGAGCTATACTTTTACTAGCCCCGACTTCTTTGACCATAGTTGGTGGATGAACGTGATATAACAGTGACGACATACCGTCAAAGCCAATAGTGCCAAAAAGTTCTTCATGAAATAAGCTGCCGTTTTCTTTACGAAATTGAGTGTGGCGCTTGTGAGGAAATTGTCCTTGCTTTTGATAAAACGGCATAGGAATGACTCTTTAATTTGTGCAGGTTCCCTACAAATATACACTACTTTAGAGGAGTTAAATCCTAACATATGTCATTGTATAAAGAGCTAGGCAAACAACTGTTTGATGCGTTAAATTCTGGACAAAGTATTGGCCCTTTAAGAGCGCTTATTGATAATGATATTGATGCTGCTTATGCCATTCAAAAGGAGCTAGTCACTCTGCGCAAGGCCAGCGGTGAAAAGGTGGTGGGCAAGAAGATAGGGCTTACATCCTTTGCAGTTCAGAAACAGCTTGGCGTTGATCAACCAGATTATGGTATTTTATTTGATAGCATGGATGTTTCTAGGTCAAAGAGTATAGATAGCTCAAAGCTCATACTTCCCAAAGTAGAGGGTGAATTGGCATTTATTCTTGGAAAGGATATTACCACTAAAAACATCACTATGGACGTTTTAATGGACGCAATCGGCCAAGTGCGGGCATCCATTGAAGTGGTAGATTCAAGAGTGGAAGATTGGAATATTCAGATATCCGATACTATTGCGGATAACGCTTCGGGCTCCCATTTTATCTTGGGAGAAGATAGTAAGTCATTGAATGAATTGAACCCTGAAACTGTTTCCATGAAGCTGTATAAAAACGGAAAGCTAAGTAGCGAGGGAAACGGTAGAGCCTGCATGGATAACCCTCTAAATGCCGCGCTATGGTTGGCTCAGAAAATGAATAATCAAGGCGAACCCCTTTGTAAAGGTGAAGTGCTTTTATCAGGTGCTTTGGGTCCAATGGTTTCAGTAATAAAAGGAAATTATATCCGAATGGAAATGGGTGGATTTGCCTCTATCCATTTGACTATTAACTGACAAAACAAGGGTGTCCGAATTATATTTCTATTTGTACTTTAAACCCTCCATTTTTGCTTCTATTCGCAAAGTTCAATTTACCTCCTGCACTCAACAGCAATCGTTTAGCGAGATAGGTTCCCAAACCGGCACCGTGCTTCTTATCACTTGAAATGGGTTTGCCAAGCATTTCAAGTGTTTCCTTTTTTGCTCCGTCACCATCATCAAGAAACTTTATGTGCAACCGATTACTTGTGCTTTTTATATCTATCACTAATACATTTGCATTGGCTTCTAGTGAGTTCTGACCAAAAATATCCAAAGAGACCGCCAACGCGATTGCTACTTGCTCAGTAAGCTTGTATTCATCCTTATTCCCGTTCAGATGGAGCTTAACCATGTCGTATTGGAAAATTTCTTTCCAATTTTCAAGAAATCCCAATACTGATTCTGACTGCGAAAATGCTTTTTTCGCACTATTTACGCTAGAAGTCTGCGTCACCACCTGATTCAAAGCTTCTTTGGCCTTTAAAAAGTTTTTGTTGTCCTTAATATAAGTTCCAGCTATTTCCAATTGTCCTAATGCCGTAGCAAGTGGGGTTCTTAAGTTATGATTCAATATTTGATTGAGTTCGAGAACCTGTGTATAAGAGTTTGATATATCTTCTTTACTAGTTTCTATAAAATTTAAGGTGTTAACATACGCGTAAATGGTTTGCATAAATAGCACCGCAAACGCCACCACAGATGTTGTACCTATGATCGTTAACTCAAGCGTTGTAGGCAGAGGTATGGAATAATTGGGTTTTACATCAAGAACAAACAATGCGGCGGTTGACAAGGGCAACAGATGAAGCCCTAAAGACCAAATGCGACTTTCTTTCCGGAACACAAAGCTATGCATGACAATTCTAATGACAGACATGGCCGTAAGACCAAGTAAGAGAATTATGCTTACTTCTCTATAGAAATAGTAACAGTTGTATCCAAAAAAACAGATAATTCCAATATCTACATAAGCTTCAAAAACAGGTCCAAGCTTTTTGGCAATTGGGTTGATTAGAGTTGCAGATAATAGGCAAATAGAAAGTAAAAGCCCTCCACGAGAAATTCCAGAATAGCTCATGATCAACAAAACAATTGTTCCTCCTAACAGAAAGTATTTGGTCATTGCTGTGGTATTCCATGATGCTTTGACTGAATTAATAGGTTGCATTTTATATTCGTATTTGCTCTTTTTCCTTCTTTGTTATTCATTTGAATCTAACAATAATACTAATAGATTATTAAACAACTTTATTACCTTCCAACCATGAAGAAACTAATTCATTCAATGCTTTTCCTGTGTACATTATTTACTGTTCGGGCTCAGGAAAAAGTGTTTATACCAGAACCTGGGGAGGGAATATCGTTCAATACCTCCTCATTAATGATTGTTGGTGCTAATGCATCCTATTTGCCTTCATGGCGGGCGAACTCTCAAGAGGTACAATTGCTTAGGGAACAACACATAGGCCTTAGCCATTTTGGAATTGCCTACGGAGTTGGATATAGCGGACACTTCTATCATGGAAATGTACATGTAAATGTTGACCCCGATGGAATCCAAACTTTAAGTTTTTTAAATGGCCAAGATTACACCTCAAACAGATTTGCAACAGAATACTTGGATGGTGTTTTAGAATTTCGCTACAGAACCAATTCTAATAAAAATGGGCGGTATACGCGTTTATATATTGGAGGTATTATAGGATACTTGACGGATTCGTACTCCTATTTTAATTCAGATGCATACCGAGTTAAATTCTATAACGTAGGTGGTTTTAATACATGGAGATACGGAACCTATGTGAAGTGCGGCCGCGGACCGTTTAATCTATTTTATTATTTTGGTTTAAACCCAATTGTATCTTCTGGGGTGCTCACGAGTGAGCTGGAAAACGCAACAAGTCAGAACTTTGGATTTTCCATAACATTATAGTTATTCAAGCACTGCAGCCGCGAACCTTTAAAGAAATTATTGGTAGTCGATTAAACCTCTATGCTGACTTTAAACCCAGAGCGGTTTTTTCTATTGGAGAACCTAATTTGTGCCCCAGCACTTTTGAGTAATCTTTGGGCAAGGTATGTTCCAATTCCAGTACCGTGTTCTTTATTGCTTGCCATGGGCTTTCCAAATTTTTGTATGATTTCAGATGGAGCTCCACTACCGTTGTCTATAAGCTCTATTTGAAGATTTTTTGCTGATTTTTTGACCTTTATTAAGAGTTCTGTTGCTCCTGCCTCCTTGGAATTTTTAGCAAAAATATCAAATGAAACCGCTAGAGCAATGGCTACTTCTTCTGTCAATTCATATTTGTTTTGGTCCTCAGGAATTTCAAGCTTAACAAAATCATGATCATAAATCTTCTTCCATTTAATCAAGAATTCGTTAATGTTAGCTGTTGCCTCAAACGCTTTTTTAGCATTATTAACGCTAGATGTTTGTATGGTTACTTGACTTAGCGCCTCCTTAGCCTGAATGACATACTTTCTACCATTATTGCTTCTTTCGGCAATTTCCAACTGTCCAATCGCGGTAGCCAATGGGGTTCTAAGGTTATGATTTAAGATTTGATTTAATTCAAGTACTTGTTTGTAAGAGCTGTTGACGCGCTTTTCACGTTGTTCAATGTTAATAATGGTTTTTCTAAACAACCGAACAGTATGAATGGAAATAGCGGTTGAAATGAGAATCATACCGAAGCCTGCAATTTTCATTTCATAAGGATTGGGCAATGGGATTTGATAACTAGGGGAATAGTCTATAACTACCAAAAATGCTGAGGCCACCGGTAAGGTGTAGAGTATGATTGACCAAATAAAATTAATATGACGAAAAGTGAAAGTAAATAAAGTGACTCTTTGGACAAAAATCGCAGCTAATCCAACTAAAGGGAGAGGATCAATATCATTGTAGAAATAATACGAGTTATAAAGAAGAAAACAAATAACGATATTCTCAAAATATGCCTCAATAAACGGGTGGATTCGCTTGCATAATTCGCCTCCAATAATAACCGTAAAAAGAGCAAGGGCCATTAATTGTCCACCTTTTGAAATACCTAAATAAAGCATTCCAAGTAGAATGAATAGCGCCAAGGTCATTAACAACGCAAAGTTCATATTTGAACGCGATATGTATCTTAAGACTCCTTTGATTCGTATTCGACTTTTAACGATTGGAGGTGGAAGTTAGTTAATCTTAATGACCCACAGTATGACCCACAGTGGTTTTGATCAAAAACTCCAATACTGTCTCAAAAAAATCATATTGATGCATCATGCTTTAGTGGCATCAATTCCTAGCTAAAGTTTATCTAAGTGGAACCGATGAACAGGCTTCACCATAACTTATTTTCTTGGCAATCCCATTGAGAACTCCTACTGCATGAATATAGGCATCTTGAGGGATTTTTGAATTACCACAACCTTTAATAATCACAGGTTTGCCATGAAATTCATCCCAATTAATGTGCGATAATTTCCAACGATAATATTGTGAGTAGAACTCGGACTCAGTACCTGCCCAGAAGCATTGAATTTTATGTTCTCCTAACTTTGCAGCAACAAGAATGGAAGCCCATGCAGGGAGAATCGCGTCGCTTGAACAATGTATGCGAACCACTGAATTATTGAATGGCTTGAAATCAATTGTTTTCAGCGCGGCTCGGTATTCTTTTTCACGTAGAAGTAACCCTTGGTCAAGAAATTGAGCGATATCAATTTCACCCACTTTGGCTGGAAAATAATCTTCTAGATTGAAGGTTATGAGGGAGCTTTGCGCCACCTTATTTATGATTTCATGATTCGCCATGACTCTCTAAGTTACTGCCTTTTGTAATCTCTGAAAAATTCTTGATTCTCAACAGTTCTTAATCCTTCAAGTACGAATGCATTTTTTTTGGGTAGAATAGGTATGGTAAGGCATTCGTTATGCCAATTTTCGTAGGTGCTAAAATCAACAGGTGTACGTTGATCAAGTCTATCAAATAGGTTCAAATGTGCAACTTTAGACCATCCGTTTTGGACATGACCTTGAAATACTTTCGCTTTACTACCTGAACCATAACCCATAAAACCTATACAGGTACCTTCAATATCCTTTCCTTTTTCAGCGGCATCACAAAGTGTGCTTAGCAGCCCCATAAATATGGAGGCCGTATACATGTTTCCAATTAATCCTGAGGCACGCTCGGCAGGCGCCAGCGCTTTGTTGACATATGCCTTATAGTAGTCACTTTTACTAAAGGTCTTAACCCAATTTTTTGACCCCTCTTTATCCTTAGGCTGCTCGCATCCTACTGCCTCCACGACTTCATCCCATCTACCATCCCTTTTCATCCAGTCGAGGTAAAAGTTTACGAGCATTCGTCTACCTTGAAACGCATAAGGCAGATGCATTACAACGCGGTCCCAATCCAAGGCTGGGTTTAAATTGACTTTAGTTTGGAAATCCTCTAAAGCCTCTTTTATTCGTCCTACATAAGCCGTATTGCTGTATTGCCCGTCAAAAACAGGTTCTTCCACATAACTTCTTATCATCGTATTTCCACCCCAAAAGCCTTTTGCATCTCTTAGTTTGTTCTTGGCTTCTTCCTCATTGAGTTGTATACCCAATAGTTCTGCAGCTTGCATCAGAACAGAAGATTTTGTGTGTGTTCTCCTTGGTTTGAAGAAATCTCGCTCTCCTTTTGTTGCAACTCCTATCTCTGAACCTAAAGAGATGATTGCGGGATTCTTTGAAATAAGTAATGCCACCGCCCCAGCTCCTTGAGTGTATTCTCCTGTGGATCCCAAATGATATTTCGCTAAATCCGAAGCTACAATGATTGCTTTTTTATCTGGATTTTGTTTGAGATAAAGGCAAGCATTTTCAAGTGCATCTACTGCGCCAATACAAGCGAATGTCATATCTACAGCATCAACATTTTTTAATGACCGTGGTCCAAAATCTGTAGCCAATTCCTTTTCAACTAAATCAAGAATGTAGGTAGCTGTGGGTTTAGCGCTATCTAATGCGCTCTCCGTACCAAGATAAATCCTGCCTACATCTGAAGGGTTGAGAGTCTCTCTTTGAAATAAATCTAGAACTGCATTAGCGCCCATAGAGGCAGCGTCTTCATCAATGTCAGGAAAGGACATGGATGTTAGACCAAGCCCTTTATTTAGCTTGGCGTATTCAATATTTCTAGCTTCAGCTAGGGCCTCTATAGGAAGGTAATGATTGGGTACGTAGTATGAAATGGCATCAATTCCAATTTTCATTAAGCGGGTATTTTTCAAATTCACAAAAAATCACTCGATTCTTTGAACAACGAGCGTAAAACTAACGAAATGATTAACGGATTAGTGGATTAAAGGTTTTTGTTTTAGGAAAACTTTAATAATCATATTTCTAAAGCATTCCTAATTCCAATTTGGCTTCTTCACTCATCATGCTTTTATCCCAAGGTGGTTCGAAAGTGATTTCAACTTCAACGTCATTTACACTATCCAAGGCTCGCGACTTTTCTTTAACCTCCTGCGGTAGACTTTCTGCCACAGGACAGTTGGGTGAGGTCAAGGTCATTAATATATGCACATCGCGTTCTGTGCTAACTTGAACATCGTAGATTAAACCTAGCTGATAGATATCTACGGGGATTTCAGGATCGAAGATGTTGCAAAGTACACCTACAACTTCTTCTCCAATTTTTTGCATTTGGCTATGCGTTAACTCTTCACTCATTTTTATTAATTGTTAAGCGGAAAAGGCAAGTGCGTAGTATTTCATCTGCTTGACCATACTCATAAGTCCATTCGCCCTAGTTGGGCTTAAATGGTCTTTTAAACCAATATCTTCCAAGAATTTCAATTCTGCTGCTGCTACCTCTTGAGCAGGCTGATTACTGAACACGTCAATAAGCATTGCTACTATGCCCTTTGCAATAATCGCATCCGCGTCTGCACTAAAGATAATTTTGTCTTCGTGTTGTTCTGCATGCAACCATACCTTGCTCTGACAGCCTGGTACTAATAGGTCATTATTCTTTTTATTTTCGGGCAGCATGGGAAGGCTTTTGCCCATTTCAATGATATGGTTGTATTTATCCATCCATTCGTCAAAGAATGCGAATTCTTCAATTAAAATTTGCTGTTTTTCTTGAATAGTTGCCATTATAAAAGCATGCTTACGGCTTTTTTAAGGCCGGATATGAAAGAATCAATTTCCTCAAAAGTATTGTACATCGCAAAGCTTGCACGAACCGTTCCTTCAATACAAAACGCATCCATAATAGGTTGTGTACAATGCTGCCCTGTTCGCACTGCAATACCTTGTTGGTCCAGAAGAACGCCTAAATCGTATGGATGTACCCCATCAATTACAAAGCTTAATACACTCGCTTTATTTTTTGAATTACCAATGACTCTAAATCCTTTTATTCCTGAACATTCTTTCGTGGCATATTCAAGAAGTGATTGTTCGTGCGCTGAAATAGATTCAATTCCAATTTCATTGATAAATTTTAGCGCAGCACCAAAGCCAATTATACCTTCGACATGAGGAGTTCCTGCCTCAAATTTATGAGGGAGACCAGCATAGGTACTCTTTTCTAAAGTGACTGTAGATATCATCTCGCCACCTCCTTGATAAGGAGCAATAGCCTCAAGTCTCTCACGTTTTCCGTATAGGATACCCAGTCCAGTGGGGCCATACATCTTGTGGCTACTTAAGGTAAAAAAGTCTACATCCCAAGATTGCACATCCACAACGGTATGAGGTCCGCTTTGCGCGCCGTCTACTAATGTCCATGCACCTACTTTTTTCGCTTGGGATATGATTTTTTGAACGGGATTGATAGTTCCAAGGGTATTGGATATATGATTGAATGCAACAATGGCAGTATTCTGGTCAATAACAACTTCAAGGCGATCTAAAATAAGTTCACCGTGTTCGTCCATGGGAAGATGACGAAGTTCTGCTCCGGTTCGTTCACAGAGCATTTGCCAGGGCACAATATTACTATGATGCTCCATCGCAGTGATGACAACATTTTGACCTTTTTGAACTGTATTGCTCAAGCCATAAGCTATGGCGTTAATACTATCTGTAATGCCTCGGGTAAATATAATTTCCGCAGCTTCAGCTGCATTCAGGTGAGCCCTTACTTGTTCTCGCACAGACTCCATTGCGTCCGTTGCACGTTGGCTTAATGTATGCACCCCTCGATGAACATTGGCATTGTAATTCAAATAATAGTCAGAAATTGCCTTGATTACTGCTATTGGTTTTTGGGCTGTGGCTGCGTTGTCAAAATACACCAAGGGCTTGCCGTGAACCTTTTGATTCAGGATGGGGAATTGTTCACGAATGTCATGGACATCAAAGGCCATTATAGCGCGAATTCAAGGTTGATACCCAATTTACCAGCGATAACCCGATTGAGCCTTTTTTCTAGCTGTGGGATTTTGACATATTCTAAGGCATCTGAAGCAAAAGCGTAGGTCATCAAACCCTCAGCTTCTCGTTTAGGTATGCCTCTTGAACGCAAGTAAAACAAGGCGCTTTGATCCAATTGTCCAACAGTACATCCGTGCGAACATCTTACATCATCAGCAAATATTTCAAGCTGTGGTTTGGTATCCACCTTTGCTTTATCACTTAATAGGATATTGTCATTCTGCTGAAAAGCATTGGTTTTCTGCGCTTTTTGACGAACTAAGACTTTTCCATTGAAAACACCATGGCTTTTTCCTAGATAAATGCCTTTATATAACTCACGACTATAACAATAAGGCTCCATATGGTCAACTAGTGTATGATGGTCAACGGTTTGACCATCACCTATAATGGTAATGCCGTCCATATGACTCTCTGTATGCTCACCACCTGCGTAGAAATGCAAGTTATTGCGTACCAGTTTACCTCCAAAAGTATAGGTGCCTATATGTACGTTGGAGTTTGTTTCTTGCTGAACGTGCGTATTGTCTATAAGGGAAGCCTTAATGCTATCATTTTGGACTTTGTAATAGCTAACTCGTGCATCACGAGCTGCAAAAACTTCACTCACAAAGTTGGTAAAGCTCTCAACATTCCCCAAATTTTGATGTCTTTCAACAATTTGAACTTCTGCATTTTGCTCAACAACGATTAGGTTTCTCGCCTGTGAGAAGGTTGACCCGTTTTCCTCTGTAGTTAGATAGATGATTTCAATGGGTTTATCTACCGTTTGATTTGCCTTAACCCTTATATAGGCGCCATCGTCAGCAAAAGCAGTATTAAGATCTATGAAAGTTTCACCTGATGGAGCCGCTTTGCCCAAATACGTAGACAGAATTTCTGGGTACTTATTAAGTGCGGCCGCGAACGTACAAATATCATAGCTTTGGTGCGTGGATTCGCTCAGCCAAGAGCTGTACTTCCCGTTAATGAATACCAGTTTATAGGTATCTAAATCACTAAGTAGATATTGTTTAATGTCTCCAAATGAAACTGCACTTTCGCTTTTCAGCATGATTTTGTAATCGCGATTCAGTATGGGTTTTAGATTGGTATATTTCCATTCTTCGTCCCGTGTAGTGGGAAAGCCCAATGCTTCAAAGCGGTCTAAGGCTTCCTTGCGCATGTTCACAACGGCCAAATTCTTGCTGCCGTTTAATTCGGATTCGGCAATCACAAAAGAGGAAAGTAAATCTTGTGCTAAATCTGTCATGCGTTTTCTGCCTTGATCCAGTCGTAACCTTTTGCTTCTAATTCTAGTGCCAAGCTTTTATCGCCACTTTTCACAATTTTACCATTGTACAATACATGTACGAAGTCTGGTTCTATATAATCCAGTAATCGTTGGTAATGAGTAATGACCAGTACAGCATTATCCTTACTACGCAATTTATTCACACCGTTTGCTACAATTCTAAGGGCGTCAATATCTAAACCAGAATCGGTCTCATCAAGTATGGCCAATTTTGGTTGAAGCATTGCCATTTGAAAAATCTCATTGCGCTTTTTTTCTCCACCAGAAAATCCCTCATTTAAACTTCGGCTCAGATAACTCTTGTCCATCTCAAGCAAAGCCGTTTTTTCGCGCATCATAGCTAGCATCTCTCTTGCTTCCATAGCTTCTTCGCCACGACCTTTTCTACTTTCGTTGATTGCCGTTTTGATGAAGTTACTTACGGTAACTCCCGGAATTTCTACAGGATATTGAAAACTCAGAAAAACACCTTTATGCGCTCGTTCCTCAGGTGATAAATCCATGAGGTCTTCACCTTCAAAATCTATTGTACCGCCACTAATTTCATAATCTTCTCTACCTGCAATTATGCTGCTTAAGGTTGATTTTCCTGAACCGTTGGGCCCCATAATAGCATGTACTTCACCTGCGTTTATTTCTAGATCAATACCGCGAAGAATTTCCTTTTCTTCTATACCGGCTTGTAAGTCTTTGATTTTAATCATGGCTTATCCTACAGAGCCCTCAAGAGAGATCTCCAATAGTTTTTGTGCCTCCACTGCGAATTCCATTGGAAGCTGGTTCAATACTTCTTTACAATATCCATTTACAATTAATGCAATGGCTTCTTCGGTGCCAATTCCTCTTTGATTACAATAGAAGATCTGGTCTTCACCAATCTTAGATGTGGTTGCTTCGTGTTCTATTTGAGCACTTGGATGCTGAGCTTCAATATACGGGAAGGTGTGTGCACCGCACTGATCACCCATTAAAAGGGAATCACATTGACTAAAATTTCTAGCGTTTTCTGCACGTGCGCCAACCCGAACTAAACCTCTATAACTGTTATGGCTCTTACCGGCACTGATACCTTTAGAAATTATGGTGCTTTTGGTGTTTTTCCCTAAGTGAATCATTTTCGTTCCTGTATCCGCCTGCTGAAACTTATTGGTAACCGCCACACTATAAAACTCACCAATGGAGTGGTCTCCTTTTAAAATACAGGAAGGGTATTTCCAAGTAACTGCAGATCCGGTTTCGACTTGTGTCCAACTAATTTTTGCATTGCGCTCGCATATGCCACGTTTGGTAACAAAGTTGAATACACCACCTTTACCTTCGGCATCTCCTGGAAACCAATTTTGTACAGTACTGTATTTGATTTCTGCATCTTCCATTGCAACGAGTTCAACCACTGCAGCATGTAATTGATTTTCATCTCTTTGTGGTGCGGTACAGCCTTCTAAATAACTTACAAAAGAGCCAGAATCGGCCACGAGTAGGGTACGCTCAAATTGACCAGTACCCGCTTCATTAATCCGGAAATAAGTGCTCAATTCCATTGGACAATGAACGCCTTTTGGAATATAGCAGAAAGACCCGTCAGTAAAAACGGCACTATTCAACGCCGCGTAAAAATTATCTCTTTTTGGTACAACAGTTCCTATGTGCTTCCGAACCAATTCAGGATGTTCTTGAATCGCGTCACTCATGGAGCAGAAGATGATTCCTTTTTCAGCAAGCGTTTCTTTAAACGTTGTTGCCACAGATACTGAATCTACGACCACATCCATAGCTACACCACTTAGGCGCTTTTGCTCGTCTAAGCTTATCCCTAATTTCTCAAATGTCTTTAGCAATTCAGGATCAACATCATCTAGACTGTCTAAAGTTTTCTTTTGCTTGGGTGCACTATAATAGGAGATGGCCTGGAAATCAGGCTTTTGATAATGGACGTTGGGCCAATCAGGCTCTACCATTTCCGACCAAGTATGATAAGCGTCTAACCGCCATTCGAGCATCCATTCGGGTTCATTCTTTTTTGAACTGATTAAACGAATCACATCTTCATTTAAACCCGGGGGCACCGTATCGCTTTCGATTTCTGTTGTGAAGCCGTACTTGTATTCTGATGCGGTGATTTCACCTAAGATTTCGTCGCTCATGTGTATTATACTGCGAAACTCTCTCCGCACCCACAGGTACGCGTAGCGTTCGGATTATTAAAACTGAACCCTTTGCCGTTAAGACCACCTGTGTATTCCAAGGTAGTTCCAATGAGGTAAAGAAGACTTTTTTTCTCAACTACTACTCTAACTCCATTATCTTCGTAGAGTTCAGCATTTTCAGGTATTTCGGACGAAAATTCCATTTTGTATGACAAGCCGGAACAACCACCGCTTTCTACTCCAACACTAACATAGCTGGACGCGAGATTCTTGCCTTCCTCTGCCATGAGGGCAGATAACTTATCTTTCGCTGTTGTGGATACTTTAACCATATTGATTTAGACTAATTCTAAAAAAGCACTGCAAAGTTAATGAATATGGGGCTTTTATATTGCAATCAAGACCTATAAGGTTATAACTTTGCTCTATGTTTGATTCAAAGAACCCACAGCGGACACCCATATCTGAATTAGGCGAGTTTGGCCTAATAGACCATCTCGTTAAAAATGCTAAATCCAAACTTCCAAATACCGCTCTAGCCATGGGCGATGACGCCGGTCTCATAGATCATGGTGCATATTTTACTGCTATTACCACAGACCTGCTCGTGGAAGGAGTTCATTTTGATTTAAGTTACATGCCGTTGAAGCACTTGGGCTACAAGAGCGTTGTAGTAAACCTGAGTGACATTTATGCAATGAATGGCACTGCAGAGCACATAACTGTTGGTATTGCGGTTTCTAATCGATTCCCTGTAGAGGCGTTAGAAGAAATTTATGAAGGGATACACTTAGCTTGCGAGTGCTACAATGTGGATTTGATTGGCGGCGATACAACAGCGTCAACTTCTGGATTGATGATTAGCATCACCGCTACCGGTCGCGTTGAAAAAGCAAAAGCAACTAAGCGCAGTGGAGCAAAGGACAATGACTTAATCGTAATAAGCGGTGATGTTGGAGGAGCCTATATGGGTCTACAAATCTTGGAACGGGAGAAACAAGTCTTTATTGAAAACCCCGATATGCAGCCAGAATTGGGCGGTCATGAATATATCTTGGAAAGGCAGCTGAAGCCAGAAGCTAGAAAGGACATAGTAGACCTGCTCCATAATCTTCAAGTGCAACCAACTTCCATGATAGATATTAGTGACGGTCTCAGTTCAGAAATTCTTCACTTAAGCAAAGCCTCCAATCATCAGTTTAATGTCTATGAAAATAAAATTCCCATAGATCCCAGCATTTACACATTGTGTGAAGAATTCAATTTGAATACAACCACTGTTGGCTTAAATGGGGGGGAGGATTACGAATTACTCTTCACTATTTCTATTGAAGATCACGATAAGATCAAGGCCAACCCAAACCTGAGTGTTATTGGTTATGTCAAGGAAGGTTCCGGAGCCAACTTGATAACGCGTGATGATAAAGTTGTCGAACTTAAGGCGCAGGGTTTCAAGCATCACGAATAAGAACGGCGTATTTTATCTAAAAAACAGCTAAACAGCATTCAATACAGATAATATATTGTCTATACGTCCGTATTGTTGCAAAAACGACTCATTTATTCAAGGTTATTAACATTATGTTCATATCTTTCAAGAACCGACCAAAACCAACCATTCGTTATGGAAGATAAAATAGTAAACAATCTTATTTACGGCTACCCCTTCTTTTTTCCTATTTGGAAATCTCCAATGGATCAAGGTAAAACTTTACAGGAATCCTTTGATGATGGCTCGTTATCCAATGTAGCTGGCTTTGAGGGTCTGACGAATGAACAGATGGCGAAAGCCTTAGAAAATGCCAAAAAGCATTTCTTTATTTATGCCTCGGGAGATAAAAAGCATCCTAAGTGGAATGAGTCAAAAAATGTTGTTCGGGCCTTTCCATATAGCTATCAAGAGGCTATGGGTATTACCACTTCCATTAAAACTTGGCTACCAAGATTGGTTTAGCTCTATTTATGGGAGTATGTTCTCCCAGTCTTTTGAAGAAAACCAAGCAACGCGTCCGTTGCTAAATTTAATGTGAGACCAATTGTTTTCTTCTTGAATTACAATTCCAGAATTACCTTCATTGAGTATGACAACTTGATTGCTTTTACTTGATGGCTCACTAAAGCCAGTGCTATTTCTTTCTATAACAATTGCAAGTTGAGACTTGGGTACACTTATTTGGCCAATTATAAGCAGCACGATGGCCAAAACGGTTGTAGTAAAGGGCCATCTCCAAGTAAAATCCACCATTTTTGTTCTTCTTACAATCAATAAAGACAAGGAAATAAGAATAAAACAACAACTCAGAATAGTCCAAGTTTCTGGCTGAAGTATAGTGCGTGCACTTTCACTAATCCAATGTAAAAGCTCTTCTTGGGGCTGCTGAATACTCTCAGAGATTCTCAAGTTTACCCAATCAAGATTATGTCTTGCGCTTTCATTTACGGGGTCATACAATAAGGCCCTTTCAAAATTTACTTTGGCTTCACCAAGCTCACCTAATCGGGTATAACAATTACCCAAATTGAAGTACAGCGCACTTTCATGAACCTGTGATTGAACTAACGCATCATATTTTTCTAGAGCGTCTCTATACAGCCCCCTATCATAAAGTGCTCTAGCACTATCCGCAATAGTATTTAGATGGTCTTCCATATCTCTATAAAAGCATTCATGTTGGAATCGTCATTAGAAGAGCTCACTGGAGCATATTGGGCAAGATTACAATTTTCAATGAGCGTAAATATTTCATTTCCAATTTGATTACCGTAGGTATTTTGAAGGTTGATTTTGGTAACGTTTTCTAAATTCAGCCCTTTTTCTACGAGTCCAAATTCTAAGGCGTTTAGCATTTTCCCATACCTCTTTTCATCCTTAGAACTAAAAGCTTTCTGCACCTCTCTTAATTTAATTTTCCTCCAATTTGAGCCTTTTGATTCCGTTCGTTTTGGCGCAAGTTGCCACAGCCAACATAATCCCAAAACAGCTAGCAAAATCAATGTCCCCTTTTTTATTAGGCCCCTACGATCAGTCTTAATATCAATATTTTGTAAATAATGTATATCTTCATCTAAGAGGGTAGATTCTTGTTCAGAGGATGTCGCCAAATTGGAATTTGGTTTAGATGCAGCTAAATTCGGGTTACGAACTGTTAAAGTATCTTCTGTTATAGTAACAGTTTTGTATTTATCTGTCTTTAAATCAAAGTAAGTCCATTTGATTTCTGGTAATACAAAGCTACCGCGGTACTGCGGTACTAATAGATATTCATATTCTTTATAGCCTGTTATTCCTCGCTCACCAAAACGAATGTTTTCGTTGAATTTAGGGTCGTAGATATCAAAGCCTTCTACGTTGCTTAACTCAGGCACTTCGATTGTGCTTAGGTTTCCTTTACCCTCAATTCTAAGTTTGATGGTTATACTTTCATCTCCGCTTACTTCGCGCCTACTTATTTCTCTTATTAGGTTTAAGGAACCCACTCCCCCGGTGAAATGGGATGGGGCACCATCTGGAAGTGGTTTAATTTTTACCGCCGGTATTTTGGCAGAAGCAACTTGTGGAACATACTTCATTAGAGGCATATTAAAGAAATCTCGTTGCCCGGTTGGTACTTGAACCTGACCTCTTATTTTTAGTTCTTGTCCTCCTAAAACCCCGGGGGTATTGGGTAGAATAAGTCGCTTATCAAAATCGTATATGGTAGCAACTTTGTTTCCTACAACCTCTCTATAGCTCTCCTCCTTTGAATCCAGCTGCTGTTGAAGTACATTCTCAAAGTTGGGTGATTGAATAATGTCTAAATTTCTTACCGGATCAAAAAGAGTCGCACGGAATTTCAGTATAATGGGCTCTCCGACATAAACGGCTTTCTTTGAGGAGAGAATAGTCACATTAAAACTTTCTTCTGCCTGCTGCTGGATATTATTTTTCTTTTTTAATCCTTCTTTGACTGTAATTTTAAGCTTATTGCTTTCTATTCGTTTTCCATCTACTATTATGAAGGCTGCAGGAAGCACAAACTCTCCTTTTTTTTGAGCAACAACATCATAGGATAAGGATCTATTGGACGAAACCCTACCATTTATTATTTGAGTTTGACTTGATTGATAAGGTCCGCTGACCACTATGAATTGTTCAAAGTTTGGGGGAGTAATTTCCCCTCTTCTTGCATTTGTTGTAAACGTGATTCTAAAGGTTTCATTGAGATCCACAGCAGTTCTTGAACACTTTGCGGTAAGTGCTATGTTTTGCCCATTGGCGCACACACTTAGAAAAAGTGCTGCAATCAATAATAAGTTACCAATCTTTTTCACCGCTTTTCTTTTTGCCTTTTGCCTTCTTAGAATTTGCCTTTTGCGCCGTTTTCTCTTCTGCCCGTTGTATTGCTTCCAAGAGGCCTTTGATTTCTTCAGGGCTTAACTTGCCTTTGGATTCCCCATCATCTTTAGGCTCTTTACCATTCTGGTTTTCTTTAGGGTCACCCATTTGATCCTCATCCTGCTCTTGATTTGGTTCATTTTCATCTTTATTTTGACCTTGCTGATTTTCCTTGTCTTTAGCATTATTATCATCAGAATTTTGGTCTTGTGAATCGTCCTTGTCCGTTTTCGAATCGTCCTTTTCCTCTTGTTTTTGGCTTTCGCTTTTGTCTTCTTGATTTTGTTGCTTTTGCTGCTGCATGAGTTTTTCGTATGCCCTATTGTAGTTGTATTGGGCATCTGTTCTAGATGGATTTTGTAGGATACTTTCTTTGTAATAATTCACGGCTTCTTCGTAAGCTTCCTGATCAAATGCAGCGTCACCTAAATTGTATAAGGCATCACTTTTTTTATTCTTGCTTTTTGTGTGACGCAACGATTCTTTTAATGCATTTTTTGCTTCATCAGTTTTCCCTTCTTTAAGTAGGGAAGATCCTAGGTTATACCATCCTTCAAAGCCTTCTGGATTAATTGCTGTGGCATTCAGAAATTCTTGGGATGCGGTAGATGAATTATCCTCTTCGGCTAATTTATTCCCTTGTTTGATACTGTTGTAATAATCGTGAGCACTGCCTTCTTTAATTGTTGGGCTTGATTTAAGGGTGTCGGCATTCTGTGCCTTCAAAGATGAACAGGCCAAAAGTAAAATTAAGGTACTGTATTTGGTTGGATTACCTATTTTATTAGGTAAGAGTGTATAAAGTAAAAGGAAGAGTAACGCGGGAAAAAGAAACCATTGAAACTGTGGCTCATAGTCAATTGCGATTTCCTCTGAAATAGCCGCTTGCTCGCCCGTTAGTATGAAATCTTGTACAAGTTTAATTGCCTCATCAGTTCTGTTTCCGTCAATATAATTTGCACCGATTTCTTCGATGAGATTGGACAATATTTTTTCATCTCTTCTTGTAATGACTACTTCGCCTTTTTTATCCTTTTTGTAAATAGTGCCCGATCTAGTTTTCTGAATTGGAATGGGACCGCCGCTTTGCGTGCCCAGCCCTACAAAGAGAATTTGTACAGGAAATTCTGGAAGTTCAAGTCCCTCTAATTCTTCATGATCTTCCCCGTCGGTAAAGACAATTATGAACCTTCCCGCTGGGGATGCTGGATTAAAGTAGCCAAAGGCATATTTGAGCGCTGCAGCAAGGTTTGTTCCTTGCGATGGAACGGCATTTGGATTAGCAGCATCCAAGGCCATTTTGGCTGCCACATAATCTGTAGTTATTGGTAGAGCAGGATATGCACTTCCGGCATACGCAATTAGACCTACACGATCACCGCTCAGCTGGCCAAGGGTTCTTGAAATGAGCAGCTTTGCCTTGTCCAATCTATTAGGGGCAATATCTTCTGCCAACATAGAGCGGCTCACATCAAGTGCAAATACTACATCCGTACCCTTGCGATTTACCTTTTGCTTTTGACCACCCATTTGAAGGTTTGCTAGACTCAGCCCAAGAAACAGCAGAGATAGAGCAAGTAGGGTATATTTAGTGAAAAACCGCACAGACCCGAATGACTTCTTAAGTTTGGCAGACGAATACGCTAAGCCCAAGATTCTCCAAACCTTTTTTCTCCAATTATGAAATAGAAAAGAACAGAAAATCAGCGTTGCAAATAACACCGGTCCAACGATTAATAGTTCTGGGAATTGCCACTTGAAATCCATTAAAACGCAGATTTTAAGACTACAAAATTCAATATCAATTCAAACGCTATGAAAGCTATAGCCATCCACACAAAGATGGAATAATGTTCATCATATCTGTAAAATTGAAATCCTTCAATTTCACTTTTCTCTAGACTGTCAATAATACCATAAATATTCTCCAAGCTTTCTCTGTCTGTTGCTCTAAAATATTGACCATTGGTCATTTCAGCTATTCTTTTAAGTAGCGCTTCGTCTATGGTTACTTGCACAGGACGGTAAACAAATTCTTTTGTATTCGGGTCAATACCCACGGGCATGGAAGCAATCCCATTGGTGCCTAGACCGATGGTATATACTTTGATGCCCAAACTTGCACATAATTCGCCTGCTTGAATAGGATCAACCAACCCAGCATTATTTTCGCCATCTGTGAGAAGAATGATTATTTTACTTTTAGCTGCGCTTTCTGCTAGTCTATTTGCGGCAGTACTAAGTCCCATACCAATTGCTGTACCACCATCAAGCATATCATATTGCAATGACCTAATTTGTTCATTGAGCAAGCTATGATCAGTAGTTAAAGGAACGGGGCTGTATGATTCTCCTGCGTAAATCACTAGGCCAATCCTATCCATATTCCTTCTGATCACATAGTCTGTAGCAACTTCCTTTAATGCTTCTAGTCTATTAGGTTTTAGGTCTTTTGCCAACATGGACGTGCTTATATCCAACGCCAACATCATATCAATACCTAGGTTTTGTGATGGTTGTTGGTTGACTTGCGTTGTCTGGGGGCGAGCTAAGGCGATACAAAGGGAGCCCATAGCCAACCAAGATAAAATACCCGTATAGTTTTTGAGTGATGCAACCCAATATTTCCCTGTCCCTTCTATTTGAGAGTATCCATAGTGATTCATTCGTTTGGAACGCAATACCACCATCATTGTAAAGGCAATAGGTATTGCTATGAGGCCGTAAAGCCAAAGTGGGTCGCTAAAATTCCAATCACTCATCTTGGTCAGATTTAGGTTTGAAACTAACGACCAATTCTTCCGCTCGGCTCAGGCAGTCTAGATGGTCTTGAACGGTCATCTGACCTTTTGCAAATTTTACAAAATCTGCTCGAGTCATTATAAATTCATAACTCTGAAGCCATTCTTCTTTCCATTTATTTTGAAGCATTGAGAGACTCTCGGCAGTAGTTTGTTCGGTCAGAGGTAAACCACATTGCTCGCTTAGATATAGTCTAAGTATGTCGCCAATTTGAACATAGTAATCTTTCGCATCTTGTTCCCATAGTTTTTCTTCTTTGAGCCTTGCCAGTTCTCTCATAGTGTCACCAAACCAATCTTTTGAAGAAACAGCTAAAGGTTTTTCAGAAGTGGAAGGTTTGCGTTGAAAATATCGAACAATTGCATAGAGTATTAATAAGGCAAGAGCGCCAAGCCCTAGATGAATTTTATAATGATTGACCCAACCCAATAAACTAAATGGAACGGTTGCTAATGCTCTATCTTCTGCACGTAATACCCCTTGCGCCTCAGGAAGAATATTCACTTGTACGACTACGGAGTCATTTTGATACAAATTGGCACCAATTCGCACTTCTGCAAAGGGTAAGGTAAACGTTCCTGAATCAAGCGCAAGAAAGGAAATACGATATTGGATACTCTGTTCTAAAGTATCGGTTTGCATAGAAATTAACGTCAATTCCTGAATGGAATCAAGCTCGAATGAATCTGCGCTGCTTGTGTGCTCTATGGTATACTTTATTAGATCTCCAACGTAATACATTGAGGTATCACAATACGCATGTAATACAGCATGATCTATGGCACGTTGTTCTTGACCAACAAGCCACTTTGAGGATAGAATAAGGATAAATACTATAGTTCTAACCATTATCGCGACTTAGATTTTAGGTAGTTCAATAGTGGAGGAACATAATCTTCATTCATCTCGACTGAGATTAAGCCGGCACCGGACCGCTTAGCAAGGGTGCTCAGTTGCGTGTTTTTATATTCAAATCGCTCAACTAGTTTATTTCGTAATTCTCTGCTGTTTGTATTTATCCAACGCACGGCACCAGTTTCAAGATCCTGCATTGGGACCATGCCTAAAGAGGGCAATGAAATTTCTTTTTCATCAAAACTGTGAATTGCACACAAATCATAGCGTTTTGCTGCGATTTTAAAACTTTTATCGGGCAAATTGCCCATAAAATCACTCATTAAAAATACATTGCTGTGCCGCTTTTGAATTTTCAATAAATGCTCCATTGCTAGGTCAATATTTGTTCCGGAAGATTGAGGCTCCCATTCCAAAAGGGTCTGAATAATTCGCATGACATGCTTTTTTCCTTTTTTAGGTGGAATCACTTTCTCAACCTCTCCAGCAAACAGTATGATGCCAATTTTATCATTATTACCCATTGCACTAAAAGCTAAAGTCGCGGCTATTTCAGTCAATGAATCGCGCTTGCTTCGCTCGCTTGTTCCGAACTGAATACTCTTGCTGATATCGATTACTAGAAACAAGGTTAATTCGCGTTCCTCCTCAAATACTTTAATGTAAGGCGCACGTTTTCTAGCAGTGACATTCCAATCAATACTGCGTACATCATCACCACTTTGGTAAGGACGAACTTCAGCAAAGCTCATACCTCTTCCTTTGAACGAACTTTGGTATTCTCCGGAAAAGAGCTGATCGCTTAATCGGCGCGTTTTAATTTCTATGCGACGAACTTGTTGTAATAAGGTAATTGCGTCCAAATCAGAAGAATTCTAGGGAACCATTAAGGTGTTGAGTACCTCGGTTACTATATCGTCTTGCGTGATTTCTTCCGCTTCTGCCTCATAGGTTAAACCGATTCTGTGTCGTAAAACGGAGGGAGCTACAGATCGGACATCTTCTGGAATGACAAACCCCCTATGTCTTAAAAACGCATGACATTTGGCGGCCTTCGCTAATGCTATAGAACCACGTGGTGAGGCACCAAAACTGATCTTATTACTCAAGCTGGGGATGGCAAATTCCTTTGGAAATCGAGTTGCAAAAACAATATCAAGGATATAAGATTCAATCTTTTCATCCATGTAGATACTATCAATAGCTGTACGTGCCTTAAGAATTTGCTCGGTACTGACCACGGAATTTAATGATTCCATGTTGCTGCGAAGTTGATTTTGCAATATGGTTCTTTCGTCTTCTCTTTCAGGATAGGTCAATGTGATTTTCAATAGGAATCGGTCCATTTGTGCTTCTGGAAGGGGATAGGTTCCTTCTTGTTCAACCGGGTTTTGCGTAGCCATTACCAAAAAAGGTTTAGGCAACGGATAGCTTTTATCACCTAGAGTAACCTGCCTTTCCTGCATTGCTTCAAGTAGCGCGCTTTGAACTTTTGCAGGAGCTCTATTGATTTCATCAGCAAGGACAAAGTTGCTAAATACCGGGCCCTTTTTAGTTTCAAAAAGATGCTCACTCATGTTGTAAATCTGTGTGCCTATAATATCTGACGGTAACAAATCTGGCGTAAACTGTACCCGAGAGAATGAAGCGCCAATAGTCTGACTTAGACTATTAATGGCAAGTGTTTTTGCCAATCCGGGCACACCTTCTAATAAAACATGACCGTCGGCTAACAGCCCAATTAAAAGACCTTCGACCATGCCTTGTTGGCCAATGATTACTTTACTCAGTTCATTTTGAATGAGGGTTATAAATGCACTTTCATTTTTAATGCTTTCATTCAAGGCAATTATATCAGGAGTTGTCTGCATAATGATGCTTTTTAATCGTGTTCAAAAAAACGCATATTGATAAAAATAATTGGTTAAAAGAGGGTTAAAAAACGCTCATTCCGACCAATTACCGAGTGCGGTAATCTGGTTTTCCAATATTCCAAAATAATGACCCGTTTCGCCCAATGAATGATGTCCAGTCAATGCCCCAAAAGCAGGCAATACACCTATCCATTCATTGAAGAAAAAGGCTTTGATTTTTACCTTGAATCTACCTTTTCCTTTAAGAGTGGCTCCCGGATGAAGATGGCCGCATAGCAGAACCTTTTCCTTAGACAATTCCGGGAATATTGTGTTGGCTGCAGCCCATTCAAACGCCTGGTTGTTCTTGAAATTGGAGCCAGGGGGTTCATGGATACAGATAAAATTTCCAAGTTCTAAAACATCAACTATTTTCAAATCGGCCCAATCGGGTAAATCGTAGTCGTGGTTTCCTTTGACTAAAGTAAAAGTGCGGCTACCTGCTTTGTGAATAAGATTCTTAAGATCAATAGTTTCTTTATTTTGATTCCCATCAAAAAGATCCCCTAGAAAAACCACATTGGAAGTAGGATGTCTTTCCATAGCTTCTTTTAATCGCTGCATCCCTTTTTTATGTGCCGCTACAGGAGTAGGGATACCTTCTTTTCGGAATTGACCGCCTTTGCCAAGATGTAGGTCGGAAATAAACAAGGTGTTCAATGCTTTCACATGCATTGAGCCGTCAAAGTATAAGCGACAAGATTGGCCGCCGAACGTATAGTTCAGCCATTGTTTCATTACTTGAAAACACTACGTTGAAAGACAAAAAGTAGACCTACACCGGTAGATATAGCAGTATCTGCAATATTAAAAATGGGCCTGAAAAAAGTAAAGTATTTACCACCCCAAATAGGTAACCAATCGGGAAGATTTCCTTCATACAAAGGGAAGTAGAGCATGTCCACTACTTTGCCTTGTAACACCGGAGCATAACCGCCTGCTTCAGGCAAAAACGCTGCAACCTTTCCTAATGAATCGGAGAAAATGACTCCATAATACAAGCTGTCCAAAACATTGCCTATTGCACCGGCTAGTATCAAGCTTATACCCCAGACAGCAACATTTGTTGTCCCGGCTTTGACGGTGGACCTCAACCAATACATTATTCAATAATTGCAATGATTCTGAATA
>Ga0181597_10001732_pt1 | contig 24196 bp, 21 predicted proteins | sample 041ome_5_FD_148647 | JGI IMG/M metagenome (GOLD analysis project Ga0181597, IMG submission 148647) | Coastal salt marsh microbial communities from the Groves Creek Marsh, Skidaway Island, Georgia - 041403US metaG (spades assembly) | ecosystem: Environmental > Aquatic > Marine > Intertidal zone...
CGCCCGTGAGAAAGCTGAGCAACTAGCTGAGCGATTGGCGCGCGAATATGACGTGCGTTACCGCTGGAATGGCGACAACCTGGAGTTTAAACGCAGCGGTGCTGACGGCCGTATTGAGGTGCATGAAAGTAGCGTGCGTGTGCAGCTCAGCCTGGGCTTGTTGCTCTCGGCGATGAGCAGCAGCATCAAGCGCGAAATCGAAGACGCGCTGGACAAGAACCTGCAGGCCTGACGCCAGGGCCTCAACAGGCTTCGGCAGTTTTTAAGCGGCTTAGTATGCGGTTTCTAATTTTCATCGATACCGTGTTGCTAAGCCTGCATTCCGTGGGCGTTTCCTCGAAACATTAGAGTGAGGTGCACCATGTCGAAAGTTGCCGTTAAAAAGAAAGCCGTCGTTGAAGAAACCAGCAGCGTGCTGAGCGACGCAAAAGTTTACGCCCGTAAAATCTGGCTGGCGGGTCTGGGCGCTTACGCCAAAGCCGGTCAAGAAGGTTCCGAGTACTTCAAAGAACTCGTGAAAAGCGGCGAAGGTGTTGAAAAACAAGGCAAGAAGCTGGTCAACGAACAAGTTGAAGCGGCCAACAGCCAGATCGACAGTGTGAAGAACACAGTCACCAGCAATGTCAGCAGCGTCAAAGATAAGTTCGAAGGGCGTCTCGACAAAATCGAGAAGGCGTTCGATAACCGTGTAGCCAGTGCCCTAAACCGCCTGGGCATCCCGTCTAAGCAGGACGTAGAAGTCCTGTCTGCTAAGCTCGACGAGTTGAGCGCGTTGCTCGATCACGTCGCGCGCACCAAATAAGGAGAGCTGCAGAATGGCCGTCAAAAAGAAAACCGAAAAGCAAGCCACCTCTTGGGTCGGTGAAGTCGAAAAATACTCGCGTCAAATCTGGTTGGCAGGTTTGGGCGCCTATTCCAAGGTCAGCAAGGACGGCAACAAGCTGTTCGACACGCTGGTCAAGGATGGCGAAAAAGCTGAGAAGCAAGCCAAGAGCGAAGTCGACAAGCAAGTTGGCGCTGTGAAAAGCACCGTGAACACGAAAGTGGACACCGCTAAGTCGCGCGTTGATGAAGTTAAAGACAAGGCGCTGGGCAAGTGGAACGAGCTGGAAGAAGCCTTCGACAAGCGTCTGAACAATGCCATTTCGCGTCTGGGTGTACCGAGCCGCAATGAAGTGAAAGCGCTCAACGCGAAAGTTGAAAGCCTGACCAAGCAGATTGAGCAGCTGACCGGTGTCTCGGTCAAATCGGTTAAGCCTGCCGTCAAGAAAGTAGCCGCCAAGCCGGCCGCTAAAGCTGCGGCTAAGCCCGCTGCCAAAGCCACGGCTAAGCCAGCGGCTAAACCTGCCGCCAAGGCTGCGGCCAAGCCTGCTGCTAAAGCCGCTGCGAAGCCTGCGGTAAAACCAGCGGCCAAGCCCGTCGCTAAGCCGGCCGCCAAACCTGCTGCAGCCAAGCCCGCTGCGCCGGTAGTCGCTGCACCTGCCGCGCCTGCTGTGGCCGTTGTGCCAGCTGCACCGGTAACACCTGCTACACAGCCGTAAAACTGCGCTGCAGCTCACGCAAACGCCCGGCTCATGCTGGGCGTTTGCGTTTGTGCTGTCTTACTCTTCCAGATAGCGCTGCGCCAAGTGTTCGGCGGCGTAACGGGGTTCTTCGGCCAGGTGCGGGGCGACCAGCATCATCACTTGATACACCACCAGGCGACTCTCACCTTCGCGGCCGATGATGCGCTGGTAGTCGAGGGAGAACATCAGGGTCAGGGTTATCTGCTCGACCAGTTGTCCCAGCGCTTGGGTATCGCTGCGCAGTTGGCCCTCTATCTGCAGTTGCGCCAGCAGTTCGGCCAAGGTGCGTTTTAAGCTATTGAGCCAATGGCGCATGCCGCGTTCAAGCTTGGGCAGGCGGCTGGTCAGGTTGGACAGGTCCTGGAATAGAAAACGGTAGTGGGCCAGGCGCTCGACGATCAGGTGCAGAAACAGCCAGTAGTCTTCCACATCCAGCTGTGCGTCTTCGGGCGGCGAAAGCAGCGGTGCGAGTTCGGCCTGAAAACGTTCGAATAAGCCGAGGATCAGCGGTTCTTTGCCATGAAAGTGGTAGTACAGGTTGCCGGGGCTGATGCCCAGCTCGTTGGCGATTTCCAGGGTGGAGACATTCGGCTCGCCCTTCTGGTTGAACAGCAGCAGGGCGCACTCAAGGATTTTGTCGCGGGTCTTCATCGGTTCTTCTTATTCTGTGCGCAGAAAGGCTGAAAGTGGCGTGGCGCAGCAGGCTGCGCCACGGTTGATGATGTCCGGAGTGGCGCGTTAACGCACGTGCACGTAGGTGCCCGGTGCCGCTTCCATGGCCGGGTAATCTGGGTTGCCCAGCGTCATTTGGGTGTCGCGCTGTTCGCCGGAGCGCTCTTGCATCCAGCTCAGCCATACCGGCCACCAACTGCCCGGCAGGTGTTCGGCGTCGTGATACCAGGCGCGCGGGTCGCCGGTGAGTTTGGGGCTTTCCAGGTAGTTGGATTTTGGGTTGCCCGGCGGATTGAGAATGCTCTGGATATGCCCGCTGTTGGACAGGATAAAACGTCGGTTGCCGCCCAGCAGCAGGGTCGAGCGGTACACCGCATCCCAAGGGGTGATGTGGTCGTTTATGCCCGCGACGCTGAAACTGTCCACGTTGACTTTGCGCAGGTCAATTGGTGTGCCGCAGACTTCCAGGCCGCGCGGGTGGGTCAGTGGGTTGTGTTTGAAAAAGTCGATCAGGTCGCCATGCAGGGCGGCGGGCAGGCGGGTGTTGTCGTTGTTCCAGTAGAGAATGTCGAAGGCCGGAGGCTGTTTGCCGAGTAGGTAGTTGTTGATCCAGTAATTCCAGATCAGGTCATTGGGGCGCATCCAGGCAAACACCCGCGCCATGTCGCGACCATCCAGTACGCCTTGCTGATAAGAGCGGCGTTTGGCAGCTTCTAGGGTTTTTTCGTCGGCAAACAGCATGGCTGGGCTGTCGATCTGGCTATCGAGCAGGCTGACCATATAGGTGGCGCTGGCCACTTTGCGCAGCTGGCGTTTGGCTTGCAGGTGGCCTTGCAGGGCGGCAATAGTCAGGCCGCCGGCGCAGGCGCCGAGTAAGTTGACGTCTTTACTGCCGGTGATATCGCGGCAGGCATCAATGGCGACCTCCAGGGCTTCCACATAGCTCGACAGGCCCCACTCACGATGCTTGGGATCAGGGTTTCGCCAGCTGACCACGAACGTCTGCAAGCCGTTTTTCAGGGCGTACTGGACGAAGCTCTTCTCGCTGGAGAGGTCGAAAATATAAAACTTGTTGATTTGCGGCGGCACGATCAACAGCGGTTTGGCGTACTGCTTTTCGCTCATCGGCTTGTACTGGATCAGCTCCAGTAGTTCGCTGCGAAACACCACTGCGCCGCTGGTAGTGGCCAGGTTACGGCCGACCTCGAAGGCATGCTTGCTGACCTGGCTGGGCATGCCGTCGTTGTTCACCAAGTCATCAAACAAGTGGCTCGCGCCTTTAAACAGGCTACTGCCACCGCTGTTGAACAGTTCTTTGATCACTTGTGGATTAAGCAAGGTGTTAGACGGCGCCAGAGCATCACCGAGCAGGGTGGTGACAAAGCGCGCACGGGCCCGATCGTCGGCGTCCAGGTTGCTCTCATCGATCCAGCTGTTCAGCTGTTTCTGGCAGGCCAGATAGCCTTGCAGGCTGCGACTGTAGAGTGGGTTATCACGCCAGGTCGGGTCGGCAAAGCGCGGGTCTTGCGGATTGACCTTGAACGGCTTGTCGCCGAGCAGTACGCGGCCCAGTTGGCCACCGAGGGCCATTGCATGGCGAGCGCTGTGGATGGGTTGCTTGACCCCTTGCAGGGCTAGCGTGCGCAGGGTGGAGAGCAGGTCGCGGCCGCGCAGGCCGACCACCGCATTTTGTGCGTTCATCACGCTTTTGTTAGCGGGTAACGCGCGTTTGGCGGGTAGGTCTCGCATTGGGCAACACTCCGTCGTCAAACCGTGAGACTGCAAAAATTGCTAGTTGGCGTTTATTGCTGTTTGTTCGCGGCCACGTGACGCGCAAGCGAGACAGCAACAGACCCTTGATCAGCAAGGCTTGTACCAAGGCGCGCGCAAGTGCATTCCAGACTGCCGCGCGGCAATTCTCAGGTAATACAACGTGCCCGAAAGTGGGTCAAGCGCTGCGCTGTCGGCACCTTCCCGGTGCGAACAGCTAATGAGAGTGATCGCCCTCGGGCGATTAACCGTGAGTGCGTGCGGGCAAGGGCTGTGGGTGCATGATCGCGCGCTGACGTTCCTCTTCCAGGAATTTCATGATGATTGGCGCAACCGCTTCAGCGCGGGTCACCAGGAACAGATGGCCATCGTCGATCACGTGCAATTCCGAGTTGGGAATGCGCCAGGCCAGCAGGCGCATATTCACCAGCGGGATCAGCGGGTCATCGTCACCCGCCATCACCAGGGTCGGCTGGCGGATCTTGTGCAACCAATGGATGCTGGTCCAGCCGAGGCCGGCGAACAGCTGCCAGTAGTAGCCCATCTTGCCGCCCGAACGGACCTTACTTGCGTGCGCCAAGGCCAGCTTGGGGTCACGGCGGAACGCACCACCGTAAATCTCTGGGGCAATCTGCACGCCGTAGGAAGGCTGCACATAGCGCCGTGGGCTGGCCATGCACCAGAGCACCTTGGGTTTGCCCGGAACCATCACCGCGCCGGCCGAGGTGGCGGCAAGGATCAGCTTCTTGCAGCGTTCCGGGTAGTCGTGGGCGAACTGCTGCGCCAGGGCGCCGCCCCAGGACACGCCAATCGCGTTGACTTGACCGTAGTCGAGGTAGTCGAGCATGCGGGCGGCCAGTTTAGCCAGGCCAGGAAAGCGATACGGCGTGCTAGGTGTGGAGGAACCGCCAACGCCGGGGACGTCGAAGGCAATAACTTCCAGGCCTGGGTCCAGGGCGCGTACGAAGGGCATGACCAGCTCAAGGTTGGCGCCGATGCCGTTGAAAATCAGCAGGGGCGTCATCTCGCCATTGCCGGGGCGAACGGCAGTACGGATGGTCTGGCCGTCCAGTTCGATGGTGCGGAATACGAAAGGTAGCGACATGCGCAGAAGCCCTAGTCAGTTAAAACGCTGAATCAGACCCTCCGGGTCTTTTTCAGAAGCGCCAGGGCGAAGCCTGGTTCGCCCCACCTCAGCCAATGAGCGGGTGGGGGAGCGGCACGTCCAGTGCCGCGGGCAATGTTGCGCAATGCGCAGGGATCAACGTTCGTGAACGTAAGTGCCGGGGGCGGCTTCGCCGGCGGGGTGTTTCTTATTACCCAGTTGGGTCGGTGCTTTTTTCAGTTCCCCGGAGCGCTCGGCGAGCCAGGTTTGCCAATACAGCCACCAGGAGTCGGCGTGTTTGGTTGAGCTGGCTTGCCAGGTTTTCGGGTCCGCGTACATCTGGGTGTTGGTCATGTAGCGTGCTTTCGGGTTGCCCGGCGGGTTAAGAATGCTCTGGATGTGCCCGCTGTTGGACAGTACGAACTCGACGTTACCGCCGAACAGGGTGGCCGATTTGTAGCATGACTCCCACGGTGTGATGTGGTCAGTGGTGCCCGCTACGCAGAACAAATCGGTGGTGACCTGTTTGAGGTCGATTGGCGTGCCGCACACTTCCAGTGCGCCCGGGCGGATCAACGGGTTGGAGGTGAACATGTCGATAAACTCGCCATGCAGAGCTGCCGGCAGGCGCGTGGTGTCGTTGTTCCAGTGGAGGATATCGAACACGGGCGGCTCGTTACCCAGCAGGTAGTTGTTGACCCAGTAGTTCCAGATCAGGTCATTGGGGCGCATCCAGGCGAACACCTTGGCCATGTCTTTGCCTTCCAGCACGCCGGCCTGGTAGGAGCGACGCTTGGCCATTTCCAGGCTCTTTTCGTCGGCAAACAGCGCGACATCCGTTTCCAGGCGGTTATCCAACACGCTGACCAGCAACGTCAGGGCGTGCACCTTCTTCTCGCCCAGCGCCGCATAGTGGCCGAGCAGAGAGGTGGTGGTGAGGCCGCCGGAGCAGGCCCCGAGCATGTTGATGTCTTTGCTGCCGGTGACGGCGCTGACCACGTCGATGGCTTCTTTCAGCGCTTCGATATAGGTCGATAGGCCCCACTCGCGGTGCGCTTTGGTCGGGTTGCGCCAGCTGACCACGAAGGTCTGGATACCGTTGCGCAACAAGAAGCGCGCCACGCTCTTTTCCGGCGACAGGTCGAATACGTAGAACTTGTTGATCTGCGGCGGCACCACCAGTAGGGGGCGATCCTGCACCTGCTCGGTGATCGGCTTGTACTGGATCAACTCCAGCAGGTCGTTGCGGAAAATCACGGCACCGTCGGTGGTGGCCAGGGTTTTGCCGACCTCAAAGGCATTCATGTCGACTTGGCTGGGCATGCCGCCGTTATTGACGATGTCCTTCGCCAGATGCCCCAGGCCGTCGAGCAGGCTTTTGCCGCCGGTTTCGAAGAAGCGTTTGACCGCCGCCGGGTTGGCCATGGTGTTGGTGGGCGCCATGGCTTCGGTCATCAGGTTGATCACGAAGTGACCGCGGCTGGCATCCTGCTCGGACAGGTTGCTGTGTTCGACCCAGTCATGCAGTTCTTTGCGCCAGGCCAGGTAAGTCTGCAGGTAACGGCGGTAGAGCGGGTTCTGGCTCCAGGCCGGGTCGGCAAAGCGTCGGTCGCCGTCGTTCGGCGTGAGTTCGGATTGGCCGAGCATCACATTCTTCAACTCGATGCTGAAGTGGGCCAGGTGTTTGGCGCTGTGCAGGGGTTGCTTGAGAGCCTGCTTGAGCACAATGCGGGCGGAGCTGAGCAAGTCTTTACCACGGATACCAATGACCGGGTTGAGGCCTAGGGTGTTTTCCGAAGCCTGGTGCTTCAGGTCATCATTATTCTTATTTGTCATCTACAACGCTCCATTGTCCTGAGACGAAATACCGGCGTCTTGCATGGCTCTAGCTCACGAGGCTTTGAACACGTTCTAAAGGCCAGGTATTGCCCGGATTACCAAGGGCGGATCGCTCCGCAATCGTCCTGTCACTGGTCAGGCCAGCCACGATAGATTTTCCAGTTACTTGGTTACCCGAGTTTATGGCTTTGTGCAAGCGAGCCGCATGTTGGACGGTATAGGGAGGAAGTATGCAGAGAAGGATTAGAAAATGCGCTCTAACCGGCCAGCAACCACCGGCTAGAGGGCTGGCGTGGCGCTGCGGGTTATCGCGCCGCAAAGAGGACGAATAGGAGAAGATGCCGAGCGTTTAGGGCAATTGCTGAGGCTGTGTGCGCTTGGCGCTTTAGAGCATTAACTTGACCAGGCTTTCGCTGGGGTCGCGGGATTTGCCGGCAGCGCTAAGCGCAGCCAGGTAGTCACGCCACAATTCGTTTTGGCGCAGGGCCAATTGCTCAAGGTAATCCCAACTGAACAGGCCGCTGTCGTGGCCGTCATCGAAGCTCAGCTTGAGTGCGTAGTTGCCGGCAGGTTCGATCTTGCTCAGGCCAACGCCGAGTTTGCCGGTTTGCAATATAGGCTTGCCGTGGCCTTGGACTTCCGCCGAGGGTGAATGCACACGGAGAAACTCGGCGGGCAGGGTGTACTGCTCGTCAGGCCCGTAGTGCAGCTCCAAGGTTTTCGAGGCTTTATGCAATTTGATGGCGGTAGGGATGCGCATGTCTGCTTTCCGTTAAAGGTCATTCAGCCTGACCGCGGTAAACGCGGCCAGGCTGATTACGGCGGGGGTTACAGAATATAGCGCGAGAGGTCTTCGTCCTGCGCCAGCTCACCGAGGTGGCTGTTGACGTAGGCCGCGTCGATCACGATCGGCGTGCCATTTTGCTGGCCCGCCAGGTCGCCGGCGCTGAAGGAGACTTCTTCCAGCAGGCGTTCGAGCAGGGTGTGCAGGCGGCGTGCACCGATGTTCTCGGTCTTCTCGTTGACCTGGTAAGCAATCTCGGCGATGCGCTTGATGCCTTCGGCGACGAACTGAACGCCCAGCCCTTCGGTGTTCAGCAGCGCGACGTATTGTTCGGTGAGCGAGGCGTGCGGCTCAGTGAGGATGCGCTCGAAGTCTTCCGGGGTGAGGGCTTTGAGCTCGACACGGATCGGCAGACGACCTTGCAGCTCCGGCACCAGATCGCTCGGCTTGCTCAGGTGGAAGGCACCGGAAGCGATAAACAGGATGTGGTCGGTTTTCACCATGCCCAGCTTGGTGTTGACCGTGCAGCCTTCGATTAGCGGCAGCAGGTCGCGCTGCACGCCTTCGCGCGATACATCGGCGCCGCTGGTGTTGCCGCGCTTGGCGACCTTATCGATCTCGTCGATAAACACGATGCCGTTCTGTTCAACGGCTTCCAGGGCCAGGGCCTTGAGTTCTTCCTCGTTGACTAGGCGCGCGGCTTCTTCATCGCGCACCAGCTTGAGGGCTTCCTTGACCTTGAGCTTGCGGCTCTTCTGCTTGCCTTTGCCCATGCTGGAAAACAGGTTCTGCAGCTGGTTGGTCATCTCTTCCATGCCCGGTGGGGTCATGATTTCGATACCGGCTGGGGCGTCGGCGACTTCGATCTCGATGTCCTTGTCGTCCAACTGGCCTTCGCGCAGGCGCTTGCGGAACAGCTGGCGGGTATTGGAGTCGTTGCTCGAAGCCGCTTCTTCGTTGAAGCCGGTGCGCGCTGGCGGCAGCAGGGCATCGAGGATGCGCTCTTCGGCAGCATCTTCGGCGCGGTGACGGACCTTGATCATCTCCTGCTCGCGCAGCATCTTGATCGCCGCATCGGCGAGGTCGCGGATGATCGACTCGACGTCACGGCCGACATAGCCGACCTCGGTGAACTTGGTCGCTTCCACCTTGATAAACGGCGCATTGGCCAGTTTGGCCAGGCGGCGGGCGATTTCGGTTTTACCGACGCCGGTTGGGCCGATCATCAAAATGTTCTTGGGCGTGACTTCAGCGCGCAGCTCAACCGGCAGCTGCATGCGCCGCCAGCGGTTGCGCAAGGCGATGGCCACGGCGCGCTTAGCGTCGTCTTGACCGATGATATGGCGGTTGAGCTCGTGAACGATCTCGCGGGGCGTCATGGACATGCGGAGGTACTCCAGAAAAGACCGCGCCTTACTCAGCGCAGTCTTCCTCTTCAATAGTCAGGTTTTGATTGGTGAAGACACAGATGGAACCGGCAATGTTCAACGCGGTTTCGGTGATTTCACGGGCGCTCAATTCGGTTTTCTGCAGCAAGGCCATGGCCGCCGCTTGGGCGAAACCGCCGCCGGAACCCATGGCGATCAGGCCATGCTCGGGTTCAACCACGTCGCCGTTGCCGGTGATGATCAGCGAGGCATCTTTGTTGGCGACGGCCAGCATGGCTTCCAGGCGGCTCAGGGAACGGTCGGTGCGCCAGTCTTTGGCCAGCTCGACGGCCGCGCGGACCAGATTGCCTTGGTGTTTTTCCAGTTGGCCTTCAAAGCGTTCAAACAGGGTGAAGGCATCGGCGGTGGCGCCGGCAAAACCGGCGAGTACTTGGCCGTGGTACAGGCGGCGAACTTTTTTCGCGTTGCCTTTCATCACGGTGTTGCCAAGGGACACCTGGCCGTCGCCGCCCATGACGACTTTGCCGTTGCGGCGTACTGAAACGATGGTGGTCAAGGGGAGAGTCTCCACGCAGCGGGGCGAAAGTGCCCAATGCCGAATGAAGTGGGGGCAGCGGTGGCCCGCTTCAAGCCCTGGAACGATTCCCGTCCGACAAATAGTCATCAGAGCACGCCACAGGGCCTGAATTCGTGGGGTTTATTGCACCTGGCGCTGCTGTAACAACAGATTGCTAAAGCCGCTGGCGGCCAGGGACTTTTGCGCTTGGCCGAGCTGTTCGCGGCTGGCAAAAGGGCCAACCAAAACGCGGTGCCAGGTTTCCTCGCGCACCGTGCCGGATTCCACTTTGACGTTCTGCCCGAGCAGGATGATCTGCGCGCGCAGGCTGTCGGCGTCGTCCTTGCGGCGGAATGAGCCAGCCTGGAGGAAAAACTGCGAGCTGATCGGGCCTTTGGCGACCACCGGTGGCGGAGGCGGCACCTGGCCATTGAGCGCCGCCTGGGCGCGTGCCGCATCGATCTTGGCGGCTTCTTCCGGCGTTACTGGTTTCTGCGGCGGCGCAACCACAGGCTCTTCGACGGCCTGCTGCGGCAAGATCACTTCTGATTCCGGCAGCAGGGTGTAGAAGTCGTACTTGGGCTTGGCCGGCTCCTGAGTGGCGGGCTTGGCGCTCGCCGCTTTGCTGGCCTGGTTGGCACGGGCTTGTTCGACCTTGCTGCGTTTGATTTCATCGCGGCCGGGTTCGAGGCTGAACAAAAACACCATAAAGCCGCCGATCACCAGGCCGCAGACCAGCCAGAACCAGCCCGGCACCGGCTTTTTCGCCGGTGCCTTGTAACGGCTGGCGCCGCGCTTGGCGGCGGGCTTCTTTTTCACAGCCACTTACATGCGCTCCAGGGTTTCCAGGCCGAGCAGCTCGAGGCCCTGCTTGAGGGTGCGGCCGGTCAGTGCGGCCAGGCGCAGGCGGCTGTTACGCGTGGCCTCGTCCTCGGCGGCAAGGATTGGGCAGTTCTCGTAGAAGCTGGAGAACAGCCCGGCCAGGTCATACAGGTAGGCGCAGAGCAGGTGCGGTTCGCCCTTGTCGGCGACGCTGCCAAGCACTTCGTTGAACTGCGCGAGCTTGCCGGCCAGCTCGATTTCCTGGGCGGCCTGCAGGCTGAGGCTGCCTTGGATTTCATCAAAGCCCTTGCCCAGTTTGCGGAACACGCTGGCCACGCGGGTATAGGCGTACAGCAGGTACGGCGCGGTGTTGCCCTCGAAGCTCAGCATAAGCTCGAAGTTGAAGCGGTAGTCGCTGGTGCGGTGCTTAGACAGATCGGCGTACTTCACCGCGCCGATGCCCACTGCGCGGGCGATCTGGCGCAGTTCGGCTTCGTCGAGTTCAGGGTTCTTGCCTTTAACCAGGGTGTAGGCGCGTTCTTCGGCCTCATCGAGCAGGTCGACCAGCTTCACCGTGCCGCCGTCGCGGGTCTTGAATGGGCGGCCGTCGGCGCCGTTCATAGTGCCGAAGCCCATGTGCTCCAGCTGCATGCAGGCGGGGACGAAACCGGCCAGACGCGCGGCGCTGAAAACCATCTGGAAATGCAGGGCCTGGCGTTGATCGACGAAGTACAGGGCACGATCGGCTTTGAGCACGTTGGCGCGGTAGCGAGTGGCGGCCAGGTCCGTGGTGGCGTACAGGTAGCCGCCACCGGCCTTCTGCACGATCAGCGGCAGTGGGTTGCCTTCGGCGTTCTTGAACGCGTCCATAAACACGCACTGCGCGCCATCGCTTTCGCTGAGCAAGCCCTTGGCCTTGAGGTCGGCGACCACATTGGCCAGGTCGTCGTTGTAGGCGCTCTCGCCCTTGACGTCGGCCATGCTCAGTTTTACGCCCAAACGGTCATACAACGCCTGGCAGTGGCTCAGGGAAATATCGTTGAAGCGGTGCCATAGGCGCAGGCATTCGGCGTCACCAGCCTGCAACTGCACCACCAGCTCGCGGGCACGCTCGGCGAACTCGGCCGAGTCGTCGAAGCGCTTTTTCGCCGCGCGGTAGAAACCTTCCAGATCGGCCAGCTCGCTTTCGGCGGCCTCTGGGTTTTCCTGCATATAGGCCAGCAGCATGCCGAACTGGGTGCCCCAGTCGCCGACGTGGTTCTGCCGGATCACCTCGTCACCGAGGAACTCCAGCACCCGCGCCACACCGTCGCCGATGATGGTCGAGCGCAGGTGGCCCACGTGCATCTCTTTGGCCAGGTTAGGCGCGGACAGGTCGACCACCACGCGCTGCGCCGGGCCAGCCTTGCGCACGCCAAGCTTGGCGTCAGCCAGCAGGGCGTCCAGGCGCGCGGCCAGGGCCTGGGTGTTCTGATAGAAATTGAGGAAACCTGGGCCGGCGATCTCGACTTTGCTGATGGCTGCGTCGGTGGGCAGTGCGGCGATCAGCTTTTCGGCCAGGTCGCGCGGCTTCATGCCGGCCGGCTTGGCCAGCATCATGGCGATATTGCTGGCGAAGTCGCCGTGGGTCTTGTCCTTGGTGTTCTCCACCTGAATGGCCGGGCTCAGGCCTTCAGGCAGCACGCCTTCGGCAGTGAGGCGGGTCAGGGCTTGCTGGATCAGGTGGCGAATGGTGTCTTTCATGGTCTGCTCGGTCGGCCGTTGGGGCGGCGGCGCACAAAGGCGCTGGTTGAAAACTGCGCATTATCGACGCCCTTCGCCCGCAGCTTCAAGCAGCGTGTGGTTTCACCGGGCTAAAGGTCGCAGCGATGGGCTGCAGAGCACGCCGCCCAGGTCTATCTAGAAGGCTGTGCTCAATCAAATAGTGCGGCGGATGCTGCGAACCCGTAGGAGCGGCGGCGGCGCCTAGTCATCGGCCGCGATGTTTTTCTGTCGACCTTGATTCGCGGGCAAGCCCGCTCCTACAAGCGCTGCGCGGCGCCGCGTACAGCCGCGTTGCCAGCGACGAAATACGGCGCCGTGCTGCGCGGCAGCGGGCTGCGGCCACGGATTTTATCGGCGATCTTCTCGGCCATCATGATGGTCGGGGCATTCAGGTTGCCGGTGGTGATCAGCGGCATGATCGACGCATCCACTACGCGCAGGCCTTGCACACCATGTACCCGGCCTTGGCCATCAACCACGGCCATGGCGTCTTCACCCATTTTGCAGGAGCAGGATGGGTGGTAGGCGGTTTCCGCGTGTTCACGGATAAAGGCATCCAGCTCGGCGTCGGATTGCACATCGACGCCTGGGCTGATCTCGCGGCCGCGATACGGGTCCAGCGCTGACTGCGCCATGATTTCGCGGGTGATGCGGATGCCGTCGCGGAATTCGCGCCAGTCCTGTGCGCTGCTCATATAGTTGAAGAGGATGCTCGGGTGCTGGCGCGGGTCTTTGGATGTGACCTGGATGCGCCCACGGCTGGGCGAGCGCATGGAGCCCATGTGCGCCTGGAAGCCATGTTCTTTAACCGCGTTGCTGCCGTTGTAATTAATCGCCACCGGCAGGAAGTGGTATTGGATGTTCGGCCAGGCGAAGTCCGTGCTGGAGCGGATAAAACCGCCCGCCTCGAACTGGTTACTGGCGCCGATGCCTTTGCCCTGGAACAGCCACTGCGCGCCAATTATTGGCTGGTTCCACCATTGCAGCGCTGGGTACAGCGACACCGGCTGCTTGCAGGCGTACTGCAGGTACAGCTCCAGGTGGTCTTGCAGGTTTTCGCCAACGCCTGGCAGGTCATGCACCAGCGGGATGTTCAGCTCACGCAGCAGCGCCGCGGGGCCGACGCCTGAGCGTTGTAGGATTTGCGGTGAGGCAATCGCGCCGCCGCACAGCAGCACTTCACGTCGAGCTTTAACAGAGGTGGCTGTGCTGCTGTCGCCGTGCAGGTAGTCGACGCCGATGGCGCGTTTGGCGTCGAACAGAATGCGATCAGTCAGGGCGTGGGTGACGATGGTCAGGTTGGCGCGTTCGCGGGCCTGATCCAAGTAACCGCGTGCGGTGCTGGCGCGCCGGCCCTTGGGCGTGACAGTACGGTCCATCGGGCCGAAGCCTTCTTGCTGGTAGCCATTGAGGTCGTCGGTGCGCGGGTAACCGGCCTGCACGCCGGCTTCGATCATGGCGTGGAACAGCGGATTGTTACCGTTCTTCGGCGTGGTCACGCTCACAGGGCCGTCGCCACCGTGGTAGGCATTGGCGCCGATGTCGCGGGTTTCCGCCTTACGAAAGTAGGGCAGGCAATCCAGGTAGCTCCAGTCTTCCAGCCCCTGCTCTTTGGCCCAGCCGTCGTAATCCAGGGCGTTGCCGCGGATGTAGCACATGCCGTTGATCAAGGACGAGCCGCCCAAACCTTTGCCGCGTCCGCACTCCATACGGCGGTTGTTCATGTGCGGCTCGGGCTCGGTCAGGTAGGCCCAGTTGTAGCGTCGGCCTTGCAGCGGAAAGGCCAGGGCGGCGGGCATCTGCGTGCGGAAATCCAGGCGGTAATCGGGTCCGCCGGCTTCCAGCAATAGCACGCTGACGTCGGCGTCTTCAGTCAGGCGGGTGGCCAGTACGTTACCGGCCGAGCCGGCGCCGATGATGATGTAGTCGAATTCTTGGGACATGGACGTCACCTGTAATAGCGGGTCTGTGCAACCCGTAGGGTGGGTTAGGCGCAAGACCGGGCTTGGTTATGCATCCGATCTCGGTGCGCCGTAACCCACCGGGTCGATCGGATTGACGAGCGGGTGGGTTTCGCGGCGTCTTGCTCTGCGGTGCGCATGAGCGTGCTGCGCCGCGCCGCTAACCCACCCTACGGGCTCGATCAGAACACCGAGGCGAAGTCGCCCAGTTCGAGCTGCACGGATTTCAGGCGGGTGTAGTGCTGCAGGGTGGTCAGGCCGTTTTCGCGGCCAACGCCGGACTGCTTGTAGCCGCCCACGGGCATTTGCGCGGCGGATTCGCCCCAGGTGTTGATCCAGCAAATCCCGGCTTCCAGCTGGTGGATTAGGCGGTGCGCGCGGTTGACGTCGCACGTCACCACGCCGGCCGCCAAGCCGTAGTCGGTGGCGTTGGCGCGCTCGATCACTTCGTCTTCGCTGTCGTAGGCCAGCAGGCTCATCACCGGGCCGAAGATTTCTTCACGGGTGATGCGCATGCTGTCGGTGCAGTCGGTGAACACCGTCGGCGCGACATAGGCGCCCTGGCCCAGTTCGCCGTCTTCCAAGCGTTGGCCGCCAATCAGCAGGCGGGCGCCTTCGGCAAGGCCGCTGTCGATATAGCCCATGACTTTTTCCAGGTGGGCGAGGCTGACCAGTGGACCGAAGTTGGTGGCTTCATCCTGTGGGTCGCCGATGCGGATGCGTTTGACCCGCTCGAGCAATTTGCTTTCGAAGCTGGTCAGCAGCGCACGCGGTACAAACACCCGGGTGCCGTTGGTGCAGACTTGGCCGCTGCTGTAGAAGTTGGCCATCATCGCAATGTCAGCTGCGCGATCAAGGTCGGCGTCGGCGCAGATGATCAAGGGCGATTTGCCGCCCAGTTCCATGGTCACCTCTTTCAGTGACGAACTGGAGGCGCTGGCCATGACCTTTTTGCCGGTCACGGTGCCGCCGGTAAAGGAGACTTTCTCGATACCTGGGTGTTCGGTAAGCCACTGGCCCACCTGGCCGTCGCCATTCAGCACGTTGAAAACGCCATCCGGTACGCCGGCTTCGCTGTAAATCTCGGCGAGTTTGAGCGCCGACAGCGGCGTGACTTCGCTGGGCTTGAAGATCATTGCGTTACCGGCGGCCAGCGCCGGGGCGGATTTCCACAGGGCGATCTGGATCGGGTAATTCCAGGCACCGATACCCGCGACCACCCCCAGCGGCTCACGGCGGGTGTAGACAAAGCTGCTGTCGCGCAGCGGGATCTGCTCGCCTTCGATGGCCGGAACCAGGCCGGCGTAGTACTCCAGCACGTCAGCGCCGGTGACGATATCGACGTAGCGGGTTTCCGACAGCGGTTTGCCAGTGTCGAGGGTTTCCAGCTCGGCCAGCTCATCGTTGCGTTCGCGCAGGATGTCCACGGCCTTGCGCAGGATGCGTGAGCGCTGCATGGCGGTCATCGCGGCCCAGACTTTTTGCCCGGCGGCGGCGCTGGTTACGGCGCGCTCGACGTCGGCCTGGCTGGCGTGTTGCACCACGGCCAGTAGCTCGCCATTCGCCGGGTTGAGGCTGTTGAAGGTCTGCTGGCTGCTGGCGGCGCTGGGTGCACCATGGATGTAGAGGGGTTGTTCGGGGAAGCGCGGCATGATCGTTCCTCTCGTCGGTGAAGCGCGGACGTTGGAGCCGCCCGGCGCGGGGAATTAGCGTTTGAGCCTACGTTATTTTTATTGATCGTTCAATCAATAAAAAGTCCGAGGCAAGCTGCAGCCCTTGCCATTCGTGGCGTGCAGCGTTTTCGTAGGCCTTGTCTAAAGGTCAGGGCGTGTTGATGCCCAGTTGCAAATCCAGATAATCGCAGGCGATTTTGGCGGCGTGCTGGGTGTCGAAGGTTTCCCCGGTCAGGGCACCGCGCAGCCACAAACCGTCAATCAGGGCCGCCAACCCTCGCGCTGCTTGGCGCGCCTCGGGAACTGGCAGGGTGCGGCGGAATTGGCTGCACAGGTTGGAATACAGGCGCTGGTCGTTGACCCGCTGCAAACGGCGCAGGGAGGGCTGGTGCATGCTGCTGGCCCAGAATGCCAGCCAGGTTTTCATGGCCGGGCCGTTGACCTGGCTGCTGTCGAAGTTGCCTTCGATGATGGCACGCAGGTGCGCCCGTGCGCTGTCGTCGGGTAGCGCGGCGCGGCGTTCGCGGACCGCCAGATTGAGCGCCTGCATAAGGTGGCGCATGGTCGCCTCAAGCAGGCCGTTCTTGTCCTTGAAGTAGTGGCTGATGATGCCGTTAGACACCCCGGCCAGGCGCGCGATGTAGGCAATGCTGGCGTCAGCCAGGCCGACTTGGTCGACAGCCTGCAAGGTGGCCTTAATCAGTTGCGAGCGGCGGATGGGTTGCATGCCAACCTTGGGCATGGGTGACTCCGTGTGCAGGATGTGAGCGGGGCGAGCCTCTGCGCAGGCAGCGCAGAGGCTCGGTGCTTATGCGCTGGTGACGTAACGCAGCAGTTCGACTACCTGCTCAGGGGTTTGCGCCCACGCCATGGCGGCGGCGTCGACTTCCTTCAGCGGGTGAATGATGTCGTCATTGTGCAGGGTGATATACGGCTTGCTCAGCGCCGCGCAGTAACCGGCGTCGAAGGCAGCGTTCCATTGCTTGTATTTATCACCGAAGCGGATCACCGCAATGTCGCACTGTTCAATCAGGTTTTTGGTGCGGATGGCGTTGACCTTGGAAGACTTGTGGTCACGCCAGAAGGGCTGGCTTTCGGCGCCCAGCACGTCACCGGCGGCGTCGCTGCTTTCGTGGTCGGTAACGGCGGAGGTGAAGTGGATGTCGAGGCCAAGTTGTTCGGCCCCCGACATGATTTGCTGGCGCCAGTCGCTGTGAATTTCGCCGGAGAGATAGACAGTCCAGGTCATGCAAACCTCTTGAGTCATTGGGTGAAGGATGGAGGCGTCACGGCCTAAGCGGCCGGCCAGTTTGCCACGCTGGCGCGGCTTTTTCACGGCGGGGCCGCGCGTGGGGGCGAAGGCCAGCGCCACGCCGTGACAATCCAGCGCCGCCAGGCCGCTAAGGGGCTGGCGGCCATCGACGAGTAGGCCGAACAAGGCGAGCCATTCGCTCGCCCTTTTTAATCAGCCGGGGCGGCTTACTTAAGCCACTCAGCGACGCGCTCTGGGTGCTTGGCCACCCAGTCTTTGGCCGCCGCAGCGGGCTTGGCACCGTCGCGTACGGCGAGCATGACCGAGCCAATCTCAGCGCTGTCCCAGTTGAACTTGTTGAGGAACGCGACGGCTTCCGGTGCTTTGTCCTTCACGGCTGGGTTGGCCATGGTGTCGACATGTTCGGCATCGCCATAGACATTCTTCGGGTCTTCGAGGAAGCGCAGGTCCCACTTGGCGAACATCCAATGCGGTACCCAGCCCGGTACGACAATAGCTTTTTGCGATTTCTCGGCGCGCGCCAGCGCAGAAGCCATGGCTGGGCCTGAACTGCTCAGCAGCTTGAGGTCGAGCTTGTACGCGTCAATAGCTTCTTCGGTGCGGCGCATGATGCCCGCACCCGCGTCGATGCCGGTGATCTGGCCATCGAAGTCGGCGGCTGATGCGTTCAGGTCTTCAATGCTTTTGGCCTTGACGTAGTTCGGCACAACCAGGCCGATTTTCGCGCCGTCGTAGTTCGTGCCGAGGCTTTCGACCTTGTCTTTAACCTTGGCGTAATACTCGCCGTGTGTGACCGGCAACCAAGCGCTGAGGGTCAGGTCGAGGTCGCCGCGGGCGAGGCCGTTCCACATGATGGCAGGTTCAACCGGCAGCAGTTTTACTTCATAGCCCAGCTTGCTTTGCAGGATTTCTGCGGCCACATGGCTGGTCGCTACGCTGTCGTCCCAGCCGTTTACGTAACCGATCTTGAGGGTGACCGGGTCGGCCGCCATGGCGCTGGACATGCCCAGCGCCAGGGTGGCGACGCCGAGTGCTTGCAGGCAACGAGTCTTGATTGTGCGCATACGAAGTGTGCTCCATATCAGATAGCCGCTAAGTAACAGCGGTGAGGTTGGCGAACATATAAAAGTGTGGGCAGGCGCTGAGGCCTGCCCGGCGGGGTTAGAGCGCCAGGTACTGCTTAACCGCAGCGGCGCCGTCTTTGCCGTCATAGGTGGTTACACCCTGCAGCCACTGGTCGAGCGCCTGTGGGTTGGCGCGGATCCAGTCTTTAGCGACCTTGGTTGGGTCTTCTTTCTGCAGCACCTTGTCCATCAGCTGGCTTTCAATCTCGACGCTGAACTGCAGGTTGTTCAGCAGCTTGCCAACGTTGGCGCAGCGCGCCTCGTAGTCTTTCGAGACGACGGTATAGACCTTGGCGGCGCCGTAATCGGGGCCGAATACCTCGTCACCACCCGCCAGATAGGTCAGGTCGTACTGGGTGTTCATCGGATGCGGCGCCCAGCCGAGGAAGACCACCGGCTGCTGCTTCCTCACGGCGCGCTGCACCTGCACCAGCATGCCGGCTTCGCTGGACTCGACCATGCGGAAGTCGCCCAGTGCGTACTGGTTGTCCTCGATCATTTTCTCGATCAGCAGGTTGCCGTCATTACCGGGCTCGATGCCGTAGATCTTGCCGCCCAGCTGGTCCTTAAACTTGGCAATATCCTGGAAGCTCTTGAGGCCCGCTTCGGCGGCGTAAGTCGGCACCGCCAGGGTGTACTTGGCGCCTTCGAGGTTGGCTTTGGGCAGGACTTTTACCCCGTCATCCTTGAGGAACGGCTCGATCACCGCATCCATGGAGGGTGCCCAGTAGCCGAGAAAGACATCAATCTGGCCTTTCTTCACGCCGGTAAAGGCGATGGGCACCGAAGCCATGATTTTGCGCGGCTGGTAGCCCAGGCCTTCGGTCAGGGTCATGGCCACGCCGGTGGTGGCGGCAATGTCGGCCCAGCCGATTTCGGCGAAGCGCACTTGTTTGCAGCTTTCAGGCTCTTGGGCCCAGGCGGCCTGGGTCAGGGCGCAGCTGATAAGGGTGACGCCAGCAAGGCTTTTGATCGGGTTCATGGCTAACTCCTTGAGCAAAAAGTGGGGGCGTTACGTGCGTTGCAGCTTGGCGTTGAGCCAGGCGAACACGCCGGGGCGATTAGCGATTTGCGGGTTGCCGAAGCTTTCGGTGATGCGGTCGAGGATGATCGCCAGCAGTACCACCGCCATGCCGCTTTCAAAGCCGAGGCCGATATCCAGGCGCTGAATACTGGCCAGCACCTCGTTGCCCAGGCCGCCAGCGCCGACCATTGAGGCGATGATCACCATCGACAAGGCCATCATGATGGTCTGGTTAACCCCGGCCATGATCGAAGGCATGGCGTTGGGCAGTTGCACCTTGAACAGCAGCTGGCGCCCGGTGCAGCCGAACGACTGGCCGGCTTCGACGATTTCCTTGTTGACCTGGCGGATGCCCAGGTTGGTCAGGCGTACCGCCGGTGGCATGGCAAAGATCACCGTGGCGATGATCCCGGGCACGCGGCCGAGGCCGAACAGCATGGCCGCCGGGATCAGGTAAACGAACGCCGGCATGGTCTGCATGAAATCCAGCACCGGACGAATGGTGGTGGCTACCCGCTCACTGCTGGCGGCCCAGATGCCCAGTGGAATGCCCAGCAGCAGGCTGATCAGGGTGGCGGAGAAGGTCAGGCCGAGGGTCACCACGGTCTGCTCCCAGAAGCCGGTCAGCACGATCAGAGCAAAGGAAACGGCAGTAAACACCGCGAACTTCACACCGATGCGCCACAAGCCCAGCGCGACGAAGAGGGCGATCAGCAGCCAGGCGGGCGGCCACATCAGCAGGTTTTCCAGGGCCTCGGAGAAGCCATTGACCACGCCGCCAATGCTGTCGAACGCGCCGCTGTAGTTATCCAGCAGGTATTCCACGCCGTCGTTGACCCAGGTGCCCAGGTCGATTTTTTTCTCACTCATTGGATTCTCCCTGCATGCGGCTCAGAAGGCTGCCCTTGCTAATCGAGCCACTGTATTGGCCGTCCTCGTCGACTACTGGCACCGGGCCGTCGGTTTCCACCACGCGGCCAATGATCTGCTCCAGGGGCATGTCATGGGACAGCGGCTCGATCTGTTGCAGGGCGTCGGGCTCCAGCGGTTGAACGGCATCGCCGTTGACCATCAGGGCGATTTTTTCCAGGCTGATGGAGCCTTGGAATTCGTTGTTCTCATTGACGATAAACGCGTAGTGCTGATCCTGGTCCTGCAGCTCCTGGCAGATCTGCGCGGCATCCGGCGCTTCGCCGTTGTGCACATACAGCGGCACCGTGTCGGTCATGATTTGCCCGGCGGTGAGGTAGCGGCTGGTGTCGACGGTGTCGAAGAAGTTGCGCACGTAATCGTTGGCGGGGTTATCCACCAGCTCTTGTGGCGTACCGACCTGCACCAGTTTGCCGCCCTCCATGATGCCGATGCGGGTGCCGATGCGCATGGCCTCCTCGATGTCGTGGGAGACGAAGATGATGGTGCGCCGGTGTTCTTTCTGCAGGTCCAGCAGCAGGTCCTGCATCTCGCGGCGCTTGAGTGGGTCGAGAGCGGAGAAGGCTTCGTCCATGATCATCATCGACGGGTCGACCGCCAAGGCACGCGCCAGGCCGACGCGTTGCTGCATGCCGCCAGACAGCTCGTGCGGGTACTTGTCGGCAAAGCTGTCCAGGCCAACCTGGGTGAGCACCGCCATGGCTTTCTCTTCGCGCTCTTTGCGCGCGATGCCGGCCACTTCCAGGCCGAAGGCGGCGTTATCCAGCACGCTCAGCGAAGGCATCAAGGCGAAGGACTGGAAGACCATGCTCATGTCGCGGCGGCGCAGTTCCACCAGCTCCGCTTGCGGCATCTTGGCGACGTTCTGGCCGTCGATAAAGACGTTGCCCGCGCTGGGTTCGACCAAGCGGTTAATAAGGCGAATCAAGGTCGATTTGCCGGAGCCGGAGAGGCCCATCAGCACAAAAATCTCACCTTCTTCGACGCTGAATGAAACGTCGCGAACGCCGATTACAGCGCCTTTTTCGGCGAGGATGCGCTCTTTATCCCAGCCCTGTTTCAGCAGGTCGATGGCGTCTTGTGGATTGTCGCCGAAGACCTTGTAGAGATTTTCGACAACGATTTTTCCAGATGGCATGCAGTGGGTGTCCCTTCAAGGGGCCTGCGTAGCTGCGCGGGGCAAATGCCAAGGCAATAACGGACAGCGCGCGCTGACATTGGCGAGCGTGGCAGGCTTGAGTGGGTGAAGGCAGGGAGGGATGACACGGCGGGATGACGCGGGTGGCGTCGGGCATGGGGGCGGCCCCGCTCCAGGTACGCAATGACCGTGGGCGAAACGCGGGAGTGCTGTTGAGTAAACCGTTCTTTGCCGTATTGCAAACCGTGATCCATATCCTCTGCAGGTAAAACCGCCCGATGGTTCGGGCAAACACATCTCGTCACGAGGTGCGTTGTCAGTTCGAGCGTCAGCCAGGTCGTGTTCGCCATGGCGAACGGCTTCAGCGGGGCGTGATCATCACCGGCAAATCGTTAACGATCAGCGGCGAAAAATCGCGAAAGTGAGCATGCTGAAGTGCGGCGGCCTAGCGACTGCCTATAAAAACCATAACAGATGTTTCGCTGCCTTGGGCAAGGCTGGAGGCCGCGCCAGCCGTGGCGCGTAGTCGTTGAATCGGCCGCAGGTAAGGTGGTTAGAGGGCTGCGCGGTAATCGCAAAAAGCTGTAATTTTTTTTGAACGAAGGGCTTTTTTAGCTGTTTTTGTTGTTTGACTGTTCAGTCTAAAACAAAAAATCGCCACTCACGGCAGCCAAAAAGTGGGTGGCAAGTGGATCAAAAAACCAGCCGCTGGGTCGTGGTTGAGTCGCTCAGAATGGCGGCCGATTGAGTGCGGTTTTTTGCCCGTTGTTGAGGGGGGATTGCGCGCTTTTGCGTTCAGGCAGGGCTTGGCCCTTGAGTGGGGCGCGCGGATGCATTCAAGGTAATGACCGTGATGCGAAGTGTTTGTGGCGATTGAGTGGCTATATTCGGCTAAAAGAGCGGTAATATAGTGTTTTTAGGGTTTGTTTGGATAAATCAGGTCCGTCGGCAGGTGCTTGTCCGCGACTGATGTCTTATTGCCATCGACGGCCTAAGTTCATACCAATACAGACGGCGTGATCATCTACGCTGTCTATGCGGTATTGGTTTTTTCACCTGAGGCAACCCATGTTGAAGCGCATTGCTGTGGCCGACGTGCGTATCGGTATGTATGTCCATGAATTCTGTGGTGCATGGATGGACCACCCCTTTTGGAAGTCCAAGTTTTTGCTCAAGTCTGCAAAAGACCTGCAGCGGATCAAGGTCAGTAGCATTGGCGAGTTATGGATCGACGTCAGCAAGGGGCTGGATGTCGATGCCGGCGTCCCCAGCGTGAGCCCTGAAGAGGTGGCAGCCCAGGCCGAGGCGAAATTGCTCGCGGCCGTGCAGGCACCCGTCGTCAGCCTGGCAATGTCGATGGAGGACGAGGTGCGGCGTGCGGTCAAACTCTGCGCCCGTTCCAAGGCCGCGGTTATCAGCATGTTCAGCGATGCGCGCATGGGCCAGGCGCTGCACTTTGGGCAGGCCGGTGAGTTGGTCGAGGAAATCTCCGAATCGGTCATGCGCCATCCCAATGCGTTGATCAGCCTGGCGCGGCTGAAAAACGCCGATGAATACACCTATATGCACTCAGTGGCCGTTTGTGCGCTGATGATCGCCCTGGCGCGCAATTTAGGCCTTAACGAGGGGCAGGTGCGCGAAGCCGGGCTTGCCGGCTTGCTGCATGACATCGGCAAAATGGCGATTCCCAATGCCGTGCTGAATAAACCGGGCAAGCTTAGCGATGATGAGTTTGCCACGGTGCGCGATCACCCCGAGGCCGGTTCGCGCATGTTGTTGGAGAGCAAGCAAGTCAGCGCACTGGTGTTGGACGTGTGCTTGCACCACCACGAGAAAATGGACGGTAGCGGCTATCCGCATCGCCTGGTCGGTGAGCAAATCAGCCTGTATGCGCGCATGGGGGCGGTGTGCGATGTCTATGACGCCATCACCTCCAATCGGCCCTATAAGCAAGGCTGGGACCCGGCTGAATCAATCCGCAAGATGGCCGAGTGGAAAGGCCACTTTGACCCGGTGGTGTTTCAGGCGTTTGTCAAAACCGTGGGCATCTATCCGGTGGGCTCGCTGGTGCGCCTGGAAAGTGGGCGCATTGGTGTGGTCATTGAGCAGCAGGCTAAATCCCTGCTCGCACCCAAGGTCAAAGTGTTCTTTTCGGCCAAGGCGAAAACCCCGATTCCCCAGGAGGTCCTCGACCTGAGCAAGCTGTGCGGGCGCGACAAAATCGTCGGGCGTGAGAGCGCCGAAACCTGGGGGTTTCGCCATGTCGACGAACTCTGGAGTGGTCTCGCCAATTAATCCCGTACGCAGAGTCGGCAATCTGCCGTGCTCGCGCTATGCACTCTTCACCGCTGCTCGTGTCCATCAACACCCACAGATTCGCGGCTTGGGCGTGCTTCTTGCTTGAGACTTTGCTCTGGCGTGCCCTTGTAGTTGGCGCGCTTCACAGGTTGAGGTGTGTATGACTGGAGTACTCAAACCGGGCGTGCGGCTGCTGGAACGGTTCAGCTTCGCGCGTAAATTTCAGCTGGTGTTTGTGTTGTTTGCTCTGCCGTTGGGATTTTCACTGTGGGTCATCATTAGCAATAACCTAGATCGGCTCAACGCCATCGACCATGAACTCGAAGGCAGTAGTGCGCTGCAGGTCATGGCCGGCGTACAACACGCGTTGATTCAGCAGCGCACCTTGCTGTCGCGCTGGAAGGGCACCGAGAAAGCCGCCGAAGCATTGTTGCGTGAGCGTGAAGCTGACCTCGGGACTGCCTTGCAGGCCTTGGAGCAACCACTTCAGTCAGCGCTACTGAGTGACCA
>Ga0181597_10001733_pt1 | contig 24192 bp, 14 predicted proteins | sample 041ome_5_FD_148647 | JGI IMG/M metagenome (GOLD analysis project Ga0181597, IMG submission 148647) | Coastal salt marsh microbial communities from the Groves Creek Marsh, Skidaway Island, Georgia - 041403US metaG (spades assembly) | ecosystem: Environmental > Aquatic > Marine > Intertidal zone...
GGCGACGGCGCGAAAACGAGCGGCGCGACGCGCAGGGGCGCGCGCGGGACGCGGGCGGGCGCGGGACGGGACGAGGGCGGAAGGCTCGGGGGACGACGGGACGCGCGCGCGCGCGGAGGCGGCGGCGAGACGCGCGGAGACGCTGGCGCGCGCGGCGGCGACGGCGCGGGCGAAGGGCGCGGGCGAGGGCGAGGCGGAGGACGAGGAGGGAAGAGACGCGTGGTACGGCGCGGGAGGGGCGGCGGCGGTGGCGATGGCGGAGGGGAAGTTGAACGCGGCGTTCGACGCGTGGTTGGACGCGGGCGAAGCGCGTTGGTGGCCGAGCGGTTTGCGATGAACGGTGAAGTTCATTCGGGGAGTTTAGGTAGCTTAGCTCGTGTTAATTTAGGTGGTTTAGACTTTACTACTTGGTCCAGCCAGCTCGAGTGTCGGCGTTCTCGGCTTGCTCGGCGGCGCGCTTCTGTCGAAGTTGCTTCACGTACGGCGAGTTGGATTTTCGAAGAATGGCTTCCGCGGCGGAGTCGCGCACTTGTTTCCTGAGCGCCAAATCTTTGATGACTGCCTTCTTTCTCTGGTCGTCGTCGGGTAAGTGCGCCACGTCGGCCAACATGTCTGCTTCGACTTGCTTTCGCGCCTTGATTTGTTTCCAGCGACGCAAGAAAATGGAACCGGCAGACTTCTCGGCGGCGAGTGGCCACAACACGCTCGGCGCGTACGTTTGCCAGATTCCCTTCTTCACTTTGTACTCGATCTCAGCTTTTCCTTGCTCTCGAGTGTTTTCGAGAATATTCTTTTGCCGGCGTGTGCTCTTTTTCATTTCTTCCACCGGCACGATGCCGCGCATAGCCTTCCTCTTCCTTGAATCACCGATTCGCGTCGTGCTCACGAAGATTTCTTGCCGAGCGTCTTCCTCGAGCGCTGGAACATCCGATGTCGAACCGGAAGCGAAGTATTCGTCGTCCGAGTCTTCTTCATGCTTGCCGCTTCTGCGCTTCAACGCTGCGCCAGCCGCGTGTACCGGCACCCTGAACGCATCGTTGAGGATGGTATTCACGCGCGACCATTCGAGAACGGTGAATAAAACGAGAGGTATGATGAAGACACGATACTTCATCGTGTTGAAGCCGAGCGTCGGAAGACCGAAAGCGACCATGATTTGGCTGAACACGAGGCTGAAATACATCTTTCCGACGAGCCACGCCCACATGGACGTCCCCGCGGAGTACTGTTGGATGTAGTGATAGACCATGTTGTGCTTCCAGAAAATGTAGAAAAAACCGAAGAAGACGCCGCACACCGGAAGTAAAACTGGTGCGACGACGGTGTAAATTATGCCGATGAAGAACACCAACATCGTTTGCGCGGGAACCCGATGGCTCGGCGTGGGCGTCGGTTGAGCCCAGATGAGTCTCTTTGCGAAAGCCGGCCACGTGCGCGCTCGACTGCGGTATAGCAAGCACTTTGTGACGAAGCCGAGGAGTACCGGAGGATGGATCAACTCGAGAACCGGTGAAGTCGCGGTACGAAGCATGACGAACTGGAGGAAGAAAGTACTGGTATTCATCAACCTCAAGATGAACTGGTACGTGAACAAGTGCGGCTTTTGCATCCACACGAGGACGTCCTTCCACAGGGGCGTCGTGCTCAGGTTGGAAAAGACCAAGTTGAGAATGAGAAGCCAAAAGTACATAGACGCACCGAATGAGTCCATAGCGCTGACCGAGACGTAGCCAGTTTGCCGACTCACGACCAAGCTTAAAATGTGACCGACGACGAGGAACACCGTCAACACAATTGACAGGATGATGTTGTAAATAGACTCGCCAAACACGCTCACGAGAGAGTCCTTGACGTCGGCGACAGCCGCGACAGCGATATTGACAGGGTACATGAAGAATAGAGAAATGGCCACGGCGATAAAAAAAGCCTGAGTCGTCTTTTTTGTGCGTTCGACGGATGTCAAGGAGAGATTGTGCCACACGACATCAGAGTTGCCTGGCGCCGGTTCGGTGACCCACTGCCCGGGAACGTCGTCAATTTGAATTTGAGAGGCTATGACGGCGTCCATTTGTCTCGCAAATACCACGACCGCACTACACGCGGGTCGGTGGTTGTTGATGTATTCATCGCGAGTGGAGATGAAAACATCGAAGCGTTGCGCCTCGGCTCTCTTCAACGAATCCATATCTTTCAACGCTTTCGCAAGTTGAGTCGAATCCCCCCAGCTGAGTCCTCCAGTCTTTTCGGTCTCTTGTAAGTCGGCGATCGCTTGCATGTTCTGTGTGACGTGCTCGCGGGCATTCACCCAGGCTTTCGCGGCGCTATCAAGCTTTCGAGTATCCGAGGCGAGCATTTTGAAAGCGATGCAGTCTTTGCCGAGGACGCTCTCAAACTTGCTGATGAGAAGGTTCATCGACTCCTCCTTGTATAAAAGCCGAAGCTTGGCGGAATCACCGGAAGATTGCACGGTGCCATCGTTGAGTAAAAGCTTAAATCTCCCCAGGCAGCCGACTTCTTCGTCGTCGAAGATTTTGTCGAGTTTCTTCACAGAACCTCGCACACTCTTTTTGACTTTAAGAATATCTTTGACGCTGCCGGTGTTAAGCTGTTCAAACTTTTTCGGTGCCGGAGCCGTGGTTAACAAGGGCATATCCTTGACGAGGATTGCGTTCGCTTTAATACCAGTCTTATCGGGATCCACCGTCCACATCATGTGGACGTACTTACGCGACTCGACGCGAATCAAAGAAATCAAGAAGAGACTTGTGATCCAGGTGAAAGCCATGGCGGCCGCGAAAGAAGATTCGGTTCGAGCATTGAGCAGTGTGTATTTCGCGATACCGGTCTTTTCGAGAGTTGTAAGTATCTTCGAGCCCGCATCTACGCTTGGTACGGTATCGGCGGCGTACAAACTCATGAGAATTGGACAACATACGGCGCCGGCGGCGAAGAAGAAGCGACTGGATAACTTGAACCAGCGGACGAGCATGTACTCGTCTGGGGTGGTGAACTCTTTCATCCAATTATTATCGCGGTGATAAGCGTCATAAAGCCACGACCATGCACTGTCTTCTCTCGGTTTGGGAAGCTGAATTTCTCGCGGCGGGTACTTGGGGTTGCCCTTTTCAACCCACGCCGCCGAGTCGATCGCCATCCGGAGCCATACGATTTTACGCAACATAACAAAGAGGATGAGAAGGAATGAAAACAGACCCGCGTAAGACCCTACCAGCGTCCCCACTTCGGACATTGCGATCTGCGTATCGCAGGAGTCGTCGTTTTCACAAATCTCCAGATAATAGCACGAAATACCCGCGCCCGTTTGCTTGATACCTTCGATAGAAAAGTCGCCAGCGTACACCACCGGATAGTATCCAGCACCAGTATCGCACGCGATGCAGTCCATCTGATCCGACGGCGGACACCCACCCATGACGCGATAACTCGACGCGTTCACCTGCGCCACCTTACCCCACGGCGCCACGTCACCCGCGTTCAAGCTCACCACCGGCGGATTCGACGTGCTTTGCAGCGTGTGAATCGTTCGCAGGTCGTTATCCTTCTCATTAAACAACCAATGCGAGCGCACCGCGCAATCCCCGGCGCATCCCGGCGGGCACGGACACCGTTGGCCTTGCTCGTCCAACAGCGTCGCCGTGATCCACGCCGCCGAGTCCCACGGCGTTCGCGTTCGCGGCGGTTGCACCTTCGTGAGCTCGCTCGTCGGCGTCGCGCCGTAGTTTTCTTGCGTCGGCGTCGCCATGGCGGCGCGCGACGCCTTTTATCGCGCGCGCGCGTCGTCGCACCACCCGCGACGGTTAGGGATTCTCAACCACCCTCGCCGGCGTCGTTCGCGTCGCGCGCCGAACGCGCGCGCCGCGCGCGAGACCGCGACGGCGCGCTCGAAAACGCTCGCACTCTCGCGCGCGGGGCTCTCGGGGCGATCGCGCGGGAGGGCGCGAGGCAGTGCGGCGCGATCGGCGCGCGATGCGAATTGTCGCGCATTCCGACGTGGCGAAGATTTTCTCAGGGTTTAGGGTCGAGGGGGCGCGCGCGCGGGGCGGCGGGCGAGGGACGCGCGCGCGCGCGAACGAACGAACGAACGGACGAACGAATCGCGATGAATGTGGTGGTGTTAAACTCTAAGCGTCGCGCGGGCGCGGATCAGCCGCGACGCTTGCTCAATCGCCACGCGTTCGGATCGTTGTAGCGATCGTACAGGGGCTCGATTTTCTCGCTCTTTTTGCGCTTGCTCAGATGGCGAGGGTCGCTGAGCTTGAAAAAGCGCGGAGCGAGCTCGACGAGCCATTTGGGGTCGATGGCGCAGACTTCACGCATGTACTCCTTGGTCGTGAGCACGAGCTCGTGGTAGATGACCCAGTCGGGCTGACGTTGGAAGAGCGCGCTCGAGGGGTGAATGTACGTCGGAGTCTGCTCGACGATGGTTTTGTAACCCTCCTGCGGATCTTTCTTGGCGCCGTGGAAGAAGAAACCCGAGCAGATGGCTTTGCGAACTTTGTTGTAGTTGCGTCCAGCGCTCGTGGTGCCGAGCTTGTATCGATCCATGATGGTGAGAAGTTGTTTACGGACGTCTTGCGCGCGCTTCATCGAACGCGCCTGTAAAAAGTTCTCGTAACACCAAGGTTCGCTGAAACCTTGAGCCTTCCACGCCTCATACACCGACAACAATGTCAAATGGTCGCCTTCGGCTTGGAAAAACTTGTTCTTCTTCGCGTCCGCCTGCGCTTGCTTTTCCTTCGGGCGGTGGAAGATATTTTGAGCGCTCAGCATGGCGACGATGGTCAAAATTTCCTCAGAACACCCGAGATCAACGCTCGCGATGAGCATCTTACTCATCGGCGGCTCCAATGGAAACTCTGCCATCTTGCGCCCGAGTCGAGTGAGCAAGCCTTCCTCATCTAACGCGCCTAAATTGTACAGTTGCTCCAAAGCCGTGACGAGCGTCGCCGGTGGAGGCGGGTCCATGAAATCAAAATTAATCAAGTCGTTGATCCCCATAGCTTTCATCGTCAGCACCGTCATGCTCAGGTTCGTCCTTTGAATTTCTGGCACCGATGTCGGGAGCATTTCGTTCTTGAACGCACTTTCCGTGTACAATCTATAACACTTGCCGGGACCTGTACGACCGGCGCGACCGGCTCGCTGTCGAGCTGAAGCCTGTGAAATCGGAGCCACGATGAGAGAGTCCATGGAAATCTTAGGATTGTACACTTTTTGTTTTGAAAACCCGGGATCGACGACGTAGAAGATGCCGTCAATAGTGAGCGAGGCTTCGGCAATGTTTGTCGCGATGACGCACTTGCGACTGCCGGGCGGCGCCGGCTCAAAAATGCGCGTCTGCTGTTCGCTAGGAAGAGCAGAGTACACCGGCAAGACGTGTAACTCTGGAACCGCTGGACCTAATGCGCGCATACGATCGAATAGAATCTCCGCAGCCGCATCAATCTCTTCTTGACCCGTGAGGAACAGTAAGATGTCGCCCTCGGGCTCTGTGAGGTGGATTTGCATCACCGTGATCAAAGCGGCATCAAGATAGTCGCTCTCGGGAGCTTTAGTATACAATACTTCGACAGGAAACGTTCGACCAGGAATGGTGAAAATGGGGCAATCGAAAAAGTACGTCGAAAACTTTTCGGCGTCCAAAGTAGCTGACGTCACGATGATTTTCAAGTCTTTTCGCTTTGCGCAGCACTTCTTCAGCAATCCGAACAATACGTCCGTGTGGATCGTTCTTTCGTGTGCCTCATCGAGCATGATGACGCAATACTGCGATAACAAGTCATCCAACAAAGCCTCGCGAAGTAGCATACCATCGGTCATGTACTTGATAACTGTGTCCTGTGACGTGCAGTCTTCGAAACGAATCGCGTAACCAACCTCTTCACCGAGTCGACAGCCGTACTCCTCGGCGACACGCTTGGCTACGGACATTGCGGCCACACGCCTTGGTTGCGTGCATCCTATTCTACCCCGTGACGTATACCCAGCCTCGGCCAAGTATTGGGTCATCTGCGTCGTTTTCCCCGAACCCGTCTCGCCAATCACCACTAAAATCTGATTTTCATTCACCGCTTGAATCAATTGATCGCGCAGTTTATAAATCGGTAGCGTCTGCCGTAATTGATGAATGGGCATCGTCTGTGGCTGGCCCATCCTTTGACCTTGGCCCATGGACTTGGCCTTCCAAGCGGGCATATCGCGGCCTCCGCGACTGCCGCCGTACTGTCGAGCCTCCTCTGTCAACGACGCATCGCCCTGTCTTCTCATCGGATCCTCCCACGGACGCGCCGCTACTTGACCCTCGGCCTCAGTATTTGCTCGCTGCTGCTGATCGCGAAGCTCGCGTCGCTCTTTCGCCAGCGTGGCTTGCGTCATGGCGGCGCGTTGCATGGAACCATCTGGGTTTTTGACAATTTTAATCGGCGAAACGTCACCCGTGCTCGCCGCAGTTTGTCCCTGCAAGAACGGCGCCTCGTCTTCGTTGATCTCGATTTCAACTTCCTCTTCAGCTTCTTCTTCGTAGGATAGCATGCCGTCGTTTTCCGGATCGAATTGCGGATAGTCTTGCACCTTCAACACCCCGCTCGCGATGAGCTGCCGAGCTTCCCACAGCTCCGGCGAACTCAGCCTCTTTGCAGGTCGTTTGCGCGAGGCTGTGTTTGCTTCATCCAAAGTGCTGGCATCGATGCCAGAAAGGCCTTTAAGTGACGCCATTCCCCCTGCTGCTGACGGCCCGGGTGGCGGTAAATTCCTCGGCGCTGGATTACTTCTGTTACCGCCAAACGTGGCGCGCGCAGTCTCCTTCCCCGAGATTTGGTCCACATCCTTCATCGACAGCGATATCTTGTTTCCGTTACGATTCAAAACTTTGACAAACACGCTCTCACCTCGCCTCGCGCCGTCCTTTGCGCTTTTCAGGTGTCGATCGGTAATGGCGCTCACGTGCACCAAGCCCTCCGCCTTGCGCTTGAACTCCACCAACTCCACAAAGGCTCCGAAATCCATCACATTTGTCACCCTTCCGCGGTACACCCCGCCCACACTTGGCTCACCATCTCGCGTCTTCTCATCGCTCTTCGTCTGCGCGCTCGCAAGCGAGTGCGAAACCTCCCTCTCGTTCGCCCGTTCGCTCTTGCTCGGGTCGTCCGCCGCGTTTGCGAGCGCGTCCCGGTCCCCGTATAATTCCCTCGTCAACGCCTTCGCGTGCGAATCATCGTCCCGCACCGCAAGTCCAGGAAAGTTTGCGTCGCCGCTCGACCTTCCAGACGTCCCCGCGCTTCCCGCAGTCGCCGCATTTGTCCCGCGCGCCGTCCCGCTCGGCTTCTTCCGCATCCGCTGAATCAGCCCAAGCAAAGATTCCGCGAACGCATCGTCCACTTCTGCGCCGACCGCGCCAAGCGCCTTCCGAAACGTCACCGGAGTGTCGTTTTCGTCCGTGAGCGCGATGACGAACTCGCTCAGCGTCTTATCGGCGATCCCGAGGTGATTTTCGAGCTCCTTCGTGACTTTGTTCACGAGCGAGAGCTGCGCGAGTTTGGCGAGCGCCGCCATCGGGACGCCGAGCGGGCGCGCCGTGACGCGCGGTGATGAGTTTCGCGATCGCACGGCCGCACGCGCGAGATGCGGGTGGACTGGACGCGAGTCACGATGTGAGGATCGAGCATGCCAGGGACGACGGCTGGACGACGGCTGGCGACGAGCGCAGTGGTGCGCAAGGCGTTACAAATACAATGGGTTATAAGTCGATCAAGTTGCCGGTGGCGGGTCCAGATGCGTCCGATGGCGGTTGCGAGGACGTCGACGGCGCTGACGGAAACGCAGGGGCGAAGAGAGTCCAATTCGGGGTGAAAATTGACGTCTCAGCGGCTTGAACTTCGTGCGCGCGGTACGAGTCGATGAAAGAGGGATGGCATCCCGCGAGCGAACCGACGAAGGCAACGCGACGGCGTGATGGCTCATCGGCGCTGTCATCAGATTCTGCGAAAAAGCACCGGGCGAAGGTCGCGCACACGGCGGCGGTGTCGGTGGGCAAACTTGTTTGCGCACGCTCGTCGTCGATGCGCTTGATGAGCGTCGCCGCGTGTGCGAGCGCCGCTCTCGTCTTCCCCGAGACGTGCTTGTTAAGGACGCTGTTGATGAAATCTCTGGTTGGGAAAGAATCCAGAGGCATGGAGTCCACGACGCTCGTAATTTCTGGCTTTTCCAGCACGCGCTGCGGGAGCGCGGAGAAGAGCGAGATGAGTGCTTCACCGACGTCGTACGCGTTGCCGCCGATGGCGCTCAGTTTCACCGAATTCGCTCGATTAGTGTGGAATGCATTGGCAATCTTCGCAAGTACCCCTCGTGTACGAACATTCTCAAAGGGTACGCGGAAAAGTCCCGGCGCCGCACTCACTTTCTCGTGTAGAAAGTCTACGAGACTTGTCACGACTTGCGGAACGTTTGGCGGAATCGCCGACGTTGGAAGATCTTCGAAAGGCGTGCCAAACGTGCATGGTTGGTACGTCCCTTGGACAGAAACGAAAAAATCCCTCCCACCCTCGAGCCTGACGACCAAAATCGCGTCGACATGCTTTGGTTTGGCATCCACGTGTATGAGCGAGTCGTCGCCGTATCTCGTCAGCGAATCGTGACTAAACGCGCTCGGACCCGACCTTCGTCCACCCCGAACGCATGCGGTGACGTTCAGAATGACTTCCTCACCTGGTAACAAGCTACCACTCATCGGGTAGACGGACATCCAACCGGGAGTCGCCGGACCACCCGGTATCGGAGAAACGAGACTGAAGTTGGCCGGGACGTCGCCGACGTTTGAAAGCCTAAACTTACCGGCCACTTCCTCGGAGTAGCGCAAACGGCCCAAATCGACGCTTGCGTTCTCTATTGCGCATACCGGCATAGACGCCATCTCGACGTGATCAAGCTTTCGACGCAAATCGAACAAAAGGCTGTGCAGTTTTTTTGGTTCAAGCTCTCGAACCACTAGCGAAAATACGGCGTACACTGGCTTGTGATCTGAGTGCGTCAGCTCGGCACGGCCATACTCCAACAGGTTGATATCAAAATCACCGTTCCACAGCACTCGATCGCACCAGGCTGGAGTGCGTTTCTTCTCCTCCTCTTTTCTCTGAGAGCCGCCAACTTCGTCCAGATCCGCATCGCCCGCTCCGCTATAAATGTTTGTGCCCGGTCTATACTTGTACGTCGGCGCGAAAGTGACTTCGCTTTCGTGCCATCCTTTAAATGCACGCCCGGCACTGCGTTCGATGTTCAGTTGATCAGACGCCAGTAGGCTCGAATAGTTTCCCGCGGCGATTGACTTGCGCACGACGTCGTCGGACAACGTCAATCGATAGTTCAAGTCCCCCATCCAGATCGAGCTCGCAGCATCCGCGACGGAATACTCCGACGCATCCGCGCCTTCGGGCGGCAAAAATCTCAGCTGGTCCATAATTGTGCTATAATCTTCGTTCCGCTTGATTTCATCGCCCGGTTTCGAGCCCGCGCTCAAGTGCGAGCACACGAAAACCAAAGGCGTGCTGTAAAGTTTCATCCAAACAGCGCACGCACCCTTGTTTCCTAGTATACCGACGCCAATATTAAACCCAGTCGCCACCGTTCCAACGCGTACGTCTTGGATATGCGGCAGCAGCGATGCCTTCACCCACACGGTTATGTACACGCCGACGAGTTGCTTCTGCGCCACAGGTCTATACTTCGCGGCGCCCTGTTTCGACTTTGGCGGCCTCCAACTCGAACCCTCACGAATCGCAAAGTCACTTATATCTTCCTCCTCGTCACCACCGTCGAAGGATACCCATTTCACCGTCTCGGGCGTTGCTTGCCCCGACGTCGTCGCGAACGACGCCTCCGTCGCGTCGTCGGCGTCAAACTCCGCGGTGTAATCACTCAGCACCCCGCGTCGCTTCGTCGCCGGCTGATTCGCCGCCGAGCCATTCAACGCCTTATCCAGCACGCGTTCCCACGCCTCCGTCATCGCGCTGTCCTCTCCCACGAGCACCTTGCCAACGTTGAGCGGGACGATTTCCTGAAAACCAACCGCCACGACGTCCGCCGCGTCGTCGTCGTCCCACGTCCCTCCCTCGCCCTCGTCCAACCTCCCGCGATTGCGCACCCACTCCTTGACGTCCGCGTCCGCCCTCGGCGCTTTCCCATTCGTGTTCCACGTCCCCGCGAACACCCGCAGCGGTCGTCGCTCCGTGTACGCGTCGATGGATTCATTCAAAAACTCTCTCCGCACCGCCGTCGACGCGATCCGCCGTCCCCACTCGCGCGCCAGCGGATGCGCGCGTTCCGTCGTCGTCGCCGTCGTCGTCGCCGTCGCGCGCGCGTCGTCGCTCGCGCTCGGGCCGTCGAAATCGCGCACCCACGCGCTCGTCGCCTCGCGCGCGCGCTCGCCGTCTCGCGCGCCGCGCGCGCTTCGCTCGCGCTCGCTCGCCGTCGCGCTCGCGAAGAGCGCGCGCATCTCGCGAGCGCCGCGCGCGTCGCGCCGCCGTCGCTCCGCGCGCCGCGCGACCGGTGCGCGCGGCGCAGTGCCGCGCGCGTCACTGCGCCGCGTCGAATCCGACGACGACGACGACGACGACGCGCGGCGACGACGCGCGACGACGCGCGCGACATGTCCGCGGTGCGCGCGCGACGCGACGCGACGCGCCTCGGACGCGCGCGACGGCGCGCGACGGCGCGAGAAGACGCGCGAGACGTTCGCGACGGCACCGCCGACGACGCGACGACGACGCGCCGACGACGCGACGCGACGGGACGCGACGCGACGGGACGGGAGAGAGAGACTGACGACGGCGACCGCGACGCGACGGACGCGGACGCAGATATTCGAGAGCTACGAGCGGGAGTTTTGCGAGTTCTCGAGCTCGATCCACCGAGGCGTCGACGGCGTGAAGACGGCGGCGGACGCGACGACGCGAGGACGACACGCGAAAGCGATCGAGGCGGATGTGGCGGAGTGCGAGGCGTTGGTGCGAAGGATGGATCTCGAGGCGCGGTCGGTGAGCGATCCGGCGGTGAAGACGCCGATGTTGAATAAGCTGAGGGACTATAAGAGCGAGTTGGCGAAGCTGAAGCGAGACGCGCGAGAGGCGAGCGCCAAAGCGGCGGAGACGGACGCGCGAGACGAGTTGTTGAACACGGCTGAGCGTGGAAACGCGGCGGGGGCGTCGGACGGGGGGATGTCCGGACGTGGACAGGCGATGGAGACGACCGAACGGTTGGCGCGCACGGGCGAGCGCATTAAAGATAGCCGCCGGTCGCTGCTGGAGACGGAGGACTTGGGCGTGAGCATTCTGCAAGACTTACAGGGACAGCGGGAAACCATCGAGCGAAGCCGCGAAGCGCTGCACGGCGCGGATGACACGATCGGGCGGTCGAGAAAGATCCTCAGCAACATGAGTCGCCGCGCGCAGGCAAACAAGTTTGCGTTTTACGGCGTGAGCGCGTTACTCTTCATCGCCATCTTGACCGTCATCGTGCATCGATGGAGTCGTTGATCGTTTACGCGCTGTCATCATACATGTACAACCAAATTACAGCTCAACTACAACCCTACGCATCGTCGTCGGCGCTTTTATCGACTGAAAAGTCGGCGATTTCGCTGACGAGATATATTCTTCCTTTGCCCGTCACGCGCCAAGGCGACGTCTCTCGACGTTCAAACTGCGTTTCGAACACGATTTTCCTACCACACACGTGGCACTCCGTGCGCTCTCGCGCCTGCCCTCGCCGTACGGGTAAAAACGCGTACACATCCTCGTGACACGCCGGACACTCACCCGTCATCGCGAGCGTCTCGCCCGTCGACGCCGCGTTCAACTTTTCCAGTCCGCGCGAAATCAAACCTAATCCCACCAAGCCAACGATCGGGACGCGAAACTGCGGCACATTAGGCCCGTGATCACCGAGCACGACCGAAAAAACCGCGCGCAAGTCGTCCCCGAAATCCACCAACGCGAAGAGCGTCCCCAGCGCCAAAATCGCCAGGTACGACGTCTGCAGCGCGCGCATCTGCGCCTCATCCACCACGCAATCCGAATACACCGCCTTCCCGCGCACCGAGCACCGCGGATACTTTTTCACCACCCCACTCCCCGCGTACGACAACTTCGCCTCCAGCGCATCGAAATATTCATCGCTCACCGCCGGCGCGCCCGTAAAGTACTTCTCCTTGCACGCCACGTACAGCGTCTCCAACTCCTCTTGCGTCGCCGCGTCGAGGTTTTCGATCACCGCGATCGACGACGACGCCTCCGCCTCCGCGTCCGCGTTCGCTTCACCGTCCGCGTCTCGTCCGTTCGCCTCGCGCGCGACGCACCGCGCGTCCGCGTCCGCGTCCCGCTCGAGTCGTCGTTTCGCACCCTTTCGCGTCGTTCGCGTCCGCGTCCGCGTCGTTCGCGTCGCGACGCCCGCGCGCCGGCGCGGACGCGTCGTCGTCGTCGTCGTCGTCGTCGCGCGCGCGCCGAGCGTCATCGCCGACGTCGCGCGACCGCGCGCGCGCGCGTGCCGTCGCGTTCGTATGGCGCGCAGTGAGAAACGGTTTTTCGACACCCGGGATGCGCAACACCCTCGACGCGTTCGGTCGACGCGTTTTGCCGACTGCCGCAGACGCGCGCGCGCTGGGTCGACGACGACGACGATGACGACGCGAACGGAACGTCGCCGACGTGGATTCGATGATTCGGTCGAACGTTCGGCGCGCGCGCGCGCGATGTGGACGCGCGCGAGCGCCGCCGGCGCGATAATTTCGCTCGCGATGGCGAGCGGGACGGCCGTCGCGTACACGGCGGGGACGGCGTGTTACCCCAAAGCGGCGTGCGAGTCGGGCGGAAGCAACACGTTCGATAAATACCAGCGAAAAGTGTGTAAAATGCTCGCGGACACGAGCAAGTATTGCATCATCCCGAGCGAACCGACGGACGAATTGAGTGGGTGTTCGCGCGAGCTGCTGTATCACGGTTGGTGCGACGCGAACAAGTACGTCTTTGAATCGGGATGTTTGGCCAAACATCCGACGACGGATTCTACGGCGTGCTCGAATTGCAATTTCGATTCGTATCCGACAGCGTATTGGAGCGTGGGGGCGCCATATCCTCTACACCCTGGAATGGTTAATCACGCTTTCCGAGAGTGCGTGGTCGATTACGTCAAGGCGAAGATCGAAGAAGGTTTTACCGCTGAAGGTATGACCGCGGATGCGACATCGCTTCAGCAGCTCGCAGAGCAAGAATTTCCGGTGGAACAAATGGTGGACGTTGACGATTACAAAGAGCAGTATTCAAGTTATTACTTAGATGATGGAGACTTCGACGAGTTGGACGAAGAGATGACCGATGAACACCTCGACGACGTCTCCGGATCCGTTGACGAAAGCGTCATGACGAAGACAGTAACGGCTTCGTGCTCTTCGCCCGCAGACGACAAAATCTGCTACAAAATGTGCGCTGGTGACCTCGGTCTTAATCTCGAGTATAAGATCAAAATTCCGAAAGTCTGCGCTAAAATCAAAATTCTCGGGAAGAAGTTTAAGAAATGCATCAGAGTCCCGACGACGAAGTTTAAAATTCCAAACAAGTGCACGAACTTGTGCGTCAATATTCCAGGTTACTGCGAGATGCAAGAAGCGGCGAGTGCGATTACACAGATAAAGAACATCAGATCACTCGGTGATTTGGCATTACCCTGCAAAACACTGGGTGGGCCGGGCGAAGTCTGTAATCTGCTCGAAGAAGCCGACGACGCGTTTAGAGCGATGGAGTCGATGGCGAAAATAGCCACGACGTCAACGGTCGACGCCTTTCTCGATCTGCAAGTGTTACCGTCGATATTGCAAAACGTCCTCGACGAAGCTACGGACGCTTTGGAGGACATCGCCAACGGCCTCGAAAATAAACTCCGCAACTTGGTGGAACATGTCTGGGGTACGGTTGCGAGCTCGTCGTCCGAAGTCGTATCGTTCATCGAAAATAACGTCAAGGGTTCAATATGCGCATCGTCGAGTTCCACGGCATCGCTCGGAGCCGCGCGCGAAGAGCGACGACTCGCCCTCGTAAATGACATTCATCGCGGCGTGCGCGCTGCGTTCCGGGGCGACTCGACTCCGACGCACTCAGCGCGTCCAATCGTTCCTAATCTAGGCGCTGGGCAGTGTTGCTATCACATCCCGTTCGCGTGTAGCAGCGAGGTGGATTTCCCAATGCCTTGGCCGAAGGCCTTGGAGAATATATCGGACTCACCGGGTGCCGTCGTTGTGAACATGCCGGGCCTGGAATTCAACATCTGTGGCGAGATCACGCAGTTTAAGGTGGACGAGAAAGTTGCGACGAAACTGGTGAATGCTTTTGGTGATATGTTCGAAGCGCTCTTTGCAGCACTTTACGAAGAGAGCGGACTGAAAAAAGTCGTGGATGACGTGAAAGATCTGACAAAGGACATGTTTGGGTCGTCGGCGGCGCTCGGATCGTATGATCGACCGTCTTTCTCCACCGACGACCGCAAACATCTGTTGAGGAAATACGTCGAAGTCAAAAACCGGATGGCAGAGACGGAGACAATCGTTCTGGAGGAACTTTTGAAAATATCTGACACCATTCATTCGCCCGAATACTTGACGCATACAACACGGACGCCGTCGCGCGATGACGTGCCGTCTCTGGGCGGCGAGAACTTGTTCGAAAAGGTCCTGAATGATTTCGCCGACGATTTGCAGACGGCTCTTAAATCTATGGCAGACACGACAGTCGTGAAGGCGGATATGTCAATCAACGTGAAAGGAGACACGTCCATCAATGCGAAGGCGAGCGTCTACAAGATCGGCGACATCATCGACAAGCTCGATATTCCAAATAGCTTTGCGGGCGTCCACGTCGCCCCTCTGTTTCCCGGTTTAACCGCGGCGCTTCAATACGACGTGTTGCTTTCGATGCCATATTACGTCAACATCGACATGGAGGCATCTTTTGCCTTGGGTCTCGATATCGATATCCCGATATCTCTCGAACTTTCGAATACACCAAACTTCGCCATGGGCTCGCCCGCCGTGAACTTGGTTCCGACGTACACCGCAGCCGGTAAGTCGAGCGCGCAGGTAGGCGCGAGTGTTGAGATAAAGAAAGGCTGGATAGCGCTGTGCGCGGGGACTCACTGCGTCGGCCCATGGATCAAAGCGCGCCAAGACGTCTACGTCGGGGTCGACACCTGGGCTTTCGCCAACTGCGACTCGGGATATGGCGAGCTCGTGCCAAAATGGACCGACGGATTCTCTTATTCGAGCAGAAATCAAGCAGCATGCGCAGGTTCACTCGCAGGCGCTGGTGGCTACGCGCAAGTGCCGAAGACGGGCAATATTCTCGCTCAGGTACTGTTCGCCCCCATGCCGATCATGCCCTCGGGCGCGAGCGCCGCCTCGCAATCCGCGGCGCGTCTCGGCGACGACGACGACGAGTGCGAGGCTCAGCCAATGGGTATGATACTGGCCGATTACACCAACACCGTGCATAACGCCGTCATGGCGGGCGGCGATAACTGGTACACGACGGATTTGTTTGCCGAGTGCCCGTCCGCGGGCAAGTGCCCCGCGCCGTCACCGCCGCAACCGTACACGCCAACGGCGAACACAAAGCTTGCCAAGTACAACGCCCGGTGCTGCGGCAACTCCGGCGATTCGCGCTGCGCCGCAGCGATCGAAGGTACGTACGAAACGCTCTGCGCCCAGCTCTGCGACGCCTGCGCGGGTTGTGTCGCCTTCGACTACCAAGCCAGCACGAACAAATGCGGCTTCAGCAAAAGCGATAGCACGGCGGACCGGGAGGGATTCACGCACTTCGGTCACGGCGCGACGCCCGCGTCCAAATCTTCCCTCGGCTCTCGCATGCGTTTCAGCGCGCGCGCGTCGTCGCCAACGTCACCATCCGCGCTCACCGCCGTCTTCGTCGTCGCCTTCGCCGCCGCCTTCGCCTCGGCCGCGTTTCGCCGCCGCCGCCTCGACGACGCTCGCCGCGCGCGCGTCGACGATTACGGCGCGTTCGACTGATCGACGCGTCCCTCCGGCGCGTCTCGCGCTCGAGCGTTCGAGTCGATCATCGCTCCACTCATCCGTGTATTTTCTCATATTTCCTCACATTTTCTCCATCGCGCGCCTCCCCGCCGTCTCGCGCGTCGCGCTCGGCCCGGTTCGCCGGGCGCGGTCGCCGCCGGCGCGATTCTGGATTTTGGATTCTCGTTTCGCCGCACTCGTCGTCGCGCTTTGCCGCGCGCACCGACGCGCGCGCCCGAGAACGAGCGCGGCTCGAGAACGCGGACGCGCACCGACGCCGTCGCGCGAACGTCGCGCGCGCGGCGCGCGTCGACGACGCTCGAAGGCGACGCGACGCCATGAAGCTCGTGCGGTTTTTGCAGAAACTCTCCAACGAAAGCGTGACGATAGAGCTCAAGAACGGCACCACGGCGCACGGGACGATCATGGGTGCGTGCACGATGACGACGACGGCGCGCGACGCGCGAGGACGACGCGCGAGGACGAACGAGAGAAGCGCGAATGCGAAACGCGGGAAACGCGGCGACGATCGGGACGCGGCGAGAAGACTCGACGGGAGACGAGACGCGAGAGGGACGAGACGCAGGGCGAGCGACGCGAGCGAAGACTGACGAGCGCGAAAATCACGGCGTCGCGCGCGATCGACAGGCGTGGACGTGAGCATGAACACGCACCTGAAGCAGGTGAAGCTCACGCTCAAGGGTAAAAACCCGACGGCGGTCGAACACCTGAGCGTTCGAGGGAACACGATTCGGTATTACATCCTTCCGGACTCTTTGAATCTGGACACTTTGTTAGTAGACGACACGCCCAAGCAAGGGAAACCGCGCGCGAAGGCGGCGGCGAGCGCCGGTCGAGGGCGCGGTCGCGGTCGAGGGCGCGGGCGCGCGCGGCCGACGTAGTCGGTCCGCCGTCGGCGTCCGAGCGCGTAGTCGCCGCGTCGCGCGCGATTCGACGTCGAGCGCGCCGTCGCGCCGCAGTTGTTTGTTTTATACGATATCCAGCGATTAGCTCCGTCGCCGCGCGCGTCGCCGCGTCGACCTCGTCGCGTCCGTCGTCGCCGCGTCGACTTTCAATTTCAAACCGACCGAACCGACAGGTGGCGCCATTCCGCGACGCCCATGCCCGCGTCCGCGCGCGCGCGCGCTCGAGCGCGCGCGCGCGGCCGTCGAACTCGACGTCGCGCGAGACTTCCCCGCCGCCGCGCGCGCGTACAGAGACGCCGCGGCGGCGCTCGACGCCGACGCCGACGCCGACGCCGACGGCGCCGATGGATTGCGACGGAAAGCGCGCGAATACCGCGCGCGCGCGGACGAATTAGAGGCGACGACGCGCGAGACGACGGTTGATTACACCTCGCTCGTCGGCGTCGCGAGCGGGGCGGCGCGCGCGAAGACGACGATGGAGACGAAGACGCGCGACGCCGGCGGCGCGCGCGTCGTCGCCGGCGCCGCCGCGGTCGGCGCGTGCGCGGGATTCGCGTTGCTCGGACCGGTGAGCGCCGTCGTCGGCGCGGGGGCGATGGCATACGGCACGACGCGGCGCGACGGCGTCGGGAGCGCGTGCTCGGGGGCGGGAAAGATGGCGGCGAACGCGTACTCGAGCGTGAAGAGATGGAATCGCGAGCACGCCGTCACGACGAAAGCCGCCGCCGCGTGCGCGACGGGCGCCAAGGCGGTGAAAAAGCTGGACGACGAGTATAAGATACGCGAGAAGACGGCCAAGGCGGTGACCGGCACCGCGAGGGCGGCGAGCGAATTTAACGAAAAGCACGGCGTGACGAAGAAAATCGGCGAGGGCGTCTCCGTCGGTCTCGACGTCGTGACGAAGAAGCTCGGCGGCGTCGACGCGCGCGACGAGGCGTCGAGCGAGGGCGCGCGTTTGCCATCCGCGCCGCGTTGATCGCGCCTAGCGTCCTTGTACATTTACATCACACCGCACGACTCGCAGTCGCCTCGGCGTCGACAGTCTGACGGGACAGTTACGACGGTTACTCCGCACAGTCGCGCGCTCGCGCCGCGCGCGACGCGCGAGCGCGACGAGCGCGACGAGCGCGACGACGGCGACGACGGCGACGACGGCGACGACGGCGACGACGCGCGCGCGCGACGCGACGACGATGCGTTCGCGCGCGGAGAGGACGGCGCGGCGGTCGAGACGACGCGAGACGACGAGACGACGCGCGGCGGCGGCGTGGCCGGACGACGCGCGCGCGAAGACGCTGTTCACGGCGCGGGGCTCGCGCGAAAAACCGACGCGGTACGATTATCGGAGTCGAGTGCGAGGCGTGGTGGGGATGGAAAAGTTTAGCGACGACGAGTTGGACTCGGCGAGCGAATCGGAGGAAGAGTGGCTCGTCGACGAGGACGACGACGAGGCGAGCGGAGGCGACGATGAAAGGCGGAGCGGAAGCGACGACGAAGATGGTGAGGAGGATGACGACGACGGTGTTCGTGCGGTCCGTCGACGAAGGCGGATGAAAGCTTCGAATCCATTCGAATCGGACGACGACGACGACGACGACGACGATTTCAAGCCGATTCGTAAACGTAGAAGAGTGTCGACGAAGAGACAAAAGGACGAAGAAAAAACCGTGAGAGTCGAGACGCCGCGACGCGCGAGCGCACGAGTGGGCGCGAGGGCGAAACGAAAAGCGGCCGACGCGGCGAGACACGTCGCTTCATTGTTGCGTCCAACGATGGATGTGGACGACGAATCAATCGTCGAGGACGACGCGTCGTCTTCGGATTCTTCCGAATTGGATTTTGTCGTCGACGACGACGAGGACGAGACTGCGACTGAAGTTGACTTCACGCCTCGAAGAACCCGGCTGAGTCTGGGATCGAGCGTTGACGAGGCTCTGAGCATCGACGACGTCGCAGCGTTGAAACGCGCTCTCTCACGTCTAGAGGAGACACCTCGACCGGGTCGCGTGCTCATCTCCGCGGCCGCGCACAACGCCATAAACGTAGCGAGCGAGTTCTTGGCGAATGGTATTCGAGTAAATGGTCAGTTGAACGAGAGGGGATCCAAGAAACCGCACATCACGGACATCGCCGACGCGCTTCACATCGCGTGCGAACGAGGCAACGTGGATTTCGTTCACGCCGTGAGGGACCAAATCGGATTGGCGCAGTTCTGTCGAGGTGGTGACACCGGCGGTTGGCCGACCTCAGCGACGGGCGGCACACTCGTCCATTCGGCGGCGGATAACGAAAAAGCGAGCGCGGAGTGCGTTGCAGCGGCGATTATGGCGGAGTCACCACCGAAAGGGCGCGTCATGCCCGTGGCTGCGGTGTTCGACGAAGACGCTCGCGGCGCACGCACGCCGTTGATGATCGCTGCGGGTGCAGGTCCCGAGTGGGGGTCTTGCGTTGAAGCGCTCTTGAGGGATGCCAGAACATACGGCCAACGCGCAGTGCGAATCGCGATACGATGTCAAGAGCCACAAGAAGGATGTTCTGCGGTGCACATCGCCGCCGTCGCCGGAAATGTGGTTTGTTTGGAGAAATTTCTAAAGGAAGATCCATCGTGCTTAAAGGTGAAAGACTACAACGATTCGACGCCATTGCATTGGGCATCTATGGAAGGACGGCACGAGACGATCCGAGTGTTGCTCGAGAAGGGCGCCAACAGACTAGCGATTGACAAAATGGGTTGGATTCCGTTGCTCTACGCCAATTTTCACGAAAAGAGTGAGGCAGTTTTATACTTGCTCGAGAAACAAGTCTCGGAGCAATTGCAGACCATGTTCACTGCGGTGGCATCGGAGGACGATGGGAAGTCCAAGTTGCAGGTACAAAAGGTTTTGAATTTGCTCGCAGCCAAACCAGCGTACTACGATGCGATAAACAACTGCATCAGGAGAGACATGTCGCTCTTGGGCCCTGTCATGAACATGCTGCGCGAATGTGGAGCGATTACTATTATCAATTTGGCCAACCGCGTGTCGTTCTTGCGCAATACGTGGCTCAATGAATATGGATTGCAAAATTTAGCTCTCTCGAAAAGTTTCACCTTGTCTGCGCAAGACGCTTGGCACGACTTTTTCGTAAATGTCTGGTCCGTCTCGCCAAAGATTTTGAAGATTCGACATCTCAGTTGGGGCTTGCGGCAGCCATCGGGGGATGTTTCAGGAGGTCCGGGACCAACGCGTGAAGCGTTCAGCTTGATGGCGAACGAGTTGTGCGATGGAAACAGAGCCGACCGCCAGCTATTTACACAGGATGACGCGCGCACGTACAAACGTAAGGAAGGTATCGACCGCCCGAGCGTGCTGAAAGAGCTCCAGTGTTTCGGCGAACTTCTGGCGCACGTGGTGCTCTTCGGCAGCGCCGTTTTACCGATTCCGTTCTCCAAAGTCTTCCTGAGGCGCGTCATCGCCAACGAAAAATGTGACGCGTTCACTCTAGACGATCTCGCCGACGTTGAGCCCGCAGTGGTGAAGTCGATCAAGGTTGTGCTTGAAACCGACGACGTCGAATCGCTCTGTCTCACGTTTATCGATCCGACGACGAACGAAGAGACAGACGTCACGAAGGCAAACTTGCAAGCATTCAAGCGACAAAAAATTCGCGAAATGGTGTCGAGCATCGTAGACGACGCATCCGTGCACGCGATCCGCACAGGTTTGCTCCAAATCATGCGAAAATCACAGATCGAGGTGCTGGCGCCCGAAGAGTTTGGCCTCGTCGCCGCCGGCTCGCAATCGATCGACCCCAAGGAATGGCGCCGACACGCCTCCTTCTCACCAAGTCCAGAGATGGAATGGTTTTGGGACGTGGTCGAACGCATGAACAACGACGACAAATCTCGTCTCCTCCAATTCTCCACCGGGAGTAGTTTACTTCCGGTCGGTTCTTTCGCCGCGCTGTGTCCTCCGTGGAGCATCGAAGTCGGTCTTCACCGCGACGCCAGCAAGCTCCCCACCGCCTGGACGTGCTTCAACACGCTTCAAATGCCGCGCTACCCATCGAAAGAATTGCTCGAAGAGCGCTTGTTTTGCGCGCTGCGCCACGGAAGCGCTGGATTCGCCTTTGCGTGACGTTCGCCGAACGCGCCTCGCCTCGTAAACGCGCGTGTAACACGCTTTGATTCGCCTCGCGTCTCGTCACACACCGCCGTCATCGCGACGATGCGCCCGTACGACGCCGACGCCGACGCCTGGGATGACACCGCGCTCGTCCGCGCGTACGACGACGCGATCGCGAGGCACGGCGCGCCGTCGAACGCGCCGACGGCGCGACGACGAGGCTCGAACGAGGACGAGCGCGCGAACGACGCGCCGACGCGCTCGGGCGACGCGCGGCGCGAGGCGACGCCGCGGTCGAGCGAACGCACGCGCGCGCGGGCGTCGCCGGTGCCGCATTACTACGCCGAGACGTCGTACGGGGACGAGTACGAGTACGAGTACGGCCGTCGCGCGCCGCCGCCGCCGCCGCCGCCGAGACGAGGCCACGACCCGTACGACGCGTACGGTGGGTACTACGCCGCGCGAGATGAAGACTATGGGTACTTTGAGGATGAGTTTGCGGCGTTCTCGCCGTTTAGACGCGGAAGAGGACCGCCGCGAGGACCGCCGCGAGGACCGCCGCGAGGACCGCCGCCGTCGCCCGGCGAATACGGTGGGTATCCTCATCGCGCGCCGCCGATGACGCCGCGAGGGATTCGCGCGACGCCACCGCGCGCGCCTCCGGATATGACGGAGTCCGCGCTCGAGACGGCGCGGTCGTACGAAGACGACGGGTACGACCCGGACGAGCTCGCGAATTTACTCTTGAGTTGGTACTACGCGGGGTACTACACGGGAAGTTTTTCCCGACAGCCCCCGCCGCAGCCGTCGTCGTATCCGGGATGAGGACGAAGTTCATCGTAGAAAGTTAATATAGATGTTGTTATACCGTTTGAACGCGCTAAGCGGCGTAGTACCACGGACAGGACGGGCGCGCCTAGTAGAGGTCGCGTTCCGTGTTCACGGAATTCTTCATCGACGCCGACGCTATTCTCGCCTTGTCTTCAAGCTTCTTCTGTTTCGCCCTCTCTCGTTTGCGCTCATTCTTCCTCTGCGATTTCGACTTCTCCGCCCCTCCGTCGCCGTTGTCTCCTCCGTTCCCCTCCGTCGCCGGCTTCGGTTTCGGAATCGTCTTCACCCCCTTCGCCGTCGGTTTCGCCACGCTCTCGACCGCGGCTTCCATCTCTTTCACCATCGCGTCGTCCACCTTGGACGGTTTCGCGATCGGCGTTCCCGGAGCGTCGCCTCCTTTCCCGCGTTTGCCGCCGCCGCCGGCTTTCGGGCTCAGGCTCACCTCTTGAAAATCGCTCGCCGCCGCGCCCTTCGCGCCCTTCGCCGCCGCCGCGCGCTCGGGCGCTTTCGCCTCGCTCGACGACTTGCCGGACGTCGCGTCCGCGTCGACCGTCGGCGCGTCCACGGCGGGTTTGGAGCTCAAACAACCCATCGCGAGGGTTCGTCGGGGACGCGATCGAACGGTCGACGCGCGCGCGAGTCCTCGCGGTGCGCGCTCGAGCGCGCGCGCGCGCGTCGCACGCGCGTTTTACGACGCGACTGACCGCTCGCGGGCGTCGCGCGACGTCGAGACGTCGCGGTGTGGGGCGCGAACGGCCGAATGTGAGCAGAGGGGAAACAGCGCGCCGACGCGGCGAGACGCGAATCGACGACGAAGGGCGGCGTCGCGGGTCGTGATTACAATTCGACGCGTTTTCGGAGACGCCGTCGGGCGCTAAGAATCGGCGCCAAACGTCGGTCTCGCGGGCGTGGGCTGGGCGAATTCGGCAAAGGCGAGGCGCAAATTTTGCAGCTCGCGGAGCGTCGGACTGGCGCTCTGGTCGGCGCGCGACGACTTGGGCGGCGGCGTCGGGAACGGGGCGAGGCTGGCGCGCGCCGGTGGCGCGATTTCGGAAGTTTGCGTCGATGATTCGCGAGCGGTCGTTCGGGCGTGAATTTCACGCACGGCGAGCTCGGATTCGCGGCGGCGGAGCTCGCGGCGAGAGTGCTCGGCGACGCGAGCGCTCGCCTCGGCGTTCCGGCGCGCGTCGGCGCACAGCTCGGTGATGGTTTCGGTGGCTTCTTCCGCGGCGACGGCGCGACGCTCGGCCATGGTGGCGCGAGATTCGGCCTGAGCGAGGTGTAAGCGGTACACCTCCGCGGCTTCCTCGGCGATGGCGTACGCCTCCGAGGTTTCCTCCCGCGCTTCCGCGGCGGCGGAGACGGCGCGCTTGAGCGAAAACACCACCGCGTGCGTCAAAGCGCACATGCGCGCCATGAGCTCGCGCAGCGTCACCGCGTGCTCTTCATCGTCGACGAGTTCGACGGCTTCGAGCCAGCGCACGAGCTGCTCGAGCGTGGGATCGGGATCGCGCAAATCCGCCGCCGCCGCCGACCACGAACGTTTCGTCTCGACGTCGTCCTCATCCGTCGACATCGCCGCGTCGTCCACGGAGGCCAGCTCGCTCGCGCGCTCTAAGACCATCATCACTCGCTTCATGAGCTCGACGACGGTCGAATACGCTTCGCTCTGCGCCACGCCCCACTCCACCGCGGCTCTGCGCGCGTCCGTCCCGAGCGACGCGTCGCCGTCGTCCGAAGCGGTATCCGACGTCGTCGGCGTCGCCGCACCGCGCGCGCGTTCGACGTCGACCTCGTCCGCGCCACCATCGCCGCCGCCGCCGCCGCCGCCGCCGCGCCCGCGCGCGTTCCCACCCTTTCGCTCTCGACGCAAAAAACGCAGCAATTCGTCTCGCCGGCGTTCGACGTCGCCGCGCACGCGCGCCTCCACGAGCGCCACCTTCTTCGCGAACGACGCCGCGCTCGGCGATCGCCCCGGCGTGAGCGCGACGTCACCGTCTCCCGCGCCTCTCGCCCGCACCGCCTCTTCCGCGCGCTTCAGTCTCGCCTCGGCGTCCTCGAGCGCGCGCCGCGGCTCGACGTCGCGCGGCGTCGCCTCGTCCCTCGCCTCCATCGCCGCCTCCGACCGCGCCTTCGCCTCGAGCGCCGTCAGCGCCATCGCCGCCGCCTCCATCCGCATCGTTTTCTCCGCCTTCGCCGCTCGTCGCGCCTCGTCTCGCTCGCGTCGCGCGCTCTCGCCGTCCAC
>Ga0181597_10001734_pt1 | contig 24180 bp, 24 predicted proteins | sample 041ome_5_FD_148647 | JGI IMG/M metagenome (GOLD analysis project Ga0181597, IMG submission 148647) | Coastal salt marsh microbial communities from the Groves Creek Marsh, Skidaway Island, Georgia - 041403US metaG (spades assembly) | ecosystem: Environmental > Aquatic > Marine > Intertidal zone...
TCAAACCAATATATCCGGTGCCGTTTTGGAAAAATTTCGCGCGGCCCACTGCCATGATGTGATCGAAATTGAAATGATAGGCGTCTGGGACACGGTGCGCGCGCTGGGCTTGCCGATTATCTCGCGCTGGAGGCAAGCCCGGTATGGTTTTCACAATCACGCGCTGAGCCCGGTGGTGAAGGCGGGATATCAAGCCTTGGCGCTGAATGAGGCGCGCATTGCGTTTTCTCCGGTTAAATGGGAATGCTCGGCGCAGCCGGACACCCGGGTTCAGCAGGTTTGGTTCCGCGGCAACCATGGTGATGTCGGGGGCCATCTGGGGGGCTTTTTTGCGGCCCGTCGACTGTCAAATATTCCTTTGATCTGGATGCTTGAACGCGCCGAAAACCACGGTTTGGTTTTGCCGAAGGGTTGGCAGCAGGGTTATCCGATAGATCCCAAAGCCCCCTCAACGGGCCCGTGGCGCGGGATTGGAAAACTGTTCTTTCTGCGCAAAAAACGGCGTGTTGATCTGAGCTGTTGCGAGTCGATACATCCGTCAGCAGAGCCCTAACCGGGTGATTGGCGCAGCGATGAGACGAGTTAGCTCTAAATTCAGATTGAAACCTACCTTTTTTGATGAATATTTTGTCACGGGGCCCTAGGTATAAATATGCAAAGTTTATCAGAATCTTTTTATATTGCTGCCGCTTTGATCGTTTCGGGCGATGAGGGTCTCTGGGCGATCGTTTTGCTCTCGTTAAAAGTATCGTTGAGCGCGGTGATCATCGCGGGGCTGTTTGGTATACCGGCGGGTGCGGCCTTGGCGATCCTGCGATTTCGCGGGCGGCTCGCTGTTTTGGTGGGCGTGAATGCTTTGATGGGTTTGCCGCCGGTCGTTGTGGGCTTGGTGGTTTATTTAATGCTCTCTAGCGCCGGCCCGCTGGGCGTATTGGGGCTGCTTTACACCCCAAGCGCGATGATTATCGCACAGACAATATTGATTATGCCGATTTTAATCGCCCTGAGTCGACAAGTGGTTGAGCCGCTTCATGAAGAATATCGGGATCAGCTGACCTCATTGGGCGTGCGCGGGAGCCGCCGCGTTGCAGTGCTGCTTTGGGAGGCGCGGTTTGGCTTATTGACCGCGGTCTTGGCCGGGTTTGGCCGCGCGATCGCAGAAGTTGGGGCGGTGATGATCGTTGGCGGGAATATCAACCATCTAACGCGGGTTATGACCACGGCGATCGCTTTGGAAACCTCGAAAGGCAACCTGAGCTTGGCCTTGGCTTTGGGTCTTATTTTGGTTGGGCTGGCGGTGGCCGTAAATGGGGTTCTGGGATTTCTAGGTTGGCAACGCCGCGAGGCCTTCCATGTCTGAGATACATGTTCAAATTGACCAGTTAAGCCTTTCAATCGAGGGGGTCCCTCTCTTAGATATTCCATTCCTACGTTTGGATCCACAGGGTCCAACGATGATTTTGGGGCCAAATGGGGCGGGTAAAAGCCTTTTCTTGCGGGTTCTTCATGCTTTGCAAACGCCTGATACGGGCTCTGTGCAAGTACAGCATATCTCAGGTGAAACAGCCAGACAGGCGATGGTGTTTCAAAGGCCTGTTCTGCTGCGCCGGTCGGTGCGCGCAAATTTGCGTTTCGCCCTATCTGCGGCGGGATATGCGCGTCAAACCCGATTTGAACTGGCGGAAAAATGGATGCATCAGGGACAATTGGCACATTTGGCAGACCAACCCGCGCGTAGGCTTTCCGGGGGTGAACAGCAACGGCTATCGTTGGTCCGAGCGCTGTGTTGCAACCCTGAGATTTTATTTTTGGACGAACCCTGCGCGCATCTTGACGTAAATGCCGCGCAACATGTCGAGGCTTTGATAAAAAGCGCGATAGATGCTGGTATCAAGGTGGTGATGATCACGCATGATCGGGCACAGGCGCGCCGCTTAGGCGGCGAGATTTTGTTAATGGAGGGCGGGCAGGTGAAAGCGCAAGAGGGGGCAGCATTATTTTTTGGCTCGTCTCAAAATCCTTGGACACAAGCGTTTTTGCAAGGGTATAAAATTTCGGATACCGAGGTCGAAACCTAATGAAAAATCGAGTTTTAACGGCTTTAGCCTTGCTTTGGTTCAGCGTTACCGCGCCAGTTCAAGCCGCAGACGCGATTTTCATCCAATCCACCACATCGACACAAAATTCAGGATTGTTGGACGCGCTTTTGCCGGTTTTCACGCAAGATACCGGCATCGCTGTCCGTGTGGTCGCTGTGGGCACGGGGCAGGCCATTAAAAATGCCAAGAACGGCGATGGCGATGTGCTTTTGGTGCATTCCAAAGACGATGAAGAGGTCTTTGTCAAAGCAGGCTGGGGGCTTAAACGCTTGGATGTGATGTATAATGATTTTGTCATTATTGGCCCCAGATTGGATCCTGCCGGTATTCGCGCCAGCGCCGATGTGACGGCCGCCCTGCAAAAGATTGCCGCGTTTCAGGCGCCTTTTTTGTCGCGTGGAGATGATAGTGGCACGCATAAGGCTGAAAAAAAGCTTTGGACCGCAACGGGCATTGATGTGGCCGCAGCCTCGGGCAGTTGGTATCGCGAGGCCGGATTGGGAATGGGCGCCACATTGATGATGTCAACCGCGATGAACGCCTATACATTGAGCGACCGCGCCACATGGATTAGCTTTGCGCGCAAGGGCAATCAGGATGTTTTATTTGCGGGTGATTTGCGGCTGTTCAATCAATATGGGGTGATCGCGGTCAATCCAGCGCGGCATCCGCATGTCAACGCTCTGGGGGCTGAGCAATTTGTGGATTGGATCACCGGGCCAAAAGGGCAGGCGGAAATTGCGGCATTTAAAATTGGGGATGAGCAGTTGTTTTTTCCCAATGCCGCGCGCTGATCGGCGCCCGCATCAATTTTCGACCCTCAGAGCCGCGCAGCGGTTTGCATTGGCTTTCAACCCGTTAGGTTTGGTAAAACCTAAAACGCTTATAAAAGTTAAATCGAACCGAGCCACATGCTTGCCCAAATGAAGCGCGTCGGCGTACTGCAAAAAGCTGATTTTTATTTGCCTGGTTGAAGCGCGTTCATCAGCGCCACCAGCCCATTGATTGTTTTATTTGGTGGGCCTTATGCACTTAACACATCCGGTTGCACTATCAGGTTGCTTGGTCAGGTTTGGTTTTTAAAGTCGGTTGGCGCCGCAAAAGGCGGGGCTTTTTAATCCTAAAGCCCACCTTCCGGTAAGCGTGTGACGCCTGGTTCGACTAGGCCCGTTTAGGACGTTCGAGTGCACGATTTGATAGATTGAGCGGAGCCGATAAAGCCCCGCGGCTGGCCGAGCCGATGGCCTGCGATAGGGCCTGGACCAGACGCGTTTATTCCGCGCGTCTGGCAAACTTGAGGCGTATTTTGCCGCAGCTTAGCGCTGGATAGCAATCGCGGGCAGGGCATATAGCCCGGCTAACGGGTGATATGGCACTGGTGCCCTGCGCGGGTTCTATCCTAGCTCTTTTTGAGCGGATTTGCGTTATTGATGCGGAAAGTAATCCTCGCATTGGCCTTCGCGATATACATCTGCAGTGCAGCAATGCAAGCCGCCGCCAAACGCATACGCATCTCGCAACTCAACCTCGATCACGTTCATGCCCAGCTTATCCATTTGCTCAGCTTGATAGACCTCAGATTTTTCAACGCAGACGGTTTTCGGATCAAGAACCAAAACATTCATGCTGAGCCAGGTCGATGAATAGCAAAGCGGCGGGGGGCTGTTATGCGCGGGCTGCGCGGCATCCACGATCTCCCAGCCATTTTTTTCGAACAGGCCGCGTTGCTCTGCGGGCAAACGACGTTGAGGATTGTTCAAGATCAATCCTGGACGCAAAGGGGTAAAGGTAGCATCGATATGGATAGGGTAGGGATCGCCAGGGAAATTCACCGTATGCACGCGATGATCCGGGAAATGCCTGCGCAGCCATTCGATGCCTTTTAAATTGGTGGTAAAGCCATGTTGCACAACGAGATCGCGGCCAAAGCGCAGAATGTCAGCTGCGTCAAAAAGCGGTTCTTCTTCTGTGGTGACAAAAAACTTCTCTTCCGCCCATTTGAGCCGTTTTTCAACTCCGATTTTATCCGATAGATAATCTGGATGATAATCGGCATTGGTCAGGCGGGGTTTTGGCGCCGCTTCATGGCGAAAATTACTGTCTTCTTCCCAGTATTTTTGCATCAGCGGCCGGTAGCAGAGATATTCAAACCAGCGGCAGCGATACGACATTGTGGCTTCCAAAATTTCAGAGCCAACCGTCAGTAAGACATCGCGTGGTGGCATACATCCAAATTGGCTTTCGGTGCGGAAATCTGGTGTGATTGCTGGCGCTGAAAAATCAATCGGGGTGGGACGATCCACCCGAATACCGCGGGCTTGCAACAGCGCAGCAAAATTATCAAGAAGCTCATTGGCCCGATCGATTGTTTCCTGCGGGCGGCGGCCCCATTGGCCGCGCATGTCGCTGTCTTCGGGCACTTTGGCATCTAATGCGGGTTCTTCGGGAGGAATATGGCAATCATCGGCGCGACCAACGATTACATGTTTCAAAGGGTCCCATTCATTCCAGCTGTTTACGATGGATGCCATTTTGAATCTCACTTTTTAAGACGGTTTTCTTCTGCGCTCAGAAAGCTTAGATTTTCCGCCGGTGCAATCAAAAAATCGCCATTTTGGGGCCAGAGTCAAAAAATTATACGCCTGCGCCTCAGGTCGGTAAGGCGCTTTCAAAATCAACTGCCAGCCGCAATTCGCGCAGGGGGCGTACTTTTGCGATTGAAGCTTGATAGATGGGGTGGGCTTTATACGCCGCCAAAGCGGCTTCATCTTTGAATTCCGCATACACGACCCAATCAACCCGATCTTGCGCGATCGGGTCGCTGCCGATATTGCGCGCCACTTCAAAGCGCAGCGCGTTTGGAATTTCGGCCAAAAGCTGCAAACCCTCGCCGATCGCATCAATATCATCGGGGTTTTTAGCATTGAAAAAGACGATATGTCGGATCATGTTTTGCGCGCTGCCTTCTCTGTGAGACCGGAATGGGCCGTTCTTCGCTCAAGCTCTGTCATGACATGTGATAGGCTGATCTCGCGCGATTTCAGCAAAACGAGAAGATGATACATCACATCTGCCGCTTCGTTGATCAGGCCGTTGGAATCATTTTTAACCGCTTCGATGATCAGTTCGATGGCTTCTTCACCGAATTTTTCAGCGCATTTTTCGGGGCCCTTTTCCAGCAATTGCGCGGTCCAACTTTCGCCGGATGGCGCAGATGAGCGTTGCGCGATCAGATTTTCAAGCTGCTCCAACGTCATGTTTCTATCCTCATGGCTAGGCCGGCGGCTGCCATATGCGCTTTGGCCTCAGCGATTGTGTAATCGCCAAAATGAAAAATCGATGCGGCAAGCACGGCTGAGGCGCCCCCTAGCCGTACACCATCCACCAGATGATCCAGTGTTCCTACACCACCCGAGGCGATTACGGGAATATCAACCGCCTCAGAGATCGCGCGCGTCATTTCAAGATTGAAACCGGCTTTCGTACCATCGCGATCCATAGAGGTGAGCAAGATTTCACCTGCGCCTTTTTGGGCAATTTTGATGGCAAATTCCACCGCGTCCAAGCCGGTTGGTTTGCGCCCACCATGGGTGAAAAGCTGCCATTGTCCGGGAGCTACTGTTTTGGCATCGATCGCGCAGACGATACATTGGCTGCCAAATTGATCTGCTGCCGTACTGATGACATCCGGATCAGCCACAGCCGCCGAGTTGAAGCTGACCTTATCCGCGCCTGCGCGTAACAGGGCCCGCACATCCGCTGCGCTGCGCACGCCGCCACCCACGGTGAGGGGGATATAGCATTGCTCGGCCGTGCGCCGCACAACATCGAACATCGTGCCGCGGTTTTCATGCGTGGCATTGATGTCTAAAAAGCATAATTCATCCGCGCCCGCGTCATCATAAGCGCGCGCGGCATCCACCGGATCACCTGCATCGCGTAAATCCACGAAATTGATCCCCTTGACCACGCGCCCATCGGCCACGTCTAAACAGGGGATGATGCGCGTTTTAAGCATCTAACGCCTTCAGGGCAGCGCTGAGGTCAAGCGCTCCATCATAAAGCGCGCGCCCCGAAATTGCTCCGTTTAAAGCGGCTCCGCAGCCTTTCAAGGCCAATAAGTCAGCCAGCGAGGAAACCCCACCCGACGCGATCACTGGAATGGAAATCGCATGCGCCAAAGCCGCAGTGGCTTCAATATTTGGTCCCTGCATCGCACCATCGCGGTTGATATCAGTGTAAATAATTGCAGCCACGCCATCTTGTTCAAACGATTTTGCCAGCTCGGTGACCTCTGTCTCGGTCTCGACCGCCCATCCTTTTGTGGCCACCATGCCATTGCGGGCATCGATGCCAACGGCAATTTTATCTGGAAAAGCCCGGGCCGCCTGCCGGACTAGGGCGGGGTTTTCAACGGCGACCGTGCCTAAAATCACCCGCGACAACCCCTTTTCGATCCAGGTCTCAATGGTTGCCATATCGCGGATACCACCGCCCAATTGCGCCGGCACGTTGCACTGCTTTAAAATGGCCTCAACGGGTTCGGCGTTGACGGGTTTTCCGGCAAAAGCACCATTCAGATCAACCAAATGCAACCATCTGCACCCTGCGTCAACAAAGCTTTGGGCTTGGGCGGCCGGATCTTTATTGAACACCGTGGCGGCGTTCATATCACCTCGCAAAAGCCGTACGGCTGCGCCGTCTTTCAAGTCGATAGCAGGATATAGGATCATTCTATTCTCAAAACCTTCTTAACGGGGTGCATGTGCCATGTCAGAGCGCGAATTGCAATCAAGGGATCTGCATCTGTTGCATCCGCCGTTGAACTAGGTTGCAGGTGCAATGGAAGCCCGCCTTTTGCCTAAATACCGCTAGGGGGACCAAGATAAGAAATTGGCGATCATCTGTAGGCCGGCGGTTGAGCTTTTTTCAGGATGAAATTGTGTTCCAACCATTGTGTCTCGGCCCACAATTGCCGAAATCGGCTGTCCATAGTCAACGCAGGCGATGCGTTGAGAGGGTGCATTAAGCTCCATGTGATAGGAATGCACAAAGTAAGCATGGCTTCCATCGGGCACATTGCGCAAAAGCGGGTGCGGTCGATCGAAGCTTAAATTATTCCAGCCCATATGCGGAATTTTAAGCGCGGGCTCGTTCGGCTTAATCTTGTGAATTTCCCCGTCAATCCAACCCAGCCCGCTGGTGGCTTCATATTCAAAGCCTTTTTGCGCCATCATCTGCATGCCGACGCAAATGCCTAAAAACGGGCGTCCGCGCTCGAACACGGCTTCGATCATTGCCTCAAAAACGTCAGATTCTACCAGCGCTTTGCGGCATGCGGGAAACGCGCCATCGCCGGGAAGCACCAAGCGATCCGCTTTGGCAACCATGGCTGGATCAGCGCTCACGCGCACCTCTCCTGCATTGGTTTCCTGGGCCATACGCTCAAAGGCCTTGCTGGCAGAATGTAGGTTTCCGCTATCGTAATCGATTATAACGGTCAGCATGATGTTTTACAGACTGCCTTTGGTCGATGGCAATTTACCTTGCATCCGCGGGTCATGTTCAACGGCTGTTCGCAACGCCTTGGCCACCGATTTGAAAACCGCTTCTGCAATATGGTGACTGTTAAAGCCATGGATCTGGTCAATATGCAGCGTCATCCCGGCATGGGTGGAAAACGCCTGAAAAAATTCGCGCAATAGCTCGCCGTCAAAGCCGCCAATTTTTGCGCTTGGCAGCGCCACATTCCAAATCAAAAAAGGCCGTGCAGATAAATCTAATGCACAGCGAATTTGTGCATCATCCATCGGCAATAAACAGCTGCCATAGCGATTGATGCCGCGCTTATCGCCTAAGGCTTGACTGAGCGCTTGGCCCAAGGCAATCCCTGTATCTTCAACGCTGTGATGATCATCAATATGGGTATCGCCCTCGCAGCGGATGCGCAAATCGATCAAGGAATGGCGCGACAGCTGATCGAGCATATGATCAAAAAAGCCAACCCCTGTTTGGTTGTCATACAGACCAGTGCCATCCAGATCCAGCGTGACTTCTATTTTTGTTTCAGCCGTGTTGCGGCTCACGGTTGCTTTGCGCATGAAATTCCGTCCTTCTCTTTGCCGCACCTTATAGAGCGCTCTTGATGTCGCGCCAACCCCCCTGAGCGCGGGTGCTGCAGAAGGCTGTTACAGGTTCAATCCAAGGCCAAATGTAAGAGAGATTGTGCGCCGTGATTTTGACGCCCACGCGCGCGAGCTGCGGCAAGGCTGGCAGCAGGTATAGCCTGTTACCGGCAGCGCGCTGCAGCGCTGATCCGTCACGATAGCAATGGTTTTTCACTTTATCAGCCGTATATCGTCGGCGATTGCATTTGCGCAAAACCTGCGACGGGCAGGGTTGAAAAACTGTAACTTTTACTGGGTTGCATTTTAGCGCTGCAGTATACGGGGCAAAACCCGTTACTGTTTATATAATTGATGCGCCAAAGTTTTCTTTTCGATGGGTTCAGCGCAGAGAAAGCGAAAGGTTGCAAGGCCAAAGCGCGCAGTTGGCCTGAGCATTGCAGTGCGCCGCGGCGCTAGATGCGAGAGTGGCGGTGATTAAAACCGCATTTTAACTGCGCCAAGAAGGTCAAATTTTCCATTGATATTGCAAAGCGGGTTTTGGTGGTAGATTTGGCAGATAAAAGAGCTAGATATTAAGGTCAGGAATGTGGTGAAAGGCTTGCAATATTATAGAGGAAAACAACATAATTACAGAAGCCTGCAGGCCATATTTAATTTCAGCTTCGATTTACCGCAACTCAAGTTATGGCGGCAGTCACCCGCTGGCTATTCCGCGCGTTGCGGCGGCTTTCGATCTTATCTCTGCGTTGAATATGGGCAGGATGGATCGCTACTGCACGGCGCCCCAGGCAAAACCTGCGCTTTTGAAAACCTTCCACGCGCCAGAGTATATTGAGGCGCTTAAAAGGGCTGAAGATACGCAAAAAATCTCAGAGTATGATCGGACAAAATACCAATTGGGCACTGTTTCAAACCCGGTTTTTAAAGGTATGTTTGCACGGCCGGCCACGTCTGTTGGAAGCTCGTTATTGGCAGCTGAACTGGTCGCAAATGGCGGAGTTGCTTATGCGATGGGTGGCGGTTTGCACCACGGATTGGTCGATCGCGCGAATGGGTTTTGTTTTTTGAACGATTTGGTATTTGCAATCTTACGGCTGCGCAGCCTTGGCGTAGAACGCATTGCCTATATTGACTTGGATGCGCATCATTGCGATGGGGTTCAGGCTGCGTTTTCCGGGGATCGTGACCTTCTAATGATCTCAACCCATGAGGCGAAAAGATGGCCTTTTACAGGGGCTCTGTCTGAAAATATAATTGATCAACAGTTGAATATACCCCTGTTAAAGAATTGTAATAATGAAGAATTTAACCTTTTCTTTGAAGGCTGTATTTTGCCTGCCTTGGATCGCTTTGCGCCCGAAGCTATAATAATCCAAGGCGGGGCTGATGCCGTGTGCGATGACCCTCTGTCGCGGTTGGCGTTGTCAAATTACACGCTGTGGAACGCCGTAAAACGCCTAAAGGAAAGGTGTGACAAAGTCATTCTGACGGGCGGCGGCGGATATAACCCTTGGACGGTGGCGCGCTTATGGGCTGGGTTTTGGTTGGTTCTCAACGATCGTTCGCCTTTTATCGAGCTGCCAAGTGGCGCGCAGCGCGTTCTTGAAAGCCTGTCTTGGCAGCGCAAATTGCGCCCCAGCCATGATTTAATCACTCAACTTTACGATGCTCCACCCGAAAAGGCGCAACTTATTCGGCCAGAAACCGCCGCTTTGGCGGAACATATTCGCGATCTTCATGCGCTTTGAAAAACAGATACGTCCGAGTTTCGGCGCGCGACCTGATACAATTTTCTATCGGTTCGGCTTGGTTCTGATATGATTGCAGAGGATAAACGGCCTTCTGGGCGGGGCGGGCCTTTCTTTATGGCGCTGCCCCGCTATGTCGAGTTTCATGAAGAGTAAGTTTGACACATGTACAAGCGGCGCGTTGATGCCGGCTCCCGACCGGGTTTTTGGGCCTTGAGCGGGCGTGCCGTAAAGGTTCCAAGCGGTCGCGCCGCGCGCCTTGCTCATCTTGGTGGCCTTTCTTTGGGCATGTTGGGGAATGTGGCTGGCCAGGGTTTGAAAGAGCTGGGTTCTGGTCGGCGGCCAGCGCTTCCACAGCTTTTGATGAGCCCTCAAAACATGAGCCTATTGGCGCGTAAACTGGCAAAAATGCGCGGCGCGGCGATGAAACTGGGCCAGCTTCTTTCAATGGATAGCGGCGATTTTCTACCATCAGAGCTGGCGATGATTTTACAGCGCTTGCGGGCTGAGGCGGATTTTATGCCCCCGAAACAATTGCGGGATGTTCTGAACCATGAATGGGGTATGGGTTGGATGGGGCGGTTTTCCCGCTTTGATGTGCGCCCGATGGCGGCCGCATCGATCGGGCAGGTTCATTATGCAGTGACCAAGGCGGGCGCGGCCCTGGCCATAAAAGTTCAATATCCAGGCGTGCGCAATAGCATTGACAGCGATATTGAAAATGTATCCGCCTTAATCACATGGTCGGGGCTGTTGCCCCCCGGCCTCGATCTGGACCCGTTTCTGACCTTGGCGAAAGAACAGTTGCATGAAGAAACCGATTACGTGCGCGAGGCCAAGCAGCTGTTATGCTTTGGCGAACTTTTAAGCGGGGATACCCGCTTTGCGGTGCCGCAAATTCACGCGGATTTAAGCACCGAAAATATATTGGCGATGGAGTTTATGCCGGGTCAGCCGATTGAAGATCTGCTTCAATTTCCAACAGAAGATCGGCGCGCGGTTATGGAAGCCTTGATAGATCTAAGTTTAAAAGAACTGTTTGATTTCAAGCTTATGCAGACAGATCCTAATTTTGCAAATTTTCTTTATGACGCAAAGTCAAAGCGGGTGGTTTTGTTGGATTTTGGCGCAACGCGCCCAGTAAATGCGGCGCTGAGTGCAGCTTATGCCCGCTATCTGAACGCAGGTTTGGCAGGAAATGAAGCTCTCATGTGCAGCGCTGCGTTGACCTTGGGTTTCTTAAATGAAGCCATGCCGCAGAGTATGCAGGATGAGTTTGTCGAGATGATGCATCTTGCCTTTGCAGAGCTGGCAAAGGATCAGGTTTTTCAATTTGGCCAAAATGAACTGGCGCATGACTTACAACAGCGCGGTTTGCAAATGGCCGAGCGCTCGCGCGAGGTGCATCTGCCGCCGCCTGAGACTTTGTACATCCAGCGCAAAATGGCGGGCCTGTATTTATTGGGGCGTCGACTTAAGGCAGAGGTTGGTTTAAAAAATCTGCTAAAACCTTACCTGCATCCTTACGATTAGGGCAGGTCGGAAAAGGTTGATTGTAATCTTGCTTAGGCGGGTAAAGGGCCCCAAGTTACCATGTTTCGGAAAATGGTCGCAGATCCAACTCATGGCTCCAGCCATCTTTGCTTTGATGATATAGGCTCCAATACGCTTCTGCCACAGAGCTTGGATTCATCAGACTGTCTTCGGGCAGTCTATCCGGATCCTTGCCCTGGGCCCTAAATCGCTCACGAATAAATTCAGTGTCAACGGCGGCATCAATAATCAGATGCGCAACGTGAATATTTTGCGGGCCCAATTCACGGGCCATGCTTTGTGCCACCATACGCAACCCCGCTTTCCCGGCCGCAAATGCGCTATAGCCCGACTTGCCCCGCAAACTGGCAGAAGCGCCTGTGAAAAATACTTTGCCTCTGCCGCGCGGAACCATATATCGCGCGGCTTCGCGGCCCGTTAAGAATCCAGCAAAACAGGCCATTTCCCAAACTTTTCTAAAAACCCGTGAGGTCGTTTCCAGAATTGGAAAATGAACATTTCCACCCACATTGAAGATAACCAGATCAAGGGCCCCGATATCGCGCTCGATGGTTTTGAAAAGATCCGCGGTTTGCTCCTCATCGCGTGCATCCGTAGAAAACTTATAGGCGACCCCGCCAGAGGCGGCAATCTCATTGACCAGGCTTGTCAGTTTATCGCCATTGCGCCGCGCCAAACAAACCACAAATCCGCCTTGTGCAAAACGCCGCGCAATGGCGGCGCCAATATAATCGCCCGCGCCCACGATCAGAACAATCGGCGCCGTCATAAGGATGAGGCCGTCTGAAAGGCTGGGCGTTGGCTCAGATGCTCGCTATATTGCTGAAGGTTTGGTTTGTCACTGAAATCCGCGCCCAAGCGCTTTGCCATAATCACCGCATGACCGGTCATGAAATCAGCCGCTGATAAGTGCTCGCCAAGCAGAAAGGTTTTCCCTGAAAGCTGTTGCTCCACGCTTGTCAGCATCTGCCCCAAAAGTTTTGTAGCGCGCTTCACATTCACTTCATTGCGTCGCTCTGGTGGCAATAGAATCGTTTCGACCACGATGGTGTTCATCGGCGGCATGATCATGCCTTCGGCGTAATGAAACCACTGCAAATAAGCTGCAAACGCGCCCGAGTTTAGATCCGGGATAAATCTTCCATTGCCATATTTGGCTAATAAATATTGTATAATCGCGCCGCTTTCAAAAAGCGTGATATCGCCATCAACAAGCGTGGGCACGCGGCCCATCGGGTGCAAAGCCCGATAAGTGTCAGAGCGCATATCAGGGCTTCCAAGCTCAAAACTTTCAATCTCGTAGCCGAGGTCAAGCTCTTCGAGCAACCAAGCCACGCGAACGGCGCGGCTGTTGCGGGCATAATATAGCTTCATTCGTTTTTTCCCAAAGCGACTAAAAATAATTTCAAAAACTGACTTTGCAGGAAACGTAGCGTTACGATTTGATCTCTGTCAACTAAAGGATAAGCTGGCCTCATACTGGTGTTTATGAAAAAGGGCGAGGCGCTATGAAAACCCAAAATTGGCTTATCCGGGAAGAAGATAGGCGCGGGGTGACCCGCATCACATTATCATCCCCGCCGGTAAACGCTTTAACGGCTGATAATTTAGCGCTTCTCACCAATTTGGTGGCTGACTTAGAGGCGGATAGCGCGGTGCGGGCGGTTGTGCTGGCCAGCGCATTGCCCGTTTTTTCAGCAGGTCTAAACCTGAAAGACGCGGTCGATTTTGATCTTCAGGCGCAAACCGCTGTGGTTGATGGGATGGACCAAGCTTTTGGTGCTTTGTTTTCGTTTTCCAAGCCCTTGATTGCGGCGGTTTCGGGCGCGGCCATTGCGGGGGGGCTTTTTCCTGTTTTATGCGCTGATTATCGAATTGCCACCGCCAAGGCTAAGTTTGGATTGGCAGAGGTGAAGGTGGGTGTGACGATGCCCTTTTGTCCGATGGAGATCGCGCGCGCCGCACTTAGCCCAAATGATCTGCGCCGCTTGATGCAGCGAGGAGCGGCTATTTCAGCAGATAAAGCGTTAGCATCAGGCTTGATTGATGAGCTGGTTGAGCCAGGCGCGCTTTTGAGCCATGCGCACAGCGTGGCGGCGGAATATGCCGAATTGCCGCCGCGAACTTATGCTGAGATTAAAATGCAGGTGCGAGCTGACGCGATTGAACGCATCGAAAAAAATAGAGCACACCGGCAGGCTACGCCCGCTTTGGCTTGGTTTAGCCCTGAAACGCGGCCCGCAATGCGCAACTTGATCGGGTGAGGCTTTCCCTGCGCGGCTTTTTGTTATCTGGCAGGAAAGTATGACGCTGTGAAGCTTGCTTAAATGCCGATATGAAATACGTAGTTTGGCAAGGGCGCTGCCTCAAACGTGCTCGTATAGGAAACCGTTAAAATGACAGATCCGGGCCATGATTTAATAAAAATGCTTGAATTAACAGCCGTGGGGACAGATGCGTTTGAAGGCGTTGGAACGGGTGGCGAAACCACAATGCGCATTTTTGGCGGCCATGTGATCGCGCAAGCGTTAAGAGCGGCCTATCTGACCTTAGAGGGGCGCCTATGCCATTCCTTAAACGCCTATTTTATCCGAGCAGGAGATCCGGCCGTGCCTGTGATCTATCACGTTGAACGCACCCGAGATGGCGGCAGCTTCACAACGCGGCGTATCGTTGCGCGCCAGCAGGGTAAAGAAATTCTGACGATGAGCGCGTCGTTCCAACATCAGGAAGCCGGCATTGAGCATCAACACCCCATGCCCGCATGCGTAGGCCCTAAGGGATTGGCGTCGCGCAGCGCCTTGCGTCACGCCGAGGTGCACAGTTTGCCTGAAGCGCATCATGAAGAGTTTCTGCGCCCGCGGCCTGTTGAGGTTCGAGAGGTTCAACCGCGCGATTCTTTTACGCCTGATCCCTGCAGCGATAAGAATCAACTTTGGTTTCGGATGATGGCCGTAGCTGGACAAAGCGCAATAGTGCAGCAATGTTTACTGGCATATGCCTCGGATCTTAATCTGCTAGCATCCGGGTTGCGCCCGCATGCTGTGACCTGGTTTCAGCCCGGGGTTATGGTGGCCAGCCTTGATCATACAATTTGGTTCCATCGACCGGCACAATTTGAAACATGGCATCTATACGCGATGGACAGCCCTTTCGCAGGGGGAGCGCGGGCGTTTAACCGGGGTTCAATTTATGCCGCTGACGGCAATTTGGTGGCCAGCGTGGCGCAGGAAGGTTTGGTGCGGCAACCGTGCAGGTGACGCGCATTATCGCCCCATCTGCGACTGGATCCGAAACGATTGAATAGCTGGATCTAGCCATATTGTGCTTACATTGCTCGGCCCAGCTATTTTCCCTTTGGTGTGTTTGAGTTATCGTTTGCACGGTTTAATTTGCGCATACCTCCAATCCAACGGTCATAATCGGACGCTTTGTTTCGCATATAAGTCAACACTTCTGGATGCGGCAAAATCAGAAAGCGTTCGTCTTTAAGCCCTTGCAGGCAGGCTTGCGCCACGACATGTGGACTTAAAATGCCATCAAGGCTGGCGGCATGGCCGTCCAGCCCGGCGATCATATCAGTTTGTACGGCTTGTGGGCAGAGCACGGATAGTTTGATCCCTTGATCGCCATAAGTGAAGGCCAACCATTCGGCAAAACCGATCGCGGCGTGCTTGCTCACCCCGTAAGGCGCAGAGCCAATTTGGTTTAACAATCCAGCCGCCGAGGCGGTTTGCAGCAAATAGCCCCCGCCCCGCGCAATCATACGGGGTACCAAATGCCGCGCCACCCAAATATGCGACATGACATTGGTTTCCCAAGCCCGCTGCCAGTCTTGATCTGAGGCGTCAAGTCCCGCCTGATGTAAAATTCCAGCATTCGAGCAAAACAGATCAATCGAGCCTATTTCGGCTTCGCTTTGCGCGATAAGATTGATCAGATCGGCCTCTTTTGAAACATCGGCTTCTATGCTGACCCCATCGATCAGATCAGCGGTTTCTTTGCTTTTGATTGCGTCAATATCGCTGCAAATAACTCTCTTTGCCCCCTGTTTGGCAAAGCAGATGGCAAGCGCTTTGCCGATCCCTGCGCCTGCGCCTGTAACCACAATAATTTTATTCTTGATATCCACGTTTTATTATCTTTCGTTAGAACAAGGGCAAAACGCAAAATGCCTTTCAAGAGAAGCGCTGATCAGTCATTTATTCACCCATTTTGGCGCGCGTTTTTCAACGAAGGCTGCAACGCCTTCGCGTAAATCTTCTGTTTGCAGAAGGTCAGCCAGAACCTCGCGGCTAAACTCTAAGCTGGCAGGCAGGTTCTCGCGCTTGGCCAGATCGTTCAACACCCGCTTGGTTGCTTTCACCGCCGAGGGCGAAACAGAGGCTATTTCCTGGGCTTTGCTTAACGCGGTTTCTATTAGTTTTTTGTCGGGTGTAACCGCATTCACAATGCCCATATTCAACGCTTCAGTTGCCGAAATACGCCTCCCTGTCAGCATCATTTCCTGGGCTGCGGCGCGTCCGATATAGCGGCTGAGGCGCTGTATGCCGCTGGCCGCAGCCATGAAGCCAACTTTTACCTCGGGCAGCGCGAATGTGGCTGTTTGCGCCGCGATGATAATATCGCAGGATAGGGCGGTTTCAAAGCCGCCGCCCATTGCAAAGCCATTCACGGCAGCAATGACCGGTTTTTCCAAGTCAAACCTTTGGGTTAAGCCAGCAAAGCCGGTTGTGGGCATGCTGGTAGCGCCGCCCTTTGCCGTGGCTTTCAAATCATTTCCCGCGCTAAAGGCTTTTTCGCCGGCTCCGGTTAAAACGGCGACCCAGAGATCAGGGTTAGCTGCAAACCCGTCCCACACGTCTGACAGTTCTGCATGCATGGGCGCATGCATCGCGTTGTGAACATCAGGTCGGTTTAAAGTCACTAAAAGGACTTTGCCATAGGTGCTAAGGCTAACGAATTCGTAGGACATGGCTGCTCCTTCACAAAAGTGCAGTAGATCAGAGCCGGGTCTCGTGGCCGTTTGTACCGCGCGCTACAACACTGATCTATCAATGCTTTTCTCAAGGTAACGGGTTGGTCTTTGTAGTTCAACGGCGCTTTTGGGTGCAAGGTTATATCGCTATTGTGCAATTGACCCAAACACCCCAAACCCGCCCGCCATTAAAAAACGATGGCTGACGGGGCGCGGGGCTTATCCTGCGGGCAAAGCTACCAAGTGCCAGATAGCCTTAGCGATCTTCAATATTTACATAGTCGCGCGCTGTATCGCCCAGATATAATTGGCGTGGACGACCAATTTTCATTTGCGGATCTGCAATCATTTCTTTCCATTGCGAAATCCAGCCAACGGTGCGGCTCAGAGCAAAAATTGGTGTGAACATTGACGTTGGAAAACCCATCGCTTCCAGAATAATTCCCGAATAAAAATCTACATTTGGGAATAATTTCTTTTCAACGAAATAGGGGTCACTGAGAGCCATTTTTTCAAGCTCTTTGGCGACTTGCAGCAATGGGTTATTGGCCACTCCCAGCAATTCGAGAACTTCATCTGCCGATTGTTTTAACACGGTGGCGCGCGGATCTGTGTTTTTATAAACGCGGTGACCAAATCCCATCAAACGAAACGGATCATTTTTGTCTTTCGCTTTGGCAATATAGGTTGGGATATTCTCGACGGTTCCGATTTCGCGCAGCATTTCTAAACAGGCTTGGTTTGCGCCGCCATGCGCGGGGCCCCAAAGGCAGGCTATACCCGCTGCAATGCAGGCAAAAGGGTTAGCGCCGGAACTTGAGGCCAGGCGTACGGTGGATGTTGACGCGTTTTGTTCGTGATCTGCATGCAGGGTAAAGATCCGGTCCATTGCGCGGCTCAGGATCGGATTTACTTTGTAATCCTCAGCCGGTACGGCAAAGCACATCCGCAAAAAGTTAGAGGCATAATCAAGATCATTGCGCGGATATTCGAAAGGTTGCCCGATCGTATATTTATACGCCATGGCGGCAATCGTTGGCATTTTCGCAATCATTCTGATCGACGCCACCTCTCGCTGCCAGGGATCAGAGATATCGGTGCTATCGTGATAAAAAGCTGACATAGCGCCAACGACACCCGTCATAATGGCCATCGGATGCGCATCCCGACGAAAGCCTCGGAACAAATACATCATTTGTTCGTGGATCATTGTGTGATTGGTGACGCGGCTTTCGAAATCCTCTAGTTCCGCCGGTGAGGGCAATTCACCATAAAGCAGCAGGTAACAGACTTCCAAATAATGCGATTTAGAGGCCAATTGATCAATCGGATATCCGCGGTGCAATAACTCACCTTTACCGCCATCAATGAAGGTGATGGTGCTGTCACAACTGGCTGTTGAGGTAAAACCGGGATCATAGGTAAAAACGCCTGCGTCTTTATAAAGGCTGCGAATATCAATCACATCAGGACCGGCTGATGGGCGGTGAATAGGCAATTGATACACTTGACCGTTTAAGCGCAATTCTGCGGTTTGTTTTGTATCAGCCATATTCGTTCCTTTTCCCATCGGCACTATGGCCTCATTTTTTTCTGATTATGCGCGATGTGAGCAGAATTATCTTCCTGCTATGGCGTCTTTGATTCGCGCTATTGTTTCGTCGCGGCCCAGCAAAACCATCATATCATACACGCTTGGAGAGGCTTTTCGTCCAGCAAGTGCAGCCCGTAACGGTGCCGCAAGCTGCCCGAATTTGAGTCCGTAGGAGCCAACAAATTCGTGAAAAAGCGTTTCCAAATATTCCCGGCTCCACGTAACATTTTGCAACTGCGGCGTCAATGATTTGAGTATACCGATGAACACAGTGTCAAGCGTTGCCTGCGCGGGCTCATCGATAGAAATAGGGCGTGTTTGTAAAATAAAGCGAGCCTTTTCAAGAAGTTCAGGAAGTGTTTTGGCCCTTTCCTTTAGGCAATACATGGCTGTATCCAGCCCCTGTAACTGCGCGTCAGTGAATGGCGGAGCACCGTTGGCAGATTGATAATTGGTTATATCTTGCAGCAGTGCAGCATTTGAAGCAGCTGCAATATGTTTGCTTGAAAGATTTTCTAGTTTTTTGAAATCAAATCGCGATGGCGATTTGCCTATGCCCTTAAAATCAAACCACTCTTGTGCCTCGGCATCGCTAAAAAATTCATCATTCCCATGGCTCCAACCAAGCCGGGCCAGATAATTGCGCATCGCCACCGCGGGGTATCCCATCTGTTGATACTCTTCGACGCTGGTGGCCCCATGACGTTTTGAAAGCTTTTTGCCATCAGTTCCAAAAATTAAAGGAATATGGGCGTAGATGGGCAGGGGCCATCCCATGGCATGATAGATTAGCATTTGGCGCGCGGCGTTGTTTAAATGATCATCGCCGCGGATCACATGCGTGATCCCCATGTCATGATCATCTACCACGACCGCAAGCATGTACACTGGTGAACCATCCGAGCGCAGCAACACCATATCATCCAATTGACTATTGCGAATGACCACCTTGCCTTGCACTTCGTCATCGATATGCGTCTCGCCATCGCGCGGGGCTTTTATTCGGATAACAAATGGCGCATCGGGATGCTCTGATGCTGGAATATCGCGCCATGGGCTTTGAAACAGCGTCGAGCGCCCTTCGGCGCGGGCCGCTTCTCGAAAGGCTTCTATGTCTTCTTGCGTCGCAAAGCACTTATAGGCATGCCCCGTCTTCAATAGATGCCAAGCGATCTGGGCATGGCGTTCGGCGCGCTCATATTGACTGATAGCCTCTCCATCATAGTCTAAGCCCAACCAATCTAATCCGCGCAAAATGGCAGCGCTGGCTTGCGGAGTTGATCTTTGTCGATCCGTATCTTCGATGCGTAACAAAAATTTACCACCGCGCCCACGGGCATAAAGCCAGTTAAACAATGCCGTGCGCGCCGTCCCTATATGCATATATCCCGTTGGTGAGGGGGCAATTCTCGTAACAACCTGTGACATTACAGATTAACCTTTCCGCAATTCTACCGCGTTAATTTTTACCCGTGTCTAGCGATCCTGCGAGGCAAGGACAAGCATGCTCACGCTCAAGAATTTTTTGCGATGCGAACTGGAAAAGCAACGGGTTGTTTTGTTCTACTGGCTGCCGGTTGCCTTGGCCAGTGGGATTGGATGTTACCTGTCGCTTCGTCATGAGCCCGCGCCAAATTTATTTGTTGCGATGGCGTTGCTCGGGGGAGTTTTTTATCTGGGCTATCATTTTCAAACATGCAGCTTGGCGCCGTTTTTCCTTTTGTTAGCGGTGTTCTGCCTTGGTTTTTTTGCGGTGGCTGGAAAGGCTTATTATGTCGCGGCACCCACGCTTACCTACCGATTTTACGGAGAGATTGAGGGGCGAATTATAGGTGTCGATCGGGCGCGCAGTGGAGCGGTAAGAGTAACGCTGGATCAAGTGGAATTGGAAAACATATCCAAAAGCAACACTCCCCAGAAAGTGCGCCTTTCAATTAATGGCGGCCCTGCAGCGCAGCTTTTAACGCCGCAGGGGCGTTTAAAAACCAAAGGTTTTTTGATGCCACCTCCGGCTCCGTCTGAACCCGGGGGGTTTGACTTCCGGCGTTACGCTTGGTTCCGAGGGCTTGGGGCCGTGGGTTATACGCGAGAAGGCGTGCATATCACCTCTGGCCCGTCATCAGGAATATTTATGCGGCTTTTTGACAGAAGAATGGCGCTCTCTGCGCGGATTAAAGCCGGTGTCTCCGAGGCAGCATCTGGCCCAGCTGCGGCAATAATTACGGGCGACCGCTCTTCTCTGACGCGCGCGCAGCTTCGGGATTTGCGGCGCAGCAATTTGGCGCATTTGCTAGCGATATCGGGGCTGCATGTGGCTTTGCTGACGGGGGTGGTGTTTGGGTTCTTTCGCCGCTTATGCTTATTGAATGCAAATGCCCTCTTGCATTTTAACGCCAAAAAAATTGCCGCGGGTTTTGCGATTTTGATCGGGTTTTATTACGTGATGATTTCTGGGGCAGCTGTGTCAACGCAACGCGCCTTTATTATGGTGTCAATCGTGATGCTGGGGGTGTTTTTCGATCGGCGCGCTTTGAGTTTACACAGCGTTGCTCTTGCGGCTTTGGTGATTTTGGCTTGGCGACCTGAAGATGTAAGTTCAGCGGGGTTTCAAATGTCATTTGCCGCCACGATTGCGCTGGTTACCGTGTTTCAGCGTATTCCTGCTTTACCGAGGTTTTCGCGTTTGCGCCGGATGCCGGTGATTTCGTTGATTTTATCCTCATTAGTGGCGGGCTTGGCCACGGCGCCTTTTTCGGCGGCGCATTTTAACCAAGTTAGCCATTATGGTTTGCTGGCAAATATTCTCAGCCTTCCGGTTATGAGCTTTCTCGTGGCCCCCTCGGCGGTGTTGGCCATGATGTTAATGCCTTTTGGCGCCGAGGCGGTTGGCCTCTGGGGGGTGGATCTTGGCCTTCGATGGATTTTGGCCGTGGCGCATTTTTTCGCGCAGCCTGCGAGCGCGGTAACTTTCGTGATAAAGCCAGCTGCATGGATCTTACCGGTATTCAGCGCATCTTTCGTTTGGATCATTTTATGGCGTGGTTGGGGTAAGGGGCTTGGTATTGTGGGTGTGGTCGTGGCTTTTATGGGCTGGCATGGTAGCGTTCGACCCGATATTTTGATCGCCAAAGATGGCGTGCTTGTCGGCCTTCTTTTGCCGGAAGGACGGGCGCTTTCCAAGCCAAATGGTGGAACATTTTCGGCCGGCATATGGGCGCAAAACGATGGGCTGCCGATGCCACGCGAAAAAGCCTATGCCTTGTGGCAAGATCGGAAAATCGATCTTTATCACCATTGGTCGAAAAAAAAGAAAGGATTAGAAATTGCGTGCGTTCCAGGAGAACTGCATATTGTGGCGCAGAAACGCCCCATTAGCGGGGAATGTTGGCATCTGTCTCATCATATCATAAAGCGCAATGGTGCAACCGCGATATGGTTGGATCGTCAAGGAAAGCCCGCGAAAATCCGACACATAAATTCCGAATTTACCCGCTTATGGAGCAAGCAAAGATAGCGGGCCTGCGCGATTGTTGGATCTTACCCCAATTACCCTATTGGAAAAGGCTTTTGCACGGCGCTAATAGGTGCGGATCAATCCAACCAAACGACCCTGCACTTTAACTTTTTCCTGCGGCAAAATGCGCGTTTCATAGGCTGGGTTGGCCGCTTCAAGCGCAATCGCATCGCCGCGGTGGAAAAACCGTTTCAGCGTGGCCTCGTGATTTTCAACCAGCGCCACAACGATATCGCCATTGGTGGCGGTTTTTGTTTCTCGGATCACGACAACATCGCCATCATTGATCCCGGCTTCGATCATCGAGTCGCCCTTTACCTCAAGCGCATAATGTTCGCCGCCCGCGCGCAGCATGTGGCCTGGAACGGCGATGTTATGGGAAACTTGGCTGATTGCTTCGATTGGCACACCGGCGGCGATTCTGCCCATAACGGGCAGTTCCAGCGCCTGCAGCGCCTCAATCGGGGTGGCGCTTGGCGGGCGCGTTTCAGGCCGTCCCCCTTCGATCACGCGGGGTGCAAATCCGCTGGGATCCCCCCCTAGGCTTTCTGGAAGCTTCACGATTTCGATTGCCCGGGCTCGATGCGCAAGCCGGCGGATAAAACCACGTTCTTCCAATGCCGAAATTAATCTGTGAATTCCAGATTTTGATCTCAAATCCAACGCTTCTTTCATTTCATCGAAGGAAGGCGGCACGCCGTCACGGGTTAGGCGCTTATTGATGAAGTTTAATAGATCAAGCTGTTTGCGGGTGAGCATCACATCCTCCAGAGCATAATTTTGCTTTGTTCTATAGATGTTCTTGATTTGTGTCAAGTTATTGCCGCGAAAGAGGCCGCTTCTTGCGCAGCTGCCGCTTTAAAGCGGGATATATTCGATCCTGTCACCTTGCTTTGCGGGGGCGGCAAAAGCCGGACGAATGGCCAAAATATTGGCTTTTGCCAGAACGCTTAGCAAAGCGCTGTCTTGGCGTTCAAACACATGTACGCGCCCCTCGTAAAACTTTGCCCGCATATAATGTTCGCGGGGACCGTTGGCTGCGACGTCTTGCGCCAAGGGCGCGGATTGCCGGATCGGCGCGGATCTTGGTAAGCCCAAAAGTGCGTTCACAATTGGAATGACAAAAATATGGCCGCAGACCAAGGCTGAAACCGGGTTTCCGGGTAGGCCGATCATAATCGTATCGTCCCACGCTCCGGCCATTAAAGGTTTGCCCGGGCGCATGGCGATTTTGTAAAAGCTTTGTTTTATGCCGATATCAGCAGCAACTTGCGCCACCAAATCATGATCTCCGACCGAGGCGCCGCCAATCGTAAGAACAATGTCGCTGCCTGCAGCCAGCGCGAAAGTGGCTTTCAAACTGGCGCGAGTGTCGCGCGCAATCGGTAAAATCCGACAGTCGGCGCCATGGCTGTTCAAAAGAGCGGCCAGACCATATGTGTTTGAAGCTAAAATTTGATCTTGGCCCGGCTGCTCTCCTGGCATTACCAATTCATCACCCGTTGACAGAAGAGCAATCGTTGGTCGTTTATACACGGGGATCTGCGCCATATTCATTGAGGCCAAAAGGGCAATATCCGCCGCATTAAGCCGTTTGGGTGCATCTAGGCAACTGCCGGCTTTAAAATCATTGCCGGCTGGCCGGATATGGCTTTGGGCATTGGGATCTTCGCTCAGTTCGATCCTATCTGCGATGCGGATCGCATTTTCTTGAATAATGATAGCGCTGGTGCCTGCAGGCACAGGGGCACCGGTGAAAATGCGCACCGCGGTATCGGGTGTCAAATCACCTTCAAATCGGCGTCCTGCTGCGGCTTCTCCGATCACCTGATAACTATCCCCGCGCTTCGCTGCTGGCTGCGCGATCGCGTAGCCATCCATGGCTGCGGCATCAAATGGCGGTTGATCGCGCGAGGCCTTCATCGGACGCGCTAAAACGCGGCCCATGGCTTTGGTGAGATCGACCGTTTCCACATTCGGTTTCTGGACCAGCGCGAAAAGAGCATCTAACGCCGCTTGGACAGAGATCATGGCGCTTCGTAGCGGCCCGATTTACCGCCATCTTTTAAGGCCAAATGAACGCCCCCGATCTGCATCGCTCGATCTGCGGCTTTTAACATATCATAGATCGTCAGGGCCGCGCCATTCACTGCGCAAAGCGCTTCCATTTCTACACCGGTTTGCCCTGATGTTTTGATCGTTGCCTCAATGCGCACACCCGGCAAATCAGGATCTGCCTCCAGGTCGACAGCGATTTTCGTGATTGCCAATGGGTGACAAAGGGGAATGATCTCAGCGGTTTTTTTAGCGGCCATGATCCCTGCAAGACGCGCCACGCCCAACACATCGCCTTTTTTGGCAAGGCCTTGGGTGATGAGATCCAGCGTTTCAGGCTGCGTGCTGATCCAGCCTTTTGCCACAGCGATGCGATCCGTGTTTTGTTTTTGCGAAACATCAACCATATGGGCGTTTCCGCGGCTGTCAAAATGGGTGAGTTTGGGCATCTGAGCTTACCTAGGATCAGATAGGAGGCTGCGCGTTGCCGCCGCCACATCTGTTTGCCGC
>Ga0181597_10001740_pt1 | contig 24125 bp, 19 predicted proteins | sample 041ome_5_FD_148647 | JGI IMG/M metagenome (GOLD analysis project Ga0181597, IMG submission 148647) | Coastal salt marsh microbial communities from the Groves Creek Marsh, Skidaway Island, Georgia - 041403US metaG (spades assembly) | ecosystem: Environmental > Aquatic > Marine > Intertidal zone...
AGAGTTCCACCGTGCGGTCTTCCAGCTCAATCACCCGGGGCGTAATTTCTGCATCGAGCGACTGCCCGAGTTCTTCCAGTGCCAGCGAGTGAATCTTGGATTCAGCGCGTTTTTCGAGTCCGCTTTTAAGCAGTGCGCCGCCGCCGATGACACCTACGGCACCGGCGCTTCGCGTGGTCCGACTCCCCGACGTTTGCGCCACGATGCCGGCAATAATCGCCGCGCCGCCGGCAATCATTTCGCGTTGCGCCTCCGACTCCAGTTCGCGCAGGGCAACGGTTTCTTCGTAGCTCGCTTTACGCCATTCTTGGTAAGGGTCGTACATTTCCTCAGAGAATCCGGTGTAGTGGCCTTGCAGGGTGTCGACAAAAACATAGTGTCGCTGGCGCAGACCCCGAATGCGGTTGAGCATGGGATCGTCCTCGGCGGGCAATCGGCGGAGCGAGATGTGTCCGGTTTCGTCTTCCTGTAAGTAGTCGGCGAAGGCACCGTTGGCAAAGTCGCGGGCAAAGCGCATTTCTGCCACTTGTCGAATTTCGGCGCGCTCAGCTGCGGGCACCCCGTTAAACTTTTGCAGCATGTCGTTAGCGATCATGCGGTATACCGCAAGAAAGGGGTCCTGCTTGACCCGCGTGCCCTGCTCATAGGCGTAGCGACTGGTAACACCGGTGTAGCGCTTGTCGAGCCAAACGGTATCGCGGGCATCGCTGACCACAATCTTCAGTTCAAGTGCCTCGCCGTCAGAGCGCAAGATGGTGCCCTGCACCAGCAGATCAGAGAATTGCCGGTCGTCTGGGACCACTCTTACTGCACCCCAACCCCCTTGTTCGGTTAAGACCTGAGTGAGCTCCGTTGCCATAAAGGTGGCCTCGGCGCGCCGCACCTCGGGGTAGACGAGTGGCTCGTCTTCAACCGTGCCGATACCCGGGTCAAGAATGACCACGCCCACATCGAGTAACTCTGCCTCGGGAGTGAGGGTGTCGGGGGCAGCCAGAGCCGGTACTTGGGTAGATTTAATGGTTTCGGAAACGCAGCCTGTGAGCAGCGTGAGGCCAAACATCAGGGTCAGAGCGAGGCGCATCATGATTCGGGCACCTCAAGGCCTTTGTACTTGCGATACTCGTTCCAGAGTTTTTCACGGACTTCGGGGTCGGCCTCGCGCATGGCCGCTTCACGCAGTTGCCGTGCCACTACGTCGTCGTCGTTGCCGTTGGGTATGTCCGCCGGCGGCGGATACTTGGCGCCGTCGGGTGGCGGTGCGCCGCTACGTCCGCCGATACCGCCGCCGACCGAACCACCACCGGCACTGCCCATGCCGCCACCAAAATCGGGTTCTCTTTCGCCAGAGGCTTCGCTCCCTCCGGCAGCAGTTGTTGAGCCCTGTTCGGTAGCAGCGCGCTCGCGCGCGGCCTCTCGCTGGCGCTGCTCTTCGTCATAGATAATGCCGTCAAAATCCCGGGTGCTTTCTTCGAGTTGTCGATCGAGGATCGCGACCCGCTCTGCCGCCGTGAGCGGGCCATCGGCGCCCATATCCGAGTCCATCCCGCCTGTAGCGCGCGTGCCAGGGCCATTTTGTGCGCCGTCAGACCCGGTTTCGCTGCCGGAGTCGCTACCCGTTTCGTTGCCCGCATCTGCACCGCTGTCTTGCGCAACTTCACCATCTTCCCCGGAGCCAGTGCCTCCTTCGCCCCCGCCTTCGGCGCCACCACCATCGGATGACCCTTGCCCCTCGGACCCGTAATCCTCATCGAAGGTGGGCAGGGTATCGACCATGGAGGGTAAATCTGCGCCCCGCGGCATATCGCCAAAGCCGGGGTCGCCGCCGCTGCCGGAGGCCCCTTCACCGGCACTCCCCGCCGACCCGGTTCCTGCGCTGTCTGCGCCGCTTCCCGAACCGCTTTGGCCCGCGCCCGAAGTGCCTGCAGCACCGCCGCCTGGCATGCCGCCAGAGGCGCCCGCGCTACCGGACGAGCCGGCGCCGCTGGATCCGCCAGCGCTGCCCGCACTGCCGCTGGAACCGCCTGTACTACCCGAACTCCCGCTTGCTCCACCGGCGCTCGAGCTGCTGGAGCCAGCACCGCCGCCACCCGCACTGGAGCTACTGGCACCCGAGCTGCCGCTACTCGAGCTAGACCCACTCGCGCCACCGCCGCTGGGAGACGAGGCGCCGGAACTCGAGGAGGGAGAGGGCGGCGTAGGTACCGAGGGGGTGGTGGGTGTGCTCGCTGAGGGGCAGCCCGCCAGCATCAACAACACTCCCACCAAACCCAGCGCCAGCAGAGGTCGCAGTTTGTGGGGCGCGCAAGAAAAGGACGCGTATGTCATTGGGGTTGCAGTGCCATTCGGTCGGTGTTCGGAGATTCGAGATCAAAAGACCATACTATGGTATCAGTCTCGACAGGTACTCCAGCCTCATATCGCGGCCTAAAGCGAATCCGCCGCATCTTTCTCAATAACCGTTCTACGCTCGAGGCGACAATTTCCGCTGATTCTTGGTCAGATTGATTGCCGGCGCTCTCCCCGGAGGCGTCTGCCGCCGACCCTGAGTTATCGGTGACCGCCAGTCGCTCGAGGTCTTTGACTTTTCCCGACTCATCAACCCGAAACTGCACCACGACAGGGCCGGTGTCGTCTCTGCTAAAGGGTGGCAGCGGCCGAAGACTGTCAATGTTGGGGAGCGGGGTGCTCGTCTCGAACAACGCGGCTCGCATCACCGGATCATCGATGGGTTCGGGTTCGGGTTCGGGTAGTGGGGCGTTAGCGGCGGCACTCGCGTTCTCGGCACTGTTGGTGGTATTGGTTGCGGCGGTGTTTTCTGCGGTGGCGACCCTCGTTTGCTCGCCATCACCGGTTAGCGGTGCGGTGCCCTCGATTTCAGTGTTGCTGTCTGCCATAGTATCGACATCGGGCTTTGGTGCTGGCGGTGGCGTGATTCTGTTCCACGCTTGCTCATAATAGTTGTGGGCCTGGGATCTGCGCCCCATCCACCAAGCCCAGTCACCGAGCCTGGCGAGATCGCTGGCCTGTTCTCCCGCGCTGGCGCCGTTGAAGCGCTTTACGGCGAAGATATTGGTGAGCACGGCTTCGCCCCGACGGTATACACCCCCTAGCGACGTGGTTTGGCGATAGTTGTTGTCGAGTGAATTGTGGCTCGCGCTGTCCCGTTGCATCGCAGCAAAGTGATACTGCAACCGCAGCATACCTTCGAGCGGCTTTACCAATGCAAGGGACTGTTCCCCATAAAGCTGCGCACTCTGGTTATAGGCGAGTCGATAGTACTCCCAACTCCGGGCGAGGTGCTCCGGGTGGGTTTCTTGCTCACCCAGCCGCAACTCCCACGCCTGCTCCGCCCAGGCCCCCTGATCCAAGAGCGCCGAGATAGAGGCAGGGGTTCCTTCGAGCGCTTCTGATTCCACCCTGGCGAGATAACGCTGGCGCTCATCGACCTCATCAAAGCGCCCCATCGCGGTGAGACTGCGAATTTCGGCACGTAATAACGGTATCTGGTCTGCGGCATATAGCCCCGATTGCACACGACTGACATGCACGCCGCGCTTGAGCACCGCCTCGGCTTCTTCGTGGCGGTTGAGGGCTTGCAGGTTGAGCCCAAGCCCCAGCAGCTGCTCGGTGAGCCCCGGCGCAAAAGCGCCTGCGCTGGCTTCCATCGACTGAATGTAATTGCGGTACACGCCCAGCGCGCTGGGTTCAGGTGGCGGCGGTGGGGGACGCTCAGCCTCCAATGGTGTTGCCATATCGATTACGATGGGCGCCGGCTCGCTTGCTGTCGCCGTGGTGTCGGGTTCCTGAGCAGAGGCAAAAAAGGGACTCACCCCGAAAAAAATCAGGGTCAAGAAGGGCAATCCGTGCCTGTGTAACAGTCGGCGCGTATGGGCCAAGATCCCTCTCCGGCGCTTACCTTGGCCAGCCAGTATAGAGCGATGTGGCAAAAAAAAGCAGTTCAGTGCGTGCGGTGGACGTCAACCTTACTGAACGGATATCGGACAAACCGCGCAACACAGTTTAAGGAAGCAGCATGGGTCAGTTTTACGAACAAACTGCGGTTTTGCCCCAGGGAGAGTCGCGCTGGCAGGCCGAGGTGCATCGCGGTTGGCGTATTGGCAGTGTGGCCAATGGGGGCTATGTGTTGGCGCTCGTCGGTCGTGCCTTGTCCGAAGCGCTGAATCAGCCTGACCCGCTCAGCATCAATGCGTTTTATCTGGCACCGGTGACCCTGGGCGAAATCGAGGTGGCGGTGGAGTCGCTCTCGGAAACCCGCAGTACCCACTTTGCCAGCGCGGATCTTAGGCAGGAGGGTAAGCTCAAGCTCCGCGCCACCGCGGCCTACACCGATCTCGACAAGCTGAAGGGGCCCGATTGGACCAACGTCACGCCGCCCACGGTGCCGACATTTGCTGAGGCTGCCTCACTGGCTATGTCGCATCTGGAAATTCACCAGAGCGTCGATCTCCGCATGGTGCAGGGTGCCGAGATTTTTACCAACGGGCAGACCAGCGGCTCAGGAGAGTTCGTTGCTTGGCTGGCGCATAAGGACGGTGCCGCGCCGGAGCCGGTTGATCTCTTGATGTTTGCCGACATTATACCGCCGCCGATCTTTACGCTTTACGGCGCCTATGGCTGGGTGCCCACGGTGGAGCTCACTGTACAGGTGCGGCGCAAGCCTTCAGCTGGGCCGCTGCTTGCGCGGCACACTACCCGCCAAGTGACCCGTGGTGTCGCCGAGACCGATACCGAAATCTGGGATAGCGAGGGCGATCTGGTTGCCATGGCGCGCCAGACTTACAAGGTACGGATGCCGAAGGCTGATTGATACGGTCAGTCAGGGTAGCAATGCCAGTTCAATGACCTGATCAATCAGGTTGATCCAATCGGTCTCGTCTTTTTTGCTGTGGGGCTCCACGTCGAGTAGCACCCGCCCGATCGTGTAGGACTGAACGAAGAGAGCGGCCGTGCGGGCGGGGAAGTCAGAGCGGACGTAACCTTTCTCCTGCGCCGCGCGAAACTCGTCGGCAAGTCGCTCAGTCATGTTGGCCTGAACTGCCGCCACGCGCTCCAGTAAAGCCGGTCGGCTCCCCGCCATGGCCAGTAGCTTGATCCTGAGCATCCGTCTGGGTGCTCGGTCACCGCCTTGGGTGGCGCGCGTAATGGCAGTCATCGCCTGCCTGAAATCACCCTTGCTCTTGCAGCGGCCGAGCGCACCCGAGATGGCCTGGGCGTCGAGCTCGACATTTCTGGCAAAGCCCCTCAGCAAGGCCTCTTCTGCAAGGGCCTCGAGATCTTTGAAGTGCTTGTAAAGCGTATTGCGCGCAACGCCGGCGTCAGCCAGTACGTCATCGAGGCGAAGCTGGTGGGCGTCCTGTTCTAAAAGCAGCGCCTCCGCAGCATCGAGCAGCTTGACGCGAACAGCCTCGCCGCGGGGCTGTTTGGCTTGCTGCTCGCCCAGCGGTACGACGTTTCTTTTATCGGGTCCCACTTTTGCCATCGGTCAAGTCTAACGCGATTGGTTTTGGAGCGCCTCGTGCTCTGGTCACTGAAGCCGCGGCTATTACCTGTTGACTGCGTGATTGAGTACTTATAATCTATATTTGTAGTACTTTATTGTTAATCTTGCTTGGTACCTCTGAGTATCGGGTTCAACCAATTTGCTTGAGGCACTTATGAAAAAACGCTTTTTCACAATCTGGGTCTTTTTATTGGCACACAATCTGTTGTTGAACCATGCACAGGCGGTCACCACAACGACTCACAACTGTGCCGCGACCAATTTGCCGGAGTCTGTGCTGACCCAAGACGCAGGTGCAGACACCTACAAAATCCAGCTGAGCAATTGCACTGGTAAAGAACTGGGCGATAACCCCGGCAAAAATTTTTATTGGCAGAGCTTTACTGCGGATCCCGCAAGTAATCCTCCTGATGATATCGGAGTCGAAGTCGACATCGATGGGGCTTCTGTGGCGGGGAATGCCGCGGGAGGTGCTGCTCATGCTCTGACAGATGGTTTGGTAACTATTAAAAATACCAACGCGCAGCAGGTTGAGGTTCGTGTGTATGTTTATTCGTCGGACACGGACTACGCGAACAATGCGGCAACATACAAAATCACGATGGCGGCGGCAGGGACCGGCTCAGGCGGTGGTGATGGAGGCGACGATGGCGGTGGCGGAGCCGTTGCAACGCCAGTCCCCGCATTACCAATGTTTGGTCTGTTGGCCCTCGGTGGCCTGCTGGGTTTTCTCGGCCTTCGCAGGCTCAGGCAGTAAGCGAGTTCCTGGAAGACAAAGCCCGGCCTAGGCCGGGCTTTTTTGTGGGGCTTTGGTCGTGAGTTATTTTGCAGTGCAAGCGCGCGGTTGGCACGTCTGCAGAGTAGCGCTTACTCGGTCGCGACGTGACCCCCAGGGCGGCGCATATCGGCAAAGCCCTGCATCCACCCCTCGTCGATCATCAGCGAGTTCGAGCGCCCGATGGTGCGGCGGGTGGGGCTGAGTTGATGGCCCCATTCCTCTAACAGTCTTTGCGTGTCTGCGCTGATACCGGGCTCGACCAGGGTGCGGTCAGGCATCCATTGGTTGTGCACGCGGGGTGCTGCGACCGCGGTGGCGATGTTCATATCAAACACCATGGCATTCAGGAGTGTCTGCAGCACGGTAGTAATAATTAGTGATCCGCCCGGGCTCCCAGCAGCCAGCCACGGCTGACCGTCTTTGAATACCAGTGTCGGAGTCATAGAGGAGAGCGGTCGTCTGCCCGGTGCGATGGTATTGGCCTCGCCCTGCACCAAGCCATAGGCGTTGGCAGTGCCGGCTTTGGCGGCGAAATCGTCCATCTCATTGTTGAGCAGGATGCCGGTGCCGGGCACCACAATGTGCGAGCCAAAGCTGAAGTTGAGGGTGTAGGTATTGGCGACCACATTGCCCTCAGCATCGGCCACCGAGTAGTGGGTGGTGTCGGGGCTTTCTGCGGGTACCGGGTTGCCGGGGCCCACCTCTTCAGCGGTTTTAGCGCGGTCAGCGTCAATCAGTTTGCGGCGCTCGGCCGCGTACTCCTTGCTAATCAGTGCTTCAGTGGGAATCACGGTCTGGTCTGGGTCACCCATGTAGCGGCTGCGGTCCGCATAGGCAAGCTTCATACTCTCGATCACGCGGTGCAGGTAGGCCGCGCTGTTGTGGCCGTAGGATTCCAGTGGGTACGGCTCGAGGATGTTGAGCATTTGCAATATATGCACGCCACCCGACGAGGGCGGCGCCACCGATACGATCTCAAAGTCGCGGAAGGTGCCGCGCACCGGCGGGCGCTCGAGGGCACGATAGTTGGCGAGATCCTCGGTGGTAATCAGACCGTCGTTGGCGGCCATGTCTCCCGCGATGAGTGCCGCGGTTTCGCCTTTGTAGAAGCCGTCAGCGCCTTTATCGCGAATACGTTTGAGTGTACTGGCGAGGTCAGATTGCTTGAGCACGGTGCCCGGCACCGGTGCGGTCTCTCTGCCCTGCAAATAGATGCGCTTGGCCTCGGCATTCTCGGCGAGCCGCTCGGCGCGGGCGCTGAGGCTCATGTGCAGTGCCAGCGAGGCCTCAAAGCCTTTGTCTGCCAAATCAATCGCCGGCTGAATGACCTGCTTGAGCGTGAGTTTGCCGTAGCGCTCCTGAGCGTGAATCAAACCCGCCACCGTTCCCGGTACGCCGGCGGCCTGGTGAGAGAAGTAGGCCTTGGCCTGATCTACCGAGCCGTCCTCTTTTAAAAACATCTCGGGCGTTGCGGCCGCTGGTGCCGTCTCTCGGTAGTCGATAAAAACCTGTTCATCCGTCTCCGCAAGATGAATCAGCATAAAGCCGCCGCCGCCAATGTTGCCCGCCCGGGGCAGTGTTACTGCGAGGGCGAACCCTGTCGCTACAGCTGCATCGACCGCATTGCCGCCCTGCTTGAGGATTTCCAGGCCGATCTCGCCAGCAAGTGCCTCGGGGCTCACCACCATACCCACACGGCCATAGGTGGGCAGGTAGCGGTTTTGGTAATCGATGATGGGCGCATCTGAGACCGGCGAGGCGGGCAAGATGCTTTGGGCGGCAGTGGGGGGCATGGTGATGGCAACCAGCAGCGGCGTGAGTGCGATAGCGGTGAAAAAGGCTTTGATTGACATGGGATTTTCCGAATGCGGGGCGCCGAGTCTATCCGCAGGGTGCGCCAAAAAGGTGCGTGAGGCTACCACAGGAGTCAGCCCCCCGGGCAAGCACCTGCGCTACACTTTAGGGAGTTTCACCTGTTTTTGAGATGCCATGCGCTTTAGTGAACACCGACGCTCGTACACGCTAGGGGGGTTGCGCCGCAAAGACCTCGCAGCAGACCCTGTGGCGCAGTTTATTAGCTGGCAGGAGCAGGCCATTGCTGCTGGTTTGGCGGACCCGACTGCTTGCGCCCTGGCGACCCGCGAGGCCAATGACACCCTGCGCCAGCGCATGGTGCTGATGAAGGGCGTGGATGAGCGAGGCCTGGTGTTCTACACCAATTATGGCAGCGGTAAAGCGACTGCGCTTGACGCCTGTGCCGAAGCCTCGATGCTCTTTCCCTGGAATGAGCTGGACCGGCAGGTCTCGGTGACAGGCGCGGTGGCCAGAGTGTCCGAGGCCGAGTCCGATGACTATTTTGCCTCTCGCCCGCGAGACAGCCAGCTGGGTGCCTGGGCCTCGGCGCAAAGTCAGGCCATCGACAGCCGCGAGGCGCTGCTGGCACAGCTTGCCGAGGTCACCGCCCGCTTCGGTGAGGGCGAAATCCCAAGGCCGCCCCATTGGGGAGGGTATCGGTTGGTGCCCACCGCGTGGGAGTTCTGGCAGGGGGGCGAGAGCCGCCTGCACGATCGCTTTCGTTACGCCCTAACTGACGACGGCGCCTGGCTGATCACGCGTTTACAGCCCTAGCGACTTTTTGCCGCTAATGCGGCCCCATGCATAGTCCACGATGGCTCAGGCGGTGGCTGATACCTGTTTTGCTATTGTTGCGGGCGCTTGTCACAGCGCCATCGCGGATCGGGGCCGCTGTTGCTCAGGCAACCTCGCGGCGCTAAATTGCCCGCCGACTAAAGTAGTGGGGCAGCTTGGGTAGCCCCAGCAACTGCCGCCGGATCAAATCTAGCCCCGCCGCCGCTACCAGTTTTTGGAACATCGCCCGATCGGTGGGCAGCACGGTTTTATGAGTATGCATCTCGGTCTCGGTGCCCCAGGCCAGCCACACTGTGCCCAGGGGTTTATCCGGTGTGCCGCCATCGGGCCCGGCCACGCCCGATACCGCCACGCCAATATCGGCATCTGAACGCGCCAAGGCGCCGGCGAGCATTTGCCTCACCACGGGCTCACTCACCGCGCCCTCGGTCTCCAGCGTGGTTTCATCCACGCCGAGTACCGAGTGTTTGATGTGATTGGCGTAGGTGACAAAGCCTGCTTCAAACACCGCCGAGGACCCTGGCTCCGCGGTCATCATGGCGGCAATGAGCCCCCCGGTGCAGGACTCCGCCGACACCATTTTCTTGCCCTGATCGCGCAGCACCCGCTGTAGTGCCGCAGCCAGGGTGATGTCGTCCTCACCTAGGATGTGATCACCCAGCACGCCCTCGAGGATCTCGCGGCATCGGGTCACCTCGGGGGAGTTTGCGGGGGCGGTAAGCTTGATCTCGAGTTGCGGCATGCCCGCGCGAAATCCGAGCGCCACATGCTCGGGCCAGCCTTGGGCGTGCTCATCGAGGCGCGCCTGCGCCGTTGACTCGCCAATACCAAAGGTTTGAAAACGCACCCGGTGAGTCGCTTCACCGCCGGTCACTGCCACGGCGCGCTCGCAGACCTCGGGCAACATGGCTTTGAGTTCTCCGGGCACGCCGGGCGTTGTCAGGACCAGCGACCCTGCAACGGAAATGGCGAACCCCACGGCACTGCCGCGGGGGTTATGAATAATCTCGGCGCCCTCGGGCAGCCAGGCCTGTTTGAGATTGGCCTCATTGGGTTCGATGCTGCGCGCTGCGCACCAGTCCCGCACATGGCGCTCGGCCTCGGGGTTTAACACCAGGGCGACGCCCGCGGCGGCGGCTACCAATTCGGCGGTAAGGTCATCCTGGGTGGGGCCGAGGCCGCCATTCATAATGACTACACCGGCTTCCCGGGTGGCCTGCTTAAGGGCTGCTACCAATCGCGGCCGGTCATCGCCGAGTGTGATCTTGTGCGCGACGGTCTGCCCCATGGCAGAGAGCGCCTGGGCAATCATGGCGGAGTTGCTGTCGACCGTGTCGCCACTCATCAGTTCATCGCCGGTGAGGAGCAGGTGGATGTCGCGTTGGGCCATGACGTTTTCCTGGCGGGAGCTGAGCGCAGAATAACGCTCGAGCAGAGGGGCTGCTTACTGGGGTGGGGTGGGAGTAACTGTTCCGGCACCATCGTTCATAGTGGCGGCGTTGTCGGTAGCATTCGTGTTGGCCTCTGATGTCGCTTCGGCTTCTTCTGTCTCTGCGGCCACGGGATCTGGGTTCGTTGCAGCGTCCGACGCCGATTGGCTCTGTGATGTCGGCGTGGATTCAGGCTCGGCTGTCTGGTCGGATGCAGTAGTCGCTTGAGCGATGGTCTTGGCAAAGGCCTCAGCCGCCGTTTCTTTTTGTGGTTTAAGTCCACAGCCCTCGGTGAGCTTGAACAGCGCGAGGTAGTCACCCTCCGCCGGTGCATCGACAAAGTCGACTTCAACCGACTGCATCAACTGAAAGCGCCGCGTGGTGCTGGTCAGACTCATGGTCCACTTATCAAAGCTGAATTTTTCTTTCTCGGGCCGCAGATCAACCAAGCCCTCCAGACCATTCTCGTCGAGTTTCACGGTGAAACCTGAGCTGGTGACGTGGCTCACGTGACCGGTAAAACGCTGCTGGCCACCCTTTTTAAGTTTGAGAAGGTAGCGTGCGGTCAATCGCCGATCCGCCGCTGTAACCGCTTCACGACCGCGGCCAATAGCCCGCGTAATATCGGCCAGCCGGTTGACCGGATAACTGGCTGCGCTGTTGCCCGCCAGACACGCCGTGATTTGCAGGTGCACAAAAAAGTCGAGGGCCTTGCGCAAGGGCGACGTGAAATTGGTATAGGCCTCGGTGGCCAGACCCATATGTGGCCCCGGCTTCTGCGTCAGGGTCGCGCGCGCGAGCAGCCGATTGACCATTTCCCGAAGTGGTTGCCCGTGATCCCCCTGAGCGAGATCGGCCAGCACGGTTCGGTATCCCGCTACCGTGTCCAGCGGCGTGTCTTTCAGCGCGGGGCGATGCTTCTCAAAAAATGTTTTGGCTTCGTCCAGTCGGTCGGCGCGAAAACCCCGGTGCACGACAAAGGGGCCCGGCGCGTTAGCGGCCTGTAAAAATTGGGCGGCGCATTTATTGGCGGCGATCATGCACTCTTCCACCAAGTGCTGAGAGGCCAGTTTTTCGAACTTGTCCACCTCGGCAATTTGCTTGTCTTCGCCCAAGATCCATCGATACTCGCGCCGCTCCTCCATCACCAGTTCCTCTGCCTCTCTGCGCCCGCGCAGCGTGCGATACACCTGCACCAGTGCTTCAAGAGGGTTGGTGTGGGCAATGAGTTCGTCGCTGTTGCCGGTCACGTAGCGGTCCACCGCCGCATAAGCCAGCTTGGCGCGGGAGCGAACAACCGCTTTGTGAAAGCTGAATTCGGAGATCTCCCCCGATTCTGTTACCTGCATCTGGCACACCAGTGCGGGTCGGGCCACGTCCTCTGCCAGTGCACACAGCCCCTGACTAATGGCTTCGGGCAACATGGCGATCATGTCGCCGTGAAAGTAGACCGAGGCGCCGCGCTGGGCCAACTGCTCGGGCAGGGTCTCGATGCCCGCGAGATAGGCGGTGGGGTCGGCTACCGCCACCGACAACTGCCATCCTGCCTGGGTGACTTCGGCGTGCAGGGCATCGTCAATATCGACGGTGCGCGCGGCGTCGATAGACACAAAAGAGAGGTGGGTGAGGTCGAGTCGCGAGGCATCTTTAAGGGGGTCAATAGCCTGCGCGGCGATCACCAGGGGTTCAGCAGTTTTGTCGGTCCAGGGTTCGGGGAGCCCCGCGCGCGCCGCGCAGTAGCGGTTCTCGACCCCAGGGGAATGCTCGTCTCCAAGACGCTCGAGTACCTTTGCCGAGGGTTTGCCGTCTTTAATGGGGTGACGAAGCAGGGCACAGGCCACCAGATCACCGGGTGCGACGCCGTTGCGCGCGTGCGGGGGAATAAACAGCCATCGTGACAGACCGGGGATGTCGGGCACGACAAAGGTCGCTTTCCCTTTCTGTACGACGTGCCCCACAAAATTATCTAGGCTGGTTTCGATCAGCCGCTCAATCTCGGCGACGGTGCGCCCCCCCTTGTCTTTCTTGCCTTTGACCGGGGCGGCGGGCCGGATGCAGATGGCGGCCTTATCGCCGGGCAAGACTTTGAGCATTTCCTCGGGGGGGATAAAAATTTCGCGGCCGTCGGCCGTGACCGCAAATCCATAGCGGTGCTGAGTCCCTTTGATGGTCGCTTCGGTGCGCTCGTTCTGTGCTTCGAGTTCTTCTCGAAGTCCCTTGAGCTGCGCCATCGCGTTGCGATCGAGCATGGCCGTGTTCGGCTCCTGGCTGATTGAGAGTCGCAGTGTTTCCGTCAGTGACGTGAGGCGTTAACAATACGATTCGACGTAGTGCGAGATGCTATCGAACTTCATGCTTCCTGTCAGGAAGGCTTTAGGACTTGTTTTGGCGACAGAATCGTTGACAGCGCGCCTTGGCATCGGTTTACTGGGGGTGTTCGAAATGTGGAGAGTAGGACGCTGTCTGTCGCTAGCAGAAGTTACCGCTTTAGGCTGAGTACGCAGACCCCCACCGGCGCCATCCTCGCGCGTCGGCCCCACCGCCTCTCCATTTTGCCTAAACTACTGTTCTTATCGCTCGGTGCGACGGCGTCTATGCGGTTCTCTCTATGTGTTACCCGATCCCCCAAGGAGGATTCATGCCATTGATTGCAGCCGAGACTCACGAAGTCACCCAGCTCGAACCTGCATATCGAAAAATCTATGTATTGGACACCAACGTCCTGTTGCATGACCCCACAGCAGTTATCGCTTTCGCCGAGCATCAGGTTGTGATTCCCATGACTGTGCTCGAGGAACTCGACCACATCAAGGACCGCCGCGATAAGAGCGTGAGTCGAGAGGCGCGTATTGCCATACAGCTGATCGACAAAGTCGTGGGCAACGCCACGCCCCAGGAAATTCAGAAGGGGGTCGATATCCCCGGCTCCAACCTGGATGAAAATCGGTTGGGCACTCTGGCCATTTTTCCCGATCAGCTGATTACAGAGGATGAGGCAGTCCCGTTTCTCAATACCAATGAGGATCAGGCCAACGACAATCGCATTATCAACGTGGCGCTGAGATTGAGTGCCGACTATCCCGGGGCGTTTGTCTGTTTGGTCACCAAAGACATCAATATGCGTATCAAGGCCAAAGGGTCGGGCCTCGCGCATGTGGAAGATTATCGCCACGACCGGGTGCTGGATGACATCGATTTATTGTCTACTGGCTACGAGTGCTTCTCGGGGGACTTTTGGGCTGCCATTGAGCGCGTCGATACGGTCCGCGAAGAGAGCCTCACTTTACACCGCATTCCTCGTTCAGAGTTGCCGGGCGCTTACCCCAACCAGTTTCTTTACGACGAGCAAAACTTTATTGCCTATGTTGACCACGTGGATGACGACTACGTCTATCTGGCGGTCGACAGCCGCGATCACCTGATGAACCAACGTTTTTGGGGCCTGGCGCCGCGCAATTTGGAGCAAGCGATGGCGATGCGCTTGCTGGACTGTGAAGACGTGGATATGACGGTACTCACGGGCCCGGCGGGCTCGGGCAAGACGCTGTTGGCGCTGGCCTATGGCCTGCATGCGATTCTTGAGCAGAAGAAATACAACAAGTTAATTGTGGCCCGTTCAACGCCGCCCATCGCTGAGGAAATCGGTTTTCTGCCCGGTACCGAGGAGGAGAAGATGGCGCCGTGGCTGGCCGCCTTTGACGATAATCTCGAAATTCTTCACGGCGCAGACGAATGCGCCAATGGCAGTATCGAGTACGTAAAAGAGCGCGCCAATATCCAGTTTAAGTCACTGAACTTTATGCGCGGCCGCTCATTCAACGGCGCATATATTGTGATCGATGAAGCACAGGGGCTGACCCAGTTTCAGTTGAAATCCATCATCAGCCGGGTGGGGGCAGATTCGAAGCTGGTGGTACTCGGGAACCTCGCGCAGATCGATAACAAGTACATCTCACCGCTGACCTCAGGGCTAACGTATCTGGTTGAGAAGGTGAAGCACTACCCTCACGCGGGCGTCATGCATGTCAATGGTATTGTGCGCTCACGACTCGCCGCCTTTGCCGAGGAGAATCTCTAGCGGCGCTTTAGCATGGCCAGGGCGGGGGATTAAAGTTGTCGTTCCCTATCAGGGTCGGGGTTATCAAATAAGAGAAATTCGAGCCGCAGCACCACCTTCCAGGCGCCATCGCGATCGAAGTAGGGCTCGTCGATGCGCCAGTTATAGCTCGGTTCTACCTCCCAGAATAGAAAGTCGCGATAGGCCTGACGCCTGAACCTCACGCCCACCAGATAGTTGCTGACATAGTCGTAGGGTTCGGTTTGACCCTCTGCGCCGACATAAAGCCAGGTAGCACCGACCCGGCCCCGTTCGTTGTTCCAGGCGCGGGCGTAGGACAAAGTCGTTGACCACTCCAAGCCATCGGTCTCTTCGCCCCGCATTAACCGGGTGTAGCTGCGCGCCAGGCTTCGGTCGCTGAGGGCCTTATCCAGCACAAACTGAGATATCCCGTATACCCCCTCATCGTTCTCGTGCATGACCCGCTGGGTGAACCGAAAATTCATATCCCTTGCATAAGCATCCTGAAAAACGTATTTCACGCCCGGTCTGAGACCTGCACTGGAGATACCCATGGTCAGATCAAAACGATGTTTCTCCAACTCCTGATTGCCCACTTGTAACTGTAGTCCAACGCGGTCCTCGTCGTACTGCTGACTGTCGCGCTCACCCATGCCGTCCATTTCCTCACCGCGGAAGACGAGATCCAGCCGATCAGAAATTTGGGGCAGGTTGACCTTGCCACCCAGTCTAAATTTGACCTCGTTGCTGAGCCGCTGATCCCAGTCGTAGATGGTGCGCAAACGTAAACGGGATTCTGCTTGCTCCAGGTCCCGCTCATCGTTGCCAAAGAAATTATCGACCCACTGGGTCATCTCATTGGCTTTTCGTGCAGCGTAGTCATGGCCTCCATCAATCCAACCCGCTTCCTCGGAGTCTGAAGCCGCGGGGGCTACGGTCGCCTCGGACAGGGCAGTATCAGTTGGTGGTGTTGTCTGGGTAACACCATCACGTGTTGAATGCGTACCGTCGAGGTGTATTTCGTCGTTATCCGGAGGAGCATCAGCTATATCGGTCCCCTCCTCGGCCCGCGCCGTCATGATCAAGCCAAGAATCGAGCACAGCGTGCCCACACCAGTGAGGCGGCGAAGGCGCATTGTCGAGGCAGGCAGGCTCATAGGGCTAGGTTACAATAGCTCCATGGATTCTGTAATGACTGCCCTACAGGCAATTTTGCCGCAGCACGCCCTTTCCCGTTTGGTGGGGTGGTTGGCTCAGCTTGAAAACCCTGTGTGGTTGAAGAATCAGTTGATCCGCTCGTTTATGGCCCGCTACGACATCGCGCTCACTGAGGCGAGTTGCCGACAGGCAGAGGATTTTCCGCACTTCAATGCCTTTTTCACTCGCTCATTACGCGAGGGCGTGCGTCCCTTGGGCGATGCCGCCTGGCTTCATCCGGCTGATGGCGTACTCAGCCAACGGGGCAACATAGATGCGTTAGCGTTGGTGCAAGCTAAAGGGCGAACTTACAGCGTGGTCGATTTGCTGGCGGGCTCTCAGGAGGAGGCCAGTCGATATGCCCAGGGGTGCTTTGCCACTACGTATTTGTCGCCCAGGGACTATCACCGTGTGCATATGCCGGTGCGCGGCAGGCTTGTCGGCACACGCTATGTCCCGGGTGATTTGTTCTCGGTGAACCGAGCGACCACAGAGCGGGTGGCGGGGCTTATGGCGCGCAACGAACGTTTGGTTTGTTTTTTTGAAACCGATCACGGTGGACTGGTCGTCGTGCTGGTAGGCGCCATGATTGTGGCCGGCATCGCCACGGTTTGGGGTGGACGCGAGATACCCGGTACCGGGGCATTGCGGGAGCAATTCTGGCCCGAGGGCGAAGGCCCGGTATTGGAGGCAGGTCAGGAGATGGGCCGATTTTTTCTGGGCTCCACTGTGGTACTCGTGACCGAGGCAAGTAACCTTGATTGGATCAACGGGGCGGGCGATGCAGTCACCGTGCGCGCCTCCCTTGCTCAACCATCCGCGGTATCCAGTAACCGCATCACTGGGTAGTCCGTTGTTGTGCGTGGCCCCGCGCTACGCGGTGCCAGTCACACTTTGGCGAATCTGACGGTAACTTTCAAAACGTGCCTCGCTAATGTGGCCGTCGCCTACCGCCGCTCTCAGCGCGCAGTCAGGTTCCTGCTCGTGCTGGCAATCTCGGAATCGGCAACGCCCTAAAAACGGCGCAAATTCCCGAAAGCCCAGTGCAATGTCTGCGGGTGTCACATGGCCAAGACCAAATTCCCTAACCCCCGGCGAGTCGATCAATCTTCCGCCGTTGGGTAAGTGGAAAAGCTCCGCGGTGGTGGTGGTATGTCGGCCTTTATCTGCCAGTTCCGACAGTGCGCCGACGCGAATCGCCACATCGGGTAACAGTCGCTGAATCAGTGACGATTTTCCCACCCCCGACTGGCCTACCAGCACGACCGTGCTATCGCCGATCAGCCGGGCCAGATCAGTCGCATCGGGCATGCCTTGATGGGTGGTGAGGGTGCGGTACCCCAGCGCCGCGTAGCATGCGAGCTGCTCTGCCAATGCGGAATCGTTAATCAGATCTGCTTTATTTAAAATGAGCGCGGCTTCCACGCCCATGTGCTCGGCGGCAACAAGATAGCGATCCAATAAATTTTGCTGTGGGGCCGGTTCGGGGGCGAAAACGACGAGCAGTAGCTGAATGTTTGCGGCGACCGGACGCAGGTGCCCCTTGATATCCGGTCGATGGAGTACGTTCTTCCGCTCGGTCAATGCGGCGATGACCCCTGCGTTGTCGCTGCGCACCCAGATGACTTCGTCGCCCGCCACCGGTGATTCCAGATGGGAGCGCAGATGGCACAGCACGCGGACCCCCGCCAGGCTCTCGACCAAGGCTTGCTTGCCATAGCGGGCAATGACTGTCCCTTTTTCGCCATCCCCAACCGCGTCGGCATTCTGTTGGGTGCGCTGCGCCTTGATTCGGCGCGCCTGTTGTTCAGTAAGGCGGGGTTTTGTCATCGTGATAGTGTATGCCACCTGAACCCCCGTCGCTCGCGGGTTTGCGCTCGACGGGAAAGAAAGGGAGACATGCCATGGCGGTGAGTGACCAAAATCTGATTTGGGTAGACATGGAAATGACGGGGCTGATCCCTGAGGAGCATCGTGTCATCGAAATCGCCACCATCGTCACCGACTCTAACCTCACGGTGTTGGCTGAAGGCCCGGTGCTCGCCATTCATCAGGGTGCTACTGCGCTCGATGCCATGGATGAGTGGAACACGCGAACCCACACCGGCTCGGGCCTTGTTGACCGGGTGCGCTCGAGCACCCTCTCCGAGCGCGCCGCGACCGAAGCGACGCTCGCTTTTTTAGTGGAGTGGGTCCCCGCCGGGCAGTCGCCCATGTGTGGCAACTCGATTTGCCAGGATCGTCGGTTTATGGCGCGCCACATGCCGGAGCTGGAGGCGTTTTTTCACTACCGCAATCTGGATGTGAGCACGCTTAAAATTCTGATGCAGCGCTGGCGACCCGATATCCCGGCGGCGCCCAAAAAAGGGGCGCATCAGGCGCTCGAGGACATTCGCGAATCCATCGAGGAACTGCGCCATTATCGCGAACATTTTTTGCGCCTCGATCCCTAGGTGGTTATCTCCGCACATACCCACCGCAAGTGTTAAATCAGGCACCTGATCTTTGACTGTGCCGCGCCAACGCCCAGTGGACGTGTTCGCGCACAATGGCCGAGGAGTCATCAACCGCTGAAAGCAGCGCCTGCACCACCGCGTCAGAAGTATCTGCATTGCCAAGCGCAACGGCGACGTTGCGACGCCATTGGGTGAAGCCGATGCGCCGAATGGCGGAGCCCTCCGTGCGGGCGAGAAAGGTCGCCTCGTCCCAACCAAAGCAATCCACCAGCGTGATGCTGTCTAACCCGTGGCGTGGTGCAAAATCGGGTTCGGCGGTTTGCGCAGCGAATTTGTTCCAAGGGCACACCAATTGGCAGTCATCGCAGCCATAAATACGGTTGCCCATTGCCGGTCGAAGTGCGTCCGGGATGATGCCCTCGAATTCGATGGTCAGGTACGAGATGCATTTGCGGGCATCGAGTACCCACGGTGCGACAAATGCCTGTGTTGGGCACACATCGAGGCAGGCCTGGCAGGTGCCACAGTGCTGTGTGGCTTGCGGGGGGTCTGCTGGCAACGGAATGTCGGTGTAAATCTCGCCGAGGAAAAACCAGGAGCCCGCTTTGTCATTGAGCAGCATGGTGTTTTTGCCAATCCAGCCCAGTCCTGCATTTTCTGCCAGGGCGCGCTCTAAAACCGGCGCACTGTCGACAAAAGCCCGGTACTGACCGCCCCCTAACTCGCTCTCGATCTGGCGCGCCAATTTGGCCAGTCGCGACCGCATCAGTTTGTGATAGTCCCGGCCCAGAGCATACCGCGAGACGTACGCCATCTCGGACTGCGACAGAACCTGCTCTGGGTCAGCCCCCTCAGGTAGATAATCCATACGCGCGGTAATTACCGTGCAGGTTCCGGGGATCAGCGCATCCGGCTGGCTTCTTTTGTCGCCGTGGTGCGCCATCCATGCCATGTCGCCGTGGTAACCGGCGGCGAGCCATTTTTGCAGGTAGTCCTCGTGGGTTTGCAGGTCTATGCCTGTGAACCCCAGAGCCTGAAAACCGAGTGCGTCTCCCCATTGACGGATGCGATCCAATAAAGCGGGATCTTGCCGGATGTGATCGCTGGCAATGGGCGAGGAGGGATTCATCGTGAGATTGTGACAGATACCATACCGAGCACGGTACACTCTCTCTATGTCGCCGCAACTCACTGCCATGCATACCGGATTTCTTGCTGACGAAGCGGAAACGCTGGCCTTTGGTGAACAGGTGGCAAAGCGCATTACCGACCCGTCGGTGATTTATTTAAGCGGCGAGCTCGGCGCGGGAAAGACCACGTTCAGTCGTGGTTTTTTGCGCGGTCGCGGACATATTGGGTCTGTAAAAAGCCCGACCTACACGATCGTAGAGCCTTATGAAGCCCTGCCCGATATGCCGGTTTTTCACTTGGACCTGTACCGATTGGGTTCGGCAGAAGAGCTCGCCTACCTCGGGTTGGAGGACTATCTGGCGCGCAAGGCCGCTCTGTTGATTGAATGGCCCGAACGCGCCTTGTCGCATTTACCGCTACCGACATTACAGATTACGCTAACCCCGGAGCGCGAGGGGCGGGGTGTTACCTTGCAAGGGCATGATGCAGCGGTGTTGAATGGGCTGGTTCTCTGACGTGGCGACCAAAGGGCAGCGCGGCTATGCCGGACCCGCTTGCCGTAGCCGTCGTTCTATGATGACTCGGGCGGCGACCTTTGCGCTGCCACTGATTGTGTTGATGGGTGGCCTGCAGTCGTTCACTGTCATGGCGGCGGAAGTAGGCGCGGTGAGACTCTGGCGCGCGCCGGACCATACCCGGTTGGTGCTGGATCTGTCGGAGGAAGTCAGTTTCAGCAGTCTCTCCCTGGATAACCCCGCGCGCTTCGTTGTAGATTTAAAAGACAGTCGTTTGACTTCGTCCCTCGCAGCGCTGCCGCTGGCAGGTACGCCCATCAGTCAGGTGCGTTCGGGTATTCGCCAGGGCACCGATTTACGTCTTGTTCTGGATTTGCAGTCAAAGGTCAAAACCTCGGTTTTTTTGCTGCCGCCTAATGAGGTAACGGGTCATCGGGTAGTGATCGATCTGTTTGATCCACAGACGTCGCAATCTGATCCCCCGCCCGTGCTGTCTGTGGACAGCCTCGATGCGCGTCGAGACATCATTATTGCGATTGATGCTGGGCATGGTGGTGAAGACCCTGGCGCCTCAGGCCCCAATCAATTGCGTGAAAAAACGGTCGTGCTACAGATTGCTAAACGTCTCGAGCAACAGCTGGCGGGGGTGCCCGGATTCAAGCCAGCACTGATTCGCACCGGTGATTACTACGTGAGTCTTAAAAACCGCCGCGACCGCGCACGTGAGCTGCAGGCGGATCTGTTTGTGTCGATTCACGCCGATGCGTTTCGGCAAAAATCAGCCCATGGCGCCTCGGTCTACGCGCTGTCGACGCGAGGTGCCACATCTACCGCGGCACAATATTTGGCAGAGAGTGAAAACGCGGCCGACCTGGTGGGCGGTGTTGAGCTGGCAGAGATGGACCCGATGTTGGCCAGTGTTCTGACGGATCTGTCTATGACCAGCACACTCGACACCAGCCTCAACCTTGGTGCGCTGATTCTGGAGCAGGTAGGCGGCGTCGCGCGCCTGCACAAAAAAAAGGTAGAGCAGGCGGGCTTTGCAGTATTGAAGTCGCCAGATGTTCCCTCGCTGCTGATAGAGACCGGGTTTATTTCCAACCCCCAAGAGGCAGAGCGGCTATCGACGCCGGCGTATCAAGATAAAATGGCGCGCGCAATCCGCCGCGGTATTCAAAGTTGGTTCGCACGGCAACCGCCGCCCGGTACACTGCTCGCGTTGCAGCGCGAACAGGGGGACCGTGAAGTCACGGTTGCGCCCGGCGACACTCTGTCTGAGATCGCGCAGCGCCATGGCGTGTCTGTTGCCGCCATCAAAACAACCAACGGTCTGAGTCGCGACGTCATTTTCGTAGGGCAGACCTTACTGATTCCGGACGCCTAACCTTGTCGATTCGAATCCTTGAGCCACGGCTTGCGAACCAGATTGCCGCAGGAGAGGTGGTAGAGCGCCCTGCCTCGGTGGTGAAGGAGGCTATCGAGAACAGCCTCGATGCGGGTGCGTCGCGAATCGAGATTGACGTAGAGGCGGGCGGTACCCGACTGTTACGTATCCGCGATAACGGCGCAGGAATTCCTGAGGAAGATCTCGCCCTCTCTCTGGCGCGGCACGCAACCAGCAAAATCAACACTATTGACGACCTCGAAGCCGTTGCTTCGCTGGGATTTCGAGGTGAAGCCCTGGCCTCGGTAGCCTCGGTTTCGCGACTGTTGCTTACGGCCAATACCGAGACGGAATCCGCGCGAGGACATCAGGCGTTCAGCGAGGGGCGCGAGATGACGGTGGAGGTGAGGCCTGCACCGCATCCGCGGGGGACGACCCTAGAAGTGCGTGACCTTTTTTATAACACTCCGGCCCGGCGTAAGTTTTTGCGCACTGAGAAAACCGAGTTCGGACACATTCTCGAAGTGATCAAACGACAGGCGCTTTCTCGGCCCGAAGTCACTTTTGTACTGAGCCACAACGGTAAGCAAATGATCCATTATTCGGCGGCGCATACCGACAGTGAGCAGAAGCGCCGAGTGGCGGCGATCTGCGGCAAGGAGTTTGCTGGGCACACGGTAGCGGTTGAGCGCGACGCGGGTCACCTGCGTTTGTGGGGCTGGGTGGCCGAACCCACTTTTTCGAGAAGCCAGTCGGATCTGCAGTACTTTTTTGTCAATGGCCGGGTGATTCGGGACAAGCTGGTATCGCACGCCATTCGGCAGGCCTACCGCGACGTGCTGTTCCACGGCCGGCATCCCGCTTTTGTCCTGTTTCTAGAATTGGATCCCGCAGGCGTTGATGTCAACGTGCATCCCACCAAGCATGAAGTCAGATTCCGTGACAGTCGCGGCATACATGACTTTCTATTCAGCACACTGTCACGGGCACTCGCTGACGTGCGTCCCGGGCAAGCACCCGTCACCACCGTCCAGCCCTCTGATCGCTTCGCCACGAGTCAAGGCATGATGGGCCTCGAAGTCGGAGGACAGCCGGGCTCGTCTGCATCGCTTGTGGAACCCCGCCATCTGACCGGTTTGAGTGGCGCTGGCGGCGGTGATGCCAGCCACTACTATGCGCGGGGCGCTGGAATGAGTACCGCGCCTCAGCCGGAGTTCTCGGCGGGCTCTGCAGAGATACCGCCCCTCGGGTTTGCGATTGCTCAGCTGCACGGGGTGTACATCCTGGCCGAAAATCAGCACGGTCTGGTAGTGGTCGATATGCACGCGGCTCACGAGCGCATTACCTATGAGCGTTTGAAAGGCGCTCGGGACAATACGGGCATTACCCGACAGCCGTTGCTGGTGCCGCAAACCTTATCTGTTTCTGCGCGAGAGGCGGCAATCTGTGCTGAGCAAGCCGAAGAATTGGTGGCACTCGGTGTTTGGGTGGAGCCGGTTGGCGAGGAGATGGTGATGGTAAGGGAATTACCCGCGGCACTGATCGATGCCGACGCCGAGGCTCTGGTGCGAGATGTGCTGTCCGATTTACTCGAGTTTGGTACCAGCGATCGCGTAGCGAGTTCGATGGATGAGCTGTTGTCCACTATGGCCTGTCATGGGTCGGTGCGTGCTAACCGACGACTGACCTTACCTGAGATGAATGCGCTACTGCGGGACATGGAGGAAACCGAGCGCTCGGGTCAATGCAACCACGGGCGCCCGACTTGGGTGCAGCTGGGGATGACCGACCTCGACAAGCTTTTTCTGCGTGGGCGCTAATGATGACTGAACCGGTGCTGGCCTTGATGGGGCCGACGGCGTCTGGCAAATCGGCGTTAGCGGAGCGGCTAGCAGCGACCTTTGAGGGTGAGTTGATCAGCGTAGATTCGGCGCTGGTCTATAAAGGCCTGTCAATCGGTGCGGCCAAACCCGATTACCCCCATCATCTTGTGCATATTCGTGACCCGGCCGATATCTACACCGCCGCAGACTTCGCGCGGGACGCCGCCGCCTGTATCGACGAAATTCGCGCGCGCGGCCGCCGCCCGATATTAGTAGGGGGCAGCATGCTGTATTTCCGCGCGCTGATTCAGGGTTTTGATGAAGTGCCAACCATCGATCCCGCGATTCGTGTTGCCATTGAGGGAGAAGCGCGCATATCGGGTTGGCCTGCGCTACACGAACAGTTAGTGGCAGTTGATCCGGTCGCCGCGGCGCAACTCCACCCGAACCATAGCCAACGTATATGCCGGGCGCTCGAGGTCTATCGGGGCACGGGCCGGCCATTGAGTGAGTGGCAGCAGAGGGATTCACCCGCGATGGCCATGGCGAACACCGATTTCGAATGTATTGCCCTTTGCCCCGAGGAGCGCCAGGCATTACACGCGCGCATTGAGCGTCGGATGGATGCGATGTTTGATGCGGGCTTGATTGAGGAGGTCACGGCGCTTCATCAGCGCGGCGATCTCCACACGGATCTACCGGCTATTCGGGCGGTGGGTTACCGTCAGGTGTGGTCCTTCCTTGAGGGGGAACTGAATCTCGCCGAGTGTCGGGAAAAAGTGCTGGCTGCTACACGTCAATTGGCAAAACGACAAATCACCTGGTTGAGAAACTGGCCTGACCTAGACTGGATGCTGACCGATGCCCTCGGCCATTTGCTGACGCAAGGGAGCACCGACGCGCTCAATGCGGAGTCAGTCGCGCCGGCGGCGACGCTTCGTGAAACTGTGCGCCGAGTGTGGAAAAGTCGCATTATGCAACTGATGCGGAACTTTTAGCTGACGCCAAGATCGTAGTACAATATGGACACTTCACTTCGGTGGAGTTTTTTGTCGCCGATACTTGGCGGCCGTAACGTGCTTCTTCGTGAAGAGCACATGTTTTTGATTTTGAAAACAAGGAGTACCCATGTCGAAAGGGCATACCTTACAAGACCCTTATCT
>Ga0181597_10001742_pt1 | contig 24120 bp, 16 predicted proteins | sample 041ome_5_FD_148647 | JGI IMG/M metagenome (GOLD analysis project Ga0181597, IMG submission 148647) | Coastal salt marsh microbial communities from the Groves Creek Marsh, Skidaway Island, Georgia - 041403US metaG (spades assembly) | ecosystem: Environmental > Aquatic > Marine > Intertidal zone...
AAAAGGACCGGCAGCAAGCCGGCATCGAACAATGTTTCATTATAGAATCTCGCTTGTGAGTGATCTCCCAGCGCGAAGAAGAGGCCGCCACCGTTTGCGACATAATTTTTCAAGGATTGGAGAGCTTCGGTCGAAAGCGTGTCCACATTTGCGAGCACGATGACTCGATACTGATCGATATTTTTGGAGGTCCAGTCGCGTGCGGAAACGGTTTTTGCTCGTACCCAATCTCGGGACTTTAACGACGGGCTGAAGGCTGTTTGGGCAAAAAATGTTTCACTTTGTGTGGGATCGAATCGTTGATCGCCATCAACCAGCAATATCGGTAATGCATTCCTGACTTCGATGGCAGCCAGTGATTCATTATCTCCCGGCAATGCATCACCCTCGACAGCCACGCCGATCACATAAGAACCGACCGAAGCAAAACGATGCTCGAATTCAACGGTGGTTTCGCCGTCCGGCTGGAGTTGCACTGAGATCGAACGATCGGGGACAGTTTCCCCATTGATCTGCAGATCGACCCGTTTCATGATCGGTTCGGATCCTCCCGAGTAGCCAACGCTGGTCGAGATCCGTACCGGAAAGTCTGTGACTGTTAATTCTCGCGAAAGCTGCACTGCACCGACGGTCAGATTCATCCGGGTACTCGAATGTTCTTCGGTGACATCGACACACCAGACACGGGGACGGATTGCGGGTTGCTGTAACAGGTCGTCGAAGCGCAGCCAGCGATTCGGGTCATCGACCGACCAGGAACGGGCCTGGCCGTCGGTGAGGACCAGGATTTCACGATCGAGGTTGGATGTTTGACTGAGAATCTGGACTGCTTTTGATGTGGCTTCGGCAAGATTACTCGAACCGGAGGGGGAGGGGAGACTGCGAAGCTCTTCGCGGACCCATTCCAGATCGCGAGTTGGACTTTCGATGACGACGCGCGCTTGATCGCGAGCATCAATCAATGCGACGGTATCACCGGCTCCCAAGTCGTTGAGAAATTCACGAGCCCAGTTGATGGCTCGTTGATGGGGTGACTCGACGCCATCTTCCCACCCCATGCTGAACGATCCATCAACAATAATCACGACATCGCGCGGTTGGGTAGAGACAAGATTCTTGAAGAGCCCACCCGATGCCCAGGGACGGGCGAAGATCAGCACAATCAAGCAGATCAGTAAGACACGCACCAGAAGTAACAGTAACTCTTCCAGTCGTACGCGGCGGCGGGTTTCCCGACCGAGTTCGAGAAACTGCATCGCCCCCCATTGAACCACGTCGTATTTCTTTTTACTCAACAGGTGCGCCAGCACAGGGAGGGCAATTCCCGCCAGTCCGAGCAGCATCCAGGGATTGAGAAAATCGAACGACATGAGGTTTCCGGTGCAGATCGTAAAGTTTTGACTGACTCTCAGTTTACGGGATCCAGCGGCCCGAAGAAACGGTCTCTCTTGACGTTACGCTGATTTCTGGCTGAGATGAACTTACGATTTTCCTTAGAAACCGATTGAAACTATGGGCGCTTCCCCGGAACAACCAAATTACCGCATTGCCGTGGTTGTCTCTTTTGAACAATTACCGCTGAAATTGCTGAGCGCGTACGGCAGCGAACTGGGACAAACTCCGAACTTCGACCGGATGGCGGCACACGGAGTGCTGTTTGATCAACATTTTGCCGATGATTTGGGTGCTTCAAGAACTCGCCATGCTTGGTGGGACGGCATGACTGCCGTACGTGCAGAAGTCGCTTCGACAGACCAAACATTGGCCACGATTTGCTCCGCCGCGGGAATTGCCTGCCATCTGATCAGTGATTCCCCACCCTCCGAATGGGACGTGGCTCCGCAAGGCTGGGAAACTCACTATCGAGACACTCAATCCGAATCTGCCAGCGAAGGAATGGGAGAGTTATTTGCGACTGCTTTGACGACGATTGACCAACTGAGACAAAATCATCAATCGGCCATTGTCTGGATTCATTCCAGAGAGATGCCGAGTTTACCGATTCCCGGAATGGAGTTTCTGGAACTCTATCTGAACGAGCTTCCGCAACTTGCCGAAGTCGAAGAAGAGATGGAAGTGATGCCATCGGAAGAGGGTGAGGATGGCGATCTCGACGGGGAAGACGAGGAACTTGGTGCCGACGAAAGTGCTTTGGCGTTTGGGTTGATTGAAGAAACTCTCTCGATCTTGTCAGAGGAAGAGGGAGAACTGGATGCGATTCATATCAAAACTTTGAATGTCCTGGCAGCCGCTCGACTCTCGGAATGGGATCATGCACTGGGACAATTCTGTGACCGGCTCTCTGACGATCTGGAATCAGGAAACACGATATTTCTGCTGACCTCAGACAAAGGATTGCCGCTCTGGGAATCTCACGTCACCCAACAATTGGAACGTGATCAGCTCTTGGGACCGCTTCAGGAAGAGACAATGCATCTTCCACTCCTGCTTCTTCGAGAGAGACAACCTCTCGGGGAGCGAGTCGGGGCGTTCACTCAACCCGCCGATCTTCCCGCGACCATCCTGGATTGGCTTCAGGTCGAGTACGAGTTTCCTGATGGACGTAGCTTGCTGTCATTGGTGAATGGCAGCGAACAGGAACTTCATCAGGTTCTGGTCTGTCGAGCGGGTGATTGGGAGTCCGTTCGCGAACGGAAATGGCTACTGATTCGAAACCGTCATGAAGGAATCGAAAAACTGTACATCAAGCCGGAGGATCGTTGGCAGGTTCTCGATGTCAGTTCTCAATACATCGACGAAGTGGACCGCCTGCTTGCTTTGTTCAGTGAGAGAGAGCAAGTCTGAATCACTTCGGGAATTTTTCGATCAGCTTCGGAATGACGGCTGCCGGAACAAATTCTTTTAACTTATCGGCAGAGTTTTGCCTGGCCATTTGCGCGATTTGTTTGATCAGCGAACTGGAGATATGAGTGTACTGGTCACTCGACATCAAAAACACAGTCTCGATCTCGGGAGCCAGTGTTCGGTTTGCTAATGACATCGTGAATTCAGATTCGATATCGGTCAATGTGCGGACTCCCCTCAACATTACTTGAGCACCGCAAGATTTGACATAATCGACGGCCAATCCCTCAAAGTAACTGACCTCGACGTTTTCGAACGGAGCCAGCACTTCCCGGCAAAGAGCGAGACGCTCTTCGGGAGTAAACAACGGATTTTTGTCCGGGTTAATTCCAATTCCGACCGTCAATTTGTCAAACAGTAACGCCCCGCGACGAATAATATCTTCGTGACCGAGAGTCAGCGGATCAAAACTACCAACGTAAACGGCGTGACGGGGGCAAAGTTCCATGATCGAACACTTTATGCAAAAGTAACTGAATCACTCGAATCATACAGATTTGGCGGAGCCGACAACATCCGCCGAGACGGCAGAGGGATCGGGGAACTCAGAAATATACTGTCAGAATGGCACGTCGAGCGATTCCGGTCTGTTCCTCCCGAAGAACACAGAACTCCCTATCTCTATACTGAATAGACACTTAGTGACAATTGAGTGCAGAAAGAAGAGTTTCCCTTCCTGAGTGGTACAGGGTTTGCCAAATTAAGGAGTCTCTCTGTTTTCTGTTCAGGAGTAGAAAACCATGCCCGTCTTTCGTTGGGGAAATGCCTGGGACGCTTTTCGTGATTTAGAGCGCGAAGTCGACCGATTGATGGGTTCCATGGACTTCACGCTGCAAGGCGTACGGCTGGGTCGTACTTTTCCTGCGGTGAATTTCTACGAGTACGATGACCACTTTCTGTTGACGGCAGAATTGCCGGGAATGAAGAAGTCGGATCTCGATTTGTCGATCGCACAAGGAATTCTGACTCTCAAAGGAGACCGACGGTCTGACGAAGTTCCAGACAACTCTTATCGTCGATCCGAGCGTTATCGTGGTCAATGGCAACGAAATCTCAATCTTCCCGACCGAGTTATGGAAGAGGGGCTGAAAGCGGAATTGGTGAACGGCATCTTGAAGATTACGCTTCCCAAGGCTCCTGAAGTGACTCCCCGCCAGATCCCCATTCAGGAAGGAGGAGAATGAGATGAACAACGAATTAGTGCCGCATAACGATCCCAATCGCGAAGTTTCGACATCCAGTGAAACACCCGAGCAACGTCTGCTCTTCACTCCTCCCATCGATATCTACGAGTCCGAAGAAGGTCTTGTGCTGGTTGCCGATCTCCCCGGTGTGACATTAGAGAATCTTGAACTGCAAGTTCAAGACAATAAGTTGACACTGTTTGGGCGAGTGAATCGATACGTTCCTGAAGGCGTGATGGGTCAGCACGAAGAATATGGTGTCGGGGATTTTTTGAGGTCGTTCATCCTGAGTGATGAGGTGGACCACGAACGGATTAACGCCAAATTGAATAACGGCGTCTTGAAAGTGATTCTTCCGAAAGCTCAGCGAACGGAGCCGGTGAAAATCAACATCGACGAAGGAGAGTAACTATTCCTTTGGATCTGTCGAGTCGGGAAGTGGCTCGGCACCAGGGGGAGGAGTTCCTCCTCCGGCGTGGATATATTCGGCTCGTTTACGAGCGTACTCTTCTGCCGAAAGATCACTTCCCGTGACACTCGCATCGCGGCCTGTTTCTTGTTCAAAGTAGCGTTTCAGGAATGGGATGCACCAACCACATCCTGTACCGGCTGACGCGCATTCGCTAATTTGTGACGGAACACGTGGTTTGTGAATGCGAATGTAATTGACAATTTTTCGCTTGGAAACGTGAAAACAAAGACAAACCTGATCGTCGGGTTCCACAATGAGCCTGCAACTTTCCAGTAAAAACACAATCCATCATTTGATAAGAATCAACGGCTCCGCAGTAATCTCGATACGTCCGCCGACAATCCGGTAACCCAGTTTGGCACGTTGCAACAGATTCTCCAACACCTCTTTTAACGTCGGTTCTATCAAAGAGATTGACATCGGCTCCTGGATGCGGTCTTTCGCGTCACCCAATGATACCGGGTCTGAAATAATCGGGATTCCCGACATCTCTTCCAATTGATCCAGGACCGTCCGCAACGGTTGAGGTTCTCTGAGATCAAACAATAACAGTTTTTGTGACAGTTGTTTCTCGACATCTTTAAGAGGCTTCTGAGGGTTCTGCTTCTCTTTGAGATCGTTCTGTAACAGTGCGAGGAGATCGCTGAGTGCTGCTTCGGGCGGCTTGGGAGCTTGCAGCGGACCGAACTCAAAGACGCGACCATCCGCGTTACCAGATTGCTGGCCCGGTTGTTGGGGAGTGGGCGGTCTTTGGTTTCCATCGGCCGCCATTACCTTTGCAACTCTCGGCTTTATATCATCCTGAACCGTGGCGAGACGGCTCAAAACATTGGGATCGGTGTCGGCAGAGATCGTTCTGACGCTGCCATCGGCCATTAAGATCGACATTGAATTCTCTTCCCCCGTGCCGAACCCATCGGGACCGCCTATGATCGGGCCACCCGTCCATGAGCGAACGGTCGCACGACCGTGAGCCGCCCAGGCACCGATGTCTTTTTGAACGCCGGCCAGCATCCAGATATTTGCGGCTCCCGCCGTCAAATCATCCACGCTCATGATTCTCTGATCGCCAAACAGGCCGGCACGAGGATCTGACTTTGCTAAAGAGGCGGCGTCTTTCCCGACTCCCGCAATCCCCACAAAATGAGTGGCCGGGTATTTGTTGGGAGAGGTTTTTATGGGGATTGCCGGGTTTTGCCAGTGGGGTAGGGCACGCCTGACGAAATGTTCGTTGAGAGGGTGATTCCACGGACGATCCCAGAGTGGAGGCAATTGATCGGGTTTGAGCGAAGCTTCGAGGCTCGCAATCCAGCTTAAACGCAGGTTGGGATCTTCCAGACTGGTTTCTGGCGGAGCCGGGAATACTCCCTGATCTTGCTGATAGTGATCGATCAGCTGATTCAATTCTGTGTACAGCCCATGCTCATCATCGACTTTTTGATTCTTCTCATCGGCTGGTTCTGGTTGAGGAACAGGCTGCTCGATGTTCTGTTCGTCGTTTGCTTGATCGGGGGGAGTCGTTTGTGTCGTCGAAGTTGATGAGCGGGGACTTCCCATGAAATAGAAAATTGCCATCATCGCGCAGCCGGCAGCAATTCCCAGTAGCCAACGTCTTTGAACGCCAGTTTGCGTTTTGGGACTGAGCGGGTCGGGAACCGGTGCAGTCGTTTCGAGAACAGGTGTCTTAACGCTCGGCGTTGTCGACAGGGGGGAAACGTCTTGTTGCTTTCTCGCAAAGAGTTGACCATCTCCATCCAGTTCAACGAGCAGTGACGTTTCGCAATCGGCACAGACAATCGTCTGTCCCGCGACGGAGTGATCACGAGCGCGGAGCGTCAGAGAGCAAACAGGACATGGGAATTCGAAAACGGCCATGAGAACAGTGTATCAAATCGTTTCTCTGAAAAACCTGCATCAGGCCAGTTTCAGCAACTTTCGCGTGAGCCATTCGAGGCATAGGAGGCCAATGAGCAGATACATCACCCAAGCCTTATCCCAGAGAGGCCGCGAGCTGACATCAATCTGAAAGGCCTCTCCCATGTTGGGTAGCAAGTCGGGAATGGTCTTCATTGCCGACTCCAGCGTTACATAGTCTCCACTGGTATCATCCACCAGGTCGCGAAGATATTTGACGTTTTGTTGTGTGTTTTCCGATTCGAGTTTCGGAACGGTGACCTCGATCTCTTCCATTTCGAGAGAATCTGCCCGGACGGCTTCGTTCTCTTCAGGATCGAGCAACTCCAAGCGATAAGTGCCTTGTCGCGTGACTCGGAAATCTCCCACGTATTCTCCCACGCGATTGGGATCACGGATGAGCTTTTGTGCCGGGATGACTTCTCTTCCATCTGGTTCGAAGAGTCGCATTGTCACATCGGGTGCTTCTAACGGTTTCAGTTGCCGATCGAAGACACGGCCTCGAATGCGGACGGTTTGACCCAAGTAGTAAGTCTTGCGTTCGGGCATGAGTAGCAAACGTTGATTGCCCTGTTTCATGCGACCTTGCGCGACTTCACGAATGGCTCTGACCCAGAAGCGATTGAAGTAATCATCGGACAAAGCACGAATTCGCCAGAGTTCAGCGCTTCCCAGATAAATGACCCGGCCCGCTCCATAGAACTGTGAGGCGAGCAAAATGGGTTGGCCGTATTGTGTTCCGAAACGGGGATCGGAAAAGTAAGCATAAACGGTTGCGGCCGGTTTTGGTCCCGCGGTGGGATAAGCACGATAGATGCCTTCGAAGTCTTTCCAAGCGAGCTGTGAGGCTCCCGGGTCGTCCTCAAGTTGCAGGAAACCGGTTCCTTCCCCGTCTTTGGTAAAATCAATCTGCCAACCTTGTTCCGAAGAAACTGTGGAAACGATATCGAAGCCGCCGAGGGCAAGATGCACAGGCAACATATCCAAAACGGGTTTGTACACATTGACCTGTTCGGGGTCTTCGCTTTGAGACAGCGTGCTCAATTCGCCGGTAAAGACATCGCCGGCCACGTAAATCATTCCTCCCGCATGCGTGGCGACCCATTCTGAAAGAAAACCGATTTGCTCGGTGTTGAGCTCTCGCCAGTTGGGATCGAAAGCAATGATGACATCGTAGCGGTTCAGTTCTTGTGCCGAGCTTGGGAACTCAGTCAGTAGCTCGCGTGCATCCTGATCGACCGACGCAACCAAGGCGGGTTCGACGGTTTGCAACCAGATGTCCATTTCAATCCCCGAACGTCGGGAAAGCATGCTCCGCAAAAAGCGATAATCTCGCATCGGTCCGCTGGCGACGATGAGAACTTCCATTCGTTTGCGTGTGACGTTAACTGTGCGACGGGCCGAGTTATCGTCGGTGTTGATTTCGCCCAGATCCTCTTCCAGTCTGGCTTGAACAATATATTCTTCGCGTCCTTCTTCGGTCGGTTCGCGCGTGAAGGTTAACTCGAAGCGTTCTTCGTTTTCCTGAAAGGTGATTTGTCGCGACTCGATCAAAGTCGGTTTGGCTTCCGGGTCATCTTTGGGTTTCATCAATAAATCGACATCAATCGTTTTCCCCGCGAGGCCGGCCCCTTGAATCAATGCCACCACATCGTATTGATCGTTGACTTCTCCCACTTGATCGCTGATACGGACAAGTGATGGGGCTTGGACAGAAGCGACCGTGAGATTGACCGGTTGCCGAGTCGATCCGATGCCGACCGCGACAAGTCTCGCATCGAGTTGAGATGCCGCTGCATTTGCTGACGACGCTTGTAACCCGGCGTTAGAGGCTCCGTCGGAAGTGATGACAAGACCGGAGAGGTGTCCGCCGAGTTGAGTCAGTGCTGCGTTGACAGATTCTGCCAAACGAGTTTCCGTTCCCGACGCGGGAAAGAGATCTTCCCAGGTGGTTTGGTCAGTGGAGGTTGAAGTCTCTTCTTTGTCTGCGGACTCATTTTGCAATTGCGCTGATTTCAGGAGTTGATCCTGTAAAGAAAGAGACTCCTCATTCTCTGATTGTTGCGTTCCTTGACGGTATTCGAGTGCTAAAGGATGCAACGAAGGATAGACGTGGACGGGCCCTTTGAGACGACTGTCAAACGTGAAAATTGAGACTTCATGCTGTTCGCGCAGCTTGGCGATCAACCCCTCATCGAACAGCAATTTGCGAGAGGCATCCAGTCGGGAGATTGATTCCTGGGAGCTGGTCTCATCGGTGTCGCTTGCCGGGAATCTCATCGATAATGAGGTGTCTACGAGAATGCCGACCTTGGAGGGGTGATAGGCGGTCTTTGTGGTTTTGAGTTGTGGATTGAAGGCAATGATGAGTAAGCCGACAAGAGCCCCCAGGCGAAGCAGCATTAACCAAGCTCGCCAGAGCGGGTGAAACGATCGGGAATCTCGCCAATAGAGCCAGACGGTCCAGGCGAGGTATGAAACGACCAGTACCAGCACCACCATCCATCCCATGGCAGAACGAGGGGTACTCCATTCCCAATTCTGAAGTGATCCAGAGATGGGTTCGGCGGCAAGTAAAGTTGTCGAGGAAATCAAATCCATCAGAGGCTTGCCGCTCCCGTCTTGCGGGTATGATAACTTAATCGATAGGCGAGAAATTGTTCGGCCATCATGACAAGAAACAGGATCATCAATAAGGACATTCGTGCTTCTTGCTGAGAGTCGCTTTGTTGCAGCCAACCGAGATCTTCAAACGATTGAATGGCAACATTTTCTCCGACTCGACTTTCCAGTTCCTCTGGTGTGAGCAAATTGAGACTGCTTTCCGTGAGCGGAGGGTTGTAGGCCAACCAGCGTTCTTCGGGGTTTTGGTCGCTGTCGTAGAGTGTCACTCGATAGACACCGGGGTCGTCTGTTCCGGGAAAACTGGCCTTCCAGACATACTCTTCGCGATCATTGGACGCTTCCACTTTTGTGCGAGTCATTTGCAACTGAGCATTACGTTCGTCGGGTGAAGTGATTTCCAATTCCTGAGAATACCGGGAGGCATCCAGCATCAAATCAATGGGTGTTCCCACCTCTTCACTCTCTTGGCGATGATATCGTTTGGCCAGATATTTTTGTAACTCCAAGTGGAATATGACAAAACTCGGATTCGTCGACCAATCGTTCCAGAGGCTTCCTGCGGATGTGAGACAAGTGAAGATTTTGCCAAGTCCGAATGAGTGTTCGAACATTAAAGGGGCATCGTTTCTCATGGTGACAAGTGTCTGCACACGACCTTCCAGCTCTAATGCCGTTTTTGTCACCGCCTCGGCGACCGGGAAATAGCGATCGATATGGACGGCCGCAACAAACGGGTTTTCGGCACCTTCAAAAATTGTGAACAGAGGGTGGTTAGAAAATTGCAAATCGGGTCCGGGAGTGATGTCTGTCGCTCTGGGAAGATCGCGCCAAGCAGGTGAAAGAAGAACTGGAAAGAGGCTCTCATCATTTTCACGGACCAAGGTCTCGTTTATGAAACGAGGGTCGGACAGATCTCCGAGGAACCAGGCCAGACCACCTCCGTTCGCAACATAATTTTCCAGTGGTAGGATCGCGTCTGCTGCCAGGTTTCCGACATTGATCAAATAAATACAACGGAAGTCATCCAGCTTGTTGCGTCTCAGAAAATCGGGGCTTTGAATGAGTGGAGCGATGCCCGTTAACGCGGGGTCGGCAGCCAATGCGTCTGCGACAATCGCCGCCGCTTCTTTGTCTTGAGTTCCGTCGATCAACAGGACGGGGTTACTATTTTTAAGATCGACCACCAGATAGCGACTGTTGTCCTGTTCGAGCGAATCGGCATCGAGGAGAACTTCGAGTCGGTGTCGACCGGGAGCGCCGAAGACAACATCGAATGCTTTGGAGACAGTCTCTCCAGCTTCGATTTCTGGAACCGGAACCGCGACGGGCAACTTTTTGCCATCCTGAATCACGGTGAGGCGAATGTTTTTCGCTTGGACTTCGGAATGGTTACGGACCTGTGCGGTGAGCCTGAGAGGGATGTTGACGGCAGCAGTCTGAAGGTCTCCCGTTAATCCGACAATCGAGAGATTGGCATGACGTTCGGTGACCGAGCGGACCAGATTGACGGCGATCTCAGTCTCTTCAAACGATTTGATCGTCTGGGCTAATGCGGGTTGTGCGTTCCAGTCTTCTTCACGAAAGTCGGTGACGATGTAGGCGGTTCGAGAGACGGCTTGCAAATCGGTAAGTCGTTCCAAAGAGGCTTGTAAGCCATCGAGCAAGTTGAGTGCGCGAGAAGTTGGTTTGAGAGTTTCCAGATCTTCGGCGAGCTTGATGAGAAGTTGCTCGTTCACATCTTCGCCGTTAATGAACGGCTGGTCGGGGTTAGACAACAACAATACCGTCACTTTTTGTGTGCCGGGACGCTGCGACCCTTCTTCCACCAACTTCTGGATCACCTTTTTGCCTTCATTGAAGGCGGTTGTTTCTCCCCAACGATCTTGCATTGAGGCGCTGTCGTCAATCAAAACCAAATGATGACTTTTTTCGCCGCGCAAGAATGCTAACTGATTGGGACTGAAGATCATTCTGGCGATCAAGGCGGCAATCAACAAGACGATTAAAATGCGAAGCAGTAGAAGCAGTAACTGTTCGAACAGAATCCGTTGTTTGTTCTGTTTTTGCGATTGAAGTAAGAATTCCATCGCCGCAAAGCGAACTTTGCGAAACCTCATGCGATTGAGCAAGTGGATGATGATGGGAGCAGAAATCAGCGCAGCGCCGGGGATAAACACCGCAGGGTTCAAAAAGAACGGTGCCAGGCCACTGGTTAATGCTGAAAATATTCCGCCCATATCGGGGTGCTATCTCATCGTTGGATTGATGTGTTATTTTTGAACGGCTTGTCGCATGCCGATCCGGTGATTGAAGTAATGTAACAATGCGGCATCCATGTGCTCGCTGGTTCGGATGGTTTGATAATCGACGAGGTTTTTGGAGCAGAAGCGGCGTAATTCGTGCAGATATTCCTGCAGGGCATTCTGGTATCCTTCACGCAGTGCGCGGGGATCACAAACCAAGTCCCCAGACTCTTCCATCCCTTCAAAACGTGTGGTTCCCGAGTATTCGAAGTCGATCTCTTGATCATCCAAAATGTGCATGATCAGCACATCGTGTCCACGATAACGAAGTTGGGTGAGCCCTTTGAACAGGCTCTCACGATCCACAAATAGGTCGGAAATCAGGACGATCATCCCTTTTTGCGATTGATCATCGGCCACTTGTCGCAACAGCTTGTCGATACTTGTTTTTTGAGCGGGTTTTTCATTGTTGATCGCCTGTAAAATTGCATGCAACTGCGTGCGGCGGCTACTGGAGGGGACACGTTTGCGCAAAGTGTCGTCGAAGGCGTACAAGCCCACGGAATCCTGCTGCTTCAACAGTAAGTGCGAAAGCGCTGCCGCGATCGTGCAACCATAATCGTATTTCGACATGGCTCCCGATTGGAACAACATCGATTCGCTCAAATCCACGAGCAACGTGGTCCGCAGATTTGTATCTTCTTCGTACAGCTTGATGTAATACTTGTCGGTCTTCGACCAGACCTTCCAATCGACACGACGAATATCATCCCCCGAGACATACTCCCGGTGTTGAACGAACTCGACCGATTGGCCGTAATACGGACTGCGATGAAGCCCCGACAGAAAACCTTCCACCACCTGACGGGCACGAATCTCAAGTCGTGAGATTCGGCTGAGTTCATCAGGCCGCAAAAATTTTCTGTAATCTTGGGTCACTTGTCAGCTCACCTTCTTTTGAGGGCGTTTCCGCCACGAGTCGTTCGATGACTTTATCACTATCAATGCCTTCACTCTCTGCCGAGAAGTTCACCACAATACGATGTCGCAAAACCGGCTTGGCGAGTGCGGCGATGTCTTCTGTGGAGACATGCATGCGACCATTCAAAAGGGCGCGTGTTTTTGCTCCGAGCAACAGCATTTGTACGGCCCGTGGTCCTGCTCCCCAACTAAGCCATTCACTGATAAAATCAGGAGTTCCGGGTTGATTGACACGTGTCTGTCTCACCAAAGCCAATGCGTAATCCACGACATGGTCGGTGATGGGAACCTGTCTGACCAATTGTTGCAGTTGAACAATTTCCTCTCCATCGAGCACGGCTTCAATTTCGTGTTTGAGGTTACTGGTGGTGGCTTTGGCGATCTCCCGTTCTTCAGTGAACGAGGGATAATCGACAGTCACTTTGAACATGAAACGGTCTTGTTGAGCTTCAGGCAGAGCGTAGGTTCCTTCTTGCTCAATCGGGTTTTGTGTGGCCAGCACGAAAAACGGCTCATCCAGAATATGACGAGTCTGTCCGACTGTGACCTGTGTTTCCTGCATCGCTTCCAAGAGAGCGGCTTGCGTTTTAGGAGGTGTCCGGTTGATCTCGTCGGCCAGCACGACATTGTGAAAGAGTGGCCCTTGAATAAAGCGGAAGACGCGCTCGCCGGTTTCTTTGTTTTCCTGCAACACGTCGGTTCCGGTGATGTCGGCAGGCATCAGGTCGGGAGTAAACTGAATCCGGGCAAACGACATGGAAAGCGTTTTGGCCAAGGTGCTGATCATCAAGGTCTTGGCGAGACCGGGAACTCCTTCCAGTAAACAATGGCCGCGAGAGAACAGGGCAATCAATAACTGATCGACCACCTCGTCCTGTCCGACAATCACTTTGCTCATTTGCTTACGGATCTTGGAGTAAGCATCGTTGATTTTTTTGACGGTTTCTTCGGTTTTGGCACCGCTCGGCTGTTCGCTCATGAAGTCAAACTCGCTCCTGAAGTGGTTTCTCGTTGATGTGTTGCTATGAAGGGATAATGCCTGCCATGTTAGCGGTGCATCTCTATGGACGCGACCGAAAACCGAATTTTCCTTCATAGCATCTCTTTATGCCCTCACGAGTTGACGCATAATGCAGTGGAAACCCACAAACATTTTTTTGACACAATTGATGATCCCTCGGATCGTGTCCCACTTCCCCGGTTGTTCTATTGATCTCCTCCCGGCTACGATGTGAACAGTCTTATCGGGAAAGTCTTCAGGAGCAGACAGAGATGCCGAAATTTGCAGTAATCCTCCCCGCAGCGGGGAAAAGTAGCCGTTTTGGGAACTCGCGGGAAAAGAAAGTGTTCACCAATCTGAAAGACCGCGCTGTCTGGCTACGCACAGCCGAGCACTTTGTGGAGAGAGAGGATGTGGTTCAGACCATTCTGGTGATTTCACCGGAAGATGAGGAGCGTTTTAAAGAGAAGTTTCGTCCCAATCTTGCCTTCATGAACATCCAGATCGTGCTTGGTGGAGCAGAACGAGCGGATTCTGTCGCCAATGCATTGGCTGAAGTGAAGGAGGAGGTCGATTTTGTCGCGGTTCACGACGGGGCACGACCGCTACTCGCCAAACAATGGATCGACCAAGTATTCGCCAAAGCCATTGAAACTGATGCAGCCATCTTGGCCCATAAAGTGGCTTCGACCCTGAAGAGAGTCAATGGGGAACAGGTGATCGAAGAAACGGTCTCTCGCGAGGAATTGTGGGAGGCGCAGACACCCCAAGTGTTCCGAAAATCATTACTCGAAACGGCTTATGCAAAAAGAGAGGGGTTTGTGGCGACGGATGAAGCCCAACTTGTGGAACGAATTCCACATCCTGTCTCCATCGTTTCTTGCCCGGCAATCAACCTCAAAATTACGACTCAAGAAGATTTGAGAATGGCCGAACATCTGCTGGCGGCGGTTCCCAAAGAAAAGCAGTTCCGCTCGCTGCACCCCTTTGCCGATGATGGCCCTCTCCCGTTGTAAACTGTTTTCAGGAAAGGGGATGGAAACATCAATTTCTTCTGGTAAACTAGATGTCTCCCATATGACGGGAACGACCTGCTCTGGAATTGCGTCTCAACCAGAGTTGGAAGGTCTCCCTGAATTAATTTGAATCGTCGACCCGGTTCCCAAAAGGATTTCGCGATGCCAGCCGTAGTGATTCCATGTCCGTTCTGTGGAGCGGAACTCAAACTCAAAGATCGCAGCCTCATCGGCAAAAAAGGGAAGTGCCCCAAATGTGCGAAGGCATTTCGTTTGGAAGAACCGGATGATGATGAGGTTCAATTAGAATTGGTCGCTCCCGCTGCTACGGGAGTCCAATCAGCTCCGGTGAATGTGACCGGTCAATCGGCATCTCAAATGAATACATTTGAGCCACCCATCACAGCGCCCGTCACCGAAACCGGTGGTGTGCAACGGATGAAGGAAATGCGTCGCAAAAACAAAAAGCGGCGAAATTTTCAAATCGTGATCGGGGGCTTGGTCGCCTTGCTTTTGGCTGGCACAATTTTCTACATCAAGGAAGAGCAAAAGAAGCAGGCTCTGGCCGATGCAGAAGCCAAGAAGCCCAAACGCAATGCTGCCTATGATGCTCAGAAAGCCAAAGACAAGTCGGACCTGGAAGCACTCGCCAATGCTGCTCCCACAAAAGGAGGACCGATCGCTCTCAATTTTATGCCATCGGGCGCTCGGGTCATCATCAATTTGCATCCTGATGAGTTCTGGAAGCCGGGCTCGTTAGCGGAAGAGTTTCGTTATTGCTTGGGGCCTCTGGGAATTTGGCTAGAGTCGGAGATCAAAGCACTGACAAAGTTTGACCCTTCGGAAATTGATCGTCTCCGAATTTGCCTGATTCCCGGGTTGAGGAATGAGCGTCCCAAAGTAGCCGCCTATGTGGAATTGAAGGAAGAACAGCAGGAATCGACGCTGATTAAGTTGTTTCCGGGGGATAGCGTGAATGATTACGAACCCAAAATCTATATGACTGGTAACGACTGTTTCATTCATATCGACAATCGACGATTTGCGGTCGGTCCGGGAGAATTTGCCCAGGAAATGGCTGATGCCATTGATGTCAATGCGATTACGAATCGAGACATTGAAACGATGTTGCTGAAGACCGACAGCGAACGCCATTTGACGATTCTCTTCGATCCCAAAATCCTCAGGCTTGAGCAAGTGAGCTGGTTTCCTGAAAACGCGCGCCCGATACTCAATCACTTTCTCGACTGGCTCGGTGACGATGTGTTGACCGCAGTTTGGAGCGTTCATCTCAACGGTCAACTTCATCATGAGATGACATTGCGAAACGATGCCGCCGCTCTTCTATCCAGTGTGCAGCGAAAGCTCGGTCAGCGATTGGAGGAGGTTCCCGAACGAGTTTTGAGCGCTGTCCGAAAGATGTCGCCGCAACAGGTCGGTCCTCGAAAAATCATCGGTCGTTACCCGGCAATGATGAAGGTATTCACGATGGCCACTTCCAGTGGATCGGATAATCGCTCTGTGCAATTCACTACGGTTCTCAATGACCGGGCCGCTCCCAATCTGGCTTTGGGTTCATTGATGGCATGGGATGAATCGACCCGGACCGATTTCAACAAGTCAGACAATCCTTCGACGATGGTGGCTTCCAATCAACCGAAGAAAGAGTTGACGTTGGAAGAGAAACTGCAAAAGCAGATCGAAGTCGATTTTCGTCGAATGCCATTACAGGACGCATTTGCTTATATCGCTGATGAGGCAGAACTCAGTTTGGAAATTGAAGGAGACGCCCTCAAGCTCGCCGGCTTTACCCAGAACATGCCTCAAACCTTCAAGTATGAACAAATTAGTGTGGCCAAGGCGATTTTGGCGATCATCAATGGTGAAGGAAACACGATCATCAAAGATTCAATCACCAAGGGGACGGGGAAAATCGGTCTGTTTCTCGATGACACCGGCAAAGGTTTCATCATCGCGACCGAAAAATACATCGCCGACCAGGGGAAAACCGCATACGAGTTGAAGTGAACTGAGACGATTTCGGCAGGTAAGCGTTGGGTTTTCCTTGTTAATTCGTCTATATCACGGGGCAGTACCTGCTCCAAACCCACTTGTTTTAGAGAGAAAATCGAGCCGTATGTCGAGCCTGCCTTATCGTCCTTTGCATCCGAAGCTGGAAAGTGTGCTGGATAAGCTACGGCTTAAGATCCAGACCTACCTGTTTTTTCACGGTTTGGCACTGGTTCTGGTGACATTGTGTCTTGGTTTTTTTGCAACGATCTCTCTCGATTGGCTCTACTTTCAGGCAAGCCGATTAGAGCTTCCGCTCTTCGTTCGTGGGCTGATGGCAATTGGCATTGTCGCCGCCATTACCTGGGTTCTGGCGAATCAAGTCTTTCTGCGTCTCCTCAAAAGCAAAAAATCACGGTCACTGGCACTGATTCTGGAACGTCGATTTCCCGAATTGAACGATCGTCTGATTACCGCGGTGGAAATGAATGGCGAGAGCCCCGAACATCACACTCCGCTATCTCAAGCGATGCTTGAACATACCATTGAAGAAGTAAGCCGTTCTGCCGGTGAGCTTGAACTCTCTGACGTTTTTGATTGGAAGCCTTTGGTTCGTGGCTGGGCAATTGCCGTGGTTTTATTGTTTAGCGTGGGGACGGTGGCTGCAGCGATGCCTCAGTCCTTCGAGCGTTGGACACGGGCGTTCGTCTATTTTGACGAAATCTACTGGATGCGACAAACCACGCTGGAAGTTGTGGTTCTCGCTGAGCCGGGAGACCGCGAACGTCCCTTTGTCGATGGAGTCTACAAGCATCCGCGTGGCTCCGATCTGAAGTTGCTTGTCTCAGTTCCTGAAGGGACAAACCCGATGGGTTTGGAATGGGTCGTTCCAGAAGAGGTTGAGATCGAATATCTATTTGAAACAACGAGTGGCGGAGACATTAAATCTCTCGCGCGACGAGGGGAGCGGAAGTTTCAGTTCAAAATGAATTCAGTGCTTGATGGATTCAAGTTTTGGGTGTCGGGCAATGATTACATCAATCGCACCGAGTATCGCATCCAGGTGGTCGCTCCTCCTAAAGCCGAGCTGATCGCACTTCAATGTGAATACCCGGCCTACACTCACCTGAACGAAACAACTTCGAAAGGTTTAGTCCTCGATGAACGCAAGTTGCAAGGGAAGCAAGTTCGCATTCCTCTCGATACGGCCTTCGCGCTGACTATCAATACTAATAAGCCACTCCGAAATGCCATTGTGCAAGCGGGGACATACGAATTTTTATTGGGTAATTTTGGTGAACCCTCGGCCTATGAAGAATCCTTCGACACGGCCCATTATCGTATTATGAACGAATCGGGAAGTTATGGTCCTTCTCAACTGCTGACTGATAACGCACTGATTCAAAGTCTTCCCAAATCGAACAGGCAGACATTACTGCTACCATTTGTGCTTTCTTCAAACAGCAAAGAGCAGATTGCGCAGCGGAGCTTCCACTTACCAAAAGAATTAGGCGCTCCCTGGATTCTTCCTCCCGACTCTGATTTCAAAATTTATCTGGAAGATACTGACGGGATCATTACTGCGGAACCGATTCGTTTTTCAATCATGGGCAACGTCGATGAGCCGCCAGTGATTGAGACGGAACTGACGGGTATCGGCTCTTCAATCACCAGAAAAGCTCGCATCCCCATCAAGGGGCTCGTCACTGATGATTATGGAATCATGAAAGCTCACTTTGACTTCAAAATCGATGATGCCGACAAATATCGATTGCGGCCTTTCAAAACTCCTCCTCGCAGGGTTGCTGACAAGTTTGCCCTCGAACATCGATTGGCAGAATCAGAGACAATCGAATACGAACGATTTAACGTCGAGCCGCTTGAACTCAATCCCGGGCAAAAGCTGATCCTGACCGTTTACGCTGTGGATAACGACAACCTGAACGGACCGCACGAAAATCGAGGTCGCAACTATAACTTTACGATCGTGACTGAACAGGAATTGTTGGCCATTCTCAACGATCGCGAAATTAACTTGCGACGACAGTTCGAGCAGATCATCTCAGAGATCGAACGGACTCGGGACGACTTGCTGGTCCATCGCGATCAAGCGGCTGAGTTAGTCAAGCTCCGTGAAACGGCGGATGCTGACCCCGATCAAAAAGACAAATTGCATGTCTCTGTCACGAATGCGGCCGAACGTTCTCGGCATCAGATTGGTAAGAATCGCACAGAAACCACCGCGGTTGCCGAATCGTTCCAGCGGATATTGGACGAATTGAAGAACAATCGGGTGCACTCGACCGAGCAGATCGAGAAAATTGAGTCACTCATTATTACTCCGCTCAAACAAATCACCGAGAGCACTTTTGAAGATGCCGATATCGCGGTGGGACTGTTCAGTCAGAAAAACGACAAACGGGAGGATCCACTTTCTGCCATCGACCAAACCACCGATTCGTTGAATCTGCTTTTGGCTCAAATGCGCAAGGTTTTGGACGAAATGTCTGACCTTGCGGAGTTCCATGAGTTGATTCAGGGATTACGGGAGATGATCAATGACGTGGGAGACATTCAGGATAAAACCGAAAACAAACAAAAAGAAGACGTGGAAAAACTGAAAAACAGTTTGAAAAAACTGGGGATTTAACCGCCATTATGCCTGTCCCATCGAGACATTCATCTCGTCCGACTGGAATGATGTTCGTATAATTTCCCGCAGTGTTGCAGTGAGTTTATTTTCTTCCATTCAGGACCGTGAGACCATTATGAGATCAAAACGATTCAATCTGATCTGCCTGATTGGGCTATTGATGTTCGGTCTGTCTGTGTGGACTGTCGGCCCCGGTTTCGCTCAGGAAGAGGCTCCCGCTGCTCAGGCAACCGCTGAACCCGAAAATTCGCTGAAGCTTCATCAGGAACAGGAAGCCATCGCTTTACGCTACGAGCGTTTTGAAAACACGATGCTGAAGATGGCCGAATATCTTCGCAAGACTGACCCAGAGCAGGCAGAACTTCTGGTTCGGGGAATTGGACAAAGCAAGTCCGACCGGATTTCCGGGCAGATGGATCAGATCGTGAAGCTTCTCGCCGAGGAACAGTACGGCGATGCTATGGATCGGGAAACCAAGGTCATCAAGTCCTTGAAATCACTACTGGATCTGCTTGAAAGTGGCGACCGACGCAGCGAACTTCAACAAGAGCAGGAACGTATTCAGCAAATCCTGAAAGATTTGCAGATCACCATCGGTAAATCCAAAGATGCCCGCGCCTCCAACGAACGTGGTGATGACATTGATCGCGCCATCGAACGGCAAGAGATCGCTGAGGCTTCCGGCCAAGATTTGGTTGATAAAATTGACAGTCAGGATGGGGAACGGAAGGCCAAAGAGGGCGAAGGAGAAGATTCTGCAGGTCCACCAAAAGAAGGCGAACCAAGTGAAGGGAAGTCTGGTGAACCTCAAGACGGCGAAGGAAAAAAAGGGGAAGGGAAAGAGGGTCAAGAAGGTTCCCCCAAAGATGGAGAGCAGAAGTCTGGAGAAGGTGAGCCCAAAGAAGGTGAAACTGGGAAACCGGGTGAGGGAGAGCCCAAAGAAGGAATGGGAGAACCTCAGGAAGGAAAGCCGGGTGAAGGCAAACCGAAAGAAGGAGAAGCTGGGGAGTCCGGCAAGGGAGAGCCTCAAGAGGGTGAGTCGGGCGAACCAAAAGAGGGCGAATCTCAATCTGGAAAACCACAAGAAGGAAAATCACAGCAGGGCCAAGCCCCTCAAGGTGAGTCGGGAGAATCTCAACAAGGTGAGCAGAACTCGGGAGAGCAGGGCGAAGAGTCTGAAGAAGACAAGACCGCCGGTCGCGACGAAATTGCACAAGCCGTTGATCGGATGAACCGCGCCATCGAGGAACTCAAAAAGAAGAATCGAGACAACGCGTCTCGCGAACAATCCGAGGCGATTGCCAAGTTGGAAGAAGCCAAAGCGAAGCTCGAAGAGATTTTAAGACAACTCCGTGAAGAAGAGCGTGAATTGTTACTTGCGGCACTCGAAGCACGATTCCAGAAGATGCTGGCGATGCAGGTGATGGTTTACACGGGGACCCTCAATCTGGATAAGACGCCTCAACCCGATTGGACCAGTCGTCATCATGCCCGTTCTCGCGAATTGGCTCAAACTGAGGATGAAATTGCCTTGGAAGCGGTCAAAGCTCTCGACTTGCTCAAAGCCGAGGGGTCTTCGATCGCTTTTCCCGAAGCAATCGAGCAAATGCGTTCCGACATGCTGACGGTCGCCAAACGCCTCGAAGAATCTCAAACGGGCGAGCTGACTCAAGTGATCGAAGAAGATTTGATTGAAGCGTTGCAGGAAATCGTTGAGGCTCTTCAAAAAGAGATGGAGAAGTCTGAAGCGGAAAAAGAACAGCAACAGCAGCAGCAACAGCAACAACAGCAGCAGCCACCTTTGGTCGATAAGCTTGCCGAGTTGAAGATGCTTCGTTCATTGCAATTGCGTATCAACCGTCGAACTCGTGTTTTGGCGAGAGCGTTCCGTGGTGAAGAGGCCGACTCTCCCGATGTGGTCGATCAGTTGCAGGATCTTTCCAGACGCCAGTCCCGGATTCAGAAAACGACCTACGACTTGGCAACCGGTCGCAATCAATAACCTCTTATGAGGAACAAAAATATGACACATCAATTTATGTCTCGCTGGAAAATATGCATAGTTGCGCTGGCGATGGTTGTCTCTGTTGGAAATGCAGAGATTCGTGGCGACGAGCTTGATCTGATCGAAACTCCTCCATTCGGGGACATGAAAACGAAAGTTCTCGAAGAAGTCGCCTTACGAAAAATCAAGGACCAGGCGGTTCAGCAGCAGGTGAGTCAACTTTGGTCGTCTCCCGACGAAGTGCCACCCGCTTCGGAAATCTTCAATCGTGTGATTGAAACATTTCGCTTGATCGACCCGGCGACAAATGATTTTATCTCTCAATGTCGTCTGACGATTCCATCTCGTCAGATACCAGTCGCAGATCTGATCGACAATGCTGAAGGATCCGAATTTTATCGTACAAATTTGGCTCAGTTTTATGCGGTCTATCTGGTCCGAAAAAAACTGTACGACGAATCTCTGCCCTATTTTGACAAACTGAATCTCAAGCTCTCTGCCGATCCTCCGACGGCGTTATTTCATCAGGCCGTTGCACAGTCGGAATTGTTGATGAAGAGCGAAGGCTTGGCAACGATTGAAACATTGACCAAAAAAACAGAAGCCGTCCCCGAACGATATGCGACTGTGGCCGAGCTGATGAAATTCCAATTAGCGTCTATTGAGGAAGAGTCGCTCGACGAAGTGGCTCAGCGAATGAAAGATGTGAAACGTCGACTTTCCCTCGGTCGAGGTGGGCAAGACACTCAAAAGAAGGAAGAGGAAATTGTCACCTTGCTCGATTCGATCATTGAGAAAATCGAACAATCCAGCGGTTCGGGAGGCGGTAGCGGAGCCGGGGGGAATACTAATCAGCCTGGTGGAGGCTCGCAAGAGAGCGTGGTAAAAGGGACGACTGCACCCGGTGAAGTCGACAAGAAAGACTTGAAGAAACAAGCTGGCTGGGGCGCACTTCCAGAGGCAGAGGTGACGAAAGCCAAGAACCTCTTGAAGCGAGACTTTCCCGAAAACTATCGACGCGCCATTGAAGCCTATTTTCGCAAATCTGCCGGTCGTCGTCCTGAGTAGATATTCTGGTTCTTTCGTCTCCTTCAGGGTGATTCGCAGAATGAAAAATCAGTCAGCCAAAATCATGACAAATCTCGGTCCAATCAGATCTGCATTCAAGTTGTTTTGGGTCGGTGGTCTGCTTGGTTTGATGCTGGCTCATCCGTTGGCACTGTTTGGCGAGAGTTCTTCGGTTGTTGTCACATTACTGACGGGAGATCCCATTCAGGGGGAACTGGAGACTCTGTCCGATGAGTCTGTCGTGATCAAGGCAGGTGGCGAGATCAAAACTTTCGCTCGCGCAAATGTCCTGACTGTCAAATTGGCTGGGCAAGAAGAAACCATTGATGCGAATGCTCCCAAAACAATTGTCGCACTTTCGGATGGAATGCATGTCAAAGCTGACAACGTCTCTTATGACGGAACGACTTTGACTGTGCAGTCTGCCATATTGGGAGAGTTGACCGGAAAGGGGAATTTGCTACACCACGTGAGATATGCCGAAGGTAACTCGGCAACACTTGAAAAATGGTCCAATATTCTGCAAAGAGAATCAAAACAGGATCTTCTCGTGATCAACAAAGAAGACTCGATCGACTTTGTGGAAGGTGTGATTTCCAAACTCGACGAAAAAGCGGTTTATTTCCTCCTCGATGGAGAAGAGATACCGGTCGGTATCAGCAAAGTCTTTGGGATTATTCTGAACCGAAAAACGACACCCGGCAATCCGATCGGCGCAATTCAAATGACGAACAAAGATCGATTGCCACTGGCCAGTATTCAATATGCCGAGGGGAAACTTTCTGCCGTCACCGACTCTGGTTTACAGATCACAACAACTTTGGATGCCGTCGACTTGATTGATTTTCGTCAGGGGCGATTGGTGTACCTTTCGGAACTCGAACCTCGCACTTACGAATACACGCCATTTTTTGACGAAGAATGGAAGATGCGTCTCGATAAAAACTTTGATGGCAGTCTCATTCGAATCGGTAACCAAACATTTACTCGTGGTCTCTGTATCCATTCAAAAACACTCGTCCGTTATCGGTTAGCGGGTGAGTATCGTCGGTTTCAAGCGGTGATGGGAATCGATGAACTTGTCGGCAACAAGGGACACACTCGCGTCGTGATCAAAGCGGACGACCAGATTTTGTTTGAAGGCGATGTCCGTGGGAGTGACGAACCGGTTGAATTAGATTTTGAGGTGAGTGATAAACGGGATCTTGAGATTCTGGTCGACTTTGGAGCAGATCTGTCGGTGGCCGATCATCTGGCTCTCGGAAACGCTCGTCTTGTTAAGTAAATTGGAATGTCTGATAACTCTTCATTTATAACGAATTTCTGTGCTATGAATTTCAGTTCCTATCGACTCGCAATCTTGTCCCTCGTGATTCTCGGGGCGACTTTCCTTTCGCAGAATCTCTATGCCATTGATTCAGCGGTGGTCGAGGCACAAAACCGTCGTGTTGCCGTCGTGAATAAAGTCTCTCCCACAGTTGTGGCGATCTTTTCTGCCAGCGGTGAAGGTGGTGGAGGTTCGGGGGTTTTAATTTCTGCGGATGGGTATGTGCTCTCCAACTATCACGTCACCAGCGGTGCGGGTGACTTCATGAAATGTGGATTGGACGATGGCAAACTCTACGATGCCGTCATTGTCGGGATTGATCCGACAGGCGATGTCGCCTTATTGAAAATGCTGGGGAGAGATGATTTTCCAGTGGCGGCTATTGGAAACAGCGATGCCTTGAACGCCGGAGATTGGGTTTACGCAATGGGGAATCCCTTCCTGCTGGCGACCGATTTCAAGCCTACGGTGACTTACGGCATTGTCAGCGGAGTCCACCGATATCAGTATCCTGCCGGAACCATTCTCGAATACACCGATTGCATCCAGACTGACAGTTCGATCAATCCGGGAAACTCGGGGGGCCCACTCTTCAATGATGCGGGTGAACTCGTTGGAATTAATGGACGCGGATCATTCGAGAAACGTGGACGGGTTAACTCGGGAGCGGGATACGCGATCTCGATCAATCAAATCATGAACTTTCTCGGACACCTCAAATCAGGTCGTATCGTCGATCATGCCACCTTGGGAGCGA
>Ga0181597_10001750_pt1 | contig 24047 bp, 16 predicted proteins | sample 041ome_5_FD_148647 | JGI IMG/M metagenome (GOLD analysis project Ga0181597, IMG submission 148647) | Coastal salt marsh microbial communities from the Groves Creek Marsh, Skidaway Island, Georgia - 041403US metaG (spades assembly) | ecosystem: Environmental > Aquatic > Marine > Intertidal zone...
TTGCGCATCAGCTCGACTCCTGCGAACGAACAGACATCGCGCAGGTTGGCTTCACCGCGACCTGTTGAGCCGCAACTGCCAATTTCATTGTCGACATAGAGGCCCGCACCAATGATCGGCGAATCTCCCACGCGCCCCGGCACCTTGAATGCCAGACCGCTTGTCGTTGTCACACAGGAAATGTCTCCTGTCGCATTGATGCCTGCACAATGAATCGTACCGGTCGGGCGATTCTGTTCTCCGATCGGTTCGCCCGCGTAATTCAGTTTTCGTTTGCGAAAGAATTCCAGCACTTCGACATCAACATCGTCTTCGGATTCGGGAGCCTTCCAGCTATCGTTTTGTGATCGGATACGTTTCCAGTGCAGCCAGATTTTGCGTGTCTTCTCGGTGAGCAGATTTTCTTCCGGGAAACCGAGTGCCCGAGCAAAGGCCAGCGCACCCTCTCCCGCGAGTAATGAATGATCGATGGTCTCCATTACCTTCATGGCCAATCGAGCGGCGTGCTTGATCTTCTTGAGGGCGGCGACACCTCCCGCGCGATGGGTCGGGTCGTGCATCACTGCGGCATCAACTTCCACCTCTCCCTCTTCGTTCGGGAGACCGCCGTACCCGACGGTCAAATCGTTCGGGTCATCTTCGACGAGCGTCACACCTCGAACGACGGCTTCGAGCGTATCTTCTTCCTGCTGCATGAGGTCATAAGCGAGCTTAACCGCTTCGAGCCCGTTATCGGAGGCGATCGCTTTGATGGGCATCGGCATCTTTCAGAGAATGATGGAATCAGATTATATCTGTGAGAAGTGATCGTATCGCGAAATCTGGTCCGCAGAAAGCACCTTTCTCTCGATGCCTGGTCGTGTTATTTGAAGAAACCGCTCACGTCCTCTCCACCCGCCGGTGTTCCCAATGCCTTCAAGACTTCGAGATCCACGTTTTCGGATAAAAAACGGACGCTTCCGTCCATCAACAGAAAATGAACGCCCCCGGTATGTGGGCTGCCAAAAGTATTCGGCCCCTTGTTGAGCCCCAATGCAGGGTCGCGAACATTCCCCGGCGTCCCCCACGCTTTGAGTCCTTCCTTGATATCCCCCACCATCAGGGTGTTAGATAGACCATCAGTGCATTCATCGAAATGAAACATGCTGTTTGATTTGAAGAGATTGGAGTTGCCCGCGTAGTGGGCGTAACCCAAGCCGTCTTTGGAAAGAACTTCTCCAATTGATGGATTTAAAAAAACAGGATACTGATACCGATAATGCTGAACAATACTCTCGTGATTCCACGGAACATTGGGATCGATCTCATTGAATAGCGGACTGCTATCGAGAAAAGGTGTGATTGAATACATCCATCCGTGATAGGGCGTCCCCTCTTGATCAGCAATCCACCCCGGAGGCAGGGTTTGGTGCGTGTCGTGATAATTATGCAGAGCCAAGCCAATCTGCTTCAGATTGTTCTTGGAAGTGGAACGTCTCGCCGCTTCGCGGAATTGTTGAATCGCGGGAAGAATCAGGATCACGAGAATCGCTGCGATGATCAGCCCAATCAGACAACCGCGAAAGTCGCGCCATCGCCATACGGCTTTCGTTTGGTAGAGCGAACGCCCTTCATAAGGATCCGGTCCTGAATCGGAAGGCATGAACGTCTCCTCTGAATCCAAGTCATGATTAGAAGACTCATCATACACTCTTCCCAATTCCTGGGAAACTTTTTCCTGCTCGCACACCCGCTAAGGCTTAATTTTCATAGGTTTTTCTGACCACGTATATTTTTGGGGATCGAACTGATACCGACTCTTGCCGGGAGCAGGAGATGCATCTGTCTCGGGCAGGCTTTGTCTCAATCGAGCTTTGATCGCGTCGCTCCGCTCGTCCTGCGCGATATTCGTCCATTCGTTGGGATCGACATTGTGATCGTACAATTCCTCTGAGCCATCTGCATATCGAATGTAGCGAAACATTCGTGATCGCACCGCGTGATTGCCGCGCCCGTGTGTAATCAGTGCCGTACGGTCAGGTTGAGCTTCCGGATCCTTCAACAATGGAACGAGCGATTGCCCGTCGAGTCTGGAAGGAGCCTGCAAGTCACATAGGTCAATCAACGTCGGATACAAATCGATCAGACTGACCGGTCGATCACACGTTTGTCCCGCTTTGGTCAAACCGGGGACACTCACAATCAAAGGGACACGGGTCGCCTCCTCCCACAAGGTGAACTTGTGCCAATGATGCTTCTCTCCCAGATGCCAACCGTGATCGGACCAGAGAACAATGATGGTGTTGTCTCTATGGGGACTCTTCTCTAACGCTGTGAGCAACTTGCCGACCATCGCATCGGCAAAACTGATCGACGCCAAATACGCTTGCACGGCTTTCTTCCAGTGGCTTTGCTGTTTGAGATAGACCCATTCATCACCCCGATACGCGGCTATTTTCTTCCCCGCTACAGGAATATCTTCGAGATCATCGTCGGGGACTATTGGTAGTTGGATGTCACCGAGTGGATACAGATCGAAATGTTTTTTGGGAGCATACCACGGCAAATGCGGGCGGAAGATTCCCGTCGCGAGAAAGAACGGTTTATCGTGCTTCTGCAAGAGAAACTTCTGGGCCCACGCGACCATCTGACCGTCACCCATTTCGTCGTCCGCTTTTTGCATTGGCCCCCAATCGAACTCTTTTGGATTCGCGGGAGGTCGTATGCCGTTCTTGACATTGGGTAATTGATTTAAGGGGAAACCTTCCGGCCAATGAATCCCCTTGACGGGTAAGGTCTCCCTCGGCCCCGGTCGATGCCAATGATCGTCGAAGACCTGTTGGAAAAACTGATCCCACTGTTCGGGAGGATTGAAGCCTGGCGTATGGTGATACACCTTGCCACCTCCCGCGACCATGTATCCGTTACGCTGATAACTTTCGGGCAGAGAAACCACTTCGGGAAGGGCAGGTCTCCACCAGACGCCGTTATCGTAAACCCCGGTGGTCGAAGGTCGAAGCCCCGTCAAGATTGCCGTCCGTGACGGATTGCAAACCGGGGCAGCGCAATGTGCGTTGGTGAAGAGCATACCGCGAGCGGCCAGCTTATCGATATTCGGCGTATGCACCGTCCCCGAGTATCCACCAAGACACCCGACCCAGTCGTTCATATCGTCAACCGAGATGAACAACACATTGGGTTTGTCGGAGGCATTCAGGAATGCTTGAAGGAAGAATCCAATCAAGAGAGTCAATGTGAAGTGTCGCAGACCGAGCATGGGACAATTTCCTCTTGTTTCCTCTATCAAGATGGCCATGTTTCAATCTATAGAGACTGAGGACATCTGTGTGAGATGATGGCTGAAAGGTCCAATCATCATACCACGATTCAACCACCTTCACTTGGGCTCAATCACCAAAACTCGTGGCAAAGTATATTTGAAAGAGGTCTCATTCTTGCGGGAATCACCATTCTCCAGCACATCAAACTCGATTGCGGAAAACGATCCCAGACCGGTATCAGGGACGACCAATTCATCTCCCATCCCGTTGATGTTCAGAATCAACTCACCTTTTGTACGTCGGAGTTGGAATCGATGATCCCCGCGAGGACATTCCCAGGTTTTTTTTACACCCGACAGATTGACCTTCAATAATTCGCGTCCGGGATCTTTCGTGAAATGAAAATGCACCGGAAGAGTGGGGCCACCATGATGTCCCAGTAGATTCAAACTGAATCGGCCATCATCATTTTCAACCTTCACTTCCCATTCCACCTGAAAATTCTCACCCATTGACAGCTCTCTGGCGGCAAGCCGTTGAGGTTTTTGCTCACCAACGATTCCCGCATGAATTTCCCATCCCAGAGGAAGTTTCCTCCCTCCAGCCGGTAACGGTGGAGCAAAATCAAGCGTTTTTAATAACGGCTCATCACGCAATGGCCCCCACCGCAGGTTTTGGATTTTGCGAGTATTTGGTCCACGGGGAAAACCGAGACGAAGAGTATAGAATTTCGCAAGCGTCCCCGTCGTGAGAGGTTTCTGTTCTTGAAGGCGACCATCCACACTGGCATAAACGACAGCTTTTCCATTTTCGATCACATGCTCCAATCTCAACCAGATTCCCTGATCAACCGATTCGTGCCAATCCTTAAACCCCTTGACTCTCGTCCCTGATTTCGGAGCGATGCACCAACCGTCGTATTGCTCATTCTTCAATTCCAGTTCAATGGAATCAGTACCGTCCACTGTCATCAAATCTAAAGTCATCGATTCCTGATTTGTAGCTCGAAGCTGAACTTCCACCAAGAAGTTTCCTGATAAGTTCAAATCTTTATAGCTGACGGATTCAAGTTCAGTCAGATTCTCCGAGACTGGCTGAAAGCCGGGGGCACCATCATTGAAGTTGACAGCAATCTTGGAGCTGCCAGCCCATCCTTCCGGTTTACGTCCCGCTTGGACCTGGCTGAAATCGACGAAATCGTAGTCGCCTTTCTCTTGAAGAGTTTCTTTTTGGTGGTAGGAAGCGGGCGTCCGAAAGAAATCGACATGGCCGTCATCACGACCGACCGCCAGAACTGTCCCCTGATGGTTCAGCGCGACAACAAGAACATCTCGGTCATTTCCATCAACAGTGCTGTCAATTGTGTGAATGACTTCACGCGTTGAAAGATCCCAAACCAGCACTTCTCCCGAATCGTAACCGACAAACAAATGTTCTGAACGTGGACTGAACTCATAGCAGAGAGGTTTGAGTTTTTCCTTTGACTGCAGTTTGCATTCCAACTCTCCATTCTTCATGTTCCAGAGAAAAATACTGTCCGGAGTTGCGGCGGCAACTCGAAGTCCGTCTGCGGATACGGCAACCTGAGCCGCTCCACTCTGGTCTTCCAGATTCAAAGTCTTCAAAATTTGGCCACTGTTCAAATCCCATATTTGAACAACCTTACCGAGTGAGTTCGTGACCAGATATTTGTCGCCAGGAACAAACGCCAAATCCCAAATCAGCCCCCATGCATTCATCAGCGTTTTTTGGGAATCAATCTTCGCCGAATCAATGAGTAAGACTTCGTCTCTTCCGCCGACCGCAATGAGGCTGCCATCAAAATTGAATGTCAGGCCATCGTAGGCATCGGCGTAATAGACTTCTTTTGTAGTCAGCTCTTCTCCCGGATACCAGATGCGAACTCGATGATCGTGCAGTGAGGCAATGATTGATCCATCGGGTGGCGTTGCTGCATCCCAAAACGGCATCCCTTTGAGTGGATCGTCTTCTGAAGTGGAGAGCGTACTTTGCACAAACCCTGTTGAGACTTCATAGAGTTTCAAGGTTCCATCGCGGGAAGCAGACAGCAGGCTGATATCATCGGGTGAAAATACCAGAGAGTTGATGTCGTTCGACTGTTCGTGTATCGAACGAATCAGACTCCAGTCATTTTTTGTCCCTTCTGACTTTGAAGTCTCCTTCGAGGACGCGGCGCGAAACATCTGGGGGAGCGTTTGAGGCTGACTGGAAACGCCATGCAGAGGACTCGCAGTTTGATACAACTCGACTTGTCCATTCGTACGCCCAATGGCAAGATTCTTGCCATCAGGACTGAATGCCGCCGCGCGAACTTGTCGGCCCGGCCCCGTGAAATTCTGGCTGTCGAAAACCTTCAACAATTCTTCGTGATCCAGATCCCAGACATGAGTTTCTCCGGTCTCATTCCCGGCGATCAGAAACTGATCATTCGGAGAGAACGCGATCGACGAGACCTGCATCGAGGTCGAATATGATTCATAAGGCGTGAGCGTGTGGATTGGCAGCCCGTCTTTCAGGCTCCAGATCATCACTTGTCTGGTTCCCCCTGCAGCGATCCGGGTTCCGTCGTGCGAAACGGCCAGACACTCGAAACCTCCACGATTGGGGAGTGTTATGTTCCTTACGATTTGATTGGTTTCGAGATTCCAGAGCTTGAGTAACGGTTCGTTGGAGAGCGCGGCCACTTGTCCGGTTGACGGGATCGCCACCACGTCGGTAAGAGCATATCCACCATTATCGATTTCATATTGAGTCTTGGCGTCCTCGACGGATGTCACCAACAGTGAATCTGCCAGGGTCATCATGATTCGAGTACCATCACCGGCGCTGGCTAGATGTGGCTCACCAACTCCCGGAACCTCCAGCAAACGGGTCACCTTCTCTTCACCGACCGTCCAGAGACGAAACTGGCGGCCATGAGCCGAAGCGATCATCGAACCGTCTTTTACGAAAGCCGCGTCATAGAAACTGGTATAGGAACCTCGTGGAACATCAGCTGAAGTGAGTTCAAAAGATTGAATGACCGTGCCGGTCTCCAGATCGAAAACTTTCATCGTACCGTCATAGCTGGAGGAGAGCAGGGATGTCCCTTCAGGGTGAAAATCGATCGCTGTGACATAGTGATTATGGTCCTGGAACTTCCGAATCAGACTCCATTCATCCTTTTTGGGCTCTGCTGGCGCGTCTTTTGGAGGAGAGATTGGTTTCGTGATGGGTTCAGTCGAAGATTCAGGGACTTTGGCGATGCTGGATGCTTCATCAGGCGTTATCTCTGAGCCCTCCGCAACTTCCTCTGTCTCGCCAGAAGTATTGCCCTCATCTGGTGACTCATCTTCAAATCCTGGCTCATTGCCCTTTGAGGATTCAGAGAACTGCTGAATGAGAGCAGGAACCTGAATCAACCAGGGCCAGGAAAAGTAAACTCCCACACATAAAGCCGAGAGGAACACCAGACGCTTGAAAGTGCGGAACAATCCACTTCCACGCGAAGAGTCTCCTGCGAGGTTCTTTCGAGGAGGTGCTTTCGCCGGGCCATCATCATCGGAGAGTAACTTCCTGACATCTTTGGTCAGTTTTTCGAGATACTCATCAATCGGTTTCGGAAACGCATCCATCCAATGCGTTCGACTCAGAAAGTAAGACATCTCTGAAGTCAGTTCGACCTCCTCAATTCTCACCGGAAGAATTTTCAAGTTCTGCGAGACGGCATGTTCCAACTCGTTCATCACCTGCTGCGACAGTACGGAATCATCCGATACCAGCAGAATCATGATGCTGCAATCAGAGATCCCCTGGACGATGGACTCGGCCCATTTTTGCCCGGCAGGAATATCACGCGGCGCAATCCAACACCGTACGCCCTTTTCCTCCAGTGCATGACAAACCGCATTGGCAATGTCGGTATCTTTGGAAGAGTGACTCAGGAACACATCAAAGGGAGAAACCCAGGGGCCATCAACTGTCAGTGATTCTTTGCACTTGGGGCACGGCAGCTCTTTCCCTTTCAGAGAATCTTTAGCGCGAAATCGACCATCGCAGCTAGAGCATTCAACAACAATCGGCATGCCTTGTCCTTCTCCATCTCGCAGCATCATACGATAAATGAATAAGTCATCAGCGAAGCATGAGTATATCGGAGAGAAGACGCATAATCACAGAAATACACCTCTGAAATAGAGATAGGATGATGAAAGCACTCCTCAAAACTGGAGGGCTTATCTTAACCAGGAAAGAACTCGCTCGGCTGCAGCCTCACCGCTCGCGATTGAATCCGGGATTCCCACGCCGCGATACGCATTACCGGCCAATTCGAGTCCATCCAGCTTCGAAACATGCTTTTCGATCGAAGTCACTCGCTCCAAATGCCCAATATGATACTGGGGCATCGAATTCTCATAACGGACCACTTCTTCAAAGTCGGGTTCGCCAGAGACTCCCAGCATGCTATTGAGTTCCTGTCGCACCGAATACTTCATCTCTTCGTCCGTCAGCTTCATCTTTTCAGGATGCATGGCCCCACCAACAAAAGTCCGCAGGATCACTTTACCTTCGGGAGCTCGACCGGGGAATTTGCGACTGGAAAAACTGACAGCAATGATGTCTCGCTGTTCGATTTCGGGGATGACCAGACCGAAAGCATCCAGTGGATGCTTGATGTCAGAGAGATTGTGTCCCGAAACAACAATTGCCGAGGAGGCGTATTCGATGGAGTTCAAATCATCAGCCAGTTCGGGACTAACCTCACCGACCAGGCGTGCTGCATGATGAGTCGGCAGCGCGAGAATCACGGCGTCGAATTGTTCGGTCTCGCCGCTGACTGTCATGACCGACCAACCATTGTCAGTCTTTTGAACCGATTCTATCGGACAGCCACTTCGAATCGTTGCTGCAGCTTGGACGTTTTCTCGCAACCTGTCGAGAATCGATTGGATCCCGTCCTTTGGAGCAGTGAAGAGTCCATATCGCGCGCCGCTTGCTGCATTTTCTGCTTTGGATTGTTTTTTCGATTGCTTACGACTCGCTTTGATCAGGCTGCCATATTGTTGTTCCTGATCAAGAAAGCGGGGCAGGGTGGCACGCAAAGAAAGCTTCTCAGGATCGGATGTGTAAATCCCCCCAACCAAAGGTTGCACGAGCCGGTCCAGTAATTCTTTTCCGAAACGTCTGGTCACGAAGGAAGCGAGTGATTCGTCATCACCAACCAATTTCTTGGCGGGGATAAACCGCTCCCATCCCATCCGTAACTTGCTACCCCAACTGAAGATAGGACTCTTAAGGATTGGCCAGATTTTGGCAGGAGAAAGTAGCATGAATCCTTCGGGAACTTCGACCGGCTTGCCGCCTTTCAGAACCAATGACTTTCGCCATCGATCAATGGTCGGGATGAGTTCTTCTTCGATGCCCAGGCGTTTACAGAGAGCGACACCGGCAGGCTTGTTGGTAATGAAAGAATCGGCACCAAGTTCCACGAGATACTCGCCGATCCGTTTGGTGGCGATCATTCCTCCGGTTCGAGACGCGGCTTCAAAGAGAGTCAGGTCGAGCTGACTTTCCATTGATTTCGACAACTCAATCAGTCGATGAGCAGCCGACAACCCGGACAGACCACCTCCCACAACAGCAATACGACGAGTGGGGGAGGGCGAATCGGACATGAAGTCTCTACCTTGCTCCCAATTCGTGGACCATTTCCACCACGGCTTTGACATTGTCGGGGTTCATGTCGGGCATGACACCGTGGCCCAGATTGAAAATGTGACCGGGTCGGTTCTCCGCTTGATCAAGAACATCTTGAATTCGTGATTTTAAGACTGGCAAATCGGCATAGATAGAAACGGGATCGAGATTTCCTTGTACACCTCGATCATGTCCTACCAGCTCCCAGCCCTCTTTCAGGTTGATCCGCCAATCGAGACCAATCACATCTCCGCCCGCGGTTTTCTGGATCGGCAGCAAGCAGGGATTGCCTGTCAGAAAATTGATCACAGGAGTTCCCGGTGTGATGCCGTCAATCATTTGTTTCAAATAGGGCAACACGTATCGGGTGTAATCACCGGGTGAGAGTGAACCGGCCCAACTATCAAAAATCTGAACCACCTGGCATCCCGCGGCGATCTGGGCGTTCAAATAATCGACCAGGCTAGGCAGCAGCTTTTCCATTAACGACTGCCAAGCTGGTTCGTCGTTATACATGATACTCTTGGTGCGGACGTAATTTTTCGAGCTGCCCCCTTCGATGGCATAGGAAGCAAGCGTAAACGGAGCACCGGCAAAGCCAATCAACGGAATATCGGCAGGCAGTTGTCGACGAATCAGTTTCACGGCGTCGAAGACGTAGCCCAGGTCGGCGATGTTTTCGACGGCTTTCACTCGATCAATTTCTCCAGCAGCCATGATTGGATTATGAATCACGGGGCCTTCGCCTTTGACATACTCCAGATCAAACCCCATTGGCTGGAGGATCGGAAGTAAGTCAGCGAACAGAATCGCTGCATCGACGCCGAGTACCGATTGTGCGGTCAGCGTCACTTCAGCGGCGAGCTCGGGAGTCTGGCAAAGTTCAAGAAATGTCACTTTACTGCGAACGGCCATATATTCCGGCAGATAACGTCCTGCTTGGCGCATAATCCAGAGAGGCGTTGTATCGACCTGTTCGCGGCGGACTGCCTTCATGAAACGGCTATTTTGTAATTCGGGTGTCATACAATCTATCCTGCTTGCCTGCCATCCCGAGATAGAGAAATTTGATGGTTGGTTGACCAAACGTCTCTCATGCCGACACGGAGTGTCGGCCTACAATCTTCGGAGTATTCGAGGCATGGTGTTTGAAAAGAGTCTAGCATGACGGACGAGGCTGCGAAACGGTATCAGCCTGCTGTTACCAACTCCATTGCCCCACGCACAAGAGGTCCCATTTTCGGAGGAGATGCCTCAAAATCGACCCGTAAGCCGCATTCAACGAGCGTCTCAGAGCATGTGGGGCCAACCGAACAGATTTTGCTCTGTGATAATGACTCTCGAAACTTCTCCTCATTCCCAATTTCCTCGGCCACCTGAATCACATGCCGAATTTGTTGTGCTGAAGTGAACATTAAAACGTCAAAGGGATTCTCGATCTGTTTTGTTATGGCCGATTCCAATGGTTCTCGGTCTTCGGGAAGATCCCAACGGTAAACAATGACCGATTCGACATCTGCTCCTGAGTCTCGCAAACTCTGCAGAAACTCCACGTTCGAGATACCATACTCCTGAACCGCGACATGCTTCCCAGACAGGTCAAGTTCACTTTGCATGGCTGCGAGCATTTCCCGCCAGGTATTCGGCTCGGGAGTGCGTACATGAATCGGCACGCCCCATTCTTTGAGAACTGCGGTCGGTTTCGGACCACGCACAACAATCGTGATCTCGTGGAGTGCCGCAATGAATTTCTCGTGTGAATGTCGAGTCGCAATCGCGTCTGCCATATGACGAGTTCCCACGCCCGTCATCAGCACGAGGATATCAATCTCACCGGCAAATAGTCTGTCCGCGAATTCGAGAGTTGCCGATTGTTGATCGAGTGGAATTTCACGCATTGAAGGTGCGTTCGTCGGAAGACCGCCAAACTTTTCGATCAATTTGCGCATCTCAGAGGCGCGACGACTTTCAAAAGTGCAAATACGGGCAATATGCTGGATCATGAATCAGTTCCTTATTCAGCCATTATACAATGGACTGCGGAACTGTCATGCAACGATAGAAAATATGTCGCGAACCGTTATTGGAGAACATAAAACGGCGAGAGAATTGGCACAGCGCAAAAAAAGAAACCTCGTCCAGGGTAGTCGACCGGAAGCGAAGGCGCTCGCCCGGAAAGGTATCCACACAGATACACTCCGGCTTCACCCCCGGCCGAACTACACCCAGAAGACGAGGTAACATTCAGTCATCATCCGTGGGCCTTCCAATGATGACTGTCTTCCACACACGAAACAGGGTATTGGCATTTGCCGTACCACCCGCGATCTATTTTCTCATCTTTTTCCTAAACCCCTACATATCAGCAGTTAGAGCATCTTAACAATTCGTGGCATGGAACTGTTTCATCCTACGATGACCACCAGACAGGCATCACATGCGCACTCGATGCGCTGTAGAAATGCGTTTTCTCTCGGATATCTTGCGATGCCATTCCGTTCCCTTGAAACGACACGCTCCCTCTTTGCTTCGAGAATGAATTGCACGGGCTGACTTGCCGACTTTGCAAAAAGATCGCATGATCCATAAATCAGCAAATAAAAGAGATTAGAGACGAGTCATGATGACGGAAAACGCAGAACCACGGATGACAATCATGGGAACATCAACCAGTGTTGGTGTCCCCATCATTGGCTGTGACTGTTCAGTCTGTACATCAACAGATCCGCGAAATAACCGTATGCGGACCTCGGTGCTTGTGAATGCTCCTGCGGGAAATTTCGTCATCGACACACCGCCTGAAATGCGCTTGCAGTTGATCCGAGAGAAAGTCTCTCTGGTTCATGCCGCATTATTCACACACGGCCATGCCGACCACATTTACGGCCTCGATGATCTTCGTATTTTTGGGTATCGCCTGAAACAGGACATCCCACTGTATTGCGAACCGACTGTGGAGGGTCATCTGCGGAAAGCATTCTATTACTGCTTTGAGCCTCCCAAGTACAATGCCCACCACTTCGCAGTTCCCAAATTGACATTCGAGAATATCGGGCTGGAACCGTTTGAACTCTTGGGGTTAAAGGTCATTCCCATCCGACTGCTGCACGGCAAAATGCCTGTCCTCGGATTCCGAATCAATGATGTCGCTTTCTGCACCGATGTCAGCGAAATCCCTGAAGAAAGCTGGGAGAAGCTGGCAGGGCTTGAGACTCTCATCATCGATGCACTTCGAGACGAACCTCATCCAACCCATTTTTCGGTGGACCAAAGTCTGGAAGCCATTGCGAAATTAAAACCCAAACGTGCGTACCTCACGCACATCTCGCACTCGCTGGATCACAGAGAACTGAACGACCGATTGCCCGATCACATCGAACCGGCCTACGATGGATTACAAATTGACCTGACCTGATGGATGCCGACTCGCATCTGGAGATGTACGTGGAGACTGACGCAAGACACATGCTGGCATTCGCAAATCTGGCAGCCGAATCGCTTCAAAAGAAACAACAGCAGGGAGAACTTCGATTTCTGCTTCTCGCAGGAGCCGCTGCCTGCCGTGGAGGTTACCCCAATGTCACAGAACAATGCTATCAACGCGCCGTTAGCATCAACCCTCATCATCTGCTGGCAAAGTATGACTCTTTTGCAGACGCGATGCGGTCGGAAGATTTCCTGACCTTGATCAGCCGCCTCGATCGTTTTTGCACATACGAGCATGCCGAGTTGTTGCTGGAAAAAATTAATCCCAATTGGCAAGAAGTCTCGGGCGACGTCGAGACGCAATGCCTCGAAATTCTTGGACACACTTCCTAGCGAGAAGGATCAAGGGGTTCCAATCCTTCGAGTGTCGGCAGACCTTGGTTTGCCGAATCGGAAAAGGGCTCAGAATCTTTTTCAGCAGAAGGAAAAAGAGATTCTGACCGAACTTTTTCATTTTTCCCGGTAGTTCCCGGGCTTCTCATTTCTTCAATGGTCCGACGTGCAATGGGTTCATTCAGACGAACACGTTTCGGCACGATGATTCGTGGGTCCCGAACTGGCGCTGGCTGTGGAGTGATTTTGTCGGGCTCCGAATGTATCACTCTCGCATCGGGTTTTTTCTCAGGCTGAGCTGGAGACTGCACAGTGATGGGAGAAAGCTGCAACGGAATTTCATCATCATTCAGCGGCGCAGAATCCAGGTCTTCCGAAAACATTTCTACCTGAGCGGGTAACTCTTTCGGAGGATTGTTCTCGGATTGAACAACGGCTGTCGCAGGCAACTTTTGTGAAGACTCCGATTTTGACGCAGAATCTGAGTACGACTGTTTCGCGGGAGACTCGGGAGAAGACGCGACAGACTCGTCAGCAGTGGGCTCATTCAGAAACTCAAATTCCGGGTCGAATGTCGGAACCGGTCCTTCTTCGACCTTACCAACTTCGGTTTTGGTCTGTTCCTCTGTTAAGTCAACTTCGATTTTCACCGGTTGATGCGAAACCGCAGGAAGGTCTTGTTCAGTCTCAATCTCATCGAGCTTGAAATCGGACTTGTACTGACTTTCAAACTTCTCAAGGGGAGTCACACTCTTGTCAACCACCGCGAGAGATTCTGAGATTTCTCGGTCGAGAGCTTCCACCGATTGAATTTCAGGTAACGGATCAAGCAGTGTCGGTTGCTCGCGAAAATAGAAAGCAGAGACAATACCAACCAGAAGAATGCCGAGCCCCAGCCCGACTTTGGTGTCGTGATTCATGAGAATGTCGCCCAATCACTCAATAAGGAGTGTGCAATGACATCTCCCTATTATGATTATGGGCCGACCATCCTGTCGACACAGCACTTGCTATCATGTCCATCGGAGATCCCCACTCACCACACGAGGGATTCTCACACATTGCTGTAATTCTGAGCGAAGAGCGTCAATTGGTATCCAGTTATACGCTTGGTGTCGGTTATGCGGTCGGAGGAAATGAGACGTCTGAAGACTCCACGTCTTCCGTCCCCACCGTTTTCCCACCACTCACTTTACGACCGGAAGCATCAAATTCACCGGTATCTTCTTGATCGACATCTTCTTCGATTGCCGGGGGCATCTCTGTGTGCTTCAGCACAAGAATCCCCAATGGCGGTAAGAACAGAGAAACGGATTGCGGCAACCCATGCATCGCCACGCTTTCCGAGACCACTCCACCAATGTTCCCGACATTCGATCCGCCGTAATGCTCAGAGTCCGAATTCAAGACTTCCTGATAGAACCCTTCCTGAGGAACACCAATGCGATAGTTTCCTCGGGGGACCGGCGTAAAGTTGCAAATCACAACGACAGATTCTGAACTGTCGCGATTGCTTCGAATCCACGAAAAGACACTATTTTGCCAATCGTCGGCTTGAATCCATTGAAAACAACCCGGCTCACACTCTCCGTCATACAGTGCAGGTTCGGTTCGATAGACCCGATTCAAATCTCCCACAAATCTCTTCAGTCCATCATGGAACATATGACCTTCGAGTGCCCAGTCGAGTTCTTCGTCGTGATTCCACTCGGTCCATTGCCCCAGCTCTCCCCCCATGAACAACAACTTTTTACCGGGCGAGGTGTACTGATAACCGAAGAGCAAACGGAGATTGGCAAACTGCTGCCAGTAATCACCGGGCATTTGCGAGAGTAGAGATTTTTTCCCGTGCACAACTTCGTCATGAGATAATGGCAACAGAAAATTCTCGGTGAACGCATACATCATGCGAAACGAAAGCTCATTCTGGTGAAACGAGCGATGAACGGGATCGTTGCGAAGATAACTAAGAGTGTCATTCATCCACCCCATGTCCCACTTCATGCTGAATCCCAGCCCTCCCGTATAGACGGGGCGAGAGACTCCCCCCCAGGATGTGGACTCTTCGGCGATGGTCATGATGCCGGGAAAATCCGCATGTAGCTGTGTATTGAGCTCTTTCAGGAAGTCAATCGCTCCCAGGTTTTCGCGACCGCCATATTTATTGGGGACCCACTCTCCTTCTTCTCGGGAATAATCGAGGTACAGCATCGAAGCGACCGCATCAAATCGCAAGCCGTCAACGTGATAGACATCCGCCCATAAGCGGGCGCTCGACCACAGAAACTCACGAACTTCAAATCGATCATAATTAAAGACGAGTGTCCCCCAATCGGGATGAGCACCCTGTTTGGGATCGGCATGCTCATAACAGGCAGTACCATCAAAGTGGCCGAGCGAATGCCCGTCTCTCGGGAAATGAGCCGGGACCCAGTCGATCAACACCCCGATGCCGGCTTGATGGCACAAATCGACAAACTTCATGAAATCTTGAGGGGTGCCGTATCTCGACGTAGGCGCATAAAAACCTGTGACCTGATATCCCCACGAACCGTCAAATGGGTACTCGGTGATGGGCATCAGTTGCAGATGCGTGTATCCCATCTGCTGACAATATTCGATGAGCTGGGGAGCGAGTTCCGTGTAACTGAAATATCGACGACCATCAGTCGGTCTTTTCCAGGAGCCCAAATGAACTTCATACACAGTGACCGGAGCATTGTACCAATCCGTCTCCTGTCGATACTTCAACCAGTCCTGATCTTCCCAGGAATATCCGCCTAAATCCCAGACGATCGATCCCGTTTTGGGGCGTGTCTCACAATGAAATGCAACAGGGTCGGACTTCTCAATGATCTGCCCTGAGGGAGTCTTCAACGCAAATTTGTAAATGTCACCTTGTTTCACACCGGGAACAAAGCCACTCCAGACACCTCGGTCAGAAGATTGCAGCGGAGTCGCCCCCGCAGTCCAACTATTCTGATTCAACAGAACCGATACCTCGACCGCATTGGGAGCCCAAACAGAAAAGTTTGTCCCGTCTTTGCCGTTTTTTTTGACAAGATGAGCGCCCAAGTCACGATAACGACTCGAAGCCGAAACAGGACCTTCGGAAAATTCGACGGTCATAGGAATTCCTGATGTGAGATCTTGACGAAACGTGATATCCCAGCCGATAAACATGCTGGACTCGGCCGTTACGCTTGATATGACGGGCAAGCAGTTGTCATATACCTAAAGCATTTTGAGGGAAAACGTCAACTGCTGATGAGCAAGAGAAACCCCCTTGGCAACGATTAACCTCGCCGACGCCGTAAATCCCGAAACAGATTACGATACCGGGGTTGAGGCTCGCGATGCGGTAAATCCAGCTCAAACGTGGGACGAACCTTGGAAATCTCGGGAATCGCCTCCGGTTCGATCACGTCGTACTCATTTCTGCGTTCCGAAACTTCCTGCTCCCAGGCGTCATCCACATCCTCAGCAACTTTAGTGACTTCCTCACTAATAATCTGCTGGACCTCTTCCAATAGAACAGCAGATGACTCTGTAGTTGCGGCAGCTCCTGAACATTCTTCGGGTGGAAACGGCTCATTAGGCAGATCGACAGCAAATATGTTCACAGGATTAAAGCTGGATTGAAGATAGTCTGTGTGCTCAGCATGCACATCTTCAATGGGTGCCTGTGCTGTCGGTACGACCGGATCGAGAGCTGGTTGTTTGTGTTCCATAATATCTACTAACTCTTGCATCTCTCGGTAGAGGACCGATTCCTGATCGAGCGAGTCATTAGCCAAAGAGGGTTTTGTTTGTTGACCCTGAGGCGTTTCTTCGGGATCACTACCATATTGGGGTAAGTTCGCCGAAAGATCAAGAACTGATTCACTGGATGAGACATTCTCAGCCAACTCTTTGCCTCGACTTGGCTGATCTTCGGAATCTTCCTCGTCACCCCCAAACTCTGCCACCGCGTACTCGACACCCGCTTCTTCCGCTTCTGACTTGAGATCGGGGATCGAGTGATGCGGCTTCATCTCCTTTGTAATGGCATCATCAATGCGGCTCAACTTTTTTGATTCCTCACCATCATCGAATTGACCTTGATCTTCCTCAACGACAGACGAGGACTCTTCCGGCCAAGCGTTCCATTGCAAAGGCAAATGCCTGACATCTTCGTAAGCTTCGCGCACACAGGCTTTATCAATTGCTTCCGCTTGCCTCTGAGTGGCAATGCGAAGAGATGTCTCCGCAATTCGATTCAGACAGCGGGGGACTCCATCACTGAGATGAGTCATCATTTCGACTGCTTCTTCGGTCATCACGGCCTCGATATCGCTTCCTGCCCAAGCGACCCTTCCCGCCAAATAATCGGCACTTTCGGCACGAGTCAAATTTTCGAGTATCTGATGAGTTCTCAATTGTTGATTCAATGCCGACAAACTCCGTCGTGTCAGCATCTCTTCCAATTCCAACTGCCCAGAAAGCAACACGAGCAGATTGACCGAATGCCCCTGACTGATCGATGACAGAACCTGAAGTTCGTTCAACATTGCTTCGTTGAGTTCGTGGGCACCGTCGATCATCAACAAGAGTCGCCCACTATTGCCGGCCAAATCTTGCAACGCGCCGCCTAATTCGAGACGGAGTTCATCTTCATCCAAGCCGGCATAATTGCAATTGAGTTGAAACAACAGAGCCTTGAGTAACGAGAGGACATTTGGAAAATTCCCATGCGGCAGTAAGACCACCTGAATCTTCTCTTCATAGTCTGCCAGTAAGCGATGACAGAGCAGGGTTTTTCCCAAACCGGCTGCACCGGTCAGCATCCCGATTCCTTCTCCGTCTTCAATCCAGTCCGTGAGACCCTCCAACGCCTCATCATGCATCGGGAGCGAGATATAGCACCCTGCATCGGGGACTGATGAAAAGGGTTTTTGTTCAAATTCAAAAGGGGACTCTGACATCCGTGGCTCACTTCCCTGTGCGCGCGTATTCGACGTCTTGTTTCTGCTGCCGTATTCTAATAGATCGATCATCAAGATCGGATTCTTGAAGCGGACCGGAACGACTGTCTCATCCCTTGTAACCGTCACGGTTTAACAGCGGGGGAGACCTCCAAAAAAAACCTCAACATCAGACCGTTTTTCAAAGTTGGTGAGTCCTGGGAACCAACATTTTACTGACGATTAGCTAATCCATGAGATGAGCCTGTCGTCACCCCCTGATCGAGTAAAATTGTCTCTCTTCGTAATTCTACCAGACTCTCCTGCAATGCAAGTTCCTCAACAAACACCTATCTCATATGACTAATGTCACTTAGAGCATTTCCGACTCGAACCACTTGTGCCGTGACAATGTCAGAAAAGTGTCAGGATTCCGCAGATCTCGGCAAGAGACCGCTTTCATGACCCGAAAGTCGGGGATAAAATAAAGCAGGACGTTCTGTCGCTCTGGGGAGCGAAGACACGAGGTCATCTTGGAACATTCCGAAGGTAAGAAATACATTATGACAGAGGCGATCATCCCGTTTGACAATCAGGACCAGTTACGAACCCTCTTCGGGTCACGTGACCGTTATCTGAAACAAGTGAAAGAAAACGTGGGCATTGAGGTCGTGATTCGTAATGGGCAACTCAAACTGAGTGGTAATAAGAGCGAAGTTGCCCGCGGTGTCGAAATTTTTCAGGAGTTGCAGGCAATCGTCAAGAAACACGGTCACTTGGAAGACGCAGAAGTACGCGAGATCCTTGAAGGACCACGATTCGATGCGCCGCCTAAGTCCAAAATCAAACTGTCTGACAATTCTCGATCGATCGAAGCGCGAACGGCTGGGCAAGCCGTTTATTTGGACACCATTAGGAACAACGAAATTGTCGTCTGTACCGGGCCAGCGGGCAGTGGCAAAACATACCTTGCTGTTGCCAAGGCCATCGAAGCAATTCGCCGTGAAGAAGTACGCCGAATTGTGTTAGTCCGTCCCGCTGTGGAAGCAGGAGAAAAACTTGGCTTCTTGCCGGGAGATATGCTGGCAAAGGTAAATCCATATGTGCGTCCTCTGTTGGACGCTCTCAATGACATGCTCGACTTCGAGACAGTGCGTAAGTACATGGAAAATGATGTCATCGAAATTGCTCCGTTGGCATTTATGCGAGGACGGACTCTCAATCACACTTTCATGATTCTCGACGAAGCTCAAAACACCACCGTCACTCAGATGAAAATGTTTCTCACCAGAATGGGTATGGGATCAAAAATCATCATTACCGGCGACACCACACAAAACGACCTGCCACCACATGTTACGTGTGGATTAACCGATGCCGCCGTTCGACTCGAAGGGATTCCCGGCGTAGGGCTGGTCAAACTTAGCGGTCAGGATATTATTCGCAACCGACTGGTTCGCGACATCGTGAAAGCCTACGATGATGAAGGAAAGAATTCGTAATGATCGATCAATGCTGAACCTTCTGAATGCCATTTCCTGCAATATTTCTCTGAAAAAACAAATACTCTTCCCTATCTGACTCGCCGAGCGGTTAACGCTCGGCGGAACATCCATGCCTCTCTTCAGCCACAAACGATCGCGATCCTCCAAAGCGGCATCCATGCGCGAAGCGTCCAAGCTGTCGACTCGCGTCGAGATCGCGCTAAAAGATCGTCGTATCCTGAGTAAGCTGGCACTCACTCTGTTCATCTTGCTGGGTTTGCTTTTGGCCGTAGAAGGGTGGAACACACCATTCCCGTACAGACTTGGTGACCATGTTCCGCACGGCATCATCGCTCGAACGCAATTCATCGATTTCGACAACTACAAGACCGAGCAATTGCGTCGTCAAAAAGCCGATGAAGTCCCTTATGTCTTTCGTACTGGGACATTCCCGATCAAATCTCTTTCGGCACGCTTACGCAGCTACCTGACCGACATCGCTTCAGAAACGTCCTACAACGATCTCGAACCCGAAACTCAAGAAGCCTTTGAACTCACCCTGACTGCCGATGGCACCAATAATGTCGAGCAACGCGACCTCTCGTTAGAAGAACAATTTCAAGCCATCAAAGCGACACTCGACTCCACGGGCTTCAGTATCAGTAATCGTATTGATGAAACCGTCTCCGACTTTGAGTCGCTTCTCATTCCCCTCGAACAAACGGGCTTACTCGATCAAGCGGAATTGGATCGACATGACATCCCCATTGATGCCTCGCTCGCCATCATTACAGAGCAAGAACGAAGTACGGATGACAATCTACCACCACTGTCAGAACTTCAAGGCCAAATCAAATCTCCCGTTGACGTATTGCTGAGCGAACAGTTATCGGACACTGGACGGATCGGTCGCTCCTGGAGCTCTTACCCGAACCTCGAACCTCTCAAAGTCGCTTTGACTCGCTGGCTGATGGCACAAGCCCCCACTTCACTGTTTTACGATGGCAACACGACGCAAAAGTACCGTCTGTTGGCGCGAGAATCAGTTGAAGATCAAGGGACCATCTACGAACAAGGCTCAGAGTTAGTCGTTCCGGGGTCAGTTCTCAAAGACCCCGATTTATCACTCCTGCGATATGAGTTCGACAAATTTGAATCCGAAATCGGTATGGAACGCCATATCATCCGTGCTTTGACTGTTTTGGCCATGTTCTGCGTTTTGGCGATTCTATTTTCGTATTACCTCAGAAATACGGAAACACAACTACTGCAAAGTTTTTCGCGACTGAGCATCTATCTTGGTGCCGTACTGGTCTGCTTGTTCGTTGCCAGACAACTTTCTTACGATCCGTGGCGAGCAGAAATCATCCCGGTACTTGTCCTGACGATGGTCGTTGCCATTGCCTTCAATCAGGTTTTGGCCAGCCTTACAGCGTTTCTGGTCTCCATGATTCTGACACTCTCAACTGTTCAGGATATCGGACATTTTGTCATTGTCGTTACAGTCACGGTCTCCGCGGCCATTGCCTTAAAATCGGTCCCCTCTCGCTCCACATTAATCAAAGTGGGCTTCATGTGCAGCATTGCATTCTTTAGTGTCACTTGGGGAATTAACGTCCTGCAAAGCCAAGCCGTGACCGATGTCTTTACCGATCTGGAATTACTCAAGTCTTCTTTGCGAGGCGCGGGCTGGTGTCTCGTTGCAGGTTATCTGGTTGCTGGTAGCTTGCCGTTCATCGAATCTGCCTTTGGAACCGTGACCGACATCTCCTTGCTGGAAATGAGCGACATTTCGCACCCGCTCTTGCAGGAACTCGTCCGCAGCGCTCCGGGAACGTACAACCACTCTATTGCTGTCGCCACGATTGGAGAAGCGGCCACCGATGCCATTGATGCGAATGGATTGCTGGTTCGTGTGGGAGCCTACTTCCACGACGTGGGCAAAATGATCAAGCCAGAGTACTTCATTGAAAACATATCGGGAGATCAAACATCTCGCCACGACAGTCTCAACCCGGCAATGTCCACACTCATCATCATCGGCCATGTGAAAGACGGCGTCGATCTCGCCCGTCAACACCACCTTCCACAGGCGATTATTGACTTTATAGAACAGCATCATGGCACGACACTGGTCGAGTACTTCTTTCGGGAAGCCGAAAAGAATGCCCACGATGACGATACCGGAACAGTCGAGGAAGCCGCATTCCGATATCCCGGACCGAAGCCTCAATCCAAAGAAGCCGCCGTCATGATGCTTGCTGATGCTTGCGAAAGCGCGAGCCGCACATTGGTCGAACCGACCGCAAAACGCATCGAGTCACTCGTCGATGCATTAGCCATGAAACGCCTTCTCGATGGACAGTTTGAAGACAGCACTCTCACGCTCACAGAACTGAACACGGTCAAAGATACGTTAACAAAATCACTGATCGCCATTTACCACGGTCGCGTCAAATATCCAGACCAGAAATCGGCCTAACTGTGACAGACGAGATGTACCAGATCGAAATTACCGATCGGCAATCCCAACTCTCTCTCGATTTGATTCCGCTGAAACAAATTGCCGAAACCCTGTTCATCGCGGAACAGGTCAAATCGGCGAATGTGAGCCTCGTTTTTGTCGAGAACGACGAGATTCACCAAATCAATCGAGACTATCTGCAACACGATTACCCGACCGATGTGATCAGTTTTCTGCTGAAAGAACGGCAATCCATCGATTCAGGCGAATCTCAAGGATTCCCCCGAGGTCGAGACCAGATCATCGAAGGGGAAGTCATTGTCAGCACAGAAACAGCCGCTCACGAATCGAAGAATTATGATTGGAGCAGCACAGAAGAAACGGTACTATATACCATTCACGGCCTGCTCCATTTAGCGGGCTACGATGATCTTTCCGACTCAGAGCGCACCATTATGCGTCGGCGAGAGCAAGACATCCTGAAACTTTGTGGCATGGAGCCTCCTCAACCCGATATGGACGAACCTCCCGGAGAATCTGACCCTCTCGAGCAACCTTCCCAAAAGGAGAGTCATCGCTCGTGACAGGAAATGAACTGGAAATTGGCATCGGCGTCTCTCTCGCCATTGCCTTGTTACTCTCTTGGATTTCTTTCGCTGCCCGGGGGTTTTCACGGAAAAAGCTTGACGATCTCTGCCGCCTGCGAAATCATCCTGGTCGATTCGGGGAGATCCTCAAAAACCACGCCCAAGCGGTTTGTATTCTTGATTTGCTCTCCGCAACCAATATTGTGTTATTGCTGGGCCTCTCCTTCACAGAGCTCAATCACTTGCAACCCGAAGCTGGTACCTTCGCCGGATGGACTGCATACCTCATCGAAGTCAGCGTGATCGGCTTCATCTTTCTGATGACCACCCTCATCCTGCCTTGGACGCTCGCTCGGGTCTCCGGGGAGTCAATCCTGGAGCGCTGCTGGCCTATTTTGAATTTCTTCCTGGTGGTTGGACGCCCCTATTCGTCCTTTCTCGCAAAGGTTGATCAGATTTTCCACCGATTGACGGGTGTCGTCGAACCGGTGGAGGGTGACACAACCATGATCTCGGAAGAAATCTTAACAGTTGTCGATGAAGGTCAACGGGAAGGGCTCATCGAAAGGGAAGCACGCACCATGATTCACCGCGTCATCGAGATGCGGGAAGTCGATGCCTCTAACATCATGACACCACGTACGGAAATCGTTTCGATCCCGTTCGATTCCACTCTGGATGTCGCCCGTAAGTTGTTGATCGAGGAGGGACATTCGCGAGTCCCCGTAATTGGCGAAAACACGGATGACATCCGCGGAATTCTCTATGCGAAGGATTTGCTTAAAACCATCAATGGTGAATCAACCGCAGAAATTGCACTCAAAGACATCATTCGGGATCCGCTTTATGTCCCGGAAACCACAGGCGTCGATGCACTTTTACAAACCATGAAATCAGAACGAGTGCAAATGGCCATCGTTCTCGATGAGTATGGTGGCGTCTCGGGTCTGGTCACCATGGAAGATGTGTTAGAAGAAATTGTCGGCGAGATCGACGATGAGTACGACGATATTGAAGAAGCCGGCATCCAAATAATTAACGAGCATTCCATTCATGTCGAAGGCCGTATGCATCTCGATGAATTGAATGAGCTCGTCGATTACGACCTGCCCGAAGATGGCGATTACGACACAATTGCCGGGTTCGTGGTCTCACAACTCGGCCATATTCCCGCCCCCGGAGAAACAATCGCTTGGAAGCATTACCGCATTACTGTCCTCGAAGCCGACAAAAGAAAGATTCTCAAAGTGCAGGTAGACCGTGACCCGTCACTCATGGAAGTGGGCACAGAGAATGCGTAATTACTCCACGCCAAAATGCTGACGCATTACGGATTCGAGTTTCTTAAAATGAAGAGTTCTTGCCTGATCAAATCCGTCACTGAAACCGATTTCTTCAACGGTTGAATTAAATATTTCATCGCTAAAAGACCCTCGTCCCAATGTTCTCCCACCTGGACGGCCATCCGATCCAAGAACTAAATAACTGTCTATTGCATAATATTGCCATCCAGCTCGATGCTTCTTTAAATACCGATCTCGCTCCTCATCCGACTCATAGAAAAAAGTCCTAGGCACCTGATAGTCTTTTTGGAAATCAAGCTTGATCATAAATCACCAACGCTCTACCGGGCCGGAAGGAACGGGAATATCCGGATCGGGAAGAATCCCGTCTTTCGTGCCGCGAACAGGGCCTTCCTCTTCGATGACTTTCAGTGCGGCCACCAATTCGTCGCGTGTCTTGGCCATTTGAAAATCACCCCGCAATCGTTTTCGGACACGCATCCCCTTGAG
>Ga0181597_10001756_pt1 | contig 24016 bp, 23 predicted proteins | sample 041ome_5_FD_148647 | JGI IMG/M metagenome (GOLD analysis project Ga0181597, IMG submission 148647) | Coastal salt marsh microbial communities from the Groves Creek Marsh, Skidaway Island, Georgia - 041403US metaG (spades assembly) | ecosystem: Environmental > Aquatic > Marine > Intertidal zone...
TCTTGCAGTGCAGCCAACGCCTCTGGCGGACGAAGCGACAAGCGAGCCATGGCACCAACCAATGCGGCGAGTTCCTGGCGACGGAGGTCAATTTCCGCTTCAGCAGCTTCTGCTGCATCAGCCGCGTCAGCGGCGGCATCTTCAGCAGCTGCGGCTTCACGTGTGCGGGCGCGCATGGCGTTACTGGCCTTGCGCAGCTCTTCCCGCAGGCGATTGAGATCCTGCTCGAGCCGGGCAGCGCGGGTTTTAACAACGGCCTGTTGACCGGTACGAAGGTCAATCGTGCGGTTTACGTCCTTACGTTGCTGCTCCGCCTCATCCCGCTCACCTGCTGCATAGGCAGGCGACGCAGCGGCGAGTGCCAGAATGAGGGCGAACCAGCGCATATCTGCTGTTAGCCTTTCGGCGCCAAATCAGTGCCACGACGCAGCGCCCGTCCAGGCTTTGCGCCCGTCGCAGAGCCTGACCGCCAGACAAATGCACCATTGGTCATAACAGCATCAACGCCACCGGCTGGCTCCATCGGCGTATCGAAATTAGCACGGTCGATCACAGTCTCTGGGTCAAAAATAACCAGATCGGCAAAGGCACCTTCACGCAAATACCCCCGATCCTTCAGGCCAAACACATCCGCCGGAACCCCAGTCATACGCCGAACGGCTTCCTCCAGCGGCATCAAGCCAATGTCACGGCTATAATGACCCAGCACGCGCGGGAATGTTCCCCAGAGGCGTGGGTGTGGACGTTCGTCATGGGGAATGCCGTCGGAGCCTATCATAGCGTCTTCAAACGCCAATACATCGCGCACGTCATCTTCCGCCATCGAGAAATAAATCGCGCCTGCAGGAAGCAAGCGATCCACCATCTCCTCCGGCTTGATCTGATATTCCATGGCCATCTCAGCCAGGTCCCTGCCCGCTGCTTCCGGCATGGGCTCAGACCAAGTGATCAGAACCTTGGACGAATCCGCCACACGCTCCTTCAGCAACACAGTGGAACTGGCGATATAGGGGTAGACGTCCAACGCTACTTTCTGAGTCTTCCGCGCTTCCCGGATCATGGGCAGTGACTGGCGGACCATGCCGTGATTTTCCACGCCAGAGGCTTTGTGATGTGACAACAGAACCGGCATGTCGCCATGCCGCCCAATCTCCAACGCCTCTTCAACGGATTTCAGAAGGTCTGGCCCTTCATTGCGAAGATGCGTCGCGTAAATACCGCCAGCGGCACCTGCGACTTCTGCAACCCGCGCCACCTCATCTGTCGATGCAGCCCGTGCAGGCGGATAGAACAGGCCTGTGGAGAACCCTGCGGCCCCCGCTGCCATCGCTTCGGCCACACCAGCGCGCATGGCATCGATCTCGGCGTCTGTCGCTGTGCGGTCCAGGTCTGAAACCTCTGTGATGCGCAGCGTTTGGTGGCCAACCAGGAAGATCGCATTGGCCGCTGCTGGCTGCTTATCCACTTGGTCAATGAAAGCGGCGAAAGTTGGAAATCGCACAGGATCAAGGCCGAATATCAGATCGAGCGGCGGCTTCGGGCGGCCGGCGGTGGCGAAGGGTGCCAAGCTAACGCCGCAATTGCCAACCACGACTGTCGTGACACCCTGGCTCGTCTTCGGCCGCATAGCTGGATCGACAAAGAGCAAACGGTCGTCATGGGTATGCACATCGACGAAGCCAGGCGTCACGGCTCTACCAGCGGCGTCAATCCGCTCATCGGCTTGGGCTTCCGAGAGATCGCCGATGGCGGCAATCCTATCGCCAGTAATTCCAACATCAGCGCGAACGCGGTCGCCGCCAGTCCCGTCGATAACATCGCCACCGGCGATCACCAGATCAAAGCGTTGCGGTTCATCCATGGTCATCAGTCCTGAATACGAAGCGGTTGCGGAGCGTTGGGCAGCGGCACGCCAAAGCGGCGCTGCATCGTGTCCTGGATCAACTCATAACTAGAGCCGTAACGCACGACTTCAAACGTCGATAGATCCAGAAGTGTGGAGGATGCACGATAGGGCCAACATTTCCGCAAACCATGATCGATCACAATATCGGCGACATCCCTGATCTCTGGCTCAATATCAACGGCCTGGAACTTTGTGCCAGCAAGACTGAGGTTGGCGGAAGAGCCAAATAGCGCGTGCCCCGCCTCCCGGCTGCGGCGGGAAATGGCGGCATGAAACGGGCCTGCATTGGTAAGCATGCAGAGCGTGCCATCCTTGGTGCTCATGCTGAGCGCATCAGGCTCCATCGTGGCCAAGATTGGATGATCCATCCGGCATGGGCCGATGACACCAAGCGGCAGGTCATCATCGACCGTAATCGCATCAAACGCGGCCCAGCCTTCATCGGGGAGCACGTACAGCTCCCGCGCGAGATCATTATCGCCGATCATGGCGTTGAACTTGGTTGGCTGGCGCCGCTTGGCATCAAAAATGCGGCGCAGCGCGGCATATGAGCCGCCTATGGCGGAGTATCCGACGTCCATTGGCATGATCGCGACGCCGCCTGATTTCAGCACAGCGAACGCGCGGTCCGCTTCTTGAGCCATAAAAGGGGTTTCTTGGTGCATTCCGAATCAGTCCTTCAAGTAGAGCGCCGCATTGTCCAGGCCAGGATAGCGCCTGCCGCTGCCGCCGTCGCGGCTATCGCGAACGCCAGCGCGTAGGCCTGGCTAAATGCTTGCTCTGGCCCAGCACCCGCCGCAAGCGCTGAAGATTCTGATGCACCGAACAACAATGTCAGCATGGATGCAGCTGCGACGACGCCAATGGTTCGCGTCGCCATTGCCAGGCCGCCCGCAACGCCGCGATCTGATTCTGGCAATCCAGCGGTCACGCCATCCAAATATGCTGTTTGAAAAAACCCGAGACCTATGCCTGCCAAAGCTAAAGTCGCAATGACCTCAGCCAAAGAACTAGCACCATCCACCTGTCCGATCAGAATCAATCCAGCAGCAGCGGTGGCAGCACCCAGTGCAGCAACACTTTGGCTAGACATAGTCTTCAACATCCACCCCGCCATCGCCGCAGCAATAGTCGTGCCAACAGCCCCGCTTGCCAGCGCCAACCCGCCAGTCGCGGCATCAAACCCGGCATACCGTGTCAGGAAAAACGGCGTGAACAGGAGCGGTGTGAAGGAGGCGCTGGAGACCACAATGTTCAATGCATTCAACAGTGCAAACCGGGGACTACGGAACGCATCCAACCTAAGAACAGGATCAGGCGCGCGGTGCTCCGTTCGAATAAATCCAGCGGCTGCAGTGATACCCAGCAACGCAATGATAAGCGCGGCTGCACCTTCCCCGCGCCGAACAAGGCTGAGCGTTGCTGCCAGAGAGATCAGCGCGATCACCAGCAAGAGAGCGCCCAGAATGTCGAACGGCTTGCCTTCGGACGTTTGCGGCTTGTCCTGGGGCAATAGCCAAGAGAGCGCCAGCACCAGTCCCGCCAGCGGGATGCGGAACCAGAATACGCCTTGCCAGCCCAATGCATCTGTCAGCACACCACCGACGACAGGCCCGACCGCACCCGCAGCAGCAAACATCGCTGCGTAATAGCCAATAATTCTGGGCCGCTCTGATTCTGGATAGAGTGATGTTGCAAGCGCTGGACCGCAGGCGATGGCAAGCGCTGTGCCAAGCCCCTGCGCCACTCGCGCTGGCAACAACAACTCAAAACTCGGTGCCATTGAGCATGCAGCAAGGCCCACGCAACTGACCGTCAGGCCAATTTTGAAGATGCGCCGCCGCCCGTAACGGTCGCCCAGCTTTCCGGCAACCAGCATCAAGCTTGAATAGGTCAGTACATAGCAGATGATGATCCATTGGATCATCTCTAGCGGCAAACCAAACGAGCCGACAATTGCCGGGAACGCAATATTGACCGCCGTATCAAGTGGGCCGACAGCGACGCCGAGGCCGACGACTGTCAGCCCGGCAGCAGCCCTGGCACCCCCGGTCGGTGCCTGCGTCAGGGCAGCGTGCCTTCAATAACGTATGTGAGGATTTCAACCGCCTGGCTTGGCTGCTCAATCACAGCCAGCGCCGCACCGTCTACCTCTTTAAGGGCATGGGCGTGGTCGGGGCCGTGCATTACGATCAAGGACTTGCCGAGCGCAGCCGCCATGCCCGCATCGAACGCGGCATTCCACTGCTTATACTTGTCGCCAAAGCGCACGATCACGATGTCCGCCTGCTCAATTTGTCGGCGCGTGCGGATTGCGTTCAGCTTGGCACCCTTATGATCATGCCAGAATTTATTCGGTTCCGCGCCCATGATCGTCACGCCGCAATCGTCCGATGCGTCATGATCCGTCACAGGTGCTGCGAACGAAACATCGAGCCCTTTTGCAGCTACGGCAGATGTGATTTCGTTCCGCCAGTCCGTGTGAATTTCGCCGGAAAGGTATACGCGCCAAGTCATCAGATATTCTCCGTTGGTGTCATTCTGCGGCCGCGACGGTTGCGCCTGCCAGCCATGATTTGATTTCGGCCTTCGCACGCTCTGTCATAAGTCGCCGCCGCTCTACACGGCCTTTGCGACCACGGGGTGCTGCTTCTGTCAGCGGCGGTAGCAGGCCGAAATTCACATTCATGGGTTGGTAGGCGAGTTTGGAAGCGCCCTCCCCCGTCATGTGGCCACCCGTGACATGGGCCAGCATGCACCCGAGCGCAGTCGTATCGGCTGGCGCTGGCAGTGTCTGACCAAGCGCTTCAGCCGCTGCGAACCGGCCAGCAAGTAAGCCAAGGCCTGCACTTTCAACATAGCCCTCAACGCCTGCGATCTGGCCCGCGAAGCGGATATGTGGGCTGCTCTTCAGCCGAAGTTCACCATCCAGCAGTTTGGGGCTTTCGATGAAGGTATTTCGGTGAATGCCACCAAGGCGCGCAAACTCCGCTTTCTCCAAACCGGGAATCATGCGGAAGACATTCGCCTGCGCGCCGTGTCGCAACTTGGTTTGAAAGCCGACGATATTATAGATCGTTCCCTGCAGATTATCCTGCCGGAGCTGCACCACTGCATGGGCGCGCTTGCCAGTGGCAGGGTTGGTAAGGCCAACTGGTTTCATAGGGCCAAACCGCAGAGTTTCCGGCCCGCGCTCCGCCATAACTTCGATGGGAAGGCAGCCTTCGAAATAGGGCGTGTCCTTTTCCCAATCCTGGAACTCAGTCTTATCACCGGTCACCAATGCATGGATGAACGCCTCATACTGCTCCTTATCCATCGGGCAGTTAATATAGTCCGCGCCGTCCCCGCCTGGGCCTTTTTTGTCGTAGCGGGACTGGCGCCAGGCCACGTCCATATTGATGCTGTCGAGATAGACAATCGGCGCAATGGCATCGAAGAATGCAAGTGCATCAGCACCCGTTTCTGCCTGGATTGCTTCCGCCAAAGGTGTGCTTGTCAGTGGGCCGGTCGCGATAATCGTTTGGCCCCAATCTTCGGGCGGCAGGCCGGACACTTCCTCGCGGCGGATTTCGACCAGTGGCTCATCTTCAAGCGCTTTAGTGATCGCGGCTGAGAATACATCCCGGTCCACGGCGAGCGCATCGCCGGCTGGTACTTTCGCCTGTTCCGCGGCCTGCATCATCAAGGAGTTCGCAGCGCGCATTTCCCAATGCAGCAAGCCGACAGCGTTGTGTTCCGAATCGTCAGACCGGAATGAGTTCGAGCACACAAGCTCCGCCAACCCCTCCGTTTGATGTGCCGGGGATGTTTTATGGGGCCGCATTTCATGGATAATCGCCGGAACGCCCGCCCGCGCGAGTTGCCACGCTGCTTCCGTTCCAGCCAGTCCGCCGCCGATGATGTGCACAGGTTTTGTCATGCTCTGATCAATATGATCAGCGCGCTGCTATCACAAGGCCTCAGAACATGAATTAGCCGTGTTAAGCGGCGTTCACGACCAGCATCGCCCGCTTGATCCTTATAATAAACCGGACTTTGGATATAGCCCCGCCAGCGACAATCTCATTCTCACCAATATGCAAACGGGTGGCACCTGCCATGGAGCCCCTGCTGAAAACGCTGATCTCAGCGCCGTTCACTATGGAGCCAAGCCGATCCTGAAGATCAAAAACAACCACATGGCCTTCATCATCCACATCAATCCGCAGATGCCTATCCGCGATGACGCCGCCTTCCCGAAATGGCAGCCCTAGCCGACCCGGCGTTCTTTCTGTCGTCAGGCCAAGTGCCAACCCAATGGTGAACGGGAATTGATCGATGACATGGCCTTTTGGCCCAATAAACCCTTTTGTCTGCGGCGAACCGCCGAGAATGCGAACCTGCTGTAAATCCGGACCACCAACAATGCCCGGTGGAATATTTCCATGCGCCACCGATTTGATGTCACACATGCGTTTGCAGATCATTTTGAGCAGGCTAACCCCAAGACCGTCCTCGCCACCGAACGCCTTAAGGAAGGTTTTCCGGTCTAATGCGGCCAATACGGAATTCTCTACAGCGACTGTTGTTGTAGACCGTGGCACGCCGTTAATGACGCCCATCTCGCCCAAAATCTTACCACGCCCCAATACGGCAACAGGAACGGGGTCTCCGCCAGTGTTATCCGCGCGGCGGACCTCGATCTCTCCGGATTCTACGAAATAGACGCAATCACTGGCTTCACCCACGCTATAAAGGGTATCGCCTTCTTTCAGCAGAATTGTCTGCATCGCAAGTCCGCCTCCGCCAGGGTTTCCATGAGCCCTAATAGAGGACGCCGCCCATCCCTAAGAGCGCGTTAAATGGCGATCAGTCACCCTGTGGATGATTTCAAAATGCGAGAACTTACGCCGCCGCCTCACCTGCCATTGCGCGGCTCAGGCGGAGGGTGAAGCGGACAGGCGACCATTGCCCGCCCGCCACGATCTCATTGTCGCCAGCATGCAGGTTCGCAATAGCGCCAGCTTCAAACCGTTCGAAGGTCGAAATGCGACGCCCGTTGACGACACTGCCAAGCCAGCTTTCAAGATCACGTACAATTAATGCACCATCTGGCCCTGCTTCGATCTGGAAATGGTCTTCGCCAAGCTGGCCCGCAGCCGCCATCGGCAGCCCCAACCGGTTTGGCTTGATTTCAACTGACGTGCTTTCGGACAAGCCAACGACAAACGGCAGGCTTTGGATGACAATGCCCCCCACTCCCAGCAGCGATTGCAGTTCTGGCGATGCGCCAAGCAGGTGCATGCCAGATACGGAACCAGAATGTGCCGGATCACCCGTCACATGGGCCGCTTCAGTCGTAGTGCAAAGCCTGTCACAGATCATGCGGAGAAGCTTTAGGCCAACGCCCTTCTCACCGCCGAACGCTTCCTTGAATTCAGCCGTATCGATCGACGCCAGCGTCAGCGGCGTAGCAGCGACAATCGTTGTTGACCGGACACAATTTCGGACAACGCCCATTTCACCTAGCATTTGGCCTTTACCAAGCGTCGCCACCGTGACTTCCTGATGATCCATCACTCGGCGAACTTCAACCTCGCCAGCCTCAATGAAATACACTTTGTCACTGATGTCGCCAGCGCGGTAGAGCACCTCACCCGCCTGCAGTTTGATTGTCTGCATCGCCTGAATATCCCGCAATAAAACTGGACTTCAGTCTAAGCGATCCATCGCTAAGGCGGCGTTAAGGGGATACTCTGCTTGGCTGTCTTACGTACGCCCGTTGCCACCCAATACCAGAGCGCTGCAACGCACTGTAACGCGAGGACAGCGCCAAATATCACCGCGTATGCCTCTGCCGGCCGCTGACCATCTTCCATTGGCCAACTTTCCAACGCCGAACCGATGCCGAACTGAAGACCAGCTGCCATTGCAAACAGCATTAAATTGAGCGCGGTATTAGCGCGTCCCGCGAGCGCTGGTCCAAAATGCTCCGCCAAATGCGCGTTCGCCAATACGCCAAGCTGCCCCGTCAGCGCGAATGTCAGCCATAGCGCCCAGGTCCACTCGACATAGCCCATGACAATAAAGAACTGGCAGACCAGAAACGCAGCCAGCGCAAAATGCATAACAAACAGCGGGCCTTTGCCGCGCCGGCGGGCGAAATCTGCGGCTGCACCCCCGCCCAGTATCCCAGCCAGGAAGGCGACTGCCATGCCGGTCAGCACTGTTGCCACGCCATCCCGACCAAGACCAGCCACATCGGCTAACCAAGGTGCGGCCCACAGCGTCTGCAAGGCAATGTGCGCGCCGCCTGTTACGACGACATAAGGCGCAATTCGCCAGAACTCGAACGAGCTATAGATCTGCGCCAGACCGCCAAGCGCTTGGCCGAGCGTCGTCCCTTCTTCCGCCTCACCCCGGCGCGGAACGGCCAGAAAAATGAAGCACGCTGCGAGCGCCGTCACGACGGCCAGCATGAAGAACAAACCACGCCAGCCCAGGATTTCAGCCGTGACATAGGCCGGATATGAGGCCGCCAGCACGCCAACGCCGCCAAAGGCCATCACCCATGAATTCAGCAGTGGAATGCGGCCCGCTGGTGCAAAAATGGCGACGGCTTTGAAGCTGGCCATCAATCCACCAGCAAAACCCAGGCCGATCATGCCGCGCGCCAGCACCAGAACGGTTTCATTCTGCGCGAACCCGAATAGCGCCGCTCCAGCCGCTGCAACCAACAGCAATGCGGCTTGCACTCGGCGCGGGCCGTATTTGTCGAGCAAGATCCCAAGGGGTGGCTGGAATGCAGCGAATGCGATCAGGTAAGCAGCCGTTAGCAGCCCAAGGCCTTCTGTGGTGAGGCCGACATCACGGATTAGATCGGGCGCGACGACAGCATTCACCGCACGGAAAAGGTACGAAAGGAAATAACCGCAGCCGAACGGCAATAAGACCGTCGCCGCTATCCGGCCAAGCGACAATTGGGGATGGTTCATGGTATGATGTCGCCCTTAATAGCGCTTCGTAACGCCGCCGCGCCCGCCCGTGTTCAGGCGATCTGCAAATTCAGGCGCGAGCGGCCTGCCGTTTGGAATATTCAGCCAGAGGCGGAGCAATAACCGCCGCTCCTCCGGCATATCCCAATCCACATATCCGCCCCGGCTGTGCAGGGTCGTGTGATTATTCAGAAGCTGAATGTCACCGGGCTCGAACGCCATTGGCAGCAACAGGTCTTCTGACAGCGCCAAATCTTCAACCAAGGTGATCGCTTCGATCTGCGCTGGCGTTAGAGTGATCCCAAGCTTCCCTGCACCCAGTTCGATCTGCTGCTTGTTAAAACGGCAGGAGAGCAAGCCTTCAAACCAGCTATAAACCGGCACCTGATTCTGCGTCAGCTCATCCGCCGTGCGGCCTTTGCCAACAAGATCATAGCGGAAGCCTTCCATCAACGGTGCCAGCAAGTCTGGCCGTTCCGTCAAAATGCGGTTGTAGACGCTGATGGACGAGGCGATCCAACTCTCCCCGCCCTCTTTGGCTGGGCGGACACAGAGCAATCCCACCACATCCGCTGAATCCGAATGCGGTGCAAGAAATGCGTTGGTGCGATGACCGCGCACGCCTTCCTCATAATAGCCGCCCTTGGCGTATTTTCCGCTTTCCATATCCGTGACACGGCCCAGCATATCGCCCTGGCTGTTCTGAGAAATCACCTGGCCCAGATGCGCGCCGAGCCCCCAATAGAGCAGCGACAAGTGATCCAGCCCATAATTGGCAACATCCAATCCGCGTAGCAATACGAAGCCGCGGCCATATTCAATGTCTTCCAGCAAACGCTTCAGCTTTGGCCCAAGCGATGGAAGCGGAAAGTCATCCTGGCCGAATTCAAGTGGCCCCAATCCACGCGCCGCTAGATCCGCGGTCGCGCGCTCCAATTCACCTAAGTCAGTTGGCGTGAAATGGAAAATCCAGGACTGATCCTGCTCCATTTCTGGGCGGGTCCATGCGGATGGGCCAGTGGCGATGGGTGGAAGCGTCGTCGGCATTGATTTCACGGGCCTTAGAAGTTTGGCACCCTCGCAATGTAGCGGAGGGCTGCCCCGAAGGGAAAGCGCATTACGGAATAGCATTTTCCGGGGTATGGCCAGCGAAGATGTCCTTCAATCCCGCAACCAATGCGTTCGCCATAGCCACCCGGGTCTCCACCGTAGAGCTGCCGATATGCGGAAGCATAAACACGTTCGGCAGGTCCATGTAACGAAGATCAAACGCTGGTTCGCCCGCAAGGACATCAAGCCCGGCCGCATAGATCCGCCCGTCCTGGAGCGCAGGGATCAGCGCGTTATCATCAATGATGTCGCCGCGCCCAACGTTCAAAACAACCGCAGTCGGGCGCATCAGCGCAATGCGCTGGTCGTTCAGGAAATGATGGGTTTCGGGTGTGAGGGGGCTGGCAAGCAGCAACACATCGATCTCTGCCAGAAACGCATCTGCATCAGCAATAAAGCGGGCACCATCCTCAATCTCCGGCGCTAAGCGGCGGCGGTTATGGTAGGCGATGGTCATGCCGAACGCCCGCGCCCGCGCTGCTGCAGCAAGCCCGATCCGCCCCATGCCGAATACCCCAAACGTCTTGCCCGCAAGGCCTTGGCCAATGAGTTGGCGTGAATGCCAGCCACCCCATTCACCGGAGCGAATAAGCTTGATCGATTCTGTCGCCCGGCGCGTGGCCCCCATCATCAGCAGAATCGCAGTGTCGGCAACGGCGTCTGTCAGCACATCGGGCGTAAAAAGCGCTGCCCTGCCACTCGCCTTGATCGCCGGCACATCCAGATGATCCATACCGACAGAATAGGTGCCAACGGCGCGGATAGAGCCTGGCAGCGCCTTGACCACATCCCCCTTCACCTGGATCGGTGGGGTCACGATCAGCGCTTCCGTACCATTTAACACCGCCAAGTCACGCGGCAGCGCGCCCTCGAGAAATGTTGTGTCGAATGCGGCCTGGAATGCAGCTTCTGCCGCTTCCGGCAGCCGGAACGCGACCGTGATGGCGTGTCGGTCAGCCACGCGCACCTACCATCACCAAGCCAGCGCTGGCATGAAAAAATCTGGTGCGGGGTGCTGTTCTTCCTTCGCTTTGGCGATAACCGCTTCAGGCTTAGGATCAGGGGTGCCGAAGCCATCCACATAAATGCCAGATGCCAGAAATAGCGCATCGCACCCAGCAGCCTTGGCACCTGCAACATCTGTGCGGATCGCATCGCCAATGCCAAGGACACGCTTTGGTTCCGGCATCCCCAATGTCTCAAAACACATGGCATAGACCGAGGGGTAGGGCTTGCCGTGATACGCAACATCGCCGCCAAGCGCTTCGTAGCGTTGTGCGATAAGGCCAGCACAGATCGTAAGATCATCGCCGATATGCACGACCAGATCAGGGTTGGCGCAAACCATGGGTAGTTTGAATTTCAGCGCTTCCTGCAGTCTGTCTTCGTAATCATCCAGAACGTCCGCATTGTCATAAGTGCCGGTGTTTACGATGAAATCGGCTTCTGAAAGCTTGGTCACGAGTTCGAGCCCAGCATCCTGGCGCACAGAATCGTCGCGGTCCGGCCCCAGGTGATAGCAACGCCGCCCTAGCGCCTTGTGCCAAGCGTCTGACGGGCTGGATAGCGCACGCCATGTTGCTTCACCGGATGTAACAACATGTTGATACACATCGCGCGGCACGCCCATCTCATCCAGGCGCTTCACGATGGCAGACACCCGCCTTGGGCCATTCGATAGCAAGCATACGGTGACGCCTGCTGCAGTCGCGCGGCTCAGCGCATCCACAGCTGCTGGAAACGGCTCCACACCATTGTGGACGCAGCCCCATAGGTCCACCAGGAGCGCATCATAATTGCCGATAATGGCGCCAAGGCCAGAGAGACGTTGCGTCATGGTTCGTCCTAACTGTTTCTATGCGCGGCATGGGCACCGGCGGCGCGGCCAAATACAGCCCCGCGCATGACCGATGTAGAGCCGGTATAGGTTCTGAAATAAACCCCCGATGTTTCGCCAGCGGCATAAAGCCCCGGAATTGGCTGGCCGTCATGGTCAAGCACGCGGGCGGACGCATCGATTTTCAATCCGCCGAATGTGAAGCACGTGGCAGCAATAATTGGCCATGCGCGAAACGGCCCCTGCGTTAAGGGCCGCGCCCAATGGCTGCGACGCGGGCTCACGCCGGATGTCGCCAATCCATCCGGGCGAAGCGGATCGAATCGCCCATCAACTGGGCAAGCGTTATTGAATGTCGCAATCGTCTCCGCCGCCTGCCCTGCATCAATATCAAGCTGGGCCAGCAAGCCATCAAGCGTATCCGCTTCAAAAGCTGGCTGGTCGGTGCGGATGGCTTTTTGCCAATTCGGAATATCCTCCACCGCGCCATCCAATATGCACCAGGCAAGGCCTTGGGATTGCTGAAGGATATCCCGTGCCGTCGTTTCGTATGTTGCGTCCACAGTTGCGGGTGCCTCATCAGTGAAGCGACGGCCTTCGCGGTTCAAAAGAACGCCATAGGTGTAGATCAGCACCACCGGCTCCGCCTCGCCTGAACGCGGATCAACCGGCTGGGCGTGGAAGCTGCCGAAATCACCGCCGGGGGCAGCACCGGCGGATAAGCCCATCACCACCCCTTCGCCACGATTGTAGTAACCGCCCCGTGCAATCGGGCGGGTCCATTGGGCGGCAGGGCCGATATAGCGGGTCATCATTTCCGCATTGCCCTGGAATCCGCCTGTTGCCAGCACGACATTCGGCGCACGCAACGCCTCCCGCTCACCGCCGATGGGTTTGACAATCAAACCTTCGATCCCGCCATCCCGGCGACGCAACAGGGATTCGGCTGTGGTTTCGAACCGATAATCGATCCGATCTGCCATCGCCTCAGCCTTCGTGGCCAGCGCTTCAACAATGGCCCGACCGCCACCCACGGGGCTCATCCGTGTCGTGGATTCGGTGATGAAATAGTTTGGTAGGAAATCAAACGATAGGCCGTGGCTTTCAAGCCAGGCCAACGCGTCCGGCGCACCATCGGCCCAGGCACCGATTAATTCCGGGTCCAGGCCAGGACTGGCGCGGAGGATTGCGGGCCAGTCCTCAGGCGTCCTGATCCAGTCCTTCGTGATCTCTGGATCGTGCCACCCGGCGGCATTCCCCGCCAGCGCATCCGCGAAATCTTCTGAGACCTCATTCTTTGACTGCATGCGCCAGAAGGATTCGGTGTAGCGGGTATTGCCGCCGCGTTCTTCCCTGGGCGCGCGCTCCAAAAGGGCGACATTGGCCCCAGCCTCAGCTGCGGTAAGCGCCGCCGACAGCCCAGCAACGCCAGACCCGGCTACGATGACATCATAGGATCGTCCCATGGATACGGAACCAGCCTATCCGGCAACATTCGCCCGGCGGAGCGGCACGCCAAATTCCCGCTGACAAATCTCAGCCAGTTTCGCGACACCTTCCCGGATTTCCTGATGGCTGGTGTTCGCAAAGCAAAGCCGCATGCGGTTGGCACCGTAAGTATCGTCCGTTGCCCATTCGCGCCCCGGGTTGATCGCAATGCCTTCCGCTCCGGCTGCCTTGAATAGCTTTGAGGTATCAACCTCCTTCGGCAGCGTCACCCACAGGAAAATTCCGGCTTCCGGCTTTGGGAATTCCGCTGCTTCGCCAAAGTTCGCTTCTAGCGCCTCAACCAACACATCCGCTTTGCCTTTCAGCATCACGTTAAGCTCATCCACATGGGCGTCGAATGCCTCGGGGATATATCCCGCCAACGCCATCTGCTCGATAGCGCCGCTGCCAGCATCGTTTTTCAGCGGCAGAATGCGACTCATGACCTCCCAATCCGCCACCAGATACCCAACGCGCAAAGCGGGGGCGATGGACTTGGAGAATGAGCCGCAATAGACGACCCGGCCATCTTCATCCAGCGCCCGGAAGGCTGGTGGACGCCCGCCCTCAAAGATCAGGTCGGCGTAGCAATCATCTTCAAAAATCGCCAGATCGTGCGCCTTAGCAATGCTCAAAATTTCCCGGCGACGCTCTACAGGCATGACGCTTGCTGACGGGTTCTGCACGGTTGGTATGAGGTAGAGATATTTAACACGCTGGCCCGCCGCCTTGCAGGCTGCCAGTGCCGCTTCAAGCTTGGCTGGGATCATACCGTCATCATCAAGCTCCACCCCGACATAATCGGCACCCATGCCCCTGATCCGCGTGAGCGCGCCGCCATAGCAAGCTTGTTCGACGATCACGATATCGCCCGGCTCTAAGAACAGAGCATTCACCAAGTCGATGGCCTGCAGCGAACCGGATGTAACCAGGACCTGGTCTGGCGTCGTCGCCATCTGGGTCCGCCGTTGCAGCATGTCCGCAATGGCTTCACGAAACGGCAGATAGCCCTGGGGACCGCTGGTCAGGCCATAGGTAGCGAGTGTGTTGCCCTCTGCTTTCAGCGCAGCCGCAACAGCATCCGCCAATGGGCCGGCCGGCACTGTGTCGCCATCAATATTTCCGCCAACGAAATTATAGGTCGGGAAGGCTTTCCACGCTGTCGCGGGTGCGGGCGGATTGCTGCGGAATGATTGGCTGATGTCGAATGGCATTGGGCACGGTCCTTGAGCGAGGTCAGAATACGCTTGTCAGCATAAGCGCCCTGACCTTCCACGCAAAGCCGCTCACATGCACGTGATCAGACCTTAGAAATTTGTTAATGCGCCCTTGCAACGGCCATCAGGCACACCACGTTTGTGTGACGAAACGCACATTCTGCAAACATTTACGTCTGAAAAGGAATTAGTCCCATGAGCGCCCAGCTCGCAAAAGCTCAAGCGTCCGTTCGTCGGGTCCGCCGCAACTTTGATGTGGACGCCGTCACCATTTGGCTCGGCGTTATGGGCCTGTATGTGGCGATTACTGCGGTATTCCTGATCGGCCATTCAGCCTAATCAGCCGCCACCGCAGGTGCTGTTTTAGTGCGGCGCTTGCGCTCTGTCGCTGACTTGAGCTGACCACACGCGGCCTGAATATCTTCACCACGTGGCGTGCGGACTGGGCTTGGATAGCCAGCATCCATCATAATGTTGGCAAACCGCTGGATGCGCTCATCCGTAGACCGCTCAAACTCTGCGCCTGGCCACTTATTAAACGGTATCAGATTTATCTTGGACGGGATGTCTTTCAGCATGCGTGCCAGGGCGTGCGCATGCTCATCCAGATCATTCACATCCTTGAGCATCACATATTCAAACGTGATCCGCCGCGCGTTATTAAGTGTCGGATAATCACGGCAGGCCTGGATCAACTGCTCAATCGGGTATTTCCGGTTGATAGGAACGATTCGGTCCCTGATTTCATCATTGGTAGCATGCAGGGAGATCGCCAAGTTCACACCGATTTCTGAGCCTGCGCGCTCAATCATCGGCACCACGCCAGCGGTAGAGAGCGTAATTCGCCGACGGGACAACCCAAGGCCCGTATCGCTCATCGCCGTCAGCAGGGCCTTCTTGACGTTTTCAAAATTATAAAGCGGCTCCCCCATTCCCATCATCACGATATTGGTGAGTTTCCGGTCTGGCCTGGGTGCTGGCCAGTCATTGAGTGCGTCTTTGGCTGTAAGGATCTGGCCCAGAATTTCTGCCGCTGTCAGATTGCGCACCAGCATCTGTGTGCCTGTATGGCAGAACCGGCAATTCAGCGTGCACCCAACCTGGGATGAAACGCACAGCGTTCCCCGGTCTTTCTCGGGGATATACACAGTCTCAACCTGCGAACCATCCTCCAGCTTAAACAGCCATTTCGTCGTGCCGTCTTTAGAAACTTCCGTCGTGGAAGCTTCCAAACGCCCCAGCGAAAAGCGTTCAGCCAAATCAACACGTAGCGTCTTGGCCAAAGTGGTCATGGACGCGAAATCAGGTGCTCCCAGGCGATACATCTGCTGCCAGAGCTGGCCCAAGCGAAATGAACGCAGGTTCAGCGGTGCCAGAGTTTCCTCCAGCTCCGCCAAATCAAGACCAATCAGATTGGTCTTTGCCGTCTGGTCCGGCGCAATCGCTATACTGTCCATCATCGCTCTTTGCTCATTACCTTGAAGGGCAAGCCCGTGCGGTCGCTTTTAGTGCAGCCGTGACGCCGCGCAGTGAGAATTCATCAACCGTGCGGGTGCCCCGTGCAGACGTGCCCAATAGTTCCAGCGTCGCCCCGCCGCGCATGGCGTTCACGAGTTTGCGATTATCCTTCTCGCGCGGCCATGCGACTTCACCCGCACCTTCCGCGACGAAGCGTCGCTTACCGACACGGAACTCCGGGCGGCTGCCCTTTTGGTATTGATAGCCTGCAATCGCGCTGGCCTCATCATACACCTTATCCGCAGGCCGACGGGCGATCATCAACAGAACGGGGTCACGCTTAGAATATTTGCCCTCAGATTTCTTCGGCGAGCTCACAGCATAGCACACCTTGCCGCCGCCGTCTGACGCAACAAACGCCTCCCAATCCCTGAATTGCCCTAGTGATTTCGGTTCTGCAGCTGATGCAGCGCCGGATATAAGCAGGGATACAAGGGCGACGGCAGTACTGATTCGCAGGCTTCGCATTGTCGAATTCCGTCCACTTCTATTCAGTTTTATGTTCGGGCGACGGGCTGCTTATATAATAGCGAAGCCCAGCGCCGCCAGGGTCCGCCGCCATTTTCCCTGACGCTGACACCAATAAGGCGTAAGAATGTGGCGATTTCTGGTTATTCCAACAGCCACAACGCTTGCATCCCGCTGGCTGATATGTATAAAGGCCGCTTGATCGCTGGGACCGCCCGCAATCTACAGCGCGGGGGGCTGCCCGGCGCTAAGTTTTTCCAACAGCGCGTAGGTGCTAACCGGCCATGCCGTATTATGAGAACGTGTTCATTGGACGACAGGATCTGTCGTCCGCGCAAGTCGAAGCGCTAACGGACAGCTATGCCGCCATTATTGAAGAGCAGGGTGGCAAAGTCCTGAAGCGGGAACATTGGGGCCTTAAGTCCCTGGCTTATCGGATCAAGAAGAACCGTAAAGGCCATTATGTGATGCTCGATGTAGAGGCCGAATGGCCCGCATTGGCTGAAGTTGAGCGCCAGATGCGCCTCAGCGAAGATATCATTCGCTTCCTCACCGTGCGCGTTGAAGAAGTAACCGAAGAACCCTCCCCCATGATGACCCGCCGGGACCGCGATGAACGTCGCCCGCGCCGGGATGATCGCGGCGGCGACAGGGGTGGTGATCGTGGCGGTGACCGCGGTGGTCGTGATGACCGTCCGCCGCGCCGCGAAGAAAATAGCGAAGCTGCACCGGCTGCAGCTGGAGGAACTGAATAATGGCTATGGGCGCTGCAGGCGGCGGTCGTCGTCCTTTTTTCCGTCGCAAGAAATCTTGCCCTTTCTCTGGCCCGAACGCGCCTGCGATTGATTATCGCGATGTGCGCTTGCTGCAACGGTTCTTGACCGACCGCGGCAAAATCGTGCCGAGCCGCATTTCCGCTGTCTCAGCCAAGAAGCAGCGCGCCCTCGCCCAAGCGATCAAGCGCGCACGTCATCTTGGCCTGCTGCCTTACCTGATCCGCTAGCCCACGGGGTTCTGACCAATGGATGTTATCCTGCTTGAGCGGGTTGAGAGTCTCGGCCAAATGGGCGAAGTCGTCACCGTAAAGAACGGTTACGCTCGCAACTACTTACTGCCGCAGAAAAAAGCCTTGCGCGCCTCTAAAGAAAGCCTTGTGTATTTTGAAACACAGAAGGCTCAGCTTGAAGCGCAGAACCTGCAGCGGAAATCTGAAGCTGAAACCGTCGGCGAGAGCATGGCGGGTATGATCGTAGTCCTGATTCGTCAGGCCGGTGATACGGGTCAGCTTTATGGGTCTGTTTCAAGCCGTGACGTCTCTGAAGCTGTGACAGAGGCTGGCTCCACGGTTGATCGCCGTCAGGTATTGCTTGAAAAGCCGATCAAAGAGCTTGGCATGCACGAAATTAGCCTGCGCCTCCACCCGGAAGTCGATATTGGGATCACGGTGAATGTCGCGCGCAGCGTCGACGAAGCCGAAGCACAGGCACGTGGCGAAAACGTACTGACGCGCGCTGATGAATTCGAATTCGACGATGAAGATGACGCAGAACTCGACGCACTCTTGGGCGAGGCCCCAGACCGTGACGGCGATCTGGAAGACACAGCCAGTGACGAAGGCGAGAAGGCAGACTAGGCCTCTCACCAGCCTCCTAGGCGATTCTGCAAAGCCCGGTTCCGCATTGATTTGCGGGCCGGGCTTTTTGCTGTTTTGAGCATTCATCCGCGCGAGCCGAATCAGGCGCAAAAAGCGAATTCGCGCCTCAACAGCCTCTCAATAAAGGCTTGCAGCAAAATATTGATTTTATTTGGGAAAGTGGTGAGCGCGCAGGGACTCGAACCCTGGACCGACGGATTAAAAGTCCGTTGCTCTACCAACTGAGCTACACGCTCTGACGCCTTGAATCGGGGCCAGCGGAGCGCACCCTATGGGTGGCGGCGGCGCGGGTCAAGATGCATTTTTCACTCAATTCAAAATCAGGTCCAAAGCGTTCAGATTGCCGCAGTGGGCGCACAGAAAATCACCCAGTTTCTGGTATCTCTCAGACACCCAAACCCGATAGCGTGATCAGGATACCCACCCTTGCCCTACCTCCAGAACCTTTGCGCGATCGCTGGTGTCTAGAGCATATTCGGCTCAGTCCACCACCGCAGCGCCACTTGGTCCTGTTAGATGGAACGAGAGCGCAGCCTCTCCCTCAACAACATCTGCCAGGTGGCCGACCTGCAGCGTATCAAGCGCCTGGCGGCAGGACGCAGGGTCTGGATGGCTGATTTGCACCTTATCTAGGCGAACCCCCAAATCCTGCTGCGCTGCGCTTGGGTGCGGCCCTGGGGACCATTCAATGAATGCCGGCAGAAGACCGCCCCAAGGCAAGTGGCCGTCAGCCGGCACCGTCAAACGCCAGGAGCGGTCGCCACGGGTGAAATGGACGACCTCACCGAGGTCAACAGGACTGGCTGCAACAACCGCGTCGAGGTCATCGGTACCAACAACCCAGCATAAAGCCCGCGCGCGCACGGCCGGGCGGCGGGGCACCTGGGTCAATCGCGAGGATCTCAAGAAACGATTCGGCCCCAGCCTGCATCACACAGTTATGGGTCCCCATGGTGTCATGCTTGCCACCACGGGGCGTCTCTACGCCGAGCAACTTCTGCACCGCGTTGACACCCGCTTCAAGCGACGCTGCGCCGATGCCAAAATGGTCAATCTAATTGTTCATCACCAACCTCAAAGTTTGTATCCATACGAATCAAGCTACAGGTTAGCAGCGGGCGCGAACAGAAATTTGAAGTGTGGCAATGAAATAGCAGACGCGTGCAGAAGCATCAGCCGATTGGTAACAAGGATCCGGGCAAAGGCGCGAGTTCGCCTCAGTAAGCCTTAGATGCAGCCCCTGCCTCAACCTTGCCACCGCCATTGAGGCGTGCGGCCAATGCAGCTTTGACATGAGGCGGCACAAACGTCGTGATGTCACCGTTGAGCGCAGCAATCTCTTTCACGAAACGCGATGAGATATATTGGCACCGCTCGGACGCCATCAAAAACACTGTCTCGATAGAATTATCGAGGCGGCTGTTCATGCCCGTCATCTGGAATTCGTAGTCAAAGTCCGACACGGCACGCAGCCCACGGACAATGACATTGGCGCCGACATCTTTGGCGTAGTGAACCAGCAGGCCTTCCATTGTCTGGACCGTAATTCGATTCGCAAGGTCGCGGTCCTCAAGACCGGCAATCCACTCCTCTACCATCGCCACCCGGTCATCAATACCGAACAGCGGGCCTTTGCCTGCGTTGATCGCGACGCCGACAACCAGTTCTTCCACCACCCGCGCGCCGCGCAGGATGATGTCGAAATGCCCATTCGTCGGCGGGTCAAAAGTGCCTGGATACAGGCCGACCACCCTCGCCATAGTCTCGTGCTCCTATTCGGAAGCGTCGTTGCCACCCTCATCCGGGCCAACATCCGCCGCTCCATCTTCATCCATGTCTTCGTCGCCGGAGCCATCGTCATTCAGTCGTGTGACGCTGACAACCCGGTCCCCCTCAGACACATTGAAGATTTTTACGCCCCGCGTCGAGCGGCGCGCCATACGCACGCCACCCACTGGGCAGCGGATCAATTGACCACCATTGGTGACCAGCACGAGACCGTCCGAATCCTCGACCGGAAAGGCACCGACAACTTCAACGTCGCCGTCCGCCAAGCCCATCAATTCAATGCCTTTACCGCCGCGTTTCGTAACCCGGTAATCATAGGCGGAGGTGCGCTTGCCAAGACCGTTGTCGGCGAGGGTGAGGATAAATTGTTCACCGTTCTGGTATTCCTCGAAGATTTCCGGCGGCAGCCCGCCCTCTTCCATCTCCTCACCCCGACGCAGCGCCGTTGACTGCTTGAGATAGAGATCGCGCTCCGCTGTCTCGAATTCCGCACCGCCGAGGATCGACATGGAGATCACACGATCGCCCTTGGCCAGATCAATACCCCGGTTACCCGTTGAATTACGGCCAGCGAATACGCGAACGTCCTCAACGGAGAAGCGGATGCAGCGGGCCTTCGCCGTTGCCAGCAACACATGATGGCCTGGCTCACAAATCTCGACGCCAATCAGCGAATCGTCCTCACCAAGTTTCATGGCGATCTTGCCGTTCGACATGACGTTCGAGAAATCAGACAGCAGGTTCCGTCGGACATTGCCGGAGCGGGTGGCGAACATCACGTTCATCTGCTCCCACTCAGCCGGATCTTCCGGCAGTGGCAGGACGGCGGAAATCGTTTCGCCTTCTTGCAACGGCAGCAATTGCACCAATGGGCGCCCGCGTGATTGCGGGGAGCCAAGCGGCAATTTGTAGACCTTTAGCTTGTAGGCAATGCCACGGGTCGTGAAGAACAGCACTGGCGCATGGGTGGACGCGGCAAATACGTCACGCACGACATCTTCATCCCGCGTCGCCATGCCAGAGCGGCCTTTGCCGCCGCGGCGCTGTGACCGGTAGTCGGACAGCGCCGTGCGCTTCACATAGCCATTGGCCGAAACTGTAACGACCATTTCTTCGCGCTGAATCAGGTCCTCATCATCTTGGTCCGCATCAGCGGCTTCAAGCATGGTGCGGCGCGGAACAGCGAACCGCTCCTTCACCGTCAGCAGCTCTTTCCGCATCAACTCATAAAGTTTTTCGCGGGAGCCCAAAATTTCAAGATATTCGCGAATCTTGCCAGCAGTCTCATCCAATTCATCTTGGATTTTGTCTTGCTCAAGGCCAGTCAGGCGGTGCAAGCGGAGGTCCAAGATCGCACGCGCTTGAATTTCAGACAGCGTGTAACCACCGTCTGTCAGGGCACCGGAAGCACTATCACCGACAAGTTCGATCAGTGGCGCGATATCGCCAGCAGGCCATGCACGCGCCATCAACGCCGCACGGGCTTCAGTGGGATCAGGGGCAGCGCGAATAAGTGCAATCACGTCGTCAATATTGGCGACAGCGACGACGAGGCCGAGCAACACATGGCCCCGGTCCCTGGCTTTTGCCAATTCATGCTGCGTGCGCCTGGCGATCACTTCCTCGCGGAAGGTGACGAAGGCGTCCAACACGGCTTTCAGCGACAGTAGCTCAGGCCGGCCACCGTTCAGCGCCAACATATTGACGCCAAAGCTCGTCTGCAGGGCTGTGTGGCGGTAAAGCTGGTTCAGCACCACTTCCGCATTGGCGTCCCGCTTGAGGTCGACAACGATCCGCACGCCATGGCGATCCGACTCGTCGCGCAGCTCAGAAATGCCCTCAACCATTTTCGCGGCAAAGACTTCTGCGATGCGTTCAACCAGGCGGGATTTATTAACTTGATAGGGAATCTCGTGGATCAAAATTGCGTTGCGGCGAAGGTCAATCTCCGCCTTAGCCCGTGTCACGATCGATCCGCGTCCTGTCGCGTAGGCAGAGCGAATGCCGCCGCGGCCCATGATCGTGGCACCCGTCGGGAAGTCCGGCCCTGGAATAATTTCCAGCAGCGCTTCCATATCAATGTCGGGGTTATCAATTACGGCCAGCGCCGCATCAATCACTTCGCCCAAGTTATGCGGCGGAATATTCGTCGCCATACCAACGGCAATGCCGCCGGCACCATTCACCAGCAGATGCGGGAATTCGGCTGGCAGGACAACAGGTTCGCTGTCGGACTCATCGTAGTTTGGCTGGAAATCGACCGTGCTTTTGTCGATGTCAGCGATCAGCGCTTCAGATGCGTTGGCAAGCCGGGCTTCCGTGTAGCGCATGGCTGCTGGCGGATCGCCATCCATGGAGCCAAAATTGCCTTGGCCGGAAATCAACGGCAGGCTCATGGAGAAGTCCTGCGCCATCCGAACCAGCGCGTCATAAATCGCCGAGTCGCCGTGCGGATGGTACTTACCCATCACGTCACCGACGATACGGGCTGACTTTCGGAATGGACGATTCCAATCGTATCCGCCCTCGCGCATCGCATAGAGAATGCGGCGATGAACTGGCTTCAAACCATCCCTGACATCGGGGATCGCGCGGGCGACAATCACGCTCATCGCATAGTCGAGGTATGAGCGCTGCATCTCCTCTTCGATGGAGACGGATTGAATGTCATCTGACCGTGGCGACGACGTATCGGACACCAGGATTCTCCTAATAAAATGGCGGCTTTACGAGCCGCCTGATTCGTCAAAAACTATAGCTGTTTCAAAGGAAAACTGAAACCTTCAGTCGCATGAAATCTCTGTCTATCCGCGCTTATATTCGGCGAGCGAACAAGCTTCGATAACCCGCCCTTCCCGCTTGCGCTCAATCCTGAGCGCGAGGCCGAGTTTTGGCGCATAGGAGACCGTCGCGACTTCGGTCACATCAAACCCGGCAGCGGCTTCAGAGAGCGCTAGCGGGTTCTGCTGTGCATCCACATATCGGGTGCGCTGTTCTTCAATCTGAACAATTGTGACTTCGCCGAGACCACTCGGCGCAAAGCTGGCGGCGCGGCCTTTGACACGCACGTCATAGCGCCATTCCAGCGGTACTTTTGAGCCGTCGAGCGGCGCTTCAGCATAGTTTGCTGAGATGAGCCCAGGCTTGAGTTCCTGTAGCAAACGCAGTGATCCCGTGAGGCGGCGGAATTTTGCTGCCCCCTGCCCGCTCACCCGCTCCCGATAGAGGGTCGCCGTCGCCAGCTGCCAGGGATAGCGCGATGTCAGCCGGTCACGCCCACCCAGACTTTCTTCAATCCGGTGCTGACCATCGTCGAATCCAGTGAAGCTAAATCGAACGGTTGCTGCATCACCGACAGCGCAGCGGTACATGCCGGTAACGCCGGTTGGATTCACGCGATCGGCAACTGCATCTGCTGGTGCCAGAGGCGAATCGTCCGCCGCAGCAGGCGTTACCGCCAAGCAAAGTGCAGTTAACGCAACGAACCGGAATGTCTGGCGGCCTTGCATAAGCTTAGAACGGAATGTCGTCGTCGAGGTCCATCGGCGCTGCGCGGGTTTCATCCCGGCCGCCACCGCCGCTGCTTGAGCGTTGCTGCCCACCGCCAGAGGATCTCTGTCCCCCGCCGCTGCTGCCGTAATCGTTACCACCACCACCGCCGCTCGAGCTGCCGTAGTCGCCACCGCCGCCGCTGCCGGATTCGCCGTCCTGACGGCCATCCAACATTGTCAACTCGCCACGAAACCGGCCCAATACCACTTCAGTGGAATAGCGATCATTGCCGGACTGGTCTTGCCATTTGCGCGTTTGCAGTTGGCCTTCAATGTAAACCTTGGAGCCTTTGCGTAGAAAGCGCTCCGCCACATCAACGAGATTCTCATTGAAGATGACGACACGATGCCATTCGGTCTGCTCACGGCGTTCGCCGGAGCCGCGATCCCGCCAGCGTTCGGACGTAGCGATAGACAGGCGACCAAATCGACGCCCATCCTGTGTTTGAGTGAATTCAGGGTCACGGCCCAGATTACCAACCAGAATGACCTTATTGACGCT